>Ga0315314_1000050_pt1 | contig 167933 bp, 159 predicted proteins | sample TDP9_MG_FD_203631 | JGI IMG/M metagenome (GOLD analysis project Ga0315314, IMG submission 203631) | Freshwater sediment microbial communities from Lake Towuti, South Sulawesi, Indonesia - TDP9 | ecosystem: Environmental > Aquatic > Freshwater > Lake > Sediment | place: Indonesia: South... | reverse complement strand
CGGGTGAAACTGTGATTTCAGATTGCTCGCCAGCGTGAACCTCTATCCCTCCTCCTATGCCTCGCTTCACCCGGGCCGCCGTAACCTCTAGGAACCATCCCCTTTTTGCTTTCATGGCCTCATCAACCTTGTCACCCCACAGAACAAGGCGTACTCTCCCGGTTTCATCAACCACTCTTACCCGCATAACCTGCCCTTCATCGCCGCTGGATCTTCTAAATGTAGTTATTGGTGAAAGCTTTGACAAGACACCAACAAGATTCACGTACTTGTCTTCCTCGCTTAGCTCGCCGATTTTTTTAAAGAAGCTTTTCGCCTCTGGGTAGTCGCTGGGATCAACTGCAGGCGGAGAGATGACAACCCTTCCATTCTTGCCGACGTTAAGCTCTAGCTCGTTGTCTAATCCTCTGCGTACATATCCGTGCAAAAATCTTACAACCTGGTTTGCGGACAGCTTGTTCTGAGAGACAGCAACCGTTCTTTCATCCCATAAGGCGACGCGCATTAACCCAGATTTGTCTGCGATGAGAAGACTGGAGACTTTGCCCTCGGACCCGTCTTGCCGGGTGAAAGACCTGACTGGATGAACTGATAGAACCCGACCTGTGAGTGACACGTTATCTAGGTTGGCAACTAGGTCTTTGATCATTATTCCAGTCTTAGGTTCTTCCACATCAGACAGCTTGATCCCAAGCTCCGTGGCTACAATGTGCGCGGCTCCTTCATCAGTCAATAGCCCTCCGGCACCCTTCTTCTTACTCTGAATCATTCTCTCAACGTCTTCACGCGTAAGATCTGAGCGCGATGAGAGAATCAGATCCAAGATTTTGCTGATCGACCACATTTCCTTGCTCAGTCCCAACCGTTTTAGAAGACAACACTTTTTAATATAAGCTGTGTTGTAGAATAGTACTGAGTGGCTTAAAATGGCGAAAAAGTTTCTCTCAAGGGAGAGGATGATCGGAAAACAAGTAATCGACTCCAAAGGAACGATTGTTGGAAACGTGAAAGATATATCCGTCAACTTGGAATCGAAGGAGATAGCCCTTTTAATAGCGGCGAGGACAGGTGCTGAGGTCGATGTCCCGAGCGACGATGTGCTTCAGGTCGGCGACGTAATACTTCTAGGCAAAGAGATCAAGCTGCCGCCACCCCCAGAGGGGGCTCCTCCTGTTTTGCCCACAGTCTCTAAGTGTGTGAAATGCGGACACCTAAACGAACCGGACTCAAGATTCTGCATCAAATGCGGCACAGAACTAAAGTAAAATCCATGTTCGATACTCTCTAAACATCAGGTCAATGTAAACAGTCTCAACACAGCACGCAACTGGAAGACTCGTAAGCGACGCTCAAAAACAGAAGGTCAGGTGCGATAAGCTGGTTCCTACACGTACTCCATAAGCTTAACCTGCTTTGCTCTCCTTTCGAAGATAAGGTCTATCTCGTCCTGAATAAGGTCTATTCTTTGTTGAAAGTAGTCCCGGACTCCATACTTCTTGATCACTTGGTTAGATAACTCCAAGTATTTTTCAATTCCTCCCCTATGAACCGTAAAAGTTATTTCTCCACCACAGTTCGGGCATTTCCCGGAGAGAGGCACCCTTCTGTTTTTCGTGTTACATCTTTTGCATCGGAATTTTTGTCCTGTAAAAGCTCTCAGATTTCCTATTATATCTCGGATGAGGTGTGATGTTAGGATTCTCTCAACTTCCTCTTTTACGTCTACCGCCCCGATTTTCTCTGCTAAGAGCAGTTGCGCCTGCACTTTATCTGCCATTGATCCTAGCACAACGTATACACTTTTGAGGTTGCCCATGCTCACATCAGCCGTGCCGTGAGTGTAACGGTATCCTTCAAACTGGGCCTTTGTCCCCAGTCTGTGAGCAATTGTGTCCACTAGGCCATCCGCATCCTCGGGTTTAGCTCTCCTCAAAGAACTCTCGTAAAAATCAATTGGGTAGAAACTTGAAACATCGATGTTACGCGCTTCGTCCACATCAAGTGGATTGACGGTAGAGATTATCAGGAGAGGTGCATCCATCATTCCACCTATTCGCGCTGGAAGATAAGCTTTTGAGAAGTTGAGGAGAACGTCTAGAACAAGTATAATTGAGTCTTCATCTCCATCACAGTCTCTCCTCTTTATGTTATGCCATAGCGGGTGTGCGAAACAAACATTCGCCTTTGTGAAGCCAACGACCCTTCCAACAATTCCAGCAGCCGTATGAGGGGCTAGCCCAATAACCAGATGGCCAATAAGATCACTTTTTCCTTTCACATTGTAATATGGAGGCAATGCATACATGTTCTGAAGCAAGTCATCAATGAATTGTGTGCCTTTTACCAGATATTCAGCGCCACTCTCAGGAATCACGATATCTTGAACCTTGAGTTCACAAATCTGATCCTGCTCCTCAAGCGTTCTGCCGTCCAAATCGTGGACATAGCCCAACTTCCCAAGCCTTTCAACGGATACTCCTATTTCAGATGGTTTGAAGTGTGTCAAAGGCGCATTTGTGGCATCAAAGCGCACCGTGCCGTCTTTAAAAACGTAGACCTGGTGTTTCGCTCTCGCAATGCCCTTTTCCATTGGCTCTGGCGTCCTAGTGCTGCTTACTAGTCCCTTCACCCCCTTTACAGGTCCGAGGAACTGGCCACCAACTTTTTTGCAGGCCTCATCATAAATTTCCTTGATATCTATCTGCCGCCTCTCATAGTTGACGGCCAACGTACCGCAGGCAGGACAGGTGTCCTTTTCGACGGTGCGTCCACACGTTGGGCAAAAATCTTCTGGAGTCGTTTCTACACCGCATTTCAAACAAAAAGGGTTGAATGTAATAATTCCACACTTTGAACATTTTCTTCTCGCAATCTCAACTTGGATCACTTTCCTTTCTACGGCTTTCATGACATCCCTTTGGGGACCCCCGGCCAGACCCACTGGAAAAAGGACGTGAACAGGTGGTCGCATCATTCTCTTTTTTGCTTTTTCTGGCCTACCCATCCTTGCTCCTATGTATGTTCCGCCCTTCTCCTTCACCCTGATCCCAGAAAGGCTTTCGATTATTTCTGTTATTGATCCACTCGATTTGACTCTGAGTTTTGGTTTATCGATTTGAAGACACTCGGCAAGGGTTAGTGCTGCTTGTTCTATGATGATTTTTTGATCCGAGAGTCTGTGGGGCACGCAGATGGCTTCTAAAGTAGATTTGATCCTAACGGACATGGGAACCTCGATTTTTTCTATAACTCCATCTTTTACATCGTTTTCAGATTGGAGGAGAGCCTTCCTTAACTCCAGTAAGTCTCTGATGTTTATGTTCTCCCAAAAATAAGTGAAGCAAGGGTGTAACGGCACACCGAATTTTTTAGAAATGACCAAGGATTCCTGTTCTGTTGGTTTCGATTCAAGTGGCTTTTCTAGAAATTGTTTGAAACGAGCGAAAGAGATCTTTACCCTTTCGGCCGCAGCCTCAACCGACGCTCCAAACTTTTCCGATATTGCTTTTAGTAAGTCCCGCGCCCACCACTCCTCGCAGTAGCCTGGAGGAACTAGCGGAGTATTGTTTTCCAGAAACTCCCCAAAGCCTATGAGTAGGTCTCCTAGAAAGAGGATTTTCTCTACCTGCGTTCGTATTTTTTTAGCCGCCGACAGAGACTCTACCTTGACAACGGATCCGTCTTCAAGCTTCACAACGGGAGGTTCAATCGAGTCGACAGGAACGACTATTCCCGCCTTTCCAGGCCCTTCAATTCGTATCTGAGTCCCTATCGCAAGGAAGTCTTTCAAAACGGACATTGCGGCGGGATGGATCCCCAGAGCTGCTAAACCGGCATTTCTTGCTCTGCCGTATCTAAGTCTGAAACCCCCTTTTCTTGAAGGAAATGAGAATATGGGGCGTCCCGCGATTATGTCCTCCATGTATAAGAACTCTTTTTTCCCCGTTTTCTCCTCCTTGACCCTTCTCACATCCCTTAACCAATCCCATCCATCCATCCCGTGTTCCGCTAATATTTTCCAAACCTTCTGAGACCTGCCTATAACTCCATCATTTACCACGCGGAGAGCGCCACCTCTGACACTGTTTGTCTCGATCCTTGGAAGATTTCTAAAAGACGAGACCTCAACTGGGTCTGTTGCTACTCCGGTTACCTCGACAGGAATGTTGCTTACGGCTCTCTCAAGCTCTTCATCCGATATGTGGTATTGAAAGCGGGAAACCTCTCTTTCGTAAATACGGGCCTCCTCAACAAACCGTTTAACTTCATCATAAGTTGGTTTGTACTTGTCTAAGCCTAGTCGACGGCGGACAAAGTCGCCTATCACGAGCGTCAGAGCCTGCTCTGTTCCTCCGGCTGAACGTATTGGACCAGCAAAGTAGATTGCAAGGTAGCGGCTGCGATCCGTATTCTGCTTGATCGTGACCGCTGAAATGCCTTGGATGGGAGCGGCTGTTATGCCCCCGGTTAATATGGCTAAAGATGTTTTGACTGCTTGCTCAGCAGCCTGCTGTTCATCCAGATGTCCAAACCCTGCATGAACAATTTCTTCAGCTATCGTGAACGCAATTTTTTCACGACTTATTTGTTTGTTCAAGTCACGAATCCTATCAGCGACGCCACGAGGCCCTACTAATCCTTCAACCGTTTCAGCAAAGTCTTTTACAACTTGAGGCTCTGGTTCAAGTGATGGATCCAGACATTTCGCTCTAGCTTCTCTGGCGACGCCATAAAGAGCTTGCAGTCCTCTTTCTAAGTCTTGCAGGTATTGTCTGTATTCCTCCGTTGCAACTAACTGCAAAACTCTCCCTCATACTTAGCGATCAGAAGTAAGAGCCAAAGCGGAATATTCTTTCATCTTATTACAATGGCACCCCATCTTTCAAGAAGACTGGGTTCTTACCCTTGCTTTTGAAGCAAGCCTTATGCTCTGTACCAACTCGTTAATCCTCTCTCTAGTTTTGGATACTACTTCAACCACAGTGCCTGTGACTACGGCGTCTGCACCGGCCTTCACAATTCTGCTTGCATCCTCGCCTGTTCTTATTCCTCCACCGACGATCAGTGGGATGTCAATGAGTTTTCTTACCTTTGATATCATCTCTGGTGGTACAGGCTTCTCTGCTCCAGAGCCAGCTTCCAAATATACAAAACGCATCCCAAAGTACTGAGCAGCCAAGGCGTAAATGGCTGCAACATCGGGCATATTATAGGGTATCGGATTTGCCTGACCTATTAAACCAGCGGTTCCTCCTCCATTAACAATTATGTATCCCATCGGGATGGGCTCCAACCCATACCGTTTGACGAGAGTGGCACCTAATGCTTGAGCCCCTATAATGAAGTATGGATCCCGGGAATTTAGAAGAGACATAAACCATACAGCATCAGCATGGGGGCATATACCGGTTACATTGCCCGGAAAGAGTATTACTGGAATTTCGATGTTTTCGCCAACTTCTTTAACAACATCATCAAGTTCGGGGGAGGAAATTGCTGTAGATCCTCCTACCATGATTGCGGTTGTTCCGGCCGCCTCAGCCTCCTTAGCAGTTTTAAAAGCAGCCTGTGGAGTAAACTTATCCGGATCCAAAAGCGTTAGGTGTATCGCCCCGTCCCTGCTTATCCTATCGAGGAGGTATCTTTCTACTTTTTTCATTTCGCCACCGCTTCAAACTTTATGCTGACCCCTTATAGAAGTGGTCCGTGAATTTACAGTAGATGTCGACTGGTTCAGAATGTGGCGCAATCGTGAACTCTTCCTTTAGACCGCAATCCCCACATTGAACCAAAGCCTTTGTTTTCTCCTTCATCATTTCGATCCTAACGGACTTTTTCCCACACTTTGGGCACAAAAAGAATTTAGGCAGCGTTATCTTTATGGGCGCTACAACCCTTCTTCGACGCCTGCCCAAGTCTATCTCCACTCTGATGTTTAAGCATCTGTAACCTTATTAGCCTTTCAGAAATCTATTGGATATTTTCTTGCGTTGACGAACATTTAAACGCCAAAGTAACCACCGCGCCGACAACGCTACACCATAAAGCCGTTATTTTCATTTTTGTTAGCAAGTATTTCTATTGATGGAATGGATTATTTGAAAAACCAAAAAAGAAGATAGAGGGCTAAAGGAACAAATATCAGAAATGGGAATATTTCTATTGCTCTTTCTTGGAATTATCAAATCGTGTTGTGAAAAATGAATTTTGTTTAGGAATTGATAAATTGAATTATCAATTTTATGTTTCGTTGTCTTTTTATCCGCCAATTAGAAAATTATTAAATTTATTTTGATAAAAAATATCGCGATTAGAGAATTTATTTTCAAATTTAGGAGAGCTTTATTTTACAAGGTCTATTTGGGCATTTTTTATTCCTATTAAAAATGTAAAAATAGAATAAAGATAATACGCTTAATTTTATGCCAGGAAAAAATGTTGTTCATGTTCTTTTTCTCATTTGAAATCAAAGCGTGTGTGTAAGAAAATTGAACAAAGTATATGTAATTGGTAACAAAGATGTTAAAATAGTTCTTTTTATTGCGCGCTTTCGTAACTTTCAAGACCACCCAAATCACTGCGATTGAGCTCAGACAGGCTGCTTTAAGTCCTGAAGACAGGAAAGTCCGATATGCTGGACACAAGCTTATCGAACTTCTTCAGGATCTCTCATAGAGAGGGTAAGCATCGCCCATCAGCCAAACTGAACAATGCGTTTATATGTTTTGGTTGGTTTTGTGTTATTTTGTATACAAAATTGTATCCAAACAGGATTTAGTAAATGTGATATTTATGAAGATGAAAAATGAAGTTGAAAAATGGCTAAAAAGGACCTTAGAGGATCCTTTGACGAAAATATTGGCAGAAAGGAGTCATTTGACAAAAACACAGTTAGAAACGCTTCTAATAGATGTTTTAGTTGAGGAGATGGCTGGAAAGGATGTGGGGTATGAGCTTAAGTCGAAGATGCGGCCGCCGCAGGGGGGAGTGAGCAGAGGGGCATTTAACAGGACTCTGAGTCAGGCTAGGAGGAACGTAATTCGCTCCATGTACACAATTCTTTTACTCGGATACGTTGGGATTTTGGAGACAACTCGGTTGAGTTCGTATCTTGAGATGTCGAATCGATTGGAGTCCTATATGGAAGCTTATCAGAAGCTATGGAAAGATTCGGAAGAGGGCGTAACTGATGAAGAGTCATTAATACTCATCGCCAAGATGAGGGAAGAGTTGAAGTCTTCTCTAGAAGAGCTATCGCGACCAAAGGCCTTATCGAAAAAAGAGACCTCAGCGTAGTTGCAAGGTGCCTTCTTGACGTAATTAACTATTCCAATGCCCAAAAAAATGGTAAAAAACAGAACAGGAATTTGTTCTATAGCCTCCATTAAAAGAATATATTGAGGCGAATCAAAAACGAGAAAAACTCATTTTTCTTTTTGTTTTAGATGAAAAATTCACTTTTATTGATAGAAAATCGCGTTACGAATAGTAATTAACTCGTTTTACACCTATTGAAAGATTTTTATTAAATGAGATGGCACATCTCTAAACACAATATATTAAAGTTTATCCCAATTATTTTTCAAGCAATCAATCTATCTCTAACAAATGATCGTAAAAAATTTATTATATTTCAGTTTCATTCTTAATTTCCTTTCTGTCTCTGAATTTATTTGCTCTTGCCAGAAATTATTTTATGTCAGTTTACCGAAATAAGAATATTTGAAATCATTCTTATTTTTTTCAGGGAATTTTGAAATTGCAACTCCATAAAATGAAATTTGGATCACATTTAGCTGATTTATTTTCTGATTTAACCCTATTTTTTGGAAATTAGTCACGATTTTTTGTTTATTTGCAAGAAAATAAAATATCGAATACAGAATCATGGTATTAGATTTTATGGTAAGAAAACTCTACTCATGATTCGGCGCGTCAGAAGGGAATAACCATTTTGTACGCGAGTTGAAATTTTAAATATTGGCTTATTTTAATTTATACTCATGCCTTTAATGAAGGGTTCACAGATTATAGTAGAGCAGCTTAAGAAAGAGGGCGTTGAGTTCATATTTGGTTTGCCAGGAGGCCCTGAACTCCCCCTTTTGGATGAGTTGATAGACGATTCGAGCTTGAGATATGTTTTGAATAGGCATGAGCAGGCTTCAGCTTTCATGGCCGACGCCTATGCCAGAGTGACTGGCAAAATCGGGGTCTGCATGGCAACGATCGGACCCGGAGCGACAAACCTTACTACCGGAATTGCGAGCTCATTTCTAGATTCAGTTCCATTGCTTGCAATTACAAGTCACATTTATAGAACTGCTGAGGGTAAGGGCGATTTCCAAGAAATAGATCAAGTTTCGATCTTCAAACCTATCACAAAATGGAATGGATCCGTAAGGTATGTTGAGACATTGCCGGATGCGCTTCAGAAAGCTCTGCGAATCTCCCTAACTGGCAGACCTGGACCTGTGCATTTGAACATAAATAGAGAAGTTTTTCATGAAACGACAGATACTGAGATTCTTTCTCCGCAGAAGTATAGACCTATGAACGCGTATTACGGCGCCGTGGACAGAGCAAAGGACATTGTACCTTTGCTTCTCAAGTCGAAGAGGCCTGTGATATGGGCAGGTGGCGGAGTGGTTATTTCCAATGCCTCAAACGAAGTAAGGGATCTGGCTGAGCCGCTGCGGATACCTGTAGCAACAACCTGTAGTGGAAAGGGAGTCATGCCCGAAGACCATCCGCTCTCAGTAGGTATCAGAGGAAGATGGGGAGTAGAGCTAGCCGATCAGATACTGTCTGAGGCTGACCTCTTGATCGCCATCGGATGCAGATTCTCAGCTGTCGCAACAAGTAGGGGGAAAGCCAAAATTCCTGATAGGATAATTCACATAGACATCGATCCTCAGGAGATAGGTAAGAACTATCCTGTGGAGATTGGAATTCTAGGTGACGCCAAGTTCGTCCTAAAACATCTGCTGATGTGTCTCAAAAAGGAAAGACTACCAAATTATTCAGATTGGTACAATAGGGTTACAGAACTCAGAGACAAATATAGAAAGAAGATAGAGGATCAATCTGTCAAGGGAAACACTATCAAACCCCAGTTCTTGCTCAAGACTCTCAGAAAGACAATACCTAGAGACACTATCGCGACTGTAGATATTGGAGAGGTAGTTGTATGGACCAGCCAGTTGTTCGAGGTATATCAGCCTCGAACGTACATCAAACAGAGCGGTTTTTCCCCTATGGGCTACGGTGTTCCTGCCGCTGTAGCTTCCAAACTCGCTAAACCCGAAAAGACCGTTGTAGCCATATGCGGTGACGGAGGTTTCATGATGACCTGCTACGAACTAGAAACCGCAGTGAGACTAGACACACCCATCATATGCGTCATCTTTGACAACCGGGCTCTGGGTGAAATAAAGCATCGCCAAGAAAAATTGTATCAGGGACGGCGCATAGGAGTTGATTTTACAGACGTCGATCACTCTGAACTCGCGAAATCTTTAGGGGCATCAGGAGAAAGGATTGAAAGTCCGAATGAGCTGGCGCCAGCTTTGAAGAGAGCCTTGAAATCGAATCAGCCGTATATATTGGATTGCATAATTGATCCAAGAGAGATACCACCCGAGTTTTAACGCGCGCATTATGCTGGTTTGTTATGAGGCAGACTATACTATCTTTTTTTAATGTACTTGACCCTAGGCCTATCGCGTGCGAGATCGAGTTAAGAACTTTGTAAGCCTCTCCTGGTGCAGTTCATTCTCAAGGAGACGACTGCTATCGACCCAATTATTGAGTTTTATGTCAAGTCTTTTTGATATGTGGTTCAAGCTCTCCTTGATTGTTTCAAACTTCTTGAAGTCTCGTCTTAAGGCGCTCCTCACATTCTCCCTTACCTGCCAAACTCCAACGGGCAAAATGTAACCAGGATGGGCCTCCCTGAGAACTACCACGGAGGCTTGCCTCTTCTCCCTTGATAAGTACTCAGCTACAGCAAGCCTAGCTGCGTAGTAACAGCCACCTATTTCAGCGTATGTGGTCCTTCCTTCATACCCTTCCCAGTCACCGCAGATCGCTATGTTTTGGCTGCTTGGGTTCCAAGAGGTCCCAGGGTACCACGCCTCAACAGCCTCATAGCTCCAGGCTGATGGCATCATGAGCACGACGAACCTGTTGTCAAGAAAGTCAGACTCATAGACTCTATACTCATTGATGACGGGACTCCTTTTCACAGCCTTGTCTCTGAGGATTCTAGAGATAATGCTGTCGACGGCTGTGATGCTCCAACGCGTAGGCACAAGCCTCCTCTGCTTTTCGATCCCGAAGGCACCAATGCTAAAGGCCCTCTGGATCCTTGAAACAGGAACCTCGTCCTTATAGAGATCTAGCACGGCGTCGAGAGCCTTCAAATCGGTATCTCTGTACGCCTTCTCAATCTTGTGATCAAACTTTACGTTCCCGGTAGTCAACTCCTTCAATTGAGCTGAGGGCCCGAAGGGTTGGAGTTCACCATCGATGATGAAGTTCTTTCCAGGCTTCTTCTCGAACTCGGCCTCAGTGTCAACAGGAAAGGCAGAGAGGGCTAACTCCCTGCTCTGATCCATGAGCTTTCCAGCGGCCTCAGCCTTCTTCACGTTGACCCTGAACTTGCCCCTGACCAACTTTAGCCTAAAATCTACGATCTCATCAATCTTCCTGCCAAGCCACTGCTCCGGCATGTCGAAGAGACTCGTGTCGCCCCTAATCGGCGGAATCAACGGGCCAGCAAAAACGTACGGATAGCCGATGCGGCCAACGAAGACGCCGGGTGGTGATGAACCTTCCAGTTCGGTAGCGTCTATCAGAGGCTTGGTCTTCAAGTAGGAGTACAACTTGACGACTATCGGACAACGTGGCTTTCTGCAGAGCATCCTCGCCCCCCTGCAAGCTATGCACAGACTCCTCGTTGGAACGCGTATTCTAGTTTCCTCTAAGCTATAGTTTAGGTCAAGGGCTGCCCCTGCGTCACTCACGATGTGCTCTATCCACGGAACCCTTTTCTTAACCTTCTTTACAAACCCCTTGCCTAAATGGAGTTGCAATTTATCTTAACCCTTTTTTTGTCAGCTATATGTAGAGGGGAGAACGCCTTCATTAATTTCAAGGATGGTACTAGTGGAGGCTCAAGCCCAAGGCAAGAATAGCATCAATTGGAGTCCCAGATGCAGGTCTATCATATTATTCCAAATAGAAAATTAGACTACATAGATAAGTTTATCATAGGTTCTGCTGAGTTATCGGGTGGTCTGTATTTAAGGCACATCTATACATTCTAGATTTGAGTTTTTGAACAGCAAGTTATGATTATTCAAGATGGCGACAATCAGCAATGGAGGCTAAAGTAAATGTCTGAATTAGTCAAGTATGTTGAATTAAAGAAAATTCAACCCAACCGACTCAATCCCCGACTAGAGATAAGCATCACAGGAATCAACGAATTAACTGACAGCATTAAAGAAGTAGGACTTCTCCAACCTTTAATTGTTCGTCCCAAAGGTGAAGGGTATGAAGTTGTTGTTGGAGAGAGACGCTATAGGGCTTCTCAACAAGCAGGTCTTGAGAAAGTACCCGTAATCATCCGAGACTATGCGGATGATGAAGTGATTGAGCTTAACCTTATTGAAAATATTCAGAGAGAAGACCTTAGTGCGGTTGAAAAAGGGAATTGTTGCAAACAACTTATGGAAAAACATCCAAAGAAATATCCGACGCTAGAAAAACTTGCTAAGAAACTTGGAGTGGGCTCTGTAACAATATCATCTTGGCTTGAACTAGTTCGGGCGCCCGAAGAGGTTCAAAGACTAATCGCACCCGTACAAAAAGTCGGTGTACCTAGACCCAAGGGGAAACTAGATTATGATACCGCGGTAACAATTGTTCATAAAGTCAGGGAACCAGAAAGGCAAATTGAAGTTGCCAGAGAAATAGCCAAGAGACCAATATACAGACGTATGGCTCGTCAAATTGTTAAGGAAGTCGCAGAGGAACCACTAAAGCCAGTTCAAGAAGTAATCAAGAAAGTTGTTGAAGCCCCGTATCAAATGCCTTTCCGACTTAATCATATGGAGCCTATTTTGAAGGGCGTTAAGACTCAGACCTCTAGGAAAGGTATACCTGACCCTAAAGTCAAAGTTGGAGCAATAGTACACGCTTCCATTTGGGAGCCTCATTTTGCAGATTTGATTATCACTTCAATCGAAAGGAAAAAGCTAGGAGAATTTACTGAAGAAGATGCGAAAAGAGAGGGAGGCTATACCCTTGATGAGTTCAAGGAGGCCTGGGAGTCTATTCATGGGGAGGGAAGTTGGAACCCTGATGAAGTTGTGAATGTGATTCACTTCAAGAAGAAGTGATCTCTTTGTCTTGGGAAAAAGAGTCCGTTTTGGTTTTGGTCAAGGCGGCTCCCAATTGGAGTAAGAAGTACAGGGAATATCAGATTTGTACTGCTGGAATAAGTCAAGAACATGGTTGGAGAAGACTCTACCCATTTCCAGAAGAAGTGATGTTGCAAAAAGACATTCGACTTTGGGATATTATCGAGGTGGAAACAAAGCCCTCTACTGATGATCCACGACCTGAAAGCCGAAAGATCAGAGCAGAGTCCATCAAGAAAATCTATCGAATAGAGGACAAGGAGGAAAGAAGAAAGTTCCTCGAAAGAATTTCAGAGCCTTCTTTAGAAATTCCCCTTAAAGAGAAGAGGACGATGACGCTTATTCGACCAAAAATAGAAGCTTTCAAGATCAAAAGGGAAATCGCAGAGATCGTCCAGATAACTTTGAATGGGAAAGTATTCAAACGCAATCCCTACGGAGATGTTGGGTTATACTATAAATGGTGTTGCCCCAGATACTGTCAAATCTGTAAAAAAAGACCACACAATATGAGATGTTTTGATTGGGGGGTCAATATCCTATATAGGCGATATAAGGATGAGAAGGAAGCTAAGATCAAGACAACAAAGAAGTGTTTTTACGGAATGAAGTACGATAACGATACTTGGTTTGCTTTAGGAACCCACTCTCAAAGACCTTGGAAAAAATGGATGATTGTTGGACTCCTCTGGATGAAAAAGAAAGAAGAGAGAACGAATAATCTTTTGTTGACTACCACCCAATAACTTAACAGAACCTTATCATAGAAAGCGGCGGTCAGGGCTGCATATTTTCAAATACACACGCAAAAATCAACTTCAAATCTTAGAGCTTGTAAAGATGGCTAAACCAAAGATGAATCTATCTGTAGGAAAAACACACTTCTTCGCTTTCGATGGCTTTCGTAATGTATACGCGACTTCTAAACAAAAAGGCATTACAGGAAATATGGAGCGAGCCTCTTTTCTAATCGCGCGTAACGTTCGAGGTTTGCCGTGATATTAGAGTCGCTATGGTTCGACCAGCTCCTTTCTCAATAGAGCACTCCTATTGACTTTGTAGCGACGTTTCGCCGCGGAGCCTCTACGGACCAAAAACCCGAAGGAAGACAACCTAGAAAGATAAGTTGACACCGTACTCAGGCCTATCGGCTCATCAAGCGAATTCTCATAAGCGTCTTGTAGTTCACGGGAAGTAAACCATCCAACCGGAAAATCCCGCGTGATAACTCTCTTAACCTTCTCAATCTTTGACAGGTCAGACAAATCTTGCTTTATACCGGAAGATGAAGCAGGAGTACCGCCCATAAGCTGAACAACATCTAAGAGCTGAAGAACCTTTTCTCGGGTGACCTGGCCCTCAAGAGAGATAGTAATCTTGTTTCCGTCATCATCGAATACTTCAACCCTAATACGCCGCGCCGGCAATCTTCTCAACCTGATGAAAACCTGTTAACATCATCTGTGTTAAAATGTTTAACGGTGAAAAACCATGGGTTGAAAGTGATTGAAACAAACGCAAATAGCCCAAGAAAAGCCTCTTTTCGGCTTAAGATACGTTATTTCCAAATGTTTTACCAATTCACACGTTCACCGCATCTCTCCAAAAAGAAGATAGAAAAATATAGCTCTTGGACTATCTCCAGTGGAAAGAAAGGGGTGGCAGTTATTCTTGTGAAAAAGCCTGAAAAAATGAGATATTTTAAAAAAGAAGCAAAATCGAAGGATAAAAAAAGATAATTTCACACTCTTTCACACATTTATACCTAAGAGGACTCATTCGGAAAAAACAAGGATACATCCCCCCTACGCCTACGTTTCCACTGCAACGTTTCCTCGCAAGAGGGCAAAGGATTTTAGGTTTGTTTAATAAAAGCAGAAATTTAGTCTAAAAAAGTTTACAAAAAACATTAAATAAAAACTGGGAAATTAACAGCTGGAGTCTATTCCTTTTCCATAGGAATACTAAAGAACTTTCACCAATAGTCTATTCCACTAGAAACACAGGGGTGAGGGGGTATCCTTTGCATTCTTCTCTCAAGTACCCAACTTTTGTGTAGTTGTTTGTATACAATTTTTTACGAATTGATTTTTATTCTCGAGTGGAAAAAGGACCACTACCACTGAATGTGGGGCTTATTCAATGTCTCCAAATGATCTACTAGAGAACATATTTGACAAGTTTTTACAAGATTCACATGTGTTCAAAAATCGCGAAGTCTTACACCCGGACTACGTTCCAGATAACTTACCCCATAGGGAGGAGCAGACCAGAAGAATCGGCAATATCTTGGCCCCAGTTCTACGCGGGTCTCGTGGATCCAACATTTTCATCTACGGACAGACGGGTACAGGGAAGACAGCCGTCATCAAATATGTTCTAAACAGGCTACTTCAAAAGGGTCGTGAAATCGGAGCCCCAATTGAAGTTTCTTACATTAATTGTCGCCTCGCCGGAACGGAGTATCGCGTTTTGGCTCGTATGAGCGGAAATGTCGGGTTAAGAGTCCCATTCACTGGCTTGGCAACCGCTGAGGTTTTTGATCGTTTTAAAATAGTACTAGGCTCAAGAGGATCTCTTCTAGTAGTTGTCCTCGACGAGATAGATTCCCTAGTAAAAGCCTACGGTGACGTCTTACTCTATGAGTTGACAAGAATCAATGAGGGTCTGAAAGAAAGCAGCGTTTCCATTGTGGGTATTTCTAACGATCTCCATTTCAAAGAGATGCTGGAACCCAGAGTTATAAGCAGCCTCGGCGAGGAGGAAGTAATTTTCCGGCCATATACAGCCCCTGAAATCCTTGACATACTTCTTCAGAGATCGACCGCCGCCCTCCATGATGATGTTTTAACTGAGGGAGCCCTCAACCTCTGCTCAGCGCTGGCTGCGGCAGAACACGGTGACGCTAGGCGTGCTTTAGACCTATTAAGAGTCGCCGCTGAGTTGACCGAGCGAGAGGGGAAACAAAGAATCACTGAAGACGACATAAGGCTTGCGCAAAACGAGATTGAGCGAGACAGAGTAGTGGAAGTTTTGAAGACGCTTCCGCTTCACTCAAAGCTTGTGTTGTTCGGAGCCTATCTAATAACTAAAGCAAGCATTAAAAACTCCGTTACAGGCGACATTTATGAGGTTTATAGGGAACTCTGTACCGTGCTGGGTATGGATCCTTTAACCCAACGTAGAGTCAGTGGGATAATAAGTGAGCTGGACACTATAGGTGTCTTGAGCTCCAGAATTGTGAGTTTGGGAAGATATGGGCGAACAAAGAAGGTCAGCCTTGGCATTCCTCGTGGCGTTGTTAGAAACGTCTACTCTGAAGATCATTGGGTTGGTCAGTTAGTTGGTTACGCACCCAAATGCCTATCAAACAAAGAGTAGGATTTTTGGCGTGGAGGACGGAAGCTTTATCTCAAGAAATAGAAAAACGCTACTCGCCGCCGTTTTGATGGATTTTAGGTGGATAGAGGCCGTCGTTCTCAGAAAGATTACCATAGATGGTAAAGACGCAACTGAAACGCTTTTTGAAATGTTAAGAGGATTCACCTTCGACGCTATTATGCTAAGTGGAGTATCCTATGCTGGTTTCAATCTTATAGACCCAAAAAAAATCTGTGAAATATTTGGTGTGCCAGTCGTCGTTGTTTGTAGGAGCAAACCAAATAATGATGCTGTTAGGGCAGCGCTGGTTAATCACTTTGAGGATTGGGAAGAGCGATGGAGTATTGTTGAGAGTCTGGGTCAAGTATATGAAGTGGTTTCAAAGCCCGATGCTCCTCCTCTATACATCGAGGTTATCGGCGGAGATTTCTCTTGGGCAAGAAGCCTAGTTCATGATTTGGCCACCTGTAGTAGGATCCCTGAGCCAATACGCGTGGCAAGATTTATTGCCAGAGGTTTATCTCGTCTTTCCTAGTCAACTGTAGTCTTGAAGTCTATCGGCATTATGTTAAACGATTGCAGATCGACTACGGGAACTATGCCAGGCTTTGGAGTCAAACCCATTCTCTCTTGATAGTTTGTCTGTCTCTGCCAAGAACCTGAGTTTACTAACAAGGTTCCCCTGTATTCCTCATAACCTACCACATGAACATGGCCAACCTGGAAGATGTCCGGCGGGACATCGATCACTAGATGATCCTTTGGTTCAGGCGCGATCGGCGTTTTGCCTCCATATGATGGCGCGAGATGTCGTGCTCTTAACAGGAGTTCCAGAGCTTTTTGTACTGTTTCGCCTAGGTTTTGATACATAATGTTTGGAACAGACCCGATCACATCGTCCAAGCTTCTCCCATGATATAGCAAAAATTCGACTCCATGAAGTCTAACTCTAGCTGGGTTGCCTAATGCTGTAATTTTTCTAGCGGCGTAAAGAGACTCAGCATACTTCTTTAGAATAGCAGGCTGTGGTAAGGCTTGTCTAGTCGCGTCGTGGTTCCCTGGAATAATGATCACTTCAATGTAGTCTGGAACTTCCTCAAGAAGACGCGCGGCGAGACCATACTGTTCAACTACATCCGTTATGGCAAGTTCTTCCTCTTGGTTCGGGTAAACCCCAATCCCATCTGCGACATCGCCAGCGATGACTAGATATTTCACTCTACCAGCAATCTCTGTTTGCCTGTTGTTCCCAACCTTTCCATGTAGCCATCTGAGGAATCTGTTGAAGGCATCCTCCAGAAAATTATTACTCCCGACATGCAGATCTGAAGTGAGAGCCGCGTAGACTGGCTCATAGGACCTTTTGTGTTTTTTCTCTGGCGTGTCTGGCCATATCAGATCTGTGGCTATTAGAATGTTTCCTCTACCTTTGGTAGCCTGCACGCAGATCACTTGGTCTAGCAAAGTCATTCGAGCCTTCTCAATCAGAGTTCTGTTTGCCGTTGAGGGCACGAAAATCGTTGCCGAGGAAACTAGATCTTCTATGCGCATCAGTACTGCACCCTTCGTTTCTTTCTTGTTGGTCACCATCCCGATCGTCTTGACCTCGGAGTTCACGCGCGCTTTGGCAGCCTCGCTTATGGACACTGCGTTTCTCGCGTCAATTCTTCTTCTGAGAATATGTTCAATTCTGGTAAACCGATCTCGAAAATAGCTTAGAAAGTTCCCCGCATCTTCAATCGAACTCAGGGTTTCAGTTGGGTCCTCCAAGACTTCAATGTTCCCCTTAACTTCTTTGGCATAAGGACGGAAAGCACCCTTTCCCTCTTTTAATTCAAATGATGTAGCTGGAATCTCTTCAAGCGATTTTGCTCGAAGAGTCTCCTCCAGCAAATTCCTTGTAATGAAAATCAGCTTCTCAGAGGCAGTATCTATCCTGCCTAAGGTATGTTTTATCAAGTCAATAGGATCATAATCCTTTGCGCGTTGTTGGATGAAGAGAAAAGCCTCCTGGTCCAGCTGATAGCCTCTGCTAAGTGCAAGTGCGCACGCTTTCTCAATTTTCTCAACTAGGATCGAATTTTCTCCCAATCCTCTCCGCCAAAGAAATCATGTCACTTCGAATTCAAAATTAGAGCACACATCCGGGGAAGTGGATGGACAGAATTACGCTGACCCCTCTTTTTCGTAGAGCACATAAAGAAAAGCCATTAACAACGCGACTATTACCAAAATAGAAGTGAAACCGTAAATTAGTCCAAAGAATTCTGCTGCCGTCAACTCAACACTCCTCTTCTGATTATTGATCGGTCGGTTTCAGTTGCGTTATCTTATGTTTCCATATCTTCTTTAAACCTTTTTGGTAGCTGACACCGAACATTTGATTCACCTCTGCCCCTCAAAGTTCCAGAGGAAATGCTCTAATTTGGTGAACCCTGTGATCTCATCGAAGTCGATTCCAATAGCGTCCAAGACCTGCTCAAAAGTCGACTTAATATACCCCATATACTTATCGGCGTCAATCTCCCTTACTGAGGCTAGCTGCACAGGTTTGACTCCCCCCGGGGTCTTTGTCTTCACGAACGAAATTATCTCTCCTGGCTTTACTTCAACCCCACTCTCCACCAAAAGTTTACCAGCCTTTACGTGCTGGGGTGTGGTCTTAGTGTAACTTCCAATAGGCTTGCTAATCATAACATTAAAAGCCAAATCGTCCAATGAGTATTTTTCATTCTTCAACTTGAGATAACATGTCTTAACAACTTTTCTAATCCTAGATTTGGCCTCGTCAAAGTCTTCTGAGGATTTTACCCCCCCAAGAATACTAATCATCTCTGCAAAAGCTATTTTCAGAAAGTCCGGTGTATTGCGTTTCTTGCCAGTAAGACCCTTGATGTCAACACTCCCGCTTGGATATACGCCCAAATAATTCTTCTTCCTACTGGAGAACGCCGAGTATCTATAGATCTTATCGGTGTCGAGATCCATTCCAAGAAACTCTCTGGACCACTCTACCACTTCGTTTATCTGTGCCTGTGAGGGGTTTTCTAAGAAAACACTGTCCGTGTCTCCGTAAACAACATTTATGCCCAGAGCCTCGGCTTTGCGAACCGTTTCGGTGATGGCATATCTTCCAATGGCCGCTGTGCTCTCAGCGACAGGCGGGCAATACAAGTCGAAGACCTCTGCTCCAAATACTCCGTAGCTTGCATTCAATATCACTTTTAGACTTTGCTGAATGACATTATACCAGCTTCTCATCGGCGGAGATTGATTCTTGTCCTTCGATTTCGGCTTATACCAGTTGACACGGAGGTCCCTTAGCGTTCCTATTACAAGACTGGTCATTCCGGAGCGCTTTTTACAAACCCAGTGTGGAGTACCAGGAATCTTGTTATTCTCACATTCACTGTGTGGACACCGCACCGTTTCATAACTCAAGTTCCAGTGTTTAATGATCGATGGATACAGTGAAGCAAAATCGAGGACGAAAACATTAAAATGAACCCCCGGCTTCGGCTCAATAACGATGGCTCCTCTGTATTTCTTCCCCTCAATGATCGCCTCCGTCGCGGTTGAACCCTTCAGCTCTATGATGTCTTCAGGCCTTGGAATCAACCAATTGAGTCTGCGATGCTCAAAGAACATCATGCTTCTAATCCATCGTGATACTCCCTGTCTAGTCACATCCTCGATCGGCATTCGGCTAATTCTCGCGATGGTGATGATTAGCTTCATCACAAGGGAATCGTCGAATGTTGTCAATTGCATCGTTAGCTCGGCGTCCCTCAGACAGTAGTTTGCGAGTTCAGTATGAGTGAGTTCAGAAACGGGTTTTTCTAACGCAATTTTTCCGACATTTAGGATGGCGTTAGCAATGCCATCTAACGTTGCCTCCCTGTATTTTTGACCGAATGCATAGATCTGAATAGACCTGTTGAGGAAAAGCCTGTAGAGATCTATGTGCACTCCATATTTGAGGAGAGCAAATACCTCTTCCAATATTATTGGGATGCTCTCTCTCGGGAAGCCGAGTTTTTCCGCGCGATGGAACAAGTATCGAAGATCGAACGAGTCTCCATTGAACGTCAGTACTATAGGATACGCAAGTAAAGCCTTGAACACCTGTATTAACATGTCTTCCTCTCGGTCGTAGTACTCTATCTTGACGCCTTGTGAAAGGGTAGTCTCACCCTCATTGATTTCCGGCCGCTTTAGGACTAAAACCCTTTTATTTCCGTCCGAATCAACTAGAGAAGCCGCAACAATCGATTCGCTTGCTGTCCTTGGATCTGGAACGCGAGTTGCAACAGGAGAGTAGACCTCTATATCTAAGGCCAATCGAGAAAACTCTGGAACAGGACATTCAAGCAGTCTGATCCATTGACCAATGTATGCCTGAAACTCCTTTTCTTCGTTCTTGAAAAATCTTTCAGGTGCATTAAGGTCCTTTTTCAGTGTGCTACAGTCAACAGGAATTAGCTTTTCTTCCTTGATCACGTACGGAGTTCCAATGTTTAGCTGCTGATCGTAAATGTAACTTTCATAGTATTTTATGTGTGCTTCCCAAGATTTCTGGATAAGATCCCTGATGGTGCCTGACGGTCTGCCACCAATGGATCTGGGATCTCTGGCAATTATTTTTGTCATCTCTGTCTCTCTGTCATTGAGAGCATTAAACTTCTTCACTGTTTCAAAGTGATCAAAACCCTGATGGTCGACTAAAGCCTTAATTCTTTTCAATTCTCCTATAGGAGCGTCAGATAGGCAATATGGTTGATGTTTTGTGTTGTCATACCAGAAGTAGATTTTGCGAGATTCGGGCTCATACAACTTCAGGCATGCTACGTGCCTCTCTCCTTCATAGGTCGCCGAAAGGAGATAGGCCATAGAAAGGTTTCTTGGAACATCTGGACTGAAATAGAATTCTCTGGCCTTCTCAGCCGTATTCTCTCTAATCACTTCACTTCCGACTTCTTTGGAAAGTTCTTCTTCAGTATGCTTGTGCGCGCTACACTGAATACTTACACGGTCTCTCAATAAAAAACATTTTCCCGCCTAATGCGCTTGGAGTGACGCACAGCGTCGAGGGTCTCTTAACTTGTCACGTTTTAAGGGTAAATGGAGAACATTTGTTTGCATAGACGATAGCGTAGCCAGACAGACCCAAAGGGGAGTATAAACCGATTTCATGCGTCAAGAAGAAGTATGGCGTGAACCAACCCTCTTGTTCATCCATGATCTCTAGGGTGAAGAGAATCTTGCTCTTTTCCTCTGTTGGTAAGCTACCGAGCAGCGAATGAATATAGCTTAAGTAGTAATCCCAATTTCTCTGAAGGTTCAAGAAGTAGAAGCCTTGGACCCACGCCTGCGTTCGTACTATAAAAAAGTCAGTGTATGGGATGATCTTTGTGTAAATCTCTAAACAATCCTGACCGAAGAAGTCCTCTACAACCAAGATTTTTCCTTTGGAATGTAGTTGGCCAGAAACATAATCGAACGCTTCAACGTATCCCTCTTCATCCTTGAGAGTATATCTTCCGTTCACGTTCCCCAACTCAAAGATCGCAGCCCCATCAAAATCAAAGTTTTGGATAATCTTTAGAATGGAATCAGTGAAGTATACATAGTATTTTGTTCCTTCAACCACATCATATTCCTCATCTTCGTGTAAGCTTGCATAGGGAACGATAATGCCGTCGCTTAAAACTTCTGGATGCCTATCAATAAGCCATGTCGACCTAAATCCTTTGTAGTTGTAAACATAATCCGCTCTGAAATAGACCCCTATCAAAACTCTCTTGTTGCTGGCATGGAGTAGCGACACTAGGTCACGGATATCTGACTGACGCCAGCCCTCATCAAATCTTACTTTGAAAAACTCTTCTATCTGTGCTGCTGGGTCGTATTCTTTATACGTATTTACAAAGTCTGGGCCGAACATAAGCACTATGGTGTCCGCTTGAAATTTTTGGTTGAATTCCTCTATGCCCATACCTATAACATTTACCGTAAACCCTGCGGCGGGGCTTTCTGGCACGGCGATCACTTGAGTTGCCTTCGGAACATCTACTGAAGAAGGAAACGGAGCTAATAGTAGAATGAATATGCTCAGAATCGAAAGTGTGACAACTAACCCCTTTCTGCTAGGTCTAGGAATTCGCCCGTCTTTCGATAGAAGATAACGAAGGTACAGGTAGCAAACATATGAAAAGATGGGTGCTAGCGTTATTAGCGCCATTGCTACAGTTGTGATGAGCGGGATGTTGCCTCTCGAGTTGTAGAAGAAGAAGCCAAGGAAGAAGTTGTTGATTGGAAGCAAAAATATGATGAATACTATGTCGAGCGCGACCAGCGCGATGAATAGTTTTTTGCTTTTCGAATCCGTTAGGCAGAAGGTGTCCGTGATCGCGTTGGGAATGCACCACAGAAGATAGTGATCATTCATCTTTGTCGAAGTGAGAAAAAAAGCTAAAAGGACGGCTAAAACACCTCGATTTAGCCCCTCGAATTTGTCTGTTTTCTCCTCCTTGATCCTAGCTAAAGTCTTGAGGTATAAAATGCCATACAGAAGAAAGAAAATAACGTATCCGTACTCAACTGCGATATAGGTTTCATGAGATATCAAGAACCAATAGGAGAGTTGGCCTATGTGTTCCGCGTGAAAGAGAATCTGGGTGAGATAGCTTTTATAATTAAGGATCAAAAATGGAATCGAAAGGACAGCCGTTGGGGCTGCGCACATCAATAAGTACTTAAGAACATCGAAGAACCCCCGCTTTCTTTTATGCACCATGTAGTAAAGGTATAGAGGAAGGAAAAAGGCGGGGTAGACTTTGAGCGCGGTGCCAAGTCCTAGGGAAAGCGCACTTTTCTTATAACTTCCGTTATACAGGTATACTACGGATAAGAACGTCAATAGCATGGGCACTGCGTCGAACATGCCCCAGATGCTGCCGACCAATATGACAAAGGGGTTTAGAAAATAGAACATAAACGCCTTGGTAGCTGTCTGTTCGTTCCCTGTTCTTTGAAATACAACATCGTAGATCGCTTGAGCTGCAAAAGCATCAGCGATTATGATTGGTATTTTCAGGACAAGGATTTCGAAGTATCGATTTGCCGAGAAAAGATAGGAAAAGACACACCAAATCATCCATAATGGTGGGTAAGCATAGTAACCCCAGTACCAGTTCGTTTCTACACCAACATCATATATGTTTTGACCAGCAAACGCTCTTTTTCCGACATCAATCCAGATCTTGACATCCCAAGGGTGTCCTGTGAATGGAGCAAGGGCAAATCGAACGATTAAACCTATTATGAATGCCTTTGTCTTTCTATTCAAACATCTCTTCTTCCTAACGTCCTTTTCTTCTACTTTTTTCGATAAAACATAGCGTTTCGCATATCATGTGAGCGGCTTGAACCGATGTCTGCCCTGTGTCATAATGTGGGGAAACCTCAACCAAATCCAAGGCGACAACACGTTGATCACAAACAGCATGAAGAATGTCAAGCAACTTGCTGGGAGTTATCCCCTCAGGGACTGGATTTCCAACTGCAGGAGCGCAGGATGGATCCACCACGTCCATGTCCAGCGTCAAATATATCTTTTCAAAATCAGATAATTCCTCATCTACTTCTCTGGCAATCTCTTTGGGATCTTGGAGGCGAATGTCCTCTCCGGTAAAGATTCTTATACCCTTCTCCTTTGCGAATTGAAATTCGTCTCTTCCAAAGGCACGAACACCAACCTCAGCAATATGATCTGGTTTAATTTTTTCCGAGAGTCTCCTCATGAAAGTTGCGTGCGATAACTTGCTTCCCAAAAACTCGTCTCTTAGGTCCATATGAGCATCAAAACTCAGGATCCCCACATCTCTCCCAAATGCTTCTGTGGCGCCGCAAGTTATCGTGTGTTCCCCTCCCAGTATTACAGGAATTTTTTGGGTCTTTACGATCTCGGTCGAAACGAGTCTTAATCTTTCCAATGTTTTCTCAACATCACCTAAAACATGCAGGTCTCCAACATCGCAGATTTTGAGGTCTTCAACGTCCAATCCAGTCCTCAAGCTGTACGTTTCAAGGGTTTGCGAGGCTTCTCGAATGGCTTGTGGTCCAAACCTAGATCCTGGCCTATACGTGCTTGTGGCGTCAAATGGGACCCCTAGTATAACATAATCCGCCTCCTCAAAAGGCCTATAAAGTCCTGAGAACCTTAAGGCCGGAGAAACGTGAAGTTCTACATAGCTCATTTTGTCTAAGCACCTCAGTTGAGCCCAGGTGAGGTTGTTGACCAATTCATACTAGAAAGAGGACAATGTTTTTTAAATTTAAAAATTATAAATCTATCAGCGTCTGTTATACAGAAGAACTATCGAGAGGAATAGGACATTGGCGAAAAAGAGAGTCGAAAAGACCACTATGCGCTCTTTGAAGGCAAAGCTGATCTCTGGGTGCTACGTCGGATACTTCATGATTGACATGTTGATTTCTAGCACATCTGGGTTCTCCATGATTTATATCTCTGTCTTGGGTGTGCTTTGTTTAATCGCCGCCATCGGTCTATGGTTGCAAAGAAGTTGGGGATTATGGTTAGCTGCCTTCCTGTCATCCCTTACATTTTTGGTAGGAGCTGTTACGCTGTATGCTTGGATCGGGTTGGTTGGTTTTTCTTCTGACCTCCATGTTTTAACGTTAACCACTGGATTGCTCCTTTATTCAGCGATAGCCGTAATGGTGCTTCTTTATTTGTTCGTCAACAGGAGGCTTTTTACTTAAAAGGTGGGGCATATACGATTTAAGGGGCAGTTAAAATGTTTGGAAATAAAACCCTCGGTGTGAACGAACATAGAATCTGTCGTTTACTGAGCTACACCTTCGGTTTCTTAGCTCTCGCGCTTGTCTTAGTGTATGGTAGCAAAGCCGTTTTTGAGGACATTAAGGTGGTAGGCGAAAGCTTCGTTAATGAAGAGCTTCCGGCACCTGACTTTCGTATTCTAGGCTTTCCACTCTACGCAAAGCCGATAACTTGGTTTAGCTTCTTCGGCTTTCTTTACTGGGCTTTCGGGTTGGAAACATGGCGAGAAAGATTCTTGAATATGAAGCCGATCTACAGGAGGCTACTATTTCCAGTTGTTTCATTAGTTGCTTTTGGAAGCCTGTACGAGGTCTTATTTAACTTTGGTTTATGGGTTGCTCTTATGGCCACGTACAGTATGCTAGGTGTACTTAACCCTGATATACTCGTCAACATCTTCAACGTTCCGCAACCGATAAACTTGGTGTTTGCCACGAAGATAATCTTCCTAATCTTCGGGCTGTCCACCTATTCGCTATATTTTCTCATAAGGGTTGATAAAGAGGTTACAGAGGCGCATAGAGAAGCTATTGTATCTCCATATTCTGCCAGAAGCAAGAAACGTTAGCGAACTAAAAACCAACCTCTTTTCTCCGGACTTATTGAATGATTAGTATATAAAATCACGCGCGACCGAGAGGCATAGGGCTCTGCTAAGGGATTATCTCTCGAATATGTTTCCAGTTCAGCGTGGCTAATGCAACAAGAAGGGCGGAGATGTTTTCGATCAAGACGAATTTGTAGACGACTTCTAATTGGTATATTGGTTTAAGCAGCTCGTCTATCTCATAAAATATGTATTCAAGTGGTTTTGTTGTGCTGAAAATCCAGTAGCTCACATCTAAGACCTGTGGTGTCATTAGTATATATGAGATGAGTGTGAGTGAACAGAAAATGGTTAACACCATAATTGCGCTGTCCTTGGAAATCTGGGCAAGCGTCTTGGGCTTTGAGGGTGTTTGTTTCATGTTCTTCAACAGCGGCAACGGAGTGGCTGCTATCAGCTCCGTTAGGTAAATCCAACTCGATGTTAAAACCAAAATCGGCCCTATCGGAACCAACACTAGTAGATAGAAGTTTTCTACTCCTGTAGATTTTAGGAGAAAGACGCTGAGGAGAACGATCAAAGAGGCCAAGCCAACGAACGACAGTATGGCTTGGATGTTTTTGGGAGTGGCCCAACGGATAGGAGGTCTACGATAAGAGCTCATATGACTTCACTTTTTTGAGTTTATACCGCGATCGATCAATTACATTATTATGAACTGCCCTTATTTTTTGTGAGCATTTCTACTGCTTCTTTAACCGCAAATCTTATCCTTTCTGCGCAGGCGTAATCGTGGACCTTAGCATAGTACTCCTTCAGCCCCTCTTTTGTCTTTAGGTCTAAGCCAGTTAGTTGCCTACAATTCACGTAGCCAAACCTATCCTTAAACTCGGTCACGTACCTGTCAACCATATTCCAAATTCGCTGCGGGTCCTCCTCCGCACTGGTCCTCCCGTATTTCATACCTATCACAATAGCCACGCTGGAGACTGACCCGCAGAGCAGCCCGTTCAAAGAGACGCCCGCGCCTATACCCGTTCCGATCCTGGGAATCAGCTTGGATCCTTCGTCCAGGTAGTCCCTCAAGGCCAAAAGGACGCTTTCGCAGCAGTTGTATGGCCTCCCAGTAGGGAAGTTGCTAGGTCGGTTACAAAAATATCTTACCGCTTTTTCCTGCAACTCCTTCACTCCTTCTCTTTCAGACAAGGTCTCACCACCCTAACGCTCAAAGGCTTTCCGTACCCTTTTTATACATTTTCGTCAGAATTTTTTTAACTTTTTCGATTCCTATTGCAACAATCAGCCGTCCAAGTCTCGGTCCGTGATCTTTTGCGATTAGCGTCAGATAGATCGCCTTGAACAGCGAAGAGGCCTCTACTCCACCTTTCTCTGCAATTGTGTAAACCAAATTATGGATGTCCTCATCCCTCATCGACACATCTAAGTTGGATCCGAAGGCCGCTAGCTCACTGTTGTGTGCTCTGATCTTTTTTGGTTTAAATGTAAACACGAACTCTTCTGGCAAGTATTCTTGGCTGATCCAGCTTTCAACATACCTCTTTAAGTACTCAACTCCCGCTTTGTCTCTTACATTCTCAGCTACCTTGTTCCAGTCTCTGTAAATCTGATAGTACGTCAGTACGTCTGTGAAGTCCGCCCTCCATCTTCTTCTGTCCGTCGAAAGTCTGTAGGCGAGTGCCATTTTCTTCTCGGCTCTCCGAAGTCTTTCTCCCGACTCGTGGAGGTCGGCTGCCGTTAGGTACTCATCGTACAATCGAATCAACTTGTGTCCAGATGGGTCGAAATCTTTGTTCTCTTCGATATCTGGTTTGAAGAGTGCGTATTTGACAAGCACAGGGGGTGCAAGTTCAAGCAGTTCTTGTACGCCTAGCCCCATTCCCTTAGATTTTGAGTACTTCTTACCATGAAGTAGGACGAAGCCGTATTTGCGTCCGATGGGCGGCTCTTTGTCAAAAACCTCTCTATGTATTGCTACGGCGGTTTCCCAACTTCCCCCTCTGGTATGGTGGTCTACGCCGGCGAGTTCGGTCGAGACGTTTAGAAAGTCCTGTCTGCTAGGCCAATCCAATCTCCAAAACAACTTATAGCGGTGGTCATTGATCTTTACCTTACCTCTATAGTTACACCCATCGGCATATCCGACATCTCTGTTGCACGAGTACCGAATAGTGCTGCCGTCGAAGTGTTCGACGACTGTAGTTGCTATTTTTCCGCAGTTCTCGCAGATGGGCATCACTATGTCAATCCAGCTTGGAAGACCCGGAGTACCGCTGATCTTTGCCACTCTTCCAGCTATCCTTTTCACTAGACGGATTTTCTCGTGAAATTGACGAGCGTATGGATCGTATCTTCCAGAGGCATAGAGTTCATTGGTTTTTAGAATTTCTGGATAGACCTCCATTTTTTCCATCAGGCTTCTTGCTTCGTTGAGAAAGTGATCTCCGTAGGACTCGCAGCAACCGTAGGGATCTGGGACCGCGTACAGAGGCTTTCCTAACTGATCTTTGAGGGAGGAGAATTTCTGCATGGACTGCGGGATGCTGTCGAGGGCATCCATTAAGTCCCCTATGAAAATGAATTCCGTTTTGTATCCTTCGTCTTCTAGGTATCGCACTAGAGCTGAGGGATAGAGAAACTCGCATGCTGTTCCCATGTGTGTGGGTCCAGATGTCGTTATGCCGGATGCGATGGTAAAGGGCTCTTTCTTCTTATTGATGATTTCCTTGGCTATGACCTCGGACCAGTGTTTGACCTCTCTACCAGTCAACTGTCACCAGCACTTCGTGCCAGTCTTTACTAATGCTTTCCACATGAAAAATATACTCTACAAGGTATTTTAATGTGCTTAGATTTTGGCTAAGCATAGAACTGTTGTCTAGATGGATCTATAGAGTCGGTGGCGACATCCGACAGCAAACTCATACTTTTTATGTTAGCGGGAGAAATTAACTAAAGAGTCCGTTCTATCGATCGATAAAATCACGCAATTGAACAAATTGTTATGGTGAGAACTAATGAAATGTAACTTCTTAAGCGAAAAAATGGAGTGTTACGCCGAGATCACGGAGGCAGAAACTGTATGGAAAGTCGATGAGGCGACTAGGAAAAAATACTGCACAACAGAGGATTTCGTGTCATGCCCTAGACTTGACACATTTCTAAAATTTACGCAAAAAACCTAGCTCCAGCAAACATAGAGACCGTGTAGCTAATTCTTTGAACGCTTGAAAGTATTTTTGCACTCGACAAGTATACCACATTAGTGGGGAGTAATTATTGTGAAGCTTCGCAAGAATGTTCTGATGCTCCTATTGGTCGCAGTTCTGTTTTTCGGAGCTGTAATCATAAGCAGGTACCCAACTGTGCAACAGAGATTGAGAACACTAAAAGGCGTGAGCTTCTCGCCAAAGGGTTTCCAGTCAGCTGATCTAACAGATTTTTTTGAAAACGCTAAGAAGACGGGTGACATTGTGAGTTGGGCAGGAGACTGGGACGAAATTGCAAACACCCAAAATGGTGGTCCTACGGTCGTTGCCTCCCTTGCTTTTACATATGGATATGTCCCAGTCATAGAAACTCAGTTCTTTCTGCCATCAAGTGGGAGATTGTTAAGACCGTTAAATGAAAGCAACAGACAAAACTACAAGGACAGCGCGGTTGCCTTTGCCGAGAAATACGAGCCGAAATATCTTGCCTTTGGCATTGAAGTCAATATGCTTTATGAAAAATCGCCAGCAGATTTTGATGCCTTCGTTGACTTTTATAGTGAAGTCTACGACGCTGTGAAGGCTAAATCACCATACACGAAAGTCTTCACCGTCTTCCAGCTGGAGAAAACGAAGGGGCTGAGCGGCGGTCTATTCGGCGGATCAAACGATCCTGCCAATGCTCAGTGGTCGCTAATTGACAAGTTTCCTAAGTCAGATATCATCGCGTTCACAACGTATCCTGGACTGATTTATAGTAATCCGTCAGATATTCCGTCTGACTACTATTCAGAAATCAAGTTTCACACGTCAAAGACCATTGCGTTTACAGAGATCGGCTGGCACAGCGGTGCGGCTCCCTACGGTTGGGAAAGCAGTGATTCTGAACAAGCTAAGTTCATAACAACATTCTTTAATCTTACAAAAGATTTGAGCATGGAGTTTGTAATCTGGAGCTTCATGTATGACCAGGACACATTTGAGCCATTTAATAGCATGGGTTTGCGCCGTCGTGAAGATGGGTCTGCCAAACCCGCTTGGATTGCATGGATTGATGCTAATTGAATCGTCCTGTCTATTGAATATCAATCGATTTCTCATTTAGCTTTCGAGTTGACTTAGTTGGAGAAAATCTTTTCTTTACATCGATCATAATTCAACATCGAGGGGAGGTCGGTTGTCCGAAAATATTCTGCCTAAAGCGCGATTCTCTGCAATTCTTCCTAATGGAGACTACTTGAATCTAGCTGTTTGGCAAGGGAAGAAGGACCCTTCAGCGGAAGTGCTTACGGTTCAGATTCGTCATAAGGAAGGCGAAACTTGGCAGACCATCGGTAGGCTTGCCGTCTATAGAACATCTGAAGGTGTGTACTCAAAGCTTCCTGAGCGTCAAATGCAGATATAAGCGCGCGACTTCGATCGACTTCTTATTGATACGCACGCGTTGAGGAGGCAAGAGAACTGATCTAGGCTGGGTTCGACCACGTGATGGAGACCGATGGATGTAAGCTGTTTAGAAAAAGAAAATAAGATAGGATGCGCTTCTCAATCACACTGCTCAATAGTCCCTCGTCCGGGACTCTGGACCCGTCGTCTAGCTCGGATAGGACGTTGGCCTGCGGTCTCAACCTGGGCAGAGAGCCGAAGGTCCGGGGTTCAAATCCCCGCGGGTCCACCATCCCGAGCAACAGAGATCCAGCATGCAACCTACGATTGAAGCACAGAAAACTCAATAGATGCCTACCTCTGCGTAAACTGAAAGTCGAAACACTACATCCTAACTATCTGGGCATGCGGGATGCCAGAGACCTGAATGACGGACTGAGGATGGACCAATCCCTCCCTGACAGCTGAATCGACGATGGTTGAACCAACCAGATTCGCGCAGGTGGCCTCCCTCACCAATCCCATCGCCTTATCGACGCAAACAAGGGAGCCGCCGTAGAAGCCCTCCCGAACCTCGAACACGACGTCCCCCTCCTTCAGTGTCTTCCCGAGAAGGTCAGCGTCGCAAGCAGCCACCAAGACATGACCGCCCTCTCTAAACACCTTCACATACACGTCGCTCATGGTTCTTCTCTCACTACACCAAAATCCGAGGTAAGCGTTGACAACAAGCCGCTGACAAACTTCTTACATCTTCTCTAGAGCCTCTATCCCAAGGATGTTCAGAGCGTTCCTCATAGCGACTTTAACAGCGTCAACCAAGGCCAGCCTAGCATCCCCGAGCCTGCTTGATGCGGCCCTTATGACCGGAAGATGAGCGTAAAAGGAGTTGAACTTCGCCGCGAGATTGTTCGCGAACTCAGTTATCGGGCTCAGTTTAAGATCTCTGGACGCATTTATGAAAATCTCCGGGAAGTAAGCCACGATTCTCACCAACTCACGTTCCAACGGGTCTCTGAGAAGGCTGTAGTCCGGTTTCTCCGGACCCCTTCCCGCTCTCTTCATTATGCTGCAGGCTCTGGCATAGGCATACTGGACGAACGGCGCGCTGTTCATCTCGAAGTTCAACACCTTATCCCAGGTGAAAATCAGCTTCTTGAGCGGGTCTACGCTAAGAAGTGCATACTTAACCGCCCCTACGCCGACGGACTCAGCGATCCTTCTCTTCTCCTCCTCCCGCAGCATCGGTGAGCGCTTTTTAACCTCTTCGTACGCCCTGCTCACGGATTCATCGAGAACCTCATCCAGCGTTACGTACCTTCCGCGTCGCCTAGACATCTTGTACCCAGGTAGGTCAACGAGTTCGTAAGCGAAATGAAGCTGGCTCTTGGCTTTTTCAGGTGAGGCTAGTATGCTGATGGCTATGCGTAGTTGAATTTGGGGCAGGGTCTGCTCGACGCCTATGACGTTAATCACCTTGTCAGCGAGACCGAGTTTCCTCAGACTGTAGGCTATGTCCCTTGTTGTATAGAGCGTCGTTCCGTCCGAACGCGTCAGAACGAGTGGAGGGACATCGTACTCCTTAGGTATTCCAAACAACTCCTTGAGATCCATCTTTCTTACGACTTGGTCCACGTCTAAAGAGAGGGCACCTTGGTACTCTTTGACGTACGGGGTTTTCGAGAGTCTGCCAACAGCTTCCGAAACCGCTCTGCTCCAGACTAGATCGCTCTCCCAGTCCCACGAGTCCCAGCTGACTCCGAAGCGTTTGTATGTTTCTTTAAATCCATCTATGGAGAAGGTCACTACCTTGCGAACAAGTTCCTTGACTTCCGACTTCCCCTCCTCGTAGAGGCGTATGATACTCGTTATTTTTTCCTCAGGATTTTCATCCTTCTTCATTTCATCTAGTAGGACATCAAAGAGTTCGGAGTTCGCGTCCCGGAGGAAGGCGGCTGCCGCAACCCAACTATCCAGCTCTCTCTGGATCTTACTTAGCTCCTCTTCTGAGTCTGGTTCTTCCTTGAGTTCTTCAATTCTTTTCTTCAGTTTTTGGATTTCCGTTATGCAGTTTGTTATTGCATAGACGAGACCTATCCAGTGGTCTTGTTTTCCGATGGGTTGGGGTTGCCCTAGTGTCTTGTAACCGTAGGCTGCGACTGCTACTTGGCGGCCCACGTCGTCTATGTAGAAGTGGGTTTTCACGTTGTGTCCTCTGGCTTTAAGTAGACGGGCTAATGTATCTCCGATGACGGAGTTTCTGGCTGTTCCTACATGTATTGGTCCTGCTGGGTTTCCACTTGTGTGTTCAATGATGATGCTGAGAGGATGTTTGGTCTTCATATGTCCGTAGGTGTCAGGGTCTTTTCTGGCGGATTCTGTGGTTAGCCTTGATAGTGTTGGATAGTTGGCGTGGAAGTTTACGTAGCCTTCTCCGGCTGCCTCAACCTTTTCTATGAGGCGTAGCTCTTTTGTGTCTATTTTGTTGGCGATTGTTTTAGCGAGTTCCCTTGGTTTCTTCTTCAGGCTCTTTGATAGTTCAAAGCATATCGAAGATGACAGCTCACCGAATTCTGGTGTTGGGGGTGGCTGTAGTGCTATGCGAGGTAATGGGAGTTCCAGTTTGGTTCTGGTCAGGGCTTCTCTGAGAGTTTTTTCGCACTCTCTTCTGAAGTCTCCGAAGGGATTTCTCGACGGCAACTCTCTTCGTTATTTCTATTCTTTTTTGTGTTTTTAACCTTCTCGCACGCGATTATAATTTTTCTAGCTTGGAGATGACTTATTCAATCGTTTGAAACTATTGAGCAGCCTCTATCCCCCTCCCCCCCAAGTACCTTGGCTGTATAAATAGTCTTCTTCCGTGGGTTACATTGTTAGTGGAAACTGTTTTTGGTGATGTGGGTTGCAGGGCTTTAAAGTCAGGGACATTGACGGTGTTGGGGAGAGTACCGAAGCGAAACTCGTAGAGAAAGGCTTCACCAGCGTGGAGTCCATAGCCGTCACTCCGGTTAGGGAGCTTGCTGAGAAGACCGGATTGAATGAGGAGAAGGCCATGACCATCTCGAGGAAGGCGAGGGACCTCTTGGGCCTCAGCTTCATCACCGCCATGGAGCTGTACGAGAGGAGGAAAAGTTCTAGGAGGCTGACGATCGGGAGCAGAAGCCTCGACGGCCTTCTGGGTGGCGGAATCGAGACCCAGACAGTTGTCGAGCTCATTGGCGAGTTCGGGGCTGGCAAGAGCCAGATATGCATGCAACTCTGCGTGACTGAGCAGCTTCCCCCGGAAGAGGGCGGCCTTGGAGGGAAGGTTCTCTTCTTGGACACTGAGGGGACTTTTTATCCACGAAGGGTTTACGACATTGCCCAGGCCAGAGGATTGGACCCAGACAGCGTGCTCCAGAATATCATTTACGCCAGGTGCTACAACAGCGACCACCAGATTCTCCTCGTCGAAAGGGCTTCCAAACTGGTCGAGGACGAGAACATCAAGCTCATAGTTGTTGACAGCTTGATCAGCCACTTCAGGGGGGAGTATATTGGCAGGGAGAGCCTTGCCGAGAGGCAGCAGAGGTTGAACAAGCACATCCATGAGCTGTTGAGGCTTGCCGAGATATACAACTGCGCTGTCGTGGTCACGAACCAGATTCAGTCGAACCCGGCTGCTTTCTTTGGAGACCCAAATAGGCCAGCCGGGGGTAACATCGTGGCCCATGCCTCAACTCACCGAGTATACCTGAGGAAAAGTAAGGCGAACGTCCGTATTGCTAGGATAATCGACAGTCCGAGCCTGCCCGAGAATGCTACGACTTTCCAGATAACTGCGAACGGGGTCGAGGATGTGGAGGAGTGAAGGAGGAAGGACAAGTGAAGAAAAGCAGAAGGAAGAGAGTTGCCGGGAGGTTGTTGAACGGCGGTGGCTTAGAGCACTGCATGAACCCCTGGAACGGTGATTGTAGAAACACAGACATCCAACTCTATATTTTCTTCAGACAGAGGAGAAGACCGATCTGCAGGGCCTGTTGGGAGGAGGTCGCCAAAGGAGACTACTCTTGGAACTCCCTGAATAAAGGTAAGTAGCACGGTTTTGATAGAGAGCGGTTCGAACGACTGCACGAAGGTCACCCCGAAGCGCCGGCCCTGGTCCAATCCCTTATGGAGAAGTTGGAGAAAGACAGGGGCTTTTGAAAACTCAGTGTGGCGCCGCCGAACTTGCCAGGCGAGACAGCGTCGTCATCGCCTTCGGACTCGAACCGTCGACCAACGGGTTAACAGCCTCAGCCTAGTGGAAGCGTGTCTCTTCCCCTAGTCCGCTGCTCTACCAACTGAGCTATCGCCCGCATTCCGCGTACGGCGGCTCCTCAGCGGCGCAATATTCTCTCTGACAAATCCTCATATTTAAATCTGAACTGGTCGCCACCCTTAGCTGGGCTTCTTCTGAGCACATCTTTGCCTAAAGGAAAGATTCTCCTTATGAAAGTTAATGGAGAAGAGGCTTGGTTGCGGTAAAGGTTAATATAGGAGATGTTTATGGTTTAACCTAAGAGCTGGGCCTTACGATGGGTCTCAGTGATGAAAGGCCTTGGTGATGAAGTAGTTTGGCCGTGTACACGAGGTACAGCAAAAAAAGGAAATCCTTCACCGTCAAGCTGAATGATCCAAAATATGTTCTAGAAGCAAAGGTCAAGCTAAAGAAGGGTAGGACACTAAGCAAGGCGAGGATTGCAATAGTAAAGGGCTTCCTGACTGAGATGCTTCAAGAGATGACTACGGGCGTCTCCCTCGTCCAGGAGGGGAAGAAGAAGATATTCAGGGAGTACTGCAAGCTCCGCTCAGACGCGCTTAACTACATAGAGACACTGGACGAGCTTGACTTCTATGAGAAGAAGAAACCCGTCCCATCCACAATCATCGCGTGAGCCCTCATCAGAAAACGTTTAAATCACCTCGACATCCCAATATTTTCTGGTTGTCAAGTGGGCCCGTAGCTCAGTCTGACCTCTAACCCTGAGGTAGGGTCCTGAAAAGGTTAGAGCGACAGAAAGAGGTTTGTCGACGCTCATAACCTGTAGGGTGGGAGAACCCGCCTCCCATCTGGGGATTGGTCCCCGGTTCGAATCCGGGCGGGCCCACCATCCAGCCTTTCTCGTTGAAGAAGCAGAAAAGTCTTATTAGTGACCAGAATTTTACATTCTTGTGCTCCGAGAGAAGCTCCGGTAGAAGGGGTGAAATAGGGAAGCTTCCTACCTGCCGAGTATAGTCGGGCCAAGTATTCCGGCCTTATCCCATCCACCGCTACGGGTGGGAGGCCAATCGAGCCGGTGACCCGGGTTCAAATCCCGGCCGGAGCACCATATGCTTACTGACTCATTTATGAATTACCAAATCAGGAAAGAAGTTTTGCCCCTTGGAAATCGATTTCTGAAACTATGATACCTTCCTCTGGTAAGTGCCTTCTAAACGCTCTGTAGACTGAATCAAGACTCTGTGGATGCACTATTGCATGGACTGCCTCACCGATCATGTTCTGCGTTGATCCTATCGCTCCAGCGTCTTCAGCATCTTGAATTAGTCTCTTGACTCGTTTAGACGCCAAGCCTGAGTGGAGTGAAAAATACTTGCAACTTCTAAGGAAGTTTGTAAGGCTAGGGTTGGCGAGGATTCTCTTCATGGTCTTCTTCGCAACTTCATTTATGGCGAGGTATTTGTCCGGCGATAGGATTACGGCACTTTTTTCCATAGGCTTAAAGGTCCCTGCTACAACCCTTAGAGTAGGAGGTATCGGTATACGGTCAACTAATCCGATACCGACGGCCCCGCTCTTAACAACCAAGACCAGACCTCCAACCATCAATCCCTCTACCGTGCCGAGGCCGGTGTGACACACGACATCTGCAACATGAGCCATTCTAGCAATTTCGTTGTATGTAAGGTTCAACCTTAACGCTCGAGAAAGAGCTAAGCCACATGAGAGGGCGCCTGCAGCGCTGGTCCCGAAGCCCGCGCCTATCGGCACTTCAACGATGTGTCTAACCTCCACGTAATAGCTCTTCCGAGCTCTCTCCAAGAGCATGTTCGCCATATATTTTGTGGTTTCAGCTTCAGGCGCCTTTTCTCCGTTGATGATGATCTTGATCGTCTTCTTGTTTGAGGCTCGAACCATGACTTCTGTGGTAGTCCCTCTGCAAAGGGCAAAACCTCCTCCTCTGGAACCGATCTTCTCCGGGTCCCTTATCGGTGTTCCATCTTTTTCGTGGTTGATCACCTCAAAGAAGCCTGATATTCCGCTCGGGGAAAAGGCTCTACTGACTGACATGCTCATTGCTGGTCAATCACCTCTTCCTGTTATTCTGGCTTTCTAAACACCCTTGTTGCAACGATGGTTGCTGACACCCCGAAAAAGGTCACGACGCCAGCGGCTATGAGCAGAAGCGCCTTGACCCAAGGTACAAGCTGGGGTTCAGTAACCTTGGAAAATAAAACGTCTCCTACAGGAGTAAAAATTGATACAAGATACATGACTGTGAGTATCATGGCGACAAATATCCAGGAAACAGCAAGAGACGATGGTTTCCCCCAGCTCAGCCTCGGGTTCTTGATGATACTGCCAGTTTTATTTAAAACAGGCTCCGCGCCCTTCATTATGATCGGAACCAGTGGAATGACGAATGGTATCATAGTTGCAACCCAGAATAGTGTGAAGCCAACAATCGTTGCCAACTTTACCTCTATCGGCCAAGGCGCCCACACTGGTACTACCGTGGAGAAGTAGCCAACGACGCCAAATGCACATATAAAGTTGCCAATGGTAAAAGATACGAGAGATCCCAGAATAAAAGAACCCCAAGACCTGAATCTTGATGTTAACCACCCCAATAAGTAAAAGCCAACAAAGTTCCCGGGGACGCCAGCTATGAGGCTTAGTATAGGATCTGTCAATCCCCAGAAAGAAAGTGCGAGATCGCCAAGCCAGCAACCGAGTCCAGCCCCTGCTCCCCCGATAAGAGGGCCACATGTTACTGCGAAGAAGGCAGGAATAACAACCCCTGGCCTGAAGTGCCCAACACCCCAAGGGGTGGATATGGGAGAGGTCACCGCAATTCCAGCCGCATACAGAACCGCCGAAACGGAGATCAAGGAGATCTTCAGAGCTGAACTAATACTATCTTGCCTCTCATTTCTGCCTCTCATAGTAAATCAACGATAATGAGACTATCTTGCAGAATAAGGTTTACCTTTAGAGAGCAAATATCTTTGGAGAGGCTGAGGGGTTTCTAGGTCGAGTAGCTATGACAAAGGTTATTCCATGAGTGGACTCTTCCATCCAAAGGCTTCGAGAAGTTCACCGACGGTGATAGATGGTCGCACCGTCTTCTTCGCCTCCAGGATGGTCTGGACGCTGATCCCAGCGAGATTTTCTGGCACACCTATAAAGACCTTCAGCCTCTTGTAAGCCATCTTTCCCTTCGGCTTCTTCCATGGGAGCATACCCCTTACAACTCTCCTAACGAACCCGTCAGGCCTCCTAGGACGCTTAGGCGCCTTTTTCTGCGCGCTGAGAGTCCTCAAACCGAGGCGTTTTTTGACCTCCTCAATGGCATTCTCCCTGCTGCCTGAAATGATGGCATTCTCGGCGTTCACCACAATTATCTCTTCGCCGTTGAGGATGCGCTTAGCCACATAGCTGGCTAGTCTTCCGAGAACGAGGTCAGATGCGTCGATCACTGTGGCTTGTTTACGCTGGTTCACGTCTTTAGTTTTCTCGCGTCCGCGTCTTTTCATGAGTGTCTCACACTCCCTTTTTCATTCGTTTCGAAGCTATTTATCTCTTAATCTTCTCACTTTCTTCTTCAGACGGTCCACGGGTCTACCTACAATCCTTTTGCCATCGACCTCGACGGTCGAGCCGTCTGGAAGCCTGATGTTGAGGATCACCACGCTCTTTTGTACCCGTTTCTTCCTATTATCGTCCAGTACCACAATAGTGTTCTTGGTTTCGTCGATTATCTTGCCGCTTATTCCAACATAGCCTGGATGCGTGCTCTTGACAACGTTTGCCTCGAGCCCAATCAATTCGTGCTGGATCACGTTCTGTTGTGTTATCGGACTCAAAAACTCCACCTACTTCTTCAGTTCCAGAGTCCTAGGTCCTTCTTTGATCACCTCAACCATTTCTACGCCCTTTGACCGCAACATTCGCTCAAGCTCATCGGTGCTATTGCGGCTCCAAAGACAGATCTTCCTGAGAGTGCCTGAGATGCCTAAATCACTGTACCTCCCGATGCTCGAGCCTAAGGGCGTGGAGAAGTATTCAACCACCCCATTACTGGTCCTATACTTGACCTTGTGGGTGGTCCTGTCGACGCCAAGCAGAATCGGATCGAGAATACTTCTGAGCTTGGGTTCGTCCGATTTTCCTTTGATAATGAACCTTCTACGCATTTCGGAATCCCCAGATTAGAGTTCCTCCCCGCATTTTTGGCAACGGTAGTTTCTAAACGACCTCTTCTTGCTTGCCTTCTTTATCACATCTCTAGTCAACTTGGCGCCGCATCGGGGGCACTTCGCCATAGCTACTCCCTCTGTTCACTCAGAGGAGGCGCCTTCTTCTATTTGCATTCTTCGTCTGCCAACTGTACTGCCTAATCTTACTGTTCTTGCCAAATCCGCATGCTGAGCATACCTTGTGCCGCACATGATATGACCTACGGCCACATCTGCGACAGCGTATAGCCCTTGTCTTGTGACGTTTTCCGAAGGAAGGGGTACCCTTTGTCAACGCGTTCACCATCCAAATATGCTTACGCTCGGCATGATGGTTACTGTTTGTAAGAAAGAGAGAGGTCATATAAAGTTTTTCTTGACTTCAAGGGCCCGTATGCGACTCTGGCGTGTTAAATCCATATCGAAGCCTACAAATTAGATGGGGATTCTCTGTTGCCGTGTCTTTGAGTCACTTTTTTAAATACGGCTTGAAGTGTTTTAAAAGGAGCTTCCATGCATCTTCGGGCGGGGATGTCCGAGTCTGGTCAAAGGAGGCAGGCTTAGGAGGACCCAGAGTCTTGGGAGACCTGCTGGCGAAGGCCTGCGTGGGTTCAAACCCCACTCCCCGCACCATTAGATCAAATCCCTCACTTTCATTTCTGGTAATGAATCTTCTCCTACATGAGTCTGCGATAACCAGCTTGCGATCGACAGAATCAAATAAATGTGCTGCCCCCTTCCTCCTGCCCGCTGGTTTGGGTGTTTCTCGGAAAAACTTGTGCTTTCATCTTTCAGATCTCTTTGTTCCACCCATATTTTCGAGGAATAAGCTCGATTTGAACTCCTCTCCAAACTTTTTTTTCTCCTATGCTGAGAACGGTTGCTGCATGTCCCATGTGTATTTCAAACATAACTCTCCGCTCTAAAGGTTAATATTCAATTGGGAGCGAATTAACGATTGAGAGAGGATTTTGAGATGCTTCTAGGAATAGATGTGGGTTATTCCGTTATCAAGGCAGCTCTATATGATGAAGAGGGTAAAGAGGTGGCTCTGAACCGTGAGAGAGTGGGGATCCTTAATCCGAAACCAGGGTTCTACGAAGCTTCGATGAGCGAATTATGGATCAAAACGAGAAGGGTCATTAGAGACCTGGCTAGAAGAGTAGATCCCTCGGCTATCAAAGCTATTGGCTTCTCTGGGGGCGGAGCCGGACTCTATTCGCTCGATGAGAGACTGAAGCCAGTTGGCAATATAGTAACGCCTATGGACATGAGGGCGAAAGACATCTTGGATGAATGGACAAGAACCGGAGTACATGATAAGATTTTCAAGAAGATAGGGCAGAATCTTATGACCGGCTCTGCGCTGCCTGCACTCAAATGGTTCAAGGAAAATGAAAGGGGAAAATATGATAGAATAAAGCATCTGTTGTCTCGCAAAGATTTTGTCAGATTCAAACTTACAGATGAGTTGGCTACTGAGATAAGCGATACCTGTTATGGATTTACAAATGTAGAGACTCAAAGCTACGATAAAGAGGTCTTTGAAATTCTTGGACTGGATGAGATGTTTGACGCATTACCGGAATTGAAGGAAAACAGCTACGATGTAGCAGGCTACGTGACAGAAGAGGCTGAAAGAGAAACAGGTTTAAAGGAGGGTACACCTGTTGCGGCTGGAGCCCACGACGCTTGCTGCAACACCATGGGCGTCGGAGCGATAAAGAACAACATGGTTTGCGCAGGAGGAGGAACCTGGTCGATCAATCTCTTGGTTGTAGACAAACCCATGCTTAACAAGAATTGGTGTTGTGAACATTTTGTTGAAAAGGGAAAGTGGATGCTGGAAGGCGCCTCCCCAACCTCAACGATCAATCTAGAGTGGTTCATAAGAAACTTCGGCGAAGCTCAAATGGAGGAGGCCACGAAGAAGGGAAAAAGTGTCTACGAGATCTGTGAAAAGGAGATAAAAGAAGTGGATACCGATGTCATATTCCTTCCATTTCTCTCAGGCTTTCCTTGGCGATACCCATACCAATTGAATGCCAGCGCCGGATTCCTAGGATTACGTGAGGATGATGGAAAAATGGAGATGCTGAGGGCCTTGTACGAGGAGGTGGCTTTCATGCACGCCGTTCACATCGAAGAGTTCGATAGGAAAGTCGGCGTCAGCGAAGTAAGATTCACAGGCGGAGCGGCAAAAAGCGAAGTTTGGGGCCAGATGCTGGCTGACGTGTTGAAGAAAAAGGTTGCGATAGTCGACAAAGAGGAAACTGGCTGCTTCGGAGCAGCTCTCCTGGCTGCCCTGGCCGTTGGGGAAATAAAGAACCTTGAAGAGACAGAAAGCTTGGTCCACGTGGTAAAGGATTACTATCCAAAAGGAGACTATGGCAAGAAATATGAGACTTTTAAGAAGATTTGCAACTCGTTCGGAGAGACATGGAACCGCTTAGAAGCTCTAAGATATTGATGCACGGCCCTCAAAGGCCCTCTGGTTCTCAATCATTTTTTATATCTTGACATACGCGCTCTCTTTTGTTCCCTCTTCCTCCAATCGCTTTTCCTTTCTGACCTAATCTTGGAGCTAACACGAAAACCAGAGTTGAAATCCTTCCTGAATTGGCTCAATTGACTATAGAAGGAAGACTGGTCGCCCTTGCCCTCTGAGAGTGAAAGCATTATCGTATTTAACTTGGTCCTGTCTTCTTCTGAGGGAGTCTCATCCCAAGTCTTAGAATAGGCCATGTAGGCCGCGTGAAAGACAAAATCAGAAGGCTTATCGATCATGAGCTTAGATACTTTCTCGCCTTGAGTCTTCTCTTTTTCCATAGATTCTTTTTGAATGTGAATGAATGATATAAATATTCAACTCAATGCCATCAGACCCCATTGCGCACATATGCAACAGGCGCGCTAGGTGAAAAGCTATTAAGAACAAAGGATTTAATGGAGTTCGCGGTGAAAAAATGGCAGGTTCCGAGAATATGATAACATATTTTGATAGTCCCGGAGAGGAAAACACTGACGAGGTTTTAAAGCTAGCGAAAGAACGGGCTGAGAAACTTGGGTTAACTGACATGGTCGTGGCCTCCACGAGGGGAGAGACGGGGGTGAAAGCCTCAAAGATCTTCAAAGGGTTCAACGTGATCGTCGTCACACACCAGACAGGCTTTAGGGAGCCTGGCACGCAGGAACTCACCGAAGAAAACAGAAAACTGATAGAAAAGAATGGCGGGAAGATATTCACAGGAACTCATCTATTAAGGGGCGTGGAAAGAGCCATACGTGACAAGTTCGGCGGAGCATACGCGAACGAGATAATCGCCCAAACCTTGAGGATTTTCGGTGAGGGAACAAAGGTCGCGGTGGAGATCGTGGTCATGGCGGCGGACGCTGGCCTGATACCAACAGACAGAGACGTAGTCAGTATAGCGGGAACAGGGAAAGGCGCTGACACAGCAATAATCATCCGCCCCGCAAACTCAAACCGCATATTCGATGCGGTCGTAAAGGAGATCATAGCAAAGCCGAGGACACGCGGATGACCGAAGTGAACGACAATGCCGGAAAAACAAACGCAAGGATTCTTCATGATCCAGAAACCTCTTTAAGTAAAGGAAATCTGTCAGAGTCTGGGACTTAGAAACTACCACTCCAATTTAGAGTGATGTCGTGATCTTTATGGCTGAAATTGCATTCACATCCTACAAGAGCCCTTTGGGAAAGATCTTGGTAGCCTCATCAGAGAGAGGCATTTGCGAAATCACCTTCTCAACCCATGAGGACAAGTTTGTTCGCGATGTTTCATCCAAATTCCAAAGCAACGTAGTAAGGAACGATGCTAGACTTCTCTCCATAGTAGAGCTGCTCGACTCCTATTTCAAAGGTAAACCAATTAGGGCACGTGTCGATCTTGACTTGAGGGGGACGGACTTCCAGAGGCAAGTTTGGTCCGAGATCTCAAAGATCCCGTATGGAGAAACTCGAACCTACAAGGAAATAGCCTGCGCAATAAAAAGGCCAAAGGCTTCGAGGGCTGTTGGAAACGCCGTTGGAAGCAACCCTGTTCCGCTGATAATTCCATGCCATCGCGTCGTTCTTTCAAACGGTAGTCTCGGCGGATACGCCTACGGAACCATGTTGAAGAGAAAATTGTTGGAAATGGAGCACGCACAAGGCAGGACGAGTTAAAATGAGAGAGGCAATGTTCTATGAAGAGTTGGAAGATCACAGGGTTCGCTGCAGCCTCTGCCCTTGGAACTGCGTAGTTCGTGAAGGAAAAACCGGGGTCTGCCGGGTCAGAATGAACGTGGACGGTAAACTCTGTAGCCTAGTCTACGACAAAGTCAGCTCAGCTGTCCCTAACCCCATCGAGAAGAAGCCGCTGTACAACTTTGCTCCAGGATCCATGACGTTCTCAATATGTACACCAGGGTGCAACTGGAAATGCAAGTACTGTTGCAACTGGGTTCTGTCTCAAGGAGAGATCGAAGGGAGAGAGTTGGCTCCGCAGGAGATTGTCAGGTTGATTAAAGATAGTGGTTGCCGCGGCATCAGCTACACCTTCACTGAGCCAACGATCTTCTATGAGCTGTCTTACGACACCGCAAAGATGGCTAGGGAGGAGGGATTGTATAACACCTGGGTCACAAACGGCTACACGAATCCTGAACCGATCAGGAAGATCTCAAAGTATTTGGACGCGGTTACCGTTGATTTTAAGGGCTCTGGCGACAAGGATTTCTTGAGGAGCTTCTCTTCCGTCCCAAGCCCTGAACCGATTTATCGTGCACTGAAAGAATACAAAGAATGCGGGGTTCACATTGAGGTAACAGATCTCATAGTCCCAAAGATGGGAGATTCTATAGAAAGGGCTAGGGAATTGGTTGAGTGGATTCTTGAAAATCTGGGGTCAGAGACACCCATTCACTTCCTAAGGTTCTTTCCAAACTACCTAGTCGACAGCATACCTTCCACCCCGATCAAGACCTTGGAGGAAGCATACGACATAGCCAAAGGGCTGGGCATGAATTATGTCTATCTAGGTAACGTGTATGACGGGAGGAACAACACATACTGTCCAAAATGCGACAAGCTGCTTATAGAGAGAATAGGGATGAGCACTTTGGAATGCAAAGTCAGAGACGAGCGCTGCCCGTTTTGCGGCTCAAAGATAAATATAGTCGGGTGGAAGTGGAGTCCCTTCAGTGAAGAGTGAGCACGGGCATCAGCATACACTAGAGCCTTTTTTTTACCCACCCTTTCGTTTCTTTCTTATAGTTAATTTGGATGCTTTCTGTTGACAGTGTCATGTTCCTTGCTTTAGGATGCTGCCTCTTTAATTGCTCGCAGGCTTTATCGATCGCCCTCTCATCACTTTCTTCTCTAATGGAGACACGGTCCTTCATAGGAGGTCTGTCTGGAAATGAGATTTCTGCTCTAACCATGAACATCTTGAATTCAGGCGGCTTCTCGCTCAATACAGATTCACCTCCCTTTTCCTCCGTTAAGCAGTCCCTATATTTAATATGTTATCTATAAGTTGGCATCAAATAAGTCATTCTCTGCACCCGCAGAAATTAGTCTTCTCTTAGGCATTTTGAATGGAGCCTCAGGCGGGATTTGAACCCGCGGTCTCCGCCTTACCAAGGCGACGCCTTAACCAACTAGGCCACTGAGGCTGTACGTCACCATAATTCATTGAAAAGAAGATAGGATATAAAAAGATATGAATCGTCTATTGACTTTCTAATGTCTATACGGGTAAAGATGAATCTCTAAAAAGAATAATAAAGTCTCTAGATCACTAATGATTGTAGTCTGTGTCAGGAGCATGTGGGTGGCATTGGAAGATGCTTCAACCTGGATAGTTTTTGCTGGGGTATCGGTGATCGCGTTAGTGGTCCTTCTTGTCCTCTGGGTGAGGTGGCTCAGAAGGTCCAACGAAAAAGCGGTCGTTGAGGAGAAAGAAGCCCTGAAACCCATTCCCAGATTAGACTTTACGTTGTTCATGGATAATGTTGAGAGAGCAAGGGAAGAGATGGGGGCGCTAGAGTTAGAGCGAAAAGCCCTCAGTCAAGCACTCACCCTCCTATACGAGGCTGAGGCAAAAGGGGAGATAAACAATAGTGCGGAGAGAAGACTGTTGGAGAGGTACAAAAATGGGCTACAGGACCTTGAGGAGAAAATTGCCAGAAATCAGGCACTGATTACCCTTTACGAACAAATGGGCTCGCCCATCATGCAGAAGCCATCTGTTGAGAAATCATCTAAAGAGGAAGAAGAGAAGGCTACTCCCGAACCTGCAAAGACTGGGAAGGTGAAAACTGGAAAAAAAGAGACCGATGAAAAAATAAAGGCAGTCGAGAAAGAAGTTCTGGAAACCCTAAAGATGCTTGAGAAGTTGGAGGCAGAGTCCCAGGGGTGATGCCGTTGAGTTGGAGGGAAGAGGCAAAGAGAAAGGCGGCTATAGCGGCTGTGAAGCATGTCAAAGATGGGGACGTCGTAGGTCTGGGTACGGGGTCTACAGTTCTATACGCTATACTCGAGATAGGGCGGATGGTAAGAGAGGGAGAGCTAGACATCGTCGGAATACCGACGTCAGAAAAGACAAAGTCTATAGCAATCGATGCCGGAATACCATTGACAACGTTGGATGAGCACCCAGAACCTGACATTGCAATCGATGGTGCAGACCAAGTGGATAGGGAGCTGAATATGATAAAGGGTTTAGGTGCGGCGCTGACACGCGAGAAAATCTTGGAGAGCGCGGCCAAACTTTTGGTGATAGTGGTTGACGAGACAAAGCTGACAAACAAGCTCGGACTAGAACAGGTGGTTCCGGTAGAGGTTTTGCCCTTCGCAGTCACACCCGTGTCAAAGGCGCTGAGGAAGATGGGTGGAAACCCGATTTTGAGGGCATCTAATAGTGAAGGAAAACCTATCAAAACAGATAACAGCAACTTCATCATTGATGTGGACTTCGGCCCGATCGAACATCCGACGGTCTTAGAAAAGGAAATCAATATGATTCCAGGCGTCATAGAATGCGGCCTCTTCCTTGGGATGGCCGACGTAGTCTACGTCGGATGTAAAGATGGAGTCAAGAAACTAGAGAAGGCATAGTTTATATTCCAAGGCTCCAATTCAGTTTCTTTAAGGATGAAACTTTGAGCGAGGTCAAATTTGCCATAAAGGTTGTTTCCATACATCCGTCGTACGATGCTCCAGGGAACGAGTACGTCTGCGTCGAATTCGGCTATCGTCCACCAACGATGCCCACGGTTGTTCCGGCGAGTGTTCCTAGAGAGGTTACCGACGCGATACAGGCGAGCAAGGAGATGGTGAGAGTTATCGTTCCACCACAACTTCAAGCTCATATGCATAGATACGCCAACCGCCTAACCCTCTACCTATCTATGGACGAGTGGGAGAGTCTACAACAAAAGTACACTGTCGGAGACGAGTTTGAGGTCAGCGTTAAGAACGATGGAAGCATAACGATTAAAAAAATATGAATCGATCGCGCGCGACATAGATTTTCCCCGAACTTGCTTTTTCTCCATGAAACATTTTTCAGAGCAAGCTAAACCGTTGTAGACCCTTGGAAATCTCATAGCCACCCACCTAGGAGCTTCTCTGATGTAAAACTTATTTACTTGTTCATCAAACTCTTACTGTGGGCTATTGACCAGGCCTGGCTTCAGACGAAAGGGCACTGTAAAAATAGATGAGATAATCGATGCGTTCAGGATCGAGGTCGATTCTTCGGAACTGCTGAGGATTCCAAGACTAAAGGAATCGACGAGGGTTTACAGAGTTCGGAGGACAGATCTTATCAGAGATCTATACATAGTAGATACCCCGAGTGGAAGAAACATAGCGTGCAACCCGCATCTGGTTGGCCGCGCTCTAGAATCAGCATGCCTTGAATCCGCTTTTGAAGCCGCAAGGGTCATTGATTTTCTAGTCGGAATATCAGAAAGAGAAGCCGTTGTGTTCGAGCACGTGCTAAGAGCTGGTCCAGGCTATGAGTTACACCACGCCATCCAGTCGATTTATCCAAAGCTGAAGATCAAAGAGGTCTGGATCAGACCGTATTACACGACGCCATCTTATAGGGATCATGACATTGAGGCAAGAGAGCTAGAAGTAAAATGGGAGAGCTTTGAGGGTCTGCCTTCAAACAAGGACATAACTCTCTTGAAGCCCGATACAGAGGCGACAGGCTTATCCGGTAAAAGGTCTGTCGAAAGGGCGGTTGAAGAAGCCGCAAGGGTCGGATCTAGGATAGACACAGTTGTTTTATACGGTTTTATCTCACAAGAAGCCTTGAGGCTGTTGAATAAGACGGCTGAAAAATACGGCTTCAGACTGATGGCGTTTGCGATGGAGGACGTGATGGAATTGGCGTATAACAAGTACGATATGTCCATCTACGGTTTAGACTTAAGTTACTGGGAGGCGTTCAAAAAGGTCAGGAAGCTTACTAGCATAACACCGCTACCAGTTTTAGAAGATATTCTACCAGACTTTGTACCAGGGAGCGATCAGCCCGGAGACTTCTCCAGCAGGCAACGACTTATCTTCAACGGAACAGAATGGGAGCGCGGAACGATATTGTGCCATTTGGCAAACAGCATAAGGTTCATCAGAGGCCTCCAGAGAATATCTGAGGACGAGTCTTGGTACGGCCACGACGAGATATTCAGGAAAAAGATTTGGGCTCTGTACATAACATTAGTACGTTACGTACCGCACTTATACTTATATCCAAGAAAAGCATTTTCTTGTCTAAATAAACTGCTCTTTAAATAGAGTCATTCTTGGGGCACTTACGATGCTCTCAGATGCCGAGATCTTAGAAGCCATCAGGAAAGGTAAGATCATTATAGACCCGTTCAGGGAGGAAAACGTCGGTCCGGCCTCTGTGGATTTAACGCTTTCGAGCAGATTTGCGCTGTTTGAAAAGGGACAGGTGATCGACTCAAGAAGGCTTGATGAAACGGCTAAAATGCAAGTCATCAACGCAAAAGGTGGGGAGATAGAGCTCAAACCCGGACAGTTTATCTTGGCAAAAACCGTTGAGAAGATAGCTGTATCGAAAGACATTGCCGCAACTCTGGAGGGTAGGAGCAGTATAGCGAGGCTTGGCATATTTGTTCACGCCGCTGGACTCGTAAACCCTGGCTCCGGTTTGACCAAGCCTGTTCCTATGGTATTGGAGGTCTTTAGCCAAAACAGTTCTCCTGTAAAATTGTATCCAGGAATGAAGATAGTTCAGATAATATTCTATAAACTCTCTTCACCCGCAAGACAGGGGTACGATGAGAGGAAGACATCGAGATTCGTTGGCCAAGAATAAGACGTAATCTTTAGTGCTCTGCGCTCATAATCCAGCGCTACTCTTCTCAGAAAAAAGTTTAAATGAATTATCGCTCCTACTTTATCCTGTGCCGAGGCAGAAGCCGAGGTTGAAAACCTCATCGAAAGCTCAGCCTGGTTAGAGCGCTGGACTCATAGGGTTAATGGAAGCTCTTCCTGGGCGATCCAGAGATCCGGGGTTCGAAAGGTTCACCGAAAAGCCCCGCCTCGGCACCATTAGTTGGTTCCAGAATGTTCTCTGAACCTACAGAACCAGATGAACTGCACGTGTCAGGTTGATTTTCTACCAGTTTTCTAGCGTTCACTATGCGGTCTGATAAGTTCACAAATGCGTCTTAAGATCTTTCCTGAGCTATAGAAGCCCTTAAACAAAGGTAGAACCAAAGTAATTGGTCGGTGCAAACATGAGACCTATAATTGGAATTACTATGGGAGACGCTTCGGGAGTTGGGCCGGAGATCATCGCCAAGGCGCTTATGATCAAGAGCATTTATGAGATCTGTAGGCCGCTTGTGATAGGCGATGCGGACGTGATGGCTAAGGCTATAAAAGTCGCCAGCGCTCGCCTCAAGATAAACTCAGTCAAGAGCGTGTCAGAAGGCAAGTTCGTGTATGGAACTATGGATATTTTGGATCTCAACAACATAAGGATGGACAGCCTCAAAATTGGACAAGTCGATGAGATGACAGGAAAAGCAGCTATAGAGTACGTTGAGAAGACTACGAAACTGGCTTTAAAGGGGAGCATTCACGCCATCGTTACAGCGCCGATCAACAAGGAGGCGGTAAACAAAGCTGGCTACAAATTTACAGGTCATACGGCACTTCTTGCGAAACTAACCGGCACTAAGCATGTAGCTATGATGCTGATAGCAGGTCCTTTGAGAGTAATTCATGTAACAACACACGTGCCTCTAAGAGAGGCTTGTGATCTGATCAGTAAGGAAAGAGTTCTAGCGACAATAAAGCTGGCACATAAGGCTATGCAAAGTATGGGGATTGAGGAAACAAGAATAGCCATAGCAGGTCTAAACCCCCACGCAGGCGAGGGTGGCTTATTCGGCACGGAGGAAATTAACGAGATAAAACCAGCAGTCTCGACAGCAAGAAACCTTGGGATTAACGCGGTAGGACCCATTCCACCAGACACGGTTTTTACTAGAGCCAAGAAAGGGGAATTTGATGTGGTAGTCGCTATGTACCATGACCAAGGGCATATCCCGGCGAAGTTATCCGCATTTCCTGGTGGTGTGAACGTAACGATAGGCTTGCCAATAGTCCGGGTGTCCGTGGATCATGGCACAGCGTTCGACATAGCTTGGAAAGGCATCGCCAGCCCTCAGAGTTTGATCGAGGCTATAGAACTTGCATCAAAAATAGCGAGCACAAAACGGTAAGCTCACTGTCTGCACAAAAATTAGTTTCACGCACCGTATCCCCGAGAGATCGCTTTTCGGCATGATTCGTATACTAAAGCAAAATTATTAAATGTTGCTCTGTGTTTATTCAGATGAACTTTGGATGCTAAGAAGCCCCGGTGGCTCAGTGGCTAGAGCACCGGCCTTGTAAGCCGGCGGTCGCGGGCTCGAATCCCGCCCGGGGCTCCAGAATTCTCCCCACTACAACTCCTTGATCGATCAGGGAGAGACCTTGAAGAGAAGTCTAGGCCTAAGCTTGATATTAGCTGGAATGCGGCTAAGATTGCCTGTTTAGAACCTGCCTTCTAAAAAGATTGTGCGCCTAAGTCTCCATTTCAGTTGAAGTAGCTTTTTGCCGAGCAACCGAGGGGCGCGTCACTAAGTCAGACTTCTGTCGTCCAACCATGAAAACTTCCGTTGGAGGGTCTTTGGATAGTAGAGCTTCCAGTCAAATTCAACATCCTTACCCCACTCGTAGTACGTTCTAGGGTCGATGTAACTCTTTAATGATGTATTCAAGTTGTAGCCTTTTGTTTTTCTGATCAGAGCAACTTTAGCCTTCTTCTCATCAACTGTCTGCTTTTCTTTAGGTAATCGTTCGAGATCTTTTTGTAGCTGCTGCTTTTCTTTCTTTATTCTCTCCGTTATCATCTTTTTTCGTTTTGGTTTTGCATCCTTTCTTTCAGCATACAACTTCTCTATTTTCTCTTTTCTCTCCTTCAATCTGCTTTTTCGCTTATCTAAGCGGTCTTCACTTTTTCTTACAGCTTCTTGTTTTCTGTGCAGTGCCTTCGGCCATTTGTCAGAAACCTTTTTCTTGTGGTTACAAACGATGGCTGCCTGAAGGTTAGCAATAGTTGCCACATACTTCTTATAGTAGCTGGGATCAGACTTCGAAACCTTGGTCCTCATCAAATAGGACTTAACCGTACTAGATGCATGATGCGTTCTGAATATCTTGGCTGTTAAGCCAGCCATCGACTCCCCGAGAAACAGGTTCACATCCTTTGATCTGATGCCGTTGAAAACCGAAGAATTGGACTTTGCGGTAAGCTCTTTGAGATTACTTACGACCGGTTCAGGTAGCCTGATCTCCTTCCTCCACTTGACCGAGTCTTTTCCGAGAAAACTAAATACCACAACGCCATCTCTCTTTATCTTTATATGATTGGGCCTTAGTGTAGTTGCACCTACAGTGTTGGCCTCGTCTCTATCCCTTTCGTCTCCAACACGTAAACTCAAGGCATCGATCAAATAACTTACGGTGGCTACCTTCTTCACAACAGAATCCTCTGATCTAAGGTGTGACCAAATGTGCGCTCGAACTTCACTGATCTTACTCCCAAACTCATTCGCTACATCGTACTTCTCAATATCTCTTCTCTGTCTGATGCTTGACGCCTCCGAAAGCCAGATGTACTTTGTCTTTTTTAGGAGCTTATCTTTCCACTTGGCCACCCACATGGAATTTGGTTGCCACACTATCTTCTTCCATTTCCCTTCCGGGATTGAGGCGTCTGGAGAAAGGTTTAGGATCACATCTTCCTCGCTAGCGCCACTCTTCCACCTTCCGCGAAGTGGATGCTTTCCACGTCCCATGAAGATCGAGGAGGGCTCAACCAAATAATTGCTGGTTTCTACTTTAGTACCATCCAAGGTAGCGTATCCATATTTCTCCTTGTTTGCTTCCCTCAACCTTTTTCTTTCTTGGGCGAGGATTTTCCTCTCCTCTCTGGTGAGGCTGAGCCTAGTTTCTCTTTCTTTTGATACATAATCCAGCACCGTAGAGAAGTCGAAGTCTTCGGGTGAGACTTCCTCTTTGATATTTAATGCCTTACGGAAATCCCTGAAAAAATTCTTAACAAACACGGGATCTTTGGCGTAGTCGGTGTCGAGCTTCCTGACCCATGCCACGGCCATTTCCTCCTGGTGAGGCGTCAAGTCTATCCTTTTATCCTTGACGAAGATGTGGAGCTTCTTGTGTTCATACTTTGGTATGAGGACGCCGTTGTGAATGAGCTGTTTCATTTTTCTACCTCTGAAATTCCATTAGAACCTGTCCTTCTGGGCGCGCATATGCCGCCGCCTCTTTTGAATTATTGATTCACGAATTGTGGGTAAAAAAAGGCTCCCAGATTCGTGAGAGTCTATCGTTGATCCGTCGGGTTCTTCTCCCGGTACAGATTAATTGCATAATTGATGATTTTCTTCGCTTCTTCAGCGCTTCCCCAAGCTTTAAATTTGCCCCACTTCTTCGGCTCCAATCTCTTGTAGGTTTCGAAAAACTCTTGTATTTCTCTCAAGATATGAGGATGGATGTCCTTGAGATCTTTGATCCCATCAAATCTTGGGTCTCTCACAGGGACAGACAGTATTTTTGGATCCTGCCCTGCTTCATCCTCCATGATCAAAACACCAACAGTCCTCACATTGATTATGCAACCGACTTCCATGGGCTCATGACTAAGAACCATAATATCCAATGGGTCCTCATCGTCAAACCAAGTCTGTGGAATAAAACCGTACTCTACAGGAAACACGACAGACGAATGGATGACTCGGTCAAGAACGAAAGCCTCCCACTCAAAGTTATATTCGTATTTGTCCCTGGATCCGCTTACGACTTCGACTACTGCGTTAACCAGATCAGGCGGCTTGTCTCCTACTGGAATGTCTCTCCACAGATTCATGTTGATCCTAACATTAAGATCATGGTCTTCAACATATAACTTTCTAGTTTTGGAATGTGAGTGCTTCAAAAAGATGATCTGACCTGGGGAGTATGTTCCACATCTGTAAACAAAAAAACCAGCGCAAAGGCGTATTTGGATGTGCGCTCGCAACGAAAAGACGAGCTTAAACGTGTTGGAGGAGAAACAAAAAATTGTGAGTGGTACGTATCCCCTGATCTACCACTCTTCCTCTTCTTCCTCTTCCTCTTCTTCTCCTTCTTCCCATTCTGGATGCATGTTTCTTCACCTCGAGAGACACAAGGATGTGCGAAATATCCAAATAAATATTTGCGGTCTAAGAAGAAAGAGAATCTGAGGTTTTCTAACTAATTTAGGAGAATACAGTTGTGCATTGAGAAAAAGGGGTGAAAATCGGCGTTTTTAGTGAAAAAGAACCATGATCTCTCCTTTAAAGAACCGAATAGCAAGACAGTTTGGAATGAAAAAGAACCACTTGTGAAATAATTGGAGCCAACCTCTATCCATTACACGCTTTTTTCTTTAACTATAGAGTAGACCTTCCTTAACGCTCGATAGGACATCATTACACTTTTTGAAAAATCGATTTTCAACCACTTTTCATAGAAACCAGCTACTTTTTTGGCTTTGATGTACCTTTTCTTGAGCTTCGACAACAAACTACGAATGTGATGCACATCTTCTCCTACATTGACTTTTTGGTAAAGCCCCTTGCAGCGTTGGACAATGTCTGAAAATATGTTTTCAACATGCTCTCTTGTCTCCTCAAGAAGCTTTTCAACGGAATCTGGATTTGCAATCACTGTTCGTGGAATAACTTTGACATCTCCCCCAATTTCTTGGATGAATTGCGAGAATAGACCCGCGTCAATTAGTTCGCTGTTCTTGTCAAAGAGTGAATGTTTTTCGGAGAAAGCATAAACCGCGCGGCAAAGCCGGATGCACGGTGCCTTCCTCAGGAAACTCCTTATCCTCTCCCTTTTTACCTCTTTGGTAGTTTCGTAAATAACGATGACTAAGCTACCAAGCTCGTAGGCTCCTTTTTCTCTCATAGGCCTAGGCTCTCTAATTTCTCTTAGTCTTTTCAGAAGTACAGGCCGATTTTTCCAGAGCAACTTCAAGGCCTTATTAGCGTTCCCTTCTTCCGCCTTCCAGAACGATTTACGTATTTGCACGCATCCCAGGGCTCGTAGACGCTTGGGTAGCAGGCTTCTATCTTTTGCGTCTTTAGGAGCCTTGTACGCGACATAGAGCACCATGATTCATCACCGATTAAATTCAGAATTTAAACTTTATTGCCAGCAATCCGTTGCTCTGTGATATCGATTCCACCTCTCGTTCAGAGCCGACAGCCTGTCCAAAACACTAGAATAATCCAAATCCGTATGTCGTTTACTACATGTCTTCCTCGGGGTAGTCTCTTCAGTTGCCAATCCGTAGCTATTTGCTTACTATTGAGCCTAACTGTAAATCTTGGTAGGAGACCAAAAAAAGACCTTTAAGAAGGATTGTTCACAAGAATTCAGCATGTTAGGAGCCAAAGTGGACGCCGTCAGTCTCAGGCGAGTCCGTCGATCCGGAGACGTACCGAGAGGTCAGAATGGTCTGTACGCGCTCTGAAGTCTTCTATAAGACTCAGTGTCCACAAAGCGGAGGCTGGGAAGAGCGGATGGAAGTGTTGGCGATGCCCTTTCGGACCAAGATAACCAACTTGGCCAAAAGCTTTGGTCAATCAGTACTAGCCATGTCCTTCAACCTAGCTGGAATGCTAGCTGGAACTCTCCTCGTCATACATCTTGACGTTTTCTCCATCACCCCATGGGCACTCGCCCTTTTTCCAGGAATCATAAGCGTCAGAGGAGTCATAGAAGGTCTCTTCAGCGGCCGCCTGACCACCGCTCTGCACGTTGGAACAGTTAAAGCCAGCTACACAGGGAACACTAGGTACTTTTACCTGCTGCTGTATGCGATCGCCGCGTTGACAATTGAAACTAGCGTCGGGGTGGGGCTCGCCGCATCGCTACTTGGCATGTTCTTCTGGAGGACCACCTTTACCGATATGGTTGCCATATTGGCTGTGACCATCGCAACCATGGGCCTCTTAATGATTCTTGCATCACCTATAACAGTATGGGTCTCGATACTCTCCTTTAAGCGGGGTTTAGATCCGGACGTGATCGTGTACCCAGTGATGTCCACCACATCCGACGTCATTGTAACATCGTGCTACATCCTTGTGCTGAACACATTCTTTCTGTTGACCCCGCTGGGAAAATATCTTATCGCTCTTTTCGATGTCACTTTCCTCCTAATCGTACTTTACGTTTCAATTAAAAATTACAGGGAGGCAGAGTTTTCTAAGACGATAAAGGAATTCTTCCTAACTCTCTTTCTGGTGACTTCCATTGTCAACGTCACAGGCCTCGTTCTAGGCAAGATTAGTGGTGTCATAGGCCGTAGATCGGAGGTGTACGTCGTCTATCCCGCGCTTATTGACACGGTAGGTGATGTGGGTTCCATCGTGGGCTCGACAGCCACAACGAAGCTCACTCTAGGCCTTATCGGGTCGTCCTTCTCCTCGATCAAACAACACTTGACCGAGATATGGGGCGCTTGGACAGCTTCACTGACGATGTTCACTGTCTACTCCATTATATCATCCTTAACACAAGGAATAACCGCGTTGAGCGACATTATGAAATTCATGGTACAACTCTTAGCCACGAACATCTTAGCAGTCTCTTGTGTAGTTTTGGTGGCTTATGCTGCGGCTATACTCACCTACCGAAGGGGGTGGGATCCAGACAACTTCGTGATTCCCATCGAAAGCTCCCTAGCAGACAGCATCACTACTATTTCGCTGTTTATGGCGCTCACCGCGACCGCTTAGGGAGTGAACCAGAAGCCAGCCTCTTCAGGTCTTCCACCCCCTCGGCATAGCCCGAGGCGATCAGAGCATCACCAGTCTTGATAACTGTTTCCGGTTTTGGGCGTAGCCAATTTTTGCCTCGTCGCAAGGCCAGAACCCACATGCCAGTTTCTTCCGGAATTTTTGCGTCTCGAAGTGTCTTTCCCACTAGAGGGGATTTTTCTGAAACCTGCGCCTGAGTCACTGTTTCCTCAGCCTCTTCTATCACGAGTTTTAGAACGGGGTGAGTCTCTAAGCCTCTGAGAACGACCCCTGCGATCTCGGCGGCGGCGTCCGCTATCTTCTCTGTGACTACCCCCAAGCGTATCAAACCGAGGAAGTCCTTAGACTCCTCCGGCTTGAAGCCACTGGACAAGACAAGAAGCTCAAACTCTGTGTGCAGTTTATCAACCAACTCCTCAAGCACATGCACCTCCTCAGCCAGTTCCTGACTGTTGAGAAGGAGGGAGGAGTAAGCCAGATCTATCATGAGCTCAGAAGTATCCTTTAGAAGGATCAGTTCATCCGCAATCTTCTTGAAGGTCTTCCCAATTGGTGGCATTGTTTGAATCAACTCACTCAAAACTCTTTTAAAGTTCCGTCAGCAAGCCCCTCCAGTTTTTTGACTCCGATGGACGCGCCTCGGGCGATGAGGACATCATTCTCGACCATCACCTCATCGTGGCTGGGGTTAACAATCCACTTCTCTCCTCTGTGGATGGCGATTATATCAACTCCGATCCGCGCGGCTAGCTCTAATTCCCCCAATTTTTTACCTATGAGGATTGAGGTGGGTTTGAACTCCACTCGCGTCAACATTTCTTCCATTCCTTTGAAGGCTTCCCGAAGGATGGGGTGAACCCCTATTCCTCGAAGGACGAGGGCGGTTATGTCAGCTGCGGCGTCCGAAATTTTGTCTGCGGCGGCTGCTACCATAGAGATTCCCACGAGGTCCTCGGCGTCTTCAGCTCTTCTAACCGCGAGCATAGCGATCATGTCCAAGAGGTACGCGAGGGTGTCCACACGCTTCTCAAGCTCCAAAACCTCCTCGGCGAGCACGCGGCTGTTGAAGAGGGCGGCGGAATAGGCTAAATCGATCATTAACTCTGAGAGGTTCTTCATTTCGGTGAGAACTTCTCGAACAGACACAGGCTTGTATTTGATCTTTTCGAGTTTAGACAAATGGGAAAAAGCTCCTGCTCTAAAGATGGTTTCCACACGATACCAAGTTGTTATCGGCTACAATACATATTGGTATGCCGTCATATATTTTTTCCCATAGTCTTTTCGGGTTTATATGTAGAGGATGGAAAAGTACTTATTGAAATCAAATGGGGCAGAAAAAGGGCATATGGGAAAGAATAAAGGAGAAAAGAGCGGAGCAAGCTGAGAAGCAGCAACAGAAGAAGACGCTAGAATTCCAGAAGAAACTACGAGAAAACGCTGAAGTGATGAACAAAGAATACAACCAGGGCATAAAGCGCATAGTAAGTCAACCATGCAGGTTTGAACTAACAGACATGGGGGTAACTGGGTTTTTCACGATGAACGATGGCACACCCATCGTCTCATACACGTCGTTGCAATTGTATGAGGGAACGCCGCGTGGAGCATTCTTCTCAATGAGAGAAGTTTTCCCAACGGTCGGGGTATGCGCAACGGTTACCGAGTCCTCTATTCCCTCATCCATGTTTACGAAGAGTATAGGGAAAGGGTTTTTGAAGGGTTCAGACAGGCTCTTCCTTCCGTTCTCCGGCTTTTCGCCAGACTTTAATGCAAGAAAGCTGTATGACAGTAGGTCAGGATGGGACCCGCTGGTTGAGAAGTTAAACCAAGATAAGGATCTCATCAAGGCCCTAAACAGCATACCTAATAGCGTGACATTCTGGTTAACGAGCAAAGAAGGACGAACGTACGAATTTAAGGACAATAATGACAAAGACTACGAAACCATATGTCAGGTTATACCCTGCGGGAACGAGACGCTTACAGCTATTCGCTTTATGGCGGGTTCGGATTTACAAAAGATACACAGCGTGGCTGTCGCAATCAGCAGAGTACGGACGCATATTATAAACTATGGTTACACTGAGCAAGCCTTTGGAAAGATTATCCAGCCTTGGTCTCAACCCATGCTCGCTCTCTTCAAGTCGAAAGCAACGGAGCCAGCCATAGCAAAGTGTGTGAAGTGCGGAGCACCAATAATTGCAGGTGCCGGGTATTGTCAGAACTGTGGACAGAAACTGAGATAGTTACATTCAGGTTAACTGGACTTTATGACAGGGATGCTTCCAAAATGGTCTCTAGTCGATATCGATCGTTTGATCATGGAGAATGCAAGGCATAACTAAGAGTATTCTTAACACCTAAACACACAGATTTCAAATATCCAGAATGAAACAATGCACTTCATATTGGGGCTGTCGGCTAGCATGGTCTAGGCTACGTGGCTTGGGAGCGCTAAACACGCCGAGGACCCACGTGACCGGAGTTCAAATCTCCGCAGCCCCACCAAATAAATAAATTAGTGTTTGAGCGTTATTCATCTATGTGGGTGCCGGGGTGGCTGAGCGGTTAGGCGGCCGGCTGCAGACCGGCTGAACACCGGTTCAAATCCGGTCCCCGGCTCCAAGCCTATGCTTTTGAAGCCTAAAATCCACGCTTTTCTTAATTTAAGCTGAAGAGAAGCCTTACAGGTTTGTAAAGAACATACGGGTCTCGCCCATGGTCTTTGCATTGAGTGGGTTGACTTTAACGATCAATGGGAAGTTCTCTACCGCCTTTCCGAGCATAAGGCAGTGGTGTGGTGGTAATTCGCGGGCTATGACTCTTACTGTTTCAACGTCAACCCTTGTGGCCCGTGAAACTATGTCTAAATCATTTTCGTTGGTGAAGTTGAAGAGAAATATGTTGTCCGCCTGCCTGTAGACGCCCTCGGGAATGCTATCGGGCTGGTTTGTTACAAAAGTAGTGAATACCCCTAGATGCCGCATCCTCGTAATCACGTCATCCCAGTAAGTTTCCCTGAGATATAGATGAGCCTCTTCGGCGAAGAGGAAAACGGCCCTAACTACCCACCTTCCTAGCAGCTGAGAGAACTTGTTGAGCAAGAATTCAACAATTATTCGGCGGAAGGTAGGGGGTAGATTTTGGAGGTTGAATATTAAAGCTCCCCCCATCTTGACCTTCTTCAACACATCCTCCAGTGTGTTGGCTTCCTCGGTATAATCTGTGAAAAAACCCGTGCTGACTAGGCTTTCGTATCTGCGAAGAAGGGCGTCTTGGACATAGTTGTTTTTCACGCTTTGTATGGCCCCTCCCAACCTTTCGAGCGACAGCATGTTGTTTTTCTTCAGGTGATCCCAGATTCTTCGGAATTCCCAGGCCGATGTAGCCGGAAGATCGAGTACTGAAGTCATTGTTCTCAGAAGGACGTTTAACCCAGCGTACTTTAGGGTTACTTTGAAGTTCTCTCCTGGGGAGAGAACAATGATTTTGTTGTAAAATGGTCCCTTTTTTCCGCCGCTTGTGTAGCCTAGGTTAGTGTATTCCCCATTTACGTCGAAGACGACGCATATTCCTCCTCTGGAAATCAAACCCAAAACCAATAGCTTAGAGAGGTGGGATTTTCCCGTTTCCTTCTTGCCCGTTATTATATTGAGCTTCCCATCGATGGATGCGAGATCTATTGAGACCCCGGCTCCACCTTTCGTAGTACCGACGCTTATCGAGTGGTATTTCCCCATACCAGCCATCTTAATCAATTTTTCATCAGATAACTTCTCCACTCTTGAGGTGGAGCGGGATGGGACCCATGAGATGTCGTCATCTAACATCTCGTTGACGACACAACTCCTGATTTTGCAGGTGAAGCTTTTTGCGTCTTTGATCATGTTAACATACGGCTTCATCTCAAGCGGATCTAAGTCTTCTCCCATAACTTGGTCCGTGGAAGGTTCGCGGAGTATGTCCTCTAGAATTCCAGGAATGTTGGCGTATCCAGTGTTGACGACTTGAGCGATTAACCCTCTCTTAGCCGCCGCGTCGTTAATAAGGAGGTAATCGCCCTTCCTGACATCTTCTGGAGGACAACAGACGACCTGAAGCGTGTTTCCGTCGATTTTATAGATATGCATCATAGGTCCATTTCTCCTCCAAGCCTTGAGTCGAAGCGCCGGCGTATGGTCCGAACAAAACTTGACGAACATCGGGTCTTCCAACGATTCTTACCCCGTAATTTTCAGCTATGTAACGTTGCATTCCTATTACTTCACTCGCAGAGAACCTCGTCGTGATGTGTGCCAACCTAAGCGTTTCGGGATAGCTCTCAATAACCAGGTCGTTTCCGATGAGCCTCTCCACAGCGTGTATCCCATCCTCCTCTGGAACCTCCCTGTCAATATCCAGTCGAAAGGAGAAGCAGCCTGGGGCAAGCTTCGCCGCGTAGACCCTACCGAAGAAGCAGATGTTGCTGCCGTACTGGAAACGGATCGCATCATCTATTTTTAACAAGCAAGGCACTTCTCTGTCATCTATCAGGTCGGCTATTCTACGGTCAGCCACGTATAGCCTGGTCTTCTTCGAAAAAGCGAGGGTGATGTTTCCTCTGTTCCTAGCAGCATGTAACATTTCGCTCATAACTGACACTGGGCTGTCGAAGGTCCAAGCCGTCAGCGAACCATCCCAGAGAAGAAGCGAGTCTCTGCACGAATGGCAAATTAGCTTCTGAAGCCAACGCTCTAGAACATTGCGAATTCGACCAGCCATCCACCATAAGCTTGGGGCTGAAACCTCATCTCTGGATCCAAAATATGCTTGGCGAAGCTTGTTGTACAAGCTCCGCTTGTTGCTCTCTGTAATATGGAAGATAAAAGGGCCGTAGCGTGTATATTGATGCCCATTGTCGTATCTCCAGACTACGCTGCCGCGCACGGCGCAAAGAACCCCGTCCTTAGTTTCCCCCAGCTCGATACTTGAAGTGTCGATACCGAAGACTGGAGTATCATCCACGATTGGGTGAAGTCCAACCGTTTCCAAATGCTTGTTATCGGCGATGTTGGCTTTGATCCCGCGATCGTAGTCCAAGTCCTCAACTTCCAACTCAAGCAGGTTTACGTGTCTCGGTCGAAAGCTTTGGTCGACTATGTTTTTCAGCGACCCGCACCCTAACGTCATGAAATCCTTAGGAGACGTGTAGCTGATATCAGCTATTTCCATGAAAACTCCCTCCCTCGAACAGTGTGCTTCAAAAATAGACTTTTGCCCCCTCTTCTGGAGACGGTCAGGGGTAAAATTCTTATAGGAGAAGACGGGACCTCTATACTTGTGTGACGGGTTATCATCAGACGTAAATCACCCCCAATACGGCTTATCGCATGGAGTCTTGCAGGGCTCCATGCGACCCGTCGCACCGATTATGGTGCGTATGTGGCTCCTTCAACCTTTGTTAGGACATAAGCGTACTCTAGATCCTTTTTGAGGCGCCTCACCGTGCCTTCCTTCGTCAAACGCGTGAGTGTTCCTGAAATGCTGCCAACGGAATAGTAGACCGCGTTTGCCTCCATTGCCTCAAGCAGTTCTTTAAGCGTTCTCGGGGTTCTACCCCAGTCAGTTGATAGAAGCTTCAATATGGCGTCCGTGACCCCGGAGGGAGCTTTTATCGACGGTAGCTCAACTTCCACCGCGGGAGCTTGAACAGGAGCTTTTGCTCCGACAACGATCTTGCTTGGGATAGGTGCCTCCGTGAATGCTTTTGAAACTTTGTTGACTATTTCAGAAATGCTATCCAGTGTACTGAGGACTTCTTCTCTCAAACCGCTGACTTCAACCTCGAATTCTCCTAGCTTTATCCGAACAGTCAAGCGGTTTTCAACCAATCTTCTCTTCCCCCTTTAAGGCTTTCAGCCTCGGTATAATCGTTTCTTGAAAGTGTGCGACACCTACGTTCGTGACCTGGTATCTTCCCTTCCCGACCTTTTTGACAATGCCTTCCTTTAAAGCTCCTGCTATCTGGTTGCTGACGGTTTTGATGGTTTTTCCAATAATCTTGCTCAGGTCTTGAATTGAGAGAGAGGGATCAGACAGTTTTTTCAATTCATATCCAAGATATGCTCCAACCAAGCTTGAAGTGATTGCATCGTCCGCCGCGAGATTGATTCCAGAAGCCAGAATGGGCCCATCTGGAGCAACCTTCAGGATTCTGGATGCGTCTTCCATTAGCTTCATTAAGTCGACTGTGAAGGTGACCTTCGAAACCGCTTCGAGGCTTGGAAAAACCCGGTTTAAGAAGTCAACTACTGCATGAAAGATCTCATCAGGTTCTCCTTCCACGTCAACTTTGAAGTTTTCAAACTCTAAGTGAGCTTTGATCTTATGTTCTTCAACCAACCTTCTTTTCCCCCTTGGAAGGTGACTTGATCTTGGGTAGTACCGTGTCGCAGAAATCTTTGATTCCTAAAGTTGTTATTCGATACTCCCCTTTACCAGCACGCACGACTAAACCATTGCCGGCCATTTCGCTCAAGCGACCTGCGACCGCCCCTGGTTTGCCTCTAGTTTCTGTGATTATGTCTCCAAGGGACATTGTTTCCTTATCCTGCTTTGCGAGCCTGTAACCGAGGTATGTCTTTATCAGTTGTAGACGGATTGCTTCCTTATCGCTCAAAAGATCGCTCGGTATAGTCGAAACCAACCCTTCTTCCGTGATTGCAATTATTCCCTCTAAGTCCTCGACAAGCTTCTTTACATCCACAGCCATCACAAGTTTAGACGCGAGGTCGTATGTGGGATACACTTTGCTGATGAACCCAATCACTCCTCGAAGCACCTCGTCGACAGTGCCTGTGAAATGGCTCTCGAGCTGGCCATATTTTATCGAAACTTCAAGTTTCTCCTCTTCGGACGAATTCACTTTTCTACTTCCTCCCCGACGACTTTAGTCTTGGTACGATATTATCTTCAACCATCCTAATTCCGGCAATAGTCAACTTATACTGGTCTCCATCCTTGAACACAAGCCCCTCTCTTTTCATCTCGCTGAGTCTGGAAGGCGCTCCCGGTGAGAGCTTGCCCCACAAGTTTAACGACTTGTAGAGTTCCGATGATGTAGCGCTGGTCAGAGAGTATAAGAGGACTCCTAGAGCTTCCTTATCGCTGATTTGATCTTTATCTACCGTCAAAACCGTGCCTTCGCTCGTGGTTTCCACGATTCCCGTTAGGGAGACCTTCTTCTCTGATAGAGGTGGTTTCGAAAGGGCTTCCTCAGCTTTCCTGAGTGAGTCAGGTAATTCCCTTAAGTTCTCCAGTATCTTGAGGACTTCAGGCAATCTCTTCAAATTGTTCAGTAACTCCTCTGGAGTTTCACCTTCTACTTCGAACTCACCAAACTCTCCTTTGACTCTAAGTCTGTAAAGTCCCATAAACGTCAACTACGTATTTCCACGTCTCATGACGCAGATACACGTAGAATAACGAAATTTTACGTTATAAACCTTTCGGTTAAGTGATGTGAGAAGTTTCAAAATGACGTCTTGAAATCGTCCCGCGTGACAACAATTTTGTCGTAAAGATTCTGTTTTCTCAATATTCAGATTGCGATTCTTTCAGGCTATGTCGACGTTTCCAATCGTTTGATTTTGAGGTCCAGCGGTCAAATGGTTAACAGGACGACTCCGCTCGCTTCAAATTCACCTCTGATCTTGTATCCGGTCTGCAATGAGATTTCCCTTGCAAATCCCCGTACCTCCTCCATCCATGGCATAGCCTCTCTTGGCAGTCTCCTTAGGCTCTCCCCGACCCACTCGTAAGCCTTTACCTCAACGAAATTCGGTTCAGCCTTCTCAATTAGCCTTGAGTACCCCTCAGGGTCCTTCATGTTGTAGCCTTTAATCATGGTCAACCTTATCACTTTCCTCGTCTCTAGGCTCGGAAGCAACTCCAGTGTCCTGTTTAGTTGATCCCAAGCCTTTTGGGTCTCGGGCCTCGCTATCTCATAATAGGTCTTTCGTTCTGGAGCGTAGACACTGACATATAGCTGCCAAGGCAACGGGTCAATCTCCTCTAACTGTTTAGGTAGGGCGCCGTTCGTCACCAAGAAAGTTATCATCCCCCTTCTCTTCGCCTCCTCAACAAGGTCACCGGCTCTCGGGTAGAGAGTAGGCTCTCCAGTCAGGCTCATCGTCATCATCGTAGGCTTCACAGCGTCATCAAACCTTTTCTTATCAACATCCGGGCTTCCCTTAAAACCCATAAGCAGCTCCCTTCTTTTTTCTACACACCCCTCGACTATCTCCTCAGGCTCATCAAGTCTCATCGTGAATGGAAACTCCTCCCATTCCATGCCTCTGTCCCCGCTGTGTAGTCTCCAGCAGTGCAAACAGTGATAGTTACAGCCAAGATACGAGGTCATCTGCATGCATCTATGAGATTCAACAGGGGGGTACCAGAGTTCCTTATAACAAGCACGACCAGCCCTCAGGCTCTCCTTTGTCCAGTGGCAGACTTTTACAGCAGAATGTCCTCCCACGATCCTATACTGCTGCTTTTCCAGGATTTGCTTCAACTTTTCGACTGGTCGACTTTTGTCTGAAGACATAAAGATCTACAAATATGCTTTTGACAGTGAACCCTTTAATCTTCCTATCGTACCAGAACCTCGTCGATCGATCTCGTGTGAAATCCAACTCGTCCGTAAGGATCCACTGATTCTCGTCTTGGAACATCATGTCTGATGCTTCGTCTGGGTTTAGAGTTATTCTGTTGGGCGGCTTCATGTGGAGCTTGCCGGTATATGAAATTGCTATGTTTAATGCTTGAAATACCATGAAGACGATGTCAAGAGCTGGCTAAAGGAAGAGGCAAAAGCCGTAGAAAATCTGAGTTGAAACGGCATATTGAGCTGAGACTTTATGGGCGTTCAAAAAATGTGTTAGCATAGACTAGCTACGCTATCGCCTGCTTGAGAGATTCCCCAAAGCGCATCAATAATCTTGCTAATTGGTAGAAGGTGTGCTGAAGTAAGCCTTTACTCCTTTTCTCGTCATATAGTATATGATAAGTACATTTATTATAATGTTGAATATGGCTTCTGGCGTCACAGCGAGCACGCTCAACGTATATAGAAAATACATCAACAGATAATAGATCGAATATAGTATTGAAACGAGGCGTCCCCAGTTTTTTCTGGTCCACAATCCATAAGTAATTGCAAAGTCAATGAATGCAGAGTAGGATCCCGTGGAAAGAATAACTATTCCTCTTATAGCATACCATACGGATATCAGTATTATACCAGTAAGTCTTCGAACCATTATTAGGCGCCCTTAACCTAGGTTTGCCACTTATCTTTGAAAAACTTCGTGGAGATTGAGTCCGAAGAAGAAGCCGGAAAAGAAGAGGGTCCACACATTATTAATGGTAGGATTAAAGACCCAAAGCCCCAAAAGGAAAAAACCAAATGCGTTACATACTAAGATAAAGAATCTCTTCTTCATTGTTCTGTCATCTGGGAATTATTTCTATCGAATACAATAAGATTTGTCCCTGAAATTGCGCGTGAATTTTCCTTAAGGATTACTGCACTTGTACCTCCGATCGATTCCTTTGGAGGTCCTCTCATCAATTTAGCGCTTTCTGTCAGGGACAATCTCTGTGAAACGTTTGATCTCCGGGTCCGTGAATATGTCTTTTTCGTCTACACTTTTAGATGAAAACTCTGAGACAACAGCGCCCTCGTCTCCAGCTTGGAACCAATGTTTTGTCCTCGGGGGTAACGTGTATTGATATCCTGGCTTCAACGCTATTTCATTCCAGATTGTATAGTGCTTCTCTTTTCCAGGTGGTGGAACAGCGTGCGGATCGGGAGTTCTTGGGCCTGGAACATATAGGTAGACTGTGCCCCACCGACAGCGGAAAGTTTCCTGCTTGCCGGGCTGCCCGTCGATGTCAGGGTGAAGGTGTTCGGGGCAGGTTTGACGGGGGGAAAGGATCAGCTCTTTACCACAGTAACGATCAGTGTTTATGTAGACGAGGATCTGTAAGCCTGTATGAGAGAGGTTACTCAAACCAAAATCTGCCACTTCAATACTCTTCTCCTCCTCAGGGGTGATAACTATGCCGACTTTATGGAGATATTCTATGGCTCTTCTCTTGGCTTCTCTATGCTCTGTTTCAGTTATCATATCTTAACCTCGAATGAAGTATTGCTTTCAATTCTTTATTAAAGTTTCTATAGCTAAAATAAATGTCCCAATAGTATTTTCAGAATCTCAATCATCAATTTCTGCCAAGGTTACCCCTGCAATAAGGCAGTCGCCAAGCCCCGTCGTCGTTGCTGGATCATCCGTTATCTTCGTAACAATGTATACAATCCAAAGATTTTCTGTTTCAGCTAAACCGTTTTCAAGGAAATCCTCTTTAGAAGCTAACCCCCACTTCTCTAACTCGTCTGCTAATGACAGGTGCTCCTCTAGACCCTTCAAGCTTAAGTGAAGCCTAGGACTGTTGATGCTCTCTCTTAATTCGTTCCAATTAGTGTAACCACCAGTGACAGCCCTGGCCGATGCTAAGGCGGATCCGAATAGCATAGCCTTTTGAACTATTTGAATAGGAATTCCATATTTCGGTCTTAGAACACTGATAGAGAAATCTGCGGTATGTACAAAGACCTTATTGACCTTAAACAAGTTGAGGAGTTTCTCAGCAGCCTTGTAAATTGCTTTTGCCGTGGTCTCCCTTCTTAGTTCATTCGACAGTTCATCAAAAGTAAAGATGTGCAGAATGTCCGCCAGTTCATCCTCATTCAGACCTATGCTATCAATATGAGGAGAGACCATTTCTAAGACTGCCTTTGAGGTTTCGGGATCCTTGGTGCTTCCCATCTCCAAGTGAATTAGAGGCCTAGTTTTTCCCCTCCTCCACTCACTGATTAATTTCACTGTACCGTTGATCTTGTCAGCATGTGATAATCCATCTTCGTATTTCCGCCATAACAATTGATAACCCGAAATAGCTGCTCTGTCAAACTCGATTTTCAAAGTGCATTCATAAAAAGCTGGATCAATTTCAAGTCTGGCGTTTTTGGGGTCCCATGATGCGATAAATCTATTTGCTATTGGCGACACATAGCGTTCTTTTCCGATTGTAACTTCCATCCCCTTATCGAACTCGAATATGTAATGAACCATTTCCTCATCTTCTACTCTCACAGCGCTCATTGGATCTTTCAGAATGATATCTTTGTTTATCTTTAAGGGCACTCTAACGTTCTGCAGAAACAATGAAGCTTGTTTTTTTGGGAGGGATGCTGCATGAACGATAACGTTATTTACCCCTAGTTTTGAGAGCGTGTTTGCAGCTATGCCCGCCAGCCCACCCATACGAATTTGATCATATCCAAATTTGTCCTGGAGCCATCTAAAAACATCCTTGTTTTTGATAACCCATTCTTCACCTATGCCCTTCCTTAGGCAATTCACCAAACCCGCGAAGAAATCTTCTCTAGAAAATATGACGCCAGGTGGAGAGCGAAGTTTTTCTAAAAGTTTTTTCTCTATCTCCGGTTTCTCATCAAAAAGTGACTGTAACTTGCCAATATCTACATGACAGACGGCATCTATGTTTGAAACAAATCCAAGTACTATTCCTTTGACTCTATTGCCTTTTTCTTTAACCTTCTCCACGCATTCCTTATACTTGAAATTCCAGTGATCGGTGTCCAAAGGTCCACCCCTTAAGCGTTGTCCTTGAAACTATTAGCCGTTAACACGCCTCACATCTTCTATGATGCTCGTTTTAGTTTTTTAATTCGTGCTCCATATAAGAATTAGATAGAAGAGTCAGCAAATCTAGTATCAAACCTAGAATTCCAGTGGTGGAAGAATCGTATGAGAAGGCTAATCGCTAGGGAATTCAGCCTTGTGAGACCGTTCAAATTTGAGGTCAAGAAGAGGACTATTAGTTCCATTCCAAAGGGCTTCGTTCTCTTAAAACCGATTGTGGCTGGCATTTGCGGAAGCGAAATGCTTTATTTTAAGGGGCAGAAGGAGAAAGAAAAGCTGGAGGAGAGGCTTCCTATTTGTTTGTTGCACGAGGGGGTGGCAGAAATAATTGAAGTTGGTAAAGGCGTTGAGATGGAAAAAAGAACCAAAGTTATCGTCAATCCATTGCTTCCATGTGGAAAATGTGCGGCGTGTAAAATGGGAATCGGGGAGAATTTTTGTCAAAATTCCAAATACATGGCTGCCACCGCAGATGGTCTAGCCAGAACATTTTTTGTTCATCCACAAGAAAGGGTAATTCCCATTCCAACAGGTATTGAACTAGAAGTCGCCGCTCTAACTGAGCCTCTTTCGATTGCTCTAAATGCATTCGAGGAATCAGAAATCGGGAGGAAAGAAAAGGTCGCGGTTATTGGAGACGGTACTATTGGATACCTGATTTCACTGATTGTTTCTTTTGTGGGGAAAACTCCGAAAGAGAACCTTTACCTTTTCGGAATAGTTGATAAAAAACTATCCTTGGCCAAAGATTTCGCTGTTACGGTTAACTCAATTAAGGAAAAGCCAGAGGTAAAAAGGGCACAGCAAAGTTTTGATGCCCTATTTGAATCCGTCGGAGGAAAGGCTCAAGAAATCACGTTGGAACAAGCCTTCGATCTACTTAAACCAGCAGGAAGGCTCATGGTGCTTGGATTGTCGGGGGGGAAAGTGCCTATTAATACTAACAGATTGGTGAACAAAGGTTTGTTGCTTAAAGGAATTGTGAGAAGTAGACTTGAACATTACAAAATGATTATCGATTTGTTGATGAATGATGATTTTAGGGAAAAAGTAAAGAGAATAATTTCAAAAAGGAAATTCATAATTAGATCCGCAGAGGATTTAGAAGAAGCTTTTAGGTTTGCAGATACTGAAGAAGGAGAAGCTAGGATACAACCGGGAAAAGTTTTGGTCTATTTTCCCTAAAAGCTACATCCATGGGTCAATTACTACTTTTAGAGCATCCGTTGTTCTATCTTCTAAGCTTTGGATTGCTTCCTCAATTTTCTCTAAAGGAAACCTGTGGGTAATGAACTTTTTTGCTTCGATTTTTTTGGATGCAATCAATTCGATTGCCTCAAGGTAGTGTTTCTTGTTTGAAGAATTCGCTCCGTGCACATGCAACTCCTTGTAGTGAATAAGATTAGTGTTAATTTCATTTAACGGATCCTCCTTTGAGATTCCTGCAAAATAGCTTACGTCGGCATTAACTGCAGCTATCTCCAAGGCCTGTATTTGAGGCTCTTTAGACGAACAAGCACAGATAACAACGTTTGCTCCTCTGCCGTCAGTCAATTCCCTGACTCTCTCAACTAAGTTGCCTTTACTTAAATCTATAAACTCATCGACTTTCAAGCCGATTCTCTTCGCCAGTTCTAGCCTTGACCCAGAACGATTTGCCAAGATAACCTTGGCTCCCTTGAGCTTGGCTAATTCTGCGTGCAGCATGCCAATTATCCCTGCACCAATTACAACTACAGTGAAGCCGTCCTCAACATTTATTGGTTCCCAACCGTTTATTGCGCAAGAGAGCGGTTCAACTAGGGTGGCCTCGTCGAAGGGAAGGGTTTCAGGAATCCTAATAACGCACCCTTGCTTTACCGCCTGTCTTGGCACTAGAATGAATTGGGCAAAGCCTCCGTTGTACTGATATCCAATTGCTTTGAACTTGTTTAAACAGCGATTTTCCTCACCTTTCTTACATAACTTACACTCGCCACAGCCGATCACTGTCTCAATAACAACCCTATCACCTAAAGTGACATCGGTAACGCCTTCGCCAACCTCCTCGACAGTACCAGCTATCTCATGGCCAGTAATAGGCACATCGATACTTTTTTCTCCATGAAAAATTCTTAAATCGGACCCGCAGACAGCGCAGGCATGAACCTTTACCAAGACGTCGCCTTCTCTACAGCCTAGTCTTTCAACCTCTTTCACCTCAAACCTTTCTTTCCCAACAAAAACTGCGGCTTTCATTCAAACCATCTCTTTTTGTCCACGGTCTAGTAATAATTGCTCTCTAAAAAGTTTTTCCAGTTACATTATTGGTAGCGGTCAGACAGTGTCCGACGCTTGTTGAATAAAAGAGAATAGTTTGGCAGATCAAATTTTCATCTAATACCATAAGAAAACTTAATAATGCCTCCAAAATAAAGCAGATTAAGTAGAGCGGGATATTTTTGACGGAACCTAAAAGTGATCTTAAACCACGTCGTCTTAGTAATGTAACCGCATTCAAGAAAACACTGATAGATTTAGAGAAGGATATCTACTTTGAAAATTGGCGTGTTTCAGATGAAGAGATGGGAGTTGACAGCGGGGTTCAATGGCACATAGAGAAGGGTAGGCTCCGAGGCGGAAGACGCGATTGCATAGACATAGTCGAAGTGGATAATGGACGTTTCTCATTTGTTATAGTGCCAACCCGAGGGATGGGGATCTGGAAGGGAGAGTTCGATGGCTGTTTTCTAGGTTGGGGCTCCCCAGTTAAGATGCTCGTTCACCCACACTACATAAACCTTGAGGACCGCGGCGGGCTCGGCTGGCTCAGCGGATACAATGAGTGGGTTGTGAGATGCGGGCTTGAAAGCAATGGGGCTCCTTGCGAGGATACAATCATTGATAACGTTGGAAAACCAAAGCAAGTTAGGCTTACTCTACACGGCAAGGTTGCTAACATTCCAGCGAGTAAAGTAGAGGCGTACGTCAAGGTGGAAAAGCCTTTTGAGTTGGGTGTTCAGGGAGTAGTCTATGAGGAGTCTATGTTTGGACCTAATATGAAATTATCTACTACAATTACGACTGCTGTTGAGAGTAACTGGATACGAATCTCCGACGTAATCGAAAACCTCAGAGCAGTCCCTACCGAAATGCAACTTCTTTATCACTGCAACTATGGGCCTCCCTTCCTTGAGGAGGGCAGTCATCTCATAGCACCAGTACAACGGCTGGCTCCCCGAGATGAAAGGGCTTCGGAAGGAATAGAGGGATTTAGTACTTTTGGGCCACCCGAGCCGGGTTTTGTGGAACAGGTCTACTTCATAAAGTTGATTGGTGATAAAGACGGATATACAAATGTCATGCTTGCGAATAAGAACGAGACAAAGGCGATTTCGGTTGGATTATCTATCAAACAGCTCCCATATTTCACACTCTGGAAGAACACAGCGTCCTTAGAGGATGGTTATGTGGTGGGTCTTGAACCAGCCACTAATTTCCCAAATCCAAAGCCATTCGAGAGAAAAATGGGACGTGTCGTCAACCTGAAACCAAGGGAAAGGTACTTCGCAGAAGTCACACTTGCAGTACATCTTGGGGAGGAAGATTTGGAAAAAGCCAAAAGCAGGATCGAGTTGCAGAGTAAAGTCAAACCTGAAATTTATAATAAACCGATGCCTGACTTCTCGCCTATATAAGCGCCGTATCTTAGCGTCAGCTTACTAATGATTGAAAATCTTGAGAAATTTTTTCCTCTGTGTTTGTCCTGCTGGCTATTCCCACCTTTATCTTTGGCACAAGTTCGATTGGCGTTGGGTCGACATCGTTCAGTAAGGCCAGATAATAAGACGCAAAGTCTCCTAAATATATTAACGAGAACATTTTCGCAAGTCTACAAGCGCCTCTACTATAAATTTTTTGTGAGTTAATCCCCTTATCCTTAATTATCTCGGTAGCAATCTCCATTCCAACTTTGATTTCTTCAGGTTCGTCTCCACCTTGCATTGTTACGACCACAAATTTCTTTACGATTTTTTCATCAGCATTCCAACACATTATTTCGTTTCCAGCAAGCTCCGGAAACACAGCGTACTTTGCGGGATATTTGCTGTTTTCACTCAGCTGATCCTTGAACCTCAAGGCTGCAGCTAAATAGGTGTCATGGGCGTAAATTACAGGTATAAGACCATTTATAGCTAGAGCCAAGGACTTTGCTGGATTTTCTTGGGCCGTAACTTCAGGCTTGAGTTCATCTCGCATTTTATGCAGGGTTATAATACAGTCATTGATATCCTCTTCTATATTTGTCTCAATACCTAATTTATCCAAAATCACCGCAAAGGGAACAAAGAGATGTGCCAAGGCTGCTCTAGGCGGTCTACCTCCAGGAACGCTATATATCGGTAAACCAAGTTGCTTCGCGTACTCAAATAATCTGCCATTCGAAGTAATAGCAGCAGTCATGCTGTTTCTCTTAAGTGCCTCGAGAAAACTACTTAAAGTTTCTACCGTATTTCCAGAATAGCTAGCGGCCAAGACTAGAGAGTTCTCGTCTACAAAGGCTGGTAGAGTATAGTTTCTGTTTATTTGTATTGGTATAGAAGACTTATCTGTAAGCCAGCCACTTAGAATGTCTCCTCCGATCGCTGAGCCACCCATCCCAGTAATAACGACATTATTCGGGCTTTTGAATTTTATGTGAATTCTTCCCTTACTTACTTCCTTGGGTATTTTTATCTTTACTGTCTCGTCATAAGCGGATCTCAGTTCTTCAGGCAACCTCATAATAAGGCCGAGCATATCACTTTTGTCGAAATTTCCATACATATCTAGGTTTCCCAAGTCCATAGGGATACCATCATTTTACGATTTAGGATAATCGTAGTACCTTATAGCATGCAGGACCGAGTTCGAACGGTATGAAGGTTTCTTCGTCATTAAGTTTGATATTCATATGCTCCATCGTTTCTAAGTCTATGGCCTCTTTTACCTTGAATTCCAGAACTAGGTTGTCTTTGATGGCGTCGTACGAGTGATTTATTAAGAATAATGTGTGCTCTGTGTCTTCCATGTTTTTAAAAATTATAACTTCAGCAAATGGGTTATCGCAGGTAGCTAAACGTTTGGAGTCCGCGACAATCCCTAGAGCCTCATAGAGTTTGTGTAGTCTTGTTTTTCTATGCACATCATATATCTTTGTTGCATAGTATTCTAATGGGTATGTAGAAAACACTGAAAGTCCCTTTTTAACATGGTTGACTACTATTGCTGGTAATCCATCATCATCGACTGCCACAACCTTTGAACCATTCGGCTCTACAGGTACCATTGCAGAGGTTGGCGTGTGATCTGGTAGTTGTATCGATATCTCATCTCCACGCTTAAGCGATCCAAAGTCTTCAATAAATTTGATTGTGGCGATCTCTCTCTCAGGTATCTCGGGAAAACTGCATCTGAGCTTCAATTTGATGCCAAATAGGTCAGCGAACACTGGCGATCGAACATTGATATGATATGAGTAGTAGACTGTGCCGCCATCCTTTGCAAATCTTTCAAGTTTTCTCCAAATTGTTGCAAGTAGATGTGTGGTCGACGGAACTATCAAAAGTTTGGTTCCGGTCCAGCTATCTGAATCGTCAATGACAGACACGCATAAATGGGCCATCTTTGCGAGCGTAAATGCTTCAGTAAGTATCATATTGCGCTCTACGTTGTCTTGGAAGTACGAGTAGCGTTCAAGAGACGGATCATATATTATCGATGGAATTAGAACATTAACATCTTCGGGTATCGGCTTTAGGGATTTCCAGTCTACGCGTTTAATTGTATTAATAAACTCCTTCATCGCATAGCCTGAGGGTTTAACCGTCCCATCGTTTCGAACTATGCCGTAAGATAATGTACGTGGATGAAACACGTATGGCTTTACAGACTCGAGTTTTGAGTTCTCTACATCTGCGTATACCCAAGAAATCGCTCCAAAGGCGCCATTAGCCAATGTGCTGGAGAGAACTATTTTATATAGGGCCGCTTGAGAATCCTCCGAGACTTCGGTTGATGATATGCCGAACTCCTCGAGAATGGTTGGCTTTCCAAGACTTAGACAACGCTTTATATTAAATCCATAATGATGTGTGGTTCTGATCTCGTCAAACTCGACACCGTACGGAGGGAGGCCCATTAGGTAAATATGAGGCCCAAAAAAGTCCACATGATCAACTATGTTCTCCTGAACAAAGCCATCCTCGAAGTGTCCTTCACCGCTACTGACTAAGTGATTTGGATCCACATTCCTAATAGTCCTAACAATCTCCTCTAGCCAGCTCTTAACTATATTGTGAGGAGCTGTACCTGCTACAACCGTTATCTCGTTAGATATTAACCAAGCGAATATGTTTGGCTCGTCTTTATAGCGGCTAACAATGGTTTCTATGTATCGTTTGGTTGCCTCAATGGCCTCGGGGTCAGAATACAAGTTCCTCTTACCAAATGGAATTTTGAAAAATCCGCCTTGACATGGGCCCACCAATAATGAGGGCTCAATAAATACATCGTATCTCTTACATATCGCTATTAACTCACCGAGCTTCTTGAGTTTGTCTTCATTAACATTGCCCGTCTCGTCGGCGAAGTGTTCAGTTATTAAGAAAACGCGTATAATATTAACGCCAATTTCGGATAGTTGCCTGATTTCTTCTTCTACGTCCTCGCGAGACCAGTTCTCCCAAAAATAAAGACCCTGTTTCTTAGGTATGTAGTTTACGCCGATAGCTATGAACGGCTTATTATTAAAGAATATTTGTGAACCCTTTACTTTGAAAACCATAGTGACCACTAATTGTATAAGCCTTATGCTGAGACATATAAAATAGTTAAACCCCTTATGTTAACTTGCCAAAGCCATTATAAACATTGAGAAAAGTAAGTCAGATATTCAAGCACTTTTGGTTTAAGCTTTTAGAGGAATGCCATCAGTCTCTCGTCTTCTTTCTATCATGATCTATTACTTTAAAAAAGAAAAAAAAGAGTGGAAGTGTTACTTCGCTTTTGCTTCCTCTCCCAGCACTTGTTTTTCAAAGGCTTTGAAGAACGGCCAGAAGATCACCGCGCCGATCGCAGCATTGACGAAAGGCCATAGTCCAGTCATGAGATCTCCTCCTGAACTCACAAATCCTATTATTGGCCCAGGCGTTGCCCATGGCAGGAAAACGAAGAAGCGTGCAATCACGCCGGTCATAGCTGCTACGTAGGTAAGGACGGAAGTGAAGGTGAACCCAAACACGAATGGGATCCAGAATATCGGGTTCATCACCACTGGCAGTCCGAAGTGCAACGGTTCGATTATACAGAAGACCATAGCTGGTAGCGCTACCCATCCGACAGTCCTGATTCGTTTAGACTTTGAGAAGAGACACATGACGTTTAGTGGTACATGAGTTCCCCACCAAGTGGTTATCCTATCAAATGCAGGAACCCATATGTGTGGCAAATTGCGCGGGAGAACTCCTGCTAGAGCAGCTGCTGAGTTTTCAGCTCCCCATATAATGGCAAGTGGGTCCATTATGGCCCCAACTGTTGCACATCCGTGAACCCCCACAGACCACAGTGCAGCTCTGAGGAATGTGTCGACACCCCATGCAAAAACATTGTCTCCTGCAACCACTATCGGTCTGAATAGGTCCAGAATAAGCGCCGGAATGTTGATGCCCATAATTATTCTGATCACGCCGAATAATGTTGCAAGCACGGCAACCGGAGTCAGCGCCACGAATGCCTCTGCAATGGCGGGCGGCACTCCTTTCGGCATCCTAATGACAAGCCCGCTCTTTTCAAGCCACTTGTATACTTCCACTGAAACTAGTCCAGCAATGAAGGCTGGGAATATTCCAGCTGCACCCAGAAATCCTGTTGGCAGTGCACCTGCTACCGGAGGAGCAGCAATGATCAGGAAACTCATAATTGAAAGTAAGCCTCCGTTCAACGCGTTCAACTTGTTAATCGCCGCATAGTGGTAACCAGCTCCAAAGGCGATGTAAAGAGCCATTATTCCCATTGTAAGCGAGAAAATGTCGAGTATTTTGCCCGAGTATGGAGTAAGTGCTGGAATCAAGGGTTCTGGCACTCCTATCCAAGGTTGGCCGAACATTGCTATGAGTAGCAGGAAGCTTCCCACAATGATTATTGGCATCGCTGCAATTGTTGCGTTTCGAACCGCAACAATAGGCGGGTATTCTGCGATCTTCACCATAGGCGGCACAAGGTTAGTGTCCACCCACTTAATCAGTTGCTCAGTTGCTGATGATCCTTTACTCATCGTTTCTCACCTCCCTTGTTCTTCAATAAATTTAGTATTTGGTCTAAAACCGCCTTTCCGTCTGCCATTCCAAACTCTTGGAAGCCAACCGCCATCATTGGAATGTTGTGATTTAACTCCTCCAACTTCTTCTTGTAAGAGGGCATTTTATGCCTTGCTTGGGGTGCAAAGACTACAGCGTCGAAGTCTTTAAGAATTGAAAAATCGGTTATCTCAATGTAGGGGCGAAAAACTACCAGCAAGTCAACGCCCCTATTCTTGGCTTCTTTTTCAATACTGGTGCAGAGGAGTCCCATCGAATAGCCTGCAGCACAAAGCATTAGAACTTTCAAAGAATCTCCTCACACTTATTTAGGTTCTTGGTCGGCTTAAAAGATTTTCTGAAAGAATTTTTGCCTCAAAAATATGCTAGACTTTACCGTAAAGGCACAGCAAGAAACATCGTTGTTGTTTCTTGCCTCGTTGGGCTCGGAGAATTTTGTAAGTGTTGAGCCCCCGATCAATCTGGGCCTTTTCTCATTACCAAGAGACATTTGCTCCTTCCTAGCTCTGAGTTAACTGATCTCTTAGGTAAGGACCCAATTATTGAGTGCCTTGCGGAGTCTTATGAAGTTCTATTATGCATTCCACTAAGTCAATTTCAGATGTGGCTATCATCAGAATGTCTAAGGAATGGATGAATAGTAAATTAAGTCTTACATTCTTTCCTTGGGCCTCTGCATTAAGAACTTTGGTTTGAGCTACGTGTGCCTTAGTTATCTCTTCCTTTGCTATTCTGAGAAACCTGTCAGCCCTTTCATAATCACCTTTTTTACATGCTTCTAATGCTTCAAATGCCTTAGCCCTAGCGTTTCCTCCATGTAGAATTATATTTAAGGATATTTTCTCTAAATCCATTTAGATCACAATAGCACTCATTATCCCGATTCAACGTCTAAATTGATTTTGTAGTCAGTTTCTGAAATATCGATCAACAATATACGCATTTAAGAATGTGCATTCTTTGGTGGATTCCATATCTTTAAAATGAGCTCATTTAAAATTTATGGATGTTGAACTCAAAGTGTTGGAACAATTGTCAAATAAGATCAGAGATCTCTTTGCACGGGTCCGAAAACAATGGAAACTCGCAGTATTAGCTGTAGCAATTGGAGTACTTTCCTTATTGGCTTTTATAGCATCTATGCTCGGCTACTATGAAATCTATTATTATGTGAGGGCTCTAATTTACTTAGGCTCTTTAGCCTATTTTATCTACTATTATTTGATTAAGAAATTGATTTCTTATCTCAAAAAAAGAAGAGAATAATAGAAGCTTTTCAAAGCCCTCACATACTCGATCTGTCGATGATAACTGGTTTACCGTCTTTTTCAACCACTATCTTACTAAAACCAGTCTTTTCGATTGTAGCATAATCATATCCAGCATCCGATGGGAACGTGTACATAAATACAAATTCTTCGTCTCCAAAATTTATTGTTCTATGTGCCCAATATGGAGGAACGAAGGCTACGGTTCCTCTATCAATTCTCATTATTGTGGCATCTCCATCTTTTGTTTGCATTAGCAAGTAGCCTTTTCCCTTTAGACCAATGTATATTTCTGCGGTTTCCATTTTTTTGTGGAAATGCCCTTTAGTCATATAATATTCATCCCCGATCTTTCCAGAGCGCAAAATCGTTACTCCAAAAGAGAGTCCACCCTCTTCTTGAAGAGGCCTATAGCTGTATACTTCATAAATCACCGGGTCTTCCTCTTTCTCTAGAATCTCTCCAACAGCGCGTGCATCATGAAAGAAGCTTTTCAGATCACTTAATCTTCGCATAGTCTTATCGTTATAGCCTTTGAGTAAGCCCTTATCTAGATCAATATCGGTATAAAATGGGATTTCATATTTGAAAACAGTTTCAGTTAGTTTCTTTGCTTCTTTAAAGTAGCCAAAGAATTGTCTGTTCAATTTCAATCACTGGAAAATGAAAAGGGGGAAGGTAAAAAAGATTTGTTTTAGCTTCATTGCCTATTCTCGACAGATCGGAGTATTGGGTGGCTCTGTAAATTAGCTATCACACACTTGGCCTGTTGCATATCTGAATTCGTTATGACTTTTTTTATCTCGCATAGGATGCAGCCATTCTGAAGTATGTTTTTATTACGCCTCTTATTGCGATGGACCACGCTGTTATGTTTTCTGGTAGTGCTATGCCTTGATATCCTGCGTCTCCTATGAAGTGTACATCCGCGCCTGTCATCTTGCTATAGATTGCTAGCCTCTTTATCGTGTCCAAATCCGCCCCCTCTTGGGAAGCATCCAAGATGTTCATGACCAAAGTATTCTTCTTATGCTTATGTGCAAGCTCCACAAATCCAGTAACTTTCTCTATAGTCATACCAGGCCTCATCCCTGGAACAGGCAGATGAATACCATCCGCACCAAGATCGATGAGTTTCTTTATTACTTCTGGCGTCGTCATTTCCCAGCTCATTTCTCCGATGACGCCGTCCTCCCATTTTCCAGCAAAGATGACGAGCTTGTCGCCAACTTCATCCACGGCGATCTTTAAGGCTTCATTAACAGAGCTGTGTGAAGCCCCTGAATATGGATTACCGCCAAGGACGAGGAAGTCTGCTCCCTGCTCCGCAACCTTTTTAACATTCTCTCGCGTCGCAATTCGACCCGGGGCAGGCGGATGTCTCTCACCAACCATCTTTGCCTTTGGATCAGGACACTCAAGGTAGACTCCCACGGGTCTTCCAACCAGTTTCTTAACGTCAGCAACCGTTGACCCCTCAGGTAATCCGCGAATATTGGGTTTTTGAACGTTGTAGCCATTGAGTTCGATTAGATCTGATCCAAGCGCTGCCGCAACCTCCGGATTCGTCACACCCCAAACCAGTTGCCCTTCCACAAAGCACTGCCCGAGAATTGTGCGCCCCTCAGCAGCGATAATACTTTCAATCAGATCTTCCTTAGACATAGCCTCGAAATCGCTTCTGAAACAATCCAAAATGCGTTTCACCATATTTTTTCACCTCCTCCAGTTTTATGACATCTAAATCTGATCGATTATATATTATCCTCTTTTTAAGGGTTACACGCGAGGATAGCCTAAACCGAGGTCCATGACCTAAAATAGCCCCGTAGGAAGGTCTATTTTCTAAATGCGGTAATATGTGTCTTCCTCCGGCTCCTTAGGAAAATATTTTTTTGCCCCGCAATTAGAACATGTGGTTCTATAACTGTAGATAGGAACCGCTTCAGTTCCAACAAACTTCTTTTCGATAATGTGTTCAACTAGCTTATTGCACACAGAGCATCTCAATTCCTTCTTTGTGTACGTTTTTTCACCATATAATGGCATTGTTCAACACACCAATTGTATAGCACGCGCTACATACGATAAGAGCACTTAAATGCGAATCACCATATAAAAGTGTGGTCTAACAACATTCCTTAATAACCATGGGATCGTTACTGCGGGATCAACTCAAACAAAATCGCTTTAGAAACTTCATTCTAATAGGTTAGAAGAACGAAAAATAAAGTGATGAAGAATTGAAGTTGAGTGTCCAAACTTCAGTATACTCTAGATACCCCCTCAGGGAGACAATCCAGCGTATTTCAGAAATGGGTTTCAAAGGAGTTGAGATATGGGGTAACCGACCTCACTTCTTTGTTCCAGATATGGAAAAAGGGGAAATAAACTCCATAAGAAAATTTATTGACTCGTTAGGCCTCGAACTATCTTGTTTTACCCCATCTAGAGACAATCCTAGGTCTCCAGTCAATATATCAAGTTCTAATGAAAAGATTAGGAAAGAAAGCGTCGCATACTTAAAGGAGTGCATACATTGCGCCGTCGATCTGGAAACAAAAACCATGTGTGTAGTCCCAGGATACCACCTCTATGGTGAATCAAAAAGAGAAGGATTAGATCAAACCGTTCAAAGCATCAACGAATTGGTTGAATGCGCTGAAGATAACGCCGTAAACTTAGCAATCGAGAACGTGACAAAGTTCGAGTCGAATATTGTAGTGACATTGAATGACGTACTTGACATCTTGAACAGAGTAAAAAGTCACAATTTAGGTGTTCTAATGGACGTGGGACATTTACATGTGACGGGAGAGTCTCCAATCGACTACCTCAAAACTATTGGCAAACAAATACTGTTGATACACATAGACGATAATGATGGTAGAAGTGATGCTCATCTAATTCCAGGAGAAGGGACAATAAGTTTTGAGCCCCTCTTGATCGCTCTCAAAAAGAATGGATACAGCGGATACCTGTCCTTTGAACTAAGCTCAAAATATATTCTGAATCCAGACGAAGCGGTTTTCAAAAGCAAAAGGACAATGGAGAAACTCTGTAAACAATTAGAAGTTTAGAATGCTAACAGAGTATCATGCTCGAACCAAGAGTGTTGAGTTTCAAAATTCACGCGCGCATTCTATCAACGGATCTTGCTTTGACGCATCCTTGAATTTACTAATTCTTCAAAAAGGGTGACGCTGCGGGTAGATAAGTTAATTGAAAAACGTGATGTCTTAAAGTTTCATACAAAAAATATGCTGAGATCACAAGAGATTGGAATAGTCAAAGTCTATTTTGCAGAGGCTGATCGGAAAACGCGAGGAGATCGTAGTTCCCAGATCAGAATTTTTTTAGACGGTGGGTCCTCCTCATTTCAGGTGTGAGAAGAGTTTCTTTTCCTGCTATGATAAATAGTAGAGCGGGAATAATTGAAGACAGAGCCATAAGCTCGTACATCATTTTGAAGCCCAAATAGTCGATTATGGATCCCCCAATTGAGGATCCTAAAATTAAGCCAAGGTTCATAGCCATACCATAGAAACCTACGGCCGTACCTCTCATTTTATTCGGTACAACATCAGAGATATAGGCAATTGAAACAACGTACAGTCCTCCGAAAGTTAGACCAGAAAGGAGCTGAACAAACAGAACAGAAATTGGATCGTTGAACATTGCTGTTAGGAAAAGTCTCACAGGATAGGCAAAAAGGCAAACCGAAAGTAGAAGTTTCCGACCAATCTTGTCAGATAGAAATCCGAAATATAACATCGCTGGGATTTCAGCTATAGCTCCCAGAGAGAAAGCTATTGAGATTAGTGTTTTCGGTGTGTTAAATGGAGGCTGATATAGATACAGGGACAAAAAGAGCGGAATCGGGGCGTGCGCAATCCATATCAAAAAAATTGAGATGTACAGAACTAATAAACTCTTTTGGCGTAAGATAGAGGCGCCACTAATCCTCGTTTTCTTGGATTCGTGGCTTTTACCGTCTTCTCCGACCGACTTAAAGAAGAAGGCTGAAAAAAGGGTAATAGCAGCGCTTATGAGAAATATGGATGGGAAGCCGAAAATGTCTGTTAACAAACCACTGAATAGGGTTGCGATGGCCCAGCCCAGGGAAACTGAGATTCTCCACCGACCTAGTCCACCACCAACTTCTGTTGACTCAGTCAAATGTGCAGCATGAGTAGCGGAAGTCGAATCTACAGCCATCGTAAATGCGTAAGTCATTGTACTTAAGATGATGAAGTGATAAAGGTTGCTTGCAAGAATAGTAAGAACGTAGGTGAAAGCTAGAAATGTGGACAGTGAAATAAGTAAAACCCTTCTGGGGAATCGATCTGCTAATCTTCCCCAGAAGGGTTGGGTCAAAGTGGATGTAGATAGACCAATCATGGATATGAGGCCGATCTCTGCTGAGGTGATGTTTTTTGAGTACATATATAATGGGATTAAAGGATAGATTAAACCGGTAGTGAAGCCTGAGGAAAAACTGAACAACCAGAGGATCTTAAAGGAGGACAAAATTCTCAGTTCTCAATTTCGATCGGTCGAGTACGAGTCATTAACCCTCTATCATAACGTTCTTCATTTATAACACGATTCTTCCTTCCAATCCCCAAAAACTCGTGTACACAAACACCATGTATGTCTCATTTTTATTTCAATGATGATAGTCTTTGATGCAGAAGGGAGAAATGGCGGGTGAACTTGATGAGACAAGGGTTGACAACCCTAGGGGAATGGGCCTTGTGGGGCTCGCCTTTTTGGCCGGATTAATTCTCCTCGGAAGGTACATAAAGTGTAGAAGTCAGGTTGGCTCATCGATTGAGAGTGTTCTACGAGAGGAATGGGTTACTACAAAAGCTTCTGCTCCCTTGGTCAAGGCTACTATTCTAAGCTGAAGCTTCACGAGCATATAAAAAAGGATACAGCGAGGGCAACGCATCCTGTCGCTTATATGATGAGCTCCTCGAAGCGCATCGATAGTTTCGTCCAGCCAATTGTAAAAAACGGGGTTAGGCGAATTCCTCCCCAGCTGCGAGGGTTCTGATATAGTCTGAAGTATCCTCACAGAGATCCGCTGCTTCCTCCAAAAACTCTGCAAGATCTCTAAGTTCTGCTATCGTTGCACAGCCCACTTCTTTATCATGCTTGAAGAGGAGCGACTTAGTTTTCAGGTATTCTTCGTCAAGCTGGGTTTCAAATTCTTGTACCTTCCCTGCGCAATCCTTTACCTTGGAAGGATCGACACCAAGCATCTCTAGGCATTTGCCCAAAGCAACGGAGCACTCAAACAAGGTCTTTGTGATATCGACGAAAGCCCTTGTTATCTCTTTTGGAATTCTTTGCCCTAATAGAACTTTTATGCTTCTAGCTGAATCTTTGACGCGGTCCGCCATCATGTCAAGTCGTCTGACAAGAAGCATGAGGTCTTCACGGTACTTCACAGGAAGACTGCCCTTCGACAGATCCTCGAAAACTGATCTTCGAAGTTCATCGATCTCATTCTCTTTCGAAAAGAGTCCATCTAGAGATCGTCCGGCGTCTTCCAATCTGCCCTCATAAAAAGCAATTGTGGCTTTCTTAAGATCCTCAATGGTTTCAATTGACTTCGTTATCTGAAGCCTAGCTGTTTCAAGCGTCTTCGTCTTCCTTCGCTTCTCAAACCACGCGAGGATTGAGCTAGCTGACAACCCCCCACCCCAGGTAAATCCTTGGACGAGTATGATTAACCCCTACGATCTAATAAGCTGATGACTTTTCACTTGTGATCTTATTACTTGAGGGTGCATCAGCTTTTTTTCTTAGACCCGTCCAGGCGCACTCCGTAGTTCTATATAGAATATAGTCAATATATATAGAATGAGAAAAATATTTTAACTTTTAGATGAAATCTTTGCCAAACAAGTCCTCTTAAACACTATCATGAGCTGCTGGGTCGCATGGATAAAAAATACATTGCAATCCTCTCGCTAATCCTTGGCGTCTTTGTTTTTATTTGTTCGCTTGAAGGAGTGAAAGACTCTTTCAAATTAATATCCCATGATTGGATCGGCTCACTCCTCTCGTTAGTTGAGAGTAGAAAGGCGCCCTTGACTGGATTAGCTCTAGGAGTCCTCATTACTTCCACAGTTCACAGCAGTAGTGCAGTTGTAGCGACTACGATGGTTTCTATGGCCGGTCTAGTTGCGAGCGGACTGCCCTTATCGACAGCCGTAAGCTTCGGAATCCCGTTAGTAATGGGCGCGAACATGGGAACAACAGTAACGAGCACCATGGTTGCGCTTGGCGTCAAGAAAGGTATGACTGAGGAGGAGTTTAACGCTGCCATTCCAGGCGCACTAATTGATGACACAGTGAAAAGCCTAAATATCTGCCTCTTCTTTGTACTAGAGGTCACCACAGGCTTTCTATCTAAAACCATCACATGGTTGATGAACTTCTTAACAGGTGTCTTTGAGCTTGAAGCCTTCTTCGCGATGTTCGAAAAAAGTATTGTTGACATCCTCATAAAAGGCCCGATAACAGAACCGATTTCCAAGTTTTTTAGCGATTTGCTTGGGTTTGGGGCAAGCGGTATAATTCTCTTAGTTTTATGGTTTCTCGGAATAATTTTGGCATTGTATGTTCTAGAAAAGAGTATTCAAACTCTGATAAGACTTCCCAAGTTTGAGAAAGTGGTTTTTGCGACCTTCAAAAGCCCAATTAAGAGTTTTGCAGCTGGATTAGGTCTCACCTTCATAGTAGGAAGCAGCGGTGTCACCACATCTCTAATGATACCTCTGTTGGCTACAAGCATGGTTAGCTTAGAGGAAGTATACCCATATGTAATCGGCACCGCCCTTGGCACAACCATCGATTTGTCGCAAATATATGGGTATGTGGCTGGAGGAATGATGGGCATGACATTAGGGTTGGCTCACGTTCTCCTAAACGTTTCTGGCTTAATAATCTGGTTGCTTCTGCCGTTAAAGGCGATACCGATTGCAATAGCGAGAAAGGTAGGCACATCCATCGCGTCCCATAAGAAAAGTTACCTTCACCTAATCGGCTTTGTCATAGTGATTTTCTTCATTATGCCATTGGCTGTCATATTCCTCCTATAAGATACGGTTGATTCTGTGAAGACGATGGAGACGCTTTTTCAATTGCTAACAGTACATGTGGCATTGCAGCCCAACCTTTTATTTCTAGCAAAGAAACAATAGTCAACCGTTCATTTACCGATGGAGGCCCTTAGGTTGAGCGTCAAAATTCGTAGATGGATGGGATCAGACTCAGATAGGATCTGTAAACTAGCAGACCAGTTGATTCACTTAGACGATCGGCGTCGAAGAAGCATTATGCTGCGTGAATCTTTCATTGATCAGAGACACGACCTCTTCGTCGCTGAGACCGGAGAAAAGGTAGTGGGATTTGTTGAAACTCTGACCTTTCCAGATCTTGTAGAGGGATTTCCAATAGCTATCATCCAAAACTTGGTGGTTGATAAAGAAAATAGGAGAAAGGGCGTAGGAAACGAGCTTTTGGCCCATGCCATTGAAAAGCTAAGGGGAAGGGGCGTGAAAGAGCTTCATGCATGGACCGATCTTGAAAACGAACCTGCCATGAGGTTATACATCAAACATGGATTCATCAGGAGGGCTCTTCTCCTAGAAAAAGAGATCTGGAGATAAGCCATTTGCGCGCGATGCATGGTGGGGCCGGAGAGATTTGAACTCTCGGCATTCGGGTCTCACCGCTCCAGAACTTCTTCATCCCACCGAAGTGGTCCGTGTACCCGAATCACATAGCCACGTGGGCTCTGGAGCCCGACCTTACGCCCAGAGACGATGAGCCTCTGGGTGTCATACCTAGCTAGAGTCCGCCCGTGAATATGTGTCATCACGGTCCACGGCCCCTATCCGGCCCCAGCAAATTATAGAATGTCTAAAGCCTTCATATATCCTTTTTTCGCTAGGGATCAAAGGACAATAAGGGCGCAGAAAACCGTAAGACTCGGAAGACCCACCGGCATGCACTCGAGAGGGAGCCTAATAGGAGACTCAAAGACCGAAACGTTTAAACACCCCGACCCCAATCATTTACCTTGCCTGCCGGCCACAGGAGACCGAAACCAATAACACCCGTTCCCGTTCCGAACACGGAAGTTAAGCCGGTCTCCGCTGGGCTATTAGTGCAGTGCGAGAGCCTGCGCGAGGGTTCAGTGCTGGCAGGCATCTCCCAAAAATCTCCACGAAAAATCACCTAAATACTTATAAATGCAAACTTCTCCCAATTGAGTAAATCCGGAGCTAAAAACGTTGATACAAACACTCTTTGAGCAGGTTCCCTCCATAGGTGGAGACTCTCTGGGCTTCATATTCAACCTCATCTACTTGCTGCTATTCCTCATATTCATGCTGTACGGGCAAAAAATCCAGATGCTGAGCATGCTCAGAGAGGTCGGAGGTGCAGTCGACCGCCTGAAGGTCCTTAGGGATGAGGCACGTGGGGTTTCGATATCCTCCGTAAAGGAAATGGGAAAGCCAGACAACGACCCAACGGAAAGGATAGACCAATTCCTAGAATACTTCACAGTTCTCCCCGTCGGCCTAGACCCGGCGGGGATAGTTCCAAAAATTGAGCACATACTCGATGTAAGACACAAAAGGTTCGAAGATGAAATTAGGAAGATCGCCCCAGGGGCCGCCGATAGTCAGGTGAGCAACATCGAGGGGGTTTTGGAAGTGGCGCTGGGACTGAACTACATCTACCGGATCATAAGGCACTTCTACCTACTAGGAAAGAAAACGATGAGCTACATCATAATTATGCAGATTCAAATGCAGTTGCCACTCATCCTACGCGAAGCTGAAGCCTACTCAGCGGCCTCAAAGGCGTTCGCCCACGGTCAGCCCATAGGAGATGGAGCCGGAGCCCTAGTCGCGGCCAAAATGATGCATGGGAAAAAGGCCAAGATTATCGCAGAGGACATAGTGGCCACAGAGCTATCGATAGATAAGAGACGGGTCTTCGTCCTGAAGGCTGAGGGGCCAGGAGCAAAAGTTGGGAAATACGGAGACGCTATCAAAAAACTTGTTAAGAAATGTGGTAATAAGGTTTCAATGATCGTGATGGTGGACGCTGCTGGAAAATTTGAGGGAGAGGAAACGGGCTCAACAGCAGAAGGTGTAGGCACAGCGATAGGTGGCATCGGCGATATTCAATTCAGAATAGAGGAAGTGGCGTCGAAGTACAAGATTCCGCTAAACGCCGTTGTTGTAAAAGAGTCCGTGATAGAATCCGTGGCTCCCATGAAGAAGGCGATTATTAAAGGCGTGGACGAAGCCATACTAAAAGTCAAACGACTGATAAGTGAAAAAACAAAAAGGGGCGACGCAATAATAGTGGCCGGTATAGGAAACACAGTTGGAATAGGTCAGTGAGACAGAATGGCACTAAGAAGAGGGGGCTCTGTAGTATTTCTCGTATTTTTGGTCAGCATAATAGTAATGCTACTTCTATCCGCACAAGCCCTCTACACATCCTACTCCTCATTCAAGAACGGACAGATGGACCAAGCGAGCTACTACTTTCTGTTTGGATCGGCTGGGTTAGCATCATCTCTGTACGCGCTAACGAAACTGGGGATCAGAGTAGACCTAACTACGCCGAAAGAGCTGGATGTGTTAACCGAGATAGAGTGTGGTAAGTGCGGTTTTAAGAACATAAGAAGATTCGAGAAGGGAGATTACATACTAAAAACGGCTGAAAACTGCCCCAAGTGCAATAAACCATTAACAATAACGGCAATATACCAGGAAGAAAAGGAGAAGAAAGGGAAGGGGCTACTCAGGTAGTTGTTGGCACGCAGCCGTCCCGCGTTATGATTGCTGTGTGCTCAGCTTGGGCAACTACATTTCCACTAGACTCAACCAAAACTGGGTAAGTGACCACACTCTTGTTGGACAGGAGCTCAGAAAGAGCCCGATCAAGCTCCTCATCCGGCAGGATCCCTCTCAACCATCTTTCGGAAAAAGGCAAAGTCTTGAACCTTGACTTTACCTCCTTGAGTAGCATTCTTACATTCACGTCCTTCACAGTTCTCTCCTTTTGAAATCTAAAAATGTAGGCTTCATCTATTCCCCTGACCTCTCCTTTCGCAGAGGGCGTAGTGACAAAGGGCTCGATGGCATAAACCTCTCCTTCGCTTATTTTGGGCCCGTCGAATCCTGAAACATTAGGAATAGACTTGCCGGCGTGGATCGCATATCTTGCAACCTGATGTCCAGAAAGGTTCCGAATCGGCTTGAAGCCGTAACGTTCAATGGTTTTCTGCACTACCCTCCCAACGTCAGACAACTTAATTCCAGGACGCAACGTATTAATCGCCTGCTCCAGAGCATCGTTCGTCGCATTAATCATATCATCATAATCAGGGCCAAAACCTATTGAGATCGCCGTATCAGCGATGTAACCTTCTACATGAACACCCAAGTCCACCGAAACCAGCGAGCCCACAGGTACCAAACTCTTTTCGCCCGGCGGAGGCGAATAATGGGCGGCAACCTCATTCATACATATGTTGCACGGGAACGCAAGCCTCCCACCCTTATCTCTAATCAACTTCTCGATGGTTTCGCAGACCTGAAGTACGGATGCTCCCTCCCTCACGATTTTCGTCGCTTCTTCTCGAACGTCTTTAGCTATACGACCCGCCTTCTTGTAGCATCGAAATACATCATCAGGCAACAAAGCCTTCGCACCACACCATTGAGGAAGAATATCAATCAAACGAGTTTATATCTTTAGGAAAAACCTTAAAGTTTCATAGCACCTGAACAAAAACAGTTCAAAATCCTAATAGATGTGGGGTAACAAGAGGAGCCTGGTTGATGGGTAAGTTTAAACGTGTGGTAATAGGTGGGACTTTCTACAGACTACACAAGGGGCACAAGGCCCTAATCAGGAAGGCTTTAGAAGTTGGTGGAATGATCCTCATCGGTTTGACAACAGATGAGATGGCTAAAAGAATGATCAAGGGTCATAACATAGGTGATTATGAGGAGAGAAAAAGAGGTCTCGAAGAATTTCTTGTTGAGTTGAACGCGCTTAATAGGGCCAAGATATTTCCGATCAACGATCCATATGGACCCGCGCTGGTTGACAGTGAGATCGACGCGATTGTTGTGAGTCCTGAGACAGTTAAAAAGGCAAGAGAAATCAACTCTCTGAGGGAAAAGAACGGTTTGGAGCCGCTAAAAATCGTGGTCATCAAGATGGTTTTAGCCGAAAACAGCCTCCCAATTTCAACAAAAAGAATTCTGTCAGGAGAAATAACAGAACAGGGAGAAATTCTGCATCACAAGCGGAAATTATCACCATAGACGGACACCTATTCTCGCCAGCCCATATCTATGTTGAGTTTATCGTCAACCAGAAAATCTTCCACCACATCCTTGGCTTTCTCTCTCTTCTCTTGATGTTGTATTAAGAAATCCTTGACCATTTCAGCCAGCGTTTGTTTGCAATCGCCACAAATCACATCGCCAGCTCTGCACCCTTCATAGAGTTCCTCCATCTTCCTGTCGTCTTCTTCAAATATGTAATTCATATACTGAAAAACCGTGCACACGCTCGGGGTTCCGCCCGTCTTTTTCTGCTCCTCCGCAGTCGCGCCCCCTCCTGTAAAGGCATTAATAATCTTCTTTTCTGCCGTTTCAGGCTCGTCCGTCGTAAATATGCATGTCTCCGGAATCGAAGCCGACATCTTCCCACCCTTCCCAAGCCCAGGTAAAAATCTGCAGTGGATCTGTGCCGGTTTATAAAAACCAAGTTTAGGGGCCACATCCCTCGCAATTCTCCAGTATGGATCCTGATCTATGGCTGCCGGAATGAGGCAAGGGACGTTCCTCTTTGAAACTATCGATTCCAAGAAGGCCGGTACCGCCTGTAATGCTGGAAAAAATATTATGCCGATGTTAGAGCTGTCTTGGAAGCCAAATACTGCCCTCGCCGTTGAAAAAGTTATGTGCTTAGCTATCCTGATAGCCACGTTATATAACATCTTCGCCGATCGCGTGTCGGAAATTATCAGCGTCTTCCTTGGGTCAAAACCTACGGCTATTATGTCCAAAGTGTTCTCGTAAGTGAACTTATTGACAGCTTTGGTTGTAAGCTCAGGGTGTATAAGAAACTTTTCATCATCAGTCATTTGAAAATACAATTTTGTGTCAAAGGTGTCTTGGAGGTACTTTGTGAAAAACCACGGAACAAGATGACCTAGGTGGACGGGACCTGAAGGGCCTCTGCCAGTGTATAGGCAAAAACCTTCTCCTTTGTCGTATAGGTCTAGTATCCAATCTAGATCTCTGTGTGAGAAGAAGAGTCCTCGGCGCAATTGCATGTGGAGCTTTCCAGAGTATCTATTTATTCTCTGGAGGATGTCCTTCGTTATGAGCTGAGTGCCGAACTTCTCCACCAACTTCTTGTAATCTATTTTTCCTGAAACTTCCCAAGGGGTGACGATCATTTCTTCGTTCAACACATGTCACCTTCCCATGCACGCGAGCTTGACTTTTTGAGCGTAATTCCTACATTCTTATAGTTAAATAAATTAATGTAGATTTAATTGATTCAGTCTCTCATTATATAGCGAGCACAACGTCCTAGTTAAGAAAAGAAGACGTATATCTCATACACAACTCTTTAAGCGTTTCAACAAGGAGAGGCCCAGAGCTTGGTGGAGCTACACTCCCTCGAGGTTAAGATTCTTCAAGCGCTGAAGAGCGGGAGAAGGCTCAGCATTGATGATCTGGAAGAAAAGACAAAGATTTCTATGGATTCTATTTCACGCGCCTCTCTTTGGCTAGCATCTAAGAACCTTGTCAGCATAGAGGAGAGGGAAGAGAGATATGTGCAACTTGGTTCAGATGGGGAGAAGTTTCTTGAAACCGGGCTACCTGAAAGGGCTCTTGCAGGATCCATTCTCAAAGCCGGAGGGAAAGCATCATATGATCAGCTTTCGAGGCTTTCTGGTCTTAAAAGTGAGGAGATAAATGTCGCGATAGGCTGGGCAAAGAAGAAAGGGTGGCTACGTGTCTTCAAAGAGAGGGGTAAAACGGTTCTTGAGTCCAAAAAAACGTTCGAATTGGGCTCAGACGAGAGGGTTCTTGAGCTTCTTTCGGGAGGCCCCGTTCTTCTAAGCAGTTTAAGCCCAGCCCTCCTTGAAGGATTGAACCTTTTGAAGAGAAGGCCAAACGTTGTTGTCATTTCGAGGAAAATTGAGCGCTTTGTTACGCTTACCGATAAAGGATTTGAAACAGTGGAGAAAATTAGGGCGCCAATCAAAGAGGTCAGCCAACTTACCCCGGAGCTTATTCAATCCGGCGATTGGCGAATGGTAAAACTGAGGAAATATAACCTCACAGCCCCCGTACTAAGAATATGGCCTGGGAAGAAGCAACCATACAGGAGATTTCTAGATGCCCTCAAGGATAGGCTCGTCTCTTTAGGATTTAAAGAGATGGAGGGGCCGCTCGTTGAACTCATGTTCCTCAACTGTGATGCCCTTTTTATGCCTCAAGACCACCCTGCCCGCGAAATTCACGACATATACTTTGTGAAGGCTCCTCTGCACGGAGATCTATCGGCATACAGGCAGATCGTTAAAAAAGTGAAAGCTACTCACGAAAAGGGTTGGAAGACGGGATCTAGTGGCTGGGGATATGAGTTTTCAGTTCTAGAGGCGAGCAGATTAATTTTGAGAAGCCAAGGGACAGCGCTGAGTGTGAGAACCCTGATCAGCGAGGATCTGGATATCCCTGGAAAGTACTTCTCCATAGCCCGCTGTTATAGACCTGATGTGGTGGACAAGAGCCATCTTACCGAATTCAACCAAGTTGAGGGGATCATTCTTGGCAAGGAGCTAACGTTTAGAAGCCTTCTGGGCGTATTGGAGAAATTCGCGGTTGAAATAGCTGAAGCAGACAAGGTAGTCTTTAGACCAGACTACTTTCCATTTACTGAGCCAAGCGTCGAGCTTTCTGCTTACAAAGAAGGCTATGGATGGGTTGAGTTCGGTGGGGCTGGAATTTTCAGGCCAGAGGTGACGCTACCGTTGGGGATATCTGTTCCTGTAATAGCGTGGGGTCTAGGCGTTGACAGGCTTTTCATGATGAAGGCCGAAATCGACGACATTAGAACACTGTTCACTCAGGACCTTGAATGGCTCAGAAAAAAGAGGATGGTTTAAGTGCCCACGATAGAAGCCTCGTTTGGCGATCTGGAGCGGCTGGTCGGAGAGAAGCTGCCCAAGGAAGCTGGCAGGCTCGATGACCTGCTTTACTATGTCAAGGGTCAGGTGGAGTCCTTTGAGGGTGATGTTCTCAAGGTAGAGATAAAGGATGGTAATCGCCCAGACCTCTGGAACGTCGAGGGCATTGCGAGATGTCTGAGGCTGGCGCTTGGCGTTGAAGGGGGGTTGAAGAGTTATGTGATAGATGGCTCCTCAAAAATCAAGGTTCTTGTTGACTCTAGGCTTGAGAAAATTAGACCATATATAGCATGCTCCATACTGAAGAAGGTAAAGCTTGACGACGATATCATACGTGGACTGATGCATTTACAAGACAAGCTGGATCAGACTTATGGGAGAAACAGAAGGAGGGCGTCGATAGGTCTCTACAACTTTGATTTGATTGAACCACCATTACGTTACACGGTGGCTAGACCAACAGAGGTTAGCTTCGTCCCTCTTGATTCTGCCGAGGAAATGACCTTGGAAGAGATCCTTAGAAAACACCCTAAAGGACTGCAGTACGGTGGCATCATTGGAAAACACCGATATTTGCCAATACTCATGGACAAGGAGGATAGAGTCCTTTCTTTTCCGCCAATAATCAATTCAAATGACTTGGGTAAAATAACGGAGGACGTAGAAAATGTGCTTGTGGAGGTCACAGGTACGGTCTTTCAAAACTTGTTAAACACACTGACGATAGTATCGCTTTCCCTCGCTGACAGGGGTGGACGAATATATTCTGTTGAAGTGGATTATCCGTATGGAAAAGAGAAACGGGTCATCACCCCAAAAATTGAAAGTAAATCGATGGTACTGAGGTCGAGCTATGTCAATGAGGTACTCGGCTTGAATCTGAAAACCGAAACGATAGCTGAGCTTCTTAAGAAGGCTGGATACGGTATCGCTGGGTCTAGAAGAGATGATATAACTGTGATTGCTCCGTGTTCACGAATCGACATCATGCACCCCGTCGACATCGTTGAGGATGTTGCGATTATGTTTGGGTACAACAGAATTGAGCCAGAGTGGCCAAGTCTCGCGACGGTCGGCTCTGTGAGTGAGAGAGAGGTTTTCTTGAACCTTGTTCGAGAAGTCATGGTTGGACTTGGCTTCCAAGAGGTTTTATGCTTCTCTATGAGTACGCCACAAATCCTTTTCGACATGATGAATTTGGAAAGGAGTCCTGTTGTTGAAGTCTCTAATCCAAGAACGTTGACCTATACCTGTTTGCGAAACTGGCTCATGCCAAGTTTGATGGAGTTCCTGAGTCACAACACACATGTGGAATACCCTCAAAAAGTTTTTGAAGTAGGAGAATGTGTGGTGTTTGACGAAAAAAATGAAACCAAGAGCCAGGACATTAGAAAACTGGCCTGCATGATCATTCACTCCAACTCAAACTTTAGTGAAATAAAGGCGACCTTAGACTCTCTTTTCCTCAACTTGGGGATAGAGCATGAGTTAGAGAAAACAGATCACAAAAGCTTCATTGATGGAAGAGTGGCAAAAGTTTTGATAGGAAACAGAGAAGCAGGGATTGTAGGTGAAATAGATCCGGCGGTTATTCAAGAATGGAAGTTGGGAAACCCGATCGCTGGATTTGAAATCAAACTTGACATTCTTCTCCAGAAAGCAAAATTTTGATTTGATGCAGGTCAAACCACGTGCACAGTCGATTATGGGGATTTTTAAGCCCCGTCATCATTTTATGAAGAAGGGAGAAGGCAATGCACAAATTTGACAGACTTTCTTTGGTCACAAGAAATACGTGTGAGGTCATTACAGAAGCTGAGTTAAGAAAGCTGCTTGGAATAGGGAAACCATTACGCGGATACATTGGGGTTGAACCCTCGGGTCTCTTTCACGTAGGATGGATCATATGGGCCTCGAAGTTAAAAGATCTCATGGACGCAGATGTGGAGATGACTTTTCTTGAGGCTACATGGCACGCTTTCATAAATGATAAGCTCGGGGGAAAGTTGGAGAACATACACAAGTGTGCCTCCTACTTGGAGCATTGCCTCATGGCTCTTGGCATAGATGTAAAAAGACTTAATGTTGTAAAAGCCGAGGATTTGATTAGCGATCCTGACTACTGGTCTCTGCTTCTTAGGATTGCAAAAAGGGTCACGTTATCCAGGGTGAAAAGGGCTATAACGATTATGGGGAGGAGGGAAAAGGAGGGTCTAGCAGACTTCTCAAAGCTAATCTATCCAGCCATGCAAGTCACAGACATTTTTTACCTTGATTTGGACGTTTGCCTCGGAGGGAGCGATCAGCGTAGGGCACACGTTCTTGCGCGGGAAGTTGCTAGTGGGCTGGGCCACAGGAAGCCGATTGCTTTACACACGCCTCTTCTGATGGGTTTGGGCGGTCTTGAAAGAATGGATGCGGGTATGTTAACAGAAGCGGATCTAATAGAAGCAAAAATGAGCAAATCCAAGTCAGAAACTTGCCTGTTCATACATGATAGCCCCGTTGAGGTCAGAAAGAAGGTTTCAAATGCGTTTTGCCCACCTAGGCAGGTGGATAATAACCCGATAATTGAGCTTAACAAGCACATCCTTTTTTCTGATCTAGGGTTCAAGCTTAGTGTCGAGAGAGCAGGCAAGTATGGAGGGCCAATAACGCTAGGGAGCTTTGAAGAACTCGCAGAGGCATATCAGAGAGGGGAAATTCACCCGTTGGACTTGAAAAAAGCGACTGCTACTGCACTAGACAAAAAGCTTTCTCCTGTGAGGAAGTATTTCGCTGAAAATCCCACGGCAGGCAGTTTACTTAGAGAGGTAGAAGAGTTAACTATCTCCAGATAGGGGGATGGGTCGCTTACGAGCTTGCAGAGAAAATATGATGCTTTAAACCGGGTCCTAGTTAAGTTGGCAAGGAAGGCAGATGAAGGTGTTCCAATACTAGTTGAAGGTACAAAAGACCTATTAGCATTAGAGAGATTGGGTATAGTGGGAAAAACCATTTGTGTTAAAAGCTCAAATGGCGTGCTAGTTGACCTTCTTGACAGTATCAAAGATAAAGAAGCGATCGTTCTGGTTGATTTTGATAGGACTGGAGAAATGCTAGCTGAGCGCATAGTTACATACCTACAGAGAAAGGGTGTAGATGCGAATTCTGTGCTTTGGAGAAGAATAGGTTTGTTGGTTAAACATGATGTGAAGGATTTGGAAGGGTTGCCCTCCTACTTAAAAAAGATCGAAGAAACCCTCAAGAAGCAACTTTAATATGGAGGACTGAAGTATCTTAAAGTGTAGAGAATGGAGATTTGACATTCATTAAGATTCTTAAACTGTTTTCCATCGGAGGTTTTCGAGTTGGATGATTCTCAACCTGTTACTGCCAAGTATAATATTAAGGTTAAATTCGAGGTTGACGGGATCGTCGAAAAGTCGGATGTGATAGGCGCCATTTTTGGTCAGACCGAGGGGCTGTTTGGCTCAGACCTTGATCTTCGTGAACTACAAAAAACGGGAAGGATTGGTAGAATAGAAATTGAGATGAAGTCAAGTAGGAACAAGACTCGGGGTACAATACTCATTCCATCGACCCTGGATAGAGCTTCAACCGCTATCATAGCTGCCGCGGTCGAGAGTGTTGATAGGGTGGGACCTTGTGCTGCGAAAGCTACACTAGAAAAGATTGAGGACGAGAGGGAGAAAAAACGCACAACTATCGTAGCTAGAGCCTCCGACATACTCAAGGGGTGGAACATTGAGTCTTCAACAAGTACAGATAAGATTTTGAAGGAGCTATCCACAGCAGTAAAGCCAGCAGAGATCGGTAGCTTTGGGCCAGATGGTCTACCGGCGGGACCGGCTGTCTCCGCATCAGGGTCTATAATACTTGTGGAAGGTAGGGCTGACGTTGCAAAACTGCTGAAGAGCGGCGTTGACAACGTTATAGCCTCTGAAGGGGCAAAGGTCCCTGAAAGCATTATTGAACTCAGCAAGCAAAAGGAAGTCACAGCATTTCTCGACGGAGATAGAGGAGGGGACATCCTTCTAAAAGAGCTGTTACAGGTTGCGGACATAGACTACGTAGCTAGGGCACCACGCAAAAAGGAAGTTGAAGAGCTCACGTCAGAAGAGATTCTTGAAGCCTTGCGGAACAGACTGCCCGTTGGAGAGCCAAAGAAGTTCGAGTCGAAGCCAGCGAATAGAGTTGAAGGCGCGGTCGCTGTGCCAAGCGCCATCCTTGATACTATGTCCAGCCTAAAGGGCACTCTAGAAGCAGTCATTCTAGATGGGAACATGAAATCCATTGCGAGGACACCAGTCAGCGATCTCTACAAGAAACTTGAGGAAATAGAGGGGGCGGAAACTGTTGTTTTTGACGGTGTCATAACCCAGAGGCTTGTTGACATCGCTATCGACAAGGGCGTTAAACGCATAGTTGGTGATAGGGCTTCAGATGTGGTGAAGCGACCAGTTGGGATACAGTTGCTGACCCCAACAGATCTAGTTAAGGGAGAAGATTAAACTCCCGCGCTCAGTGAAGAATCGCCGTTTGCCTCATTGTTTGCCAATTGTGTCGTTAACCTTTCTTACTAGATCCTCCTCTTTGCCTCTCGGTATCCAACCGCTCGCCGCAACGGCGTGGCCATCAGCGTTTCCACCGACCTGTCTACAGGCTTCCACTAGAACCTTTGATAGGGGAGGTCTTTTTCCGGATACTATGAGCTTTCCAAGTTTTGGCGGAACTCTAGCAGAAACTTTGTCGTATTCCTCCTCTAGCATTCCGAAGCCGGGAATCTCACGATCCATATTCATGAATCCCAAAATGTACTTTTCTCCGTCGACCATAGGTTTATAACTTATGAGAGAGCAGAAGGAGCCCACGACCTTAACGCCCATCCCTTTAAAGATGTCTCTGGCGTGGAACCACTCGACGTTGGGTGATTTCATTAAGCCTCCTTGATAAAGCTGCGCCAGCAATGTTTTATTGGCCTTCTTCCTCTCTTCTTCAAGTTCATCCACAAGCGAATCGGTTTTGCTGGTGAAGCCCTTCAAACAGGCATCAACCCCCATCTCAGGGCCGTCACGATAGTACCCCACCGAGCCAAGGACTGTCAATCTACTGGAGAGAGAGCGGCTTGTCTTCCCCCGAAATGGAATTATTCGATAGCTCTCCTTCCCAGATGAAATTACAACCTTTACAAGTTTCTCCTTAACAGCGTCCTCTAGAACTATTCTATTTATTCCTCGTAGATCGCCTGGAATTTCCGCTGATCCTATAATAGCTAGGTGAGAAGTATCGATGTTTTGAGGATTCAGCCCCCGCGAAAAAATATAAGCGGTTGAGCTTCCGCTGGCCTCTCTTTCTCCGCTTATCCCGTAAAGCTCAGGATCAAGATTGTAGACGAGCGGGTCGGTTGACGGCTCCGCGTCGTGATGATCTAAAATGAGTGTGAGATTTTTTCCCTTGTTCTTTTCGGAAATGAACTTGGCGTGTGCTGCGGCTATGTCTAAGTAGAAGTACACGTTGCCCGATGAGGCGTGTAACTTATGAACAATGTCTGGGTATAGTTTTTCGATACAAATTGATCTAGTTCTTATTTTTTCGCGTTCTAAAGCTCTCTTTGCGATGGCTGCTGAGGTCAAGCCGTCTGCATCGTCATGATGGATTAGACAAACTTGTTTGGGAGACCACCTTTCAAATTCGTCAATGGCCTCTTTTAAGTCTTGATCGAATCTTTGAAACCTCTCTTCCATGAAAGAACCTTTCACCTATCCATTCTTACATCAAAGGTCTTTCGCGGAATTCCTAGGTTTAAGATCTTCCTCGTCTTTGCCGAAGACTGAGAGTATTCTTAGAGCCGCAGGGACTATCTGGTTTTCCTCATAATATTCGAGGTCTAATTGATCATATGTAGCTAGACTTTGTGGTGTAGCTCTTTCGTATAGTTTTCCCTCACCTGCCTTTATCACGTAGCCGACTTTTTCACCAGGCGCTAGCTCCCATCCTAGCTTACTCAGGGTTTTTGCAGCTGTTACGTGAGGAGCATTTACCTTGTATTCCTCCACGGGCTTCGTCAAAGTTTTCCATATGATTAGATCTGTGTACGGAACTTTTTTTGATTTGAGGTTATTTATGTACTCCTGCACAAACTTCACTGCATCGTCTACAGATTTCTCTTTCAGAATTATTTCAATAACTCCCTCCTGGACTTTTTTGGCTGACTCGGCCCAGTCTCCTCTGACCACCTCTAACCCAACAATGTCTAACCTTCCATCAGGGAGAAGACCCGCATACCTCTTCTTGGCTTCGGTGAAAAGGACAGGTTCGTACACCTTGTCTGGTTTGATTTCAAGTCCTACCTCATCCTTCACATCCTTCAAGAACCTCTCAACACCCTCAGCCTCGTACTCAACGAAGACGCTGTCGGTGTCCCCGTATATGACGTTTAAACCGCTTTTCTTTGCCAAATCTATAGTGTGCCTAATTGTGTGTCTGCCCCACGCAGCCGTGGCCTCGGCGACAGGTCGAATATACCAGCGCGCCCCGACCCAACCTGCGTACCCGTAGCACGCATTTGTGACCGTTTTCACCGCCATCTCCCTTGCGTTTAAAACTTTGTATTGGGAAGACTCTGGACTAAGATCTTTTAGCTTTGCTTTTATTTCGTCTCGAGCCTCAATGAGGTTTGACAGTACTCGCTTGTAGAAGCCTGGGGGCTCTTTTCTGAATTTGTGTTTGACTTCAGGAGCTGTGTTCACGCCACACGAGGGCTCAGATTCCTGTGGTTTGACATAAGTGTCTGGAGAGAGGTTGTTGGCGATCATGATGTTGGGGTACATGGAGCTGAAGTCGAGGACCGCTACTTTTTCATGTATTCCTGGCTTGGGCTTGAGTACAATGGCTCCAGCATATGGGAAGTAGGGTTTCTCCGTTCTTTTAGGCACGAGCTCATCAATTTTGTACGCTTGTCGAATGAGGTACCATTCTACTCTGAAACCGACGGCTGCTGCGCCTACGTGGTCCAATGGTAGTCCTATGAGGTTGGATAGCTGCATCGCAAAGTTCAGCATCATATTTGAGATCCCTAGGATGCTTTGCGAGTTTTCCATGGCGTACCTTTGTAAGGCAGGGCGTTTTTTCTCATCGTCCCAGAAGCTTGAAATCTCGACCTCTTCAATTCTTACTCTCTTATCTTTTTTCATGATCCCGAGGTAGTCTGATACGTTCTCCAGCGTCTTCACTTTGACCTCCTGTATCTCGTCAGCAAAGTCGGCGAGGTCGATGTTTGATCGCCCTGTTACTGACACGTGTCCGTAGATGCTGGTGTGGGGCTCTGTCCTAGGCCTGTCAACCAAGAGTTTGATGCCAAGTCTCTTCGCCCGCTCCATTAGGTATGGCCAGTCTTGCTTGTTGCTTCCATATCCGACGATAATGTCTGGATCGAAGTCTTGAACATGCTTGATGAAGGATTCGATGACACGGCTGTCTTCGCGGTCTTCGGCGATAAACTGCTGTTGATTCCCATCGTTTGTTGCCGACGAGATTATGACTATGGGATCTCTTTCAGGTTTTGGTGAACCCTTAGTGCTGTGGCAGACCATTGAGAAGGCGAGGACTCGGAGACGCGGGGACTCGGCTGAGTCCACGGCTTTAGGTGTGTACTTTGCGAGATAGACCTTTTCAACCTCGGCGTCTACCCCGTCCTCAACCTCTTCGACTTCAACCTCATACCATCCGCATGGGTTAGTCTCTTTATCTATCAAGTAACGTGAGGGGTAGCGGATGTCGTCTTCAAGATGGTCCTTAACTCCGATGATTGTGCCGAGTGAAGAGGCGTACTTTGTTACCAGCGTTGGGTCCTTGCATGTGACTCTGATTGCCCTAACCGGTTTGCCAAAGTATTTTTTGTCCACAACCTGAAAGGCGGCTATATCGGGGGTTGAGGCTCTCGTTGCATCTATTTCCTTGAGAACTTTCTCTGGGTTTGCGTCCTCCTCGAGGAGTAGGTAGAAGTATGGGAGGAAGCTTCGGTCGATGATGAGTGTTCGACGGCCTTCATCGTCTAGGCCCCACAGCCTGATTTCAGGATTTCCATCTACAACTTCGCCGTTGATGTCGAGCAACCAGAATCTTGTTGCCGGCAACGCGTGGCCTCCAATCTTGATTTAAGTATTGTGGCTAAATAAAGTAATTTATTGGGTTGCGCGCTACTAAAAAAGTGAGTAGCTGGTTTTGATCGCTATAATTCTGGCGGGTGGGTACGGCGTCCGCTTAAGACCGTTGACGAGGGATACCGCTAAACCCTTGCTGCCAGTGGGGGGCAGGCCGATCATAGATCATATCGTCGGGAGGCTGTTGACACTTGAGGAAATCACTCAGATCATCGTGTCTACTAACGAGAGGTTTTTGGGTCAGTTTTCAGAGTGGTTAAACCATAGGAAGTACGGGAGAGTTAGGATAGCTACTGAGCCGGGCCGTAGCGAGGATGACAAGCTGGGAGCGGTGAAGGCCCTCTCAGAACTGACAATGGGGCTCGACAGCACGGAGTACCTCGTCATAGCCGGGGATAACCTGTTCACGTCAGACCTCAAGGACGTGATCGAATACTACAGGGCAAGGCAATCCCCCATCGTCGCTTTGTACGACGTCAAAGATTTGGAGGCTGCAAAGAGGTATGGGTGCGTGGAGGTCGATGCCGATGGAAGAATTATGGGCTTCAAGGAGAAGCCTGAGAGGCCTAAATCCACGCTCATAGCGACATGCATCTATGTTCTTCCCGAGAGGAGTTTGAAACGTGCTCGCGAATACTTGGAGGAAGGGAACAACCCTGACGCTCCTGGGTACTTTTTGCAATGGCTTTGCAGAATGGAAGAAGTCTACGGTTACGTACTCACGGGCTACTGGTCGGATATAGGCAATCTTGAGTCTTATGAGAAGGCGAAGAAGATCTTTGCATAGTGGCGGCTGCTAATCAATCGGTCAATCAATTTATGTTGTTAAGATTACTAGTAAAAGATGAGCAGTGAAACAGGAAGAAAACCCCTTGCACCTGATTGTGGTTGGGACGAGACCAGAGATCATCAAGATGGCACCCGTAGTAAAAGCCTTCCAAAGACTGAGAATTCCCTTCATCCTTGTGCACACTGCTCAACACTACGACTACAATCTGTCCCAACAGTTCATCGAAGAGCTACAGTTGCCCAAACCAGACTACAACCTAAAAATCGGCTCCGCCACACACGCAGAACAGACGGCGAAAGCCATGGTCGCCGTAGAAAAGACGATCATGAAAGAAAGGCCTGAAATAGTACTCGTGGAGGGCGACACAAACACCACACTGGCAGCAGCCCTGGCCGCGATCAAATTACACACGCCGATAGGTCACGTGGAGTCAGGCCTAAGAAGCTACGACCTCAGAATGCCGGAGGAACATAACAGAAGAATAGTGGATCACGTCTCAACCTACCTATTCGCGCCAACAAAAAAAGCGGCGCAAGTCCTACGAGAAGAAAACGTATGGGGAAAAATCTTCATAACTGGAAACACCGTGATCGACGCATGCGTCCAACATGTTCCCATAGCTGAAAGGAGATCAACAATCATGAACAAGATCAAGCATCGAGACTTCGCCCTCATCACAGCTCACAGAACCGAGAACGTGGACGATCCAGAAAGCCTAGAAAAAATGGTCGAGGTCATCCTATCATTGCCTATTCCATCTATTTTCCCGATCCATCCCAGAACCAAGAACAGATTAATAAGAATAAACCTCTGGAGAAAGCTCTCATCATCCGTTAACACACAGATACTTCCACCAGTCGGTTACCTGGACTTCCTCCTCCTAATGAAGAAGTCAGCCATAATCCTTACAGACTCAGGAGGAATACAAGAGGAAGCCACATCCCCAAGCATCAGGAAACAAGTCCTAGTCCTAAGAAAGTCGACGGAGAGGCCTGAAGCCGTAGAAGCTGGCTTCGCAAAGGTGGTTGGATTGGAACCAAAGAATGTTCTTCAAGCAGTCGAAGAAGCCTTAAAGAGAAGGAAGGACCTGCCCAAAAGATCCCCGTTTGGAGACGGAAACGCAGGAGAAAGAATAGCCGAGATAGTGAGAGAAGCTACATAGACTGGTCTCCAAGTCAGCCTTAAGTTGAACCGTATCGCGCGCGATACTACCCAACCGAAGGAGGAGGCTACACCGCCTGAAACCTCAGCGCAGTCTCCGCAACTCAGTTCCTAAAACCTAGGTTTAGTCGATACTCAAAAGACATCAGCCTTGCTCCATAAGTTTTCTAAGCTCCTGTTTCTGGCACTCTTAAGCTCGTTTACATAGACGTGGGCGTCCTCATCTCTGTAGTATTTTTTGATCACACAGACTTGTCTGAACCCAAGTTTTTCGTAAAATCTCTGTGCAGCGATGTTGCTTCTCCGAACTTCAAGCCTGACGCTTTTAGCCCCCAGCCTGTTCAAAGCCTCAAGTATCTTAATCGTTAACGCTGACCCCACCCCTCGCCTTCTATGTTTTGGGCTGACCCCTATCGAAACAATGTGCCCCAGGCTCTCTCCTTGAAGTATGGCGATAACATATCCAACGATTCTGCCGTTCTCCTGTGCGACCAGAAAAGTTTCAGGATTTCGGTACGCTAAAGTGTAGATGAGTGATGGCGGGTATGGATCTTTGAAGGATATCTTCTCGATCTCGTAGATCGCCGGTAGATCCCTCGTTTGGACAGGGCGGACGGCTAGGTTAAGAGTGGAAGTCATTTCTACTTAACCAGCTTTTTCTGCTTGCCATCTCCGATTAGCGTCTTGAAGTCCATCCCGCTCTGTAGGCACTCTTTGATGGTTGTCTTGTAATTGCGGGACGGTGTAGTCTTCAGCTGGCTTGGCCGCAGGAAGATCCAAGGCCTCTTCGTTCGTTTAAACTTTAAGGCTACTATGGGCTGACAGCCGAATCTCTGCGAGAACTCCACCAGCTGATCGATCGACTCCCTGGGGATGTAGACCCTACGTCTCTTTGTCGACTTTACTTGGAAAGCGTAGTAGAGGCCTCTGTAAGAACTCCCAGCCACCAGGTCCGGAAGAGGGTAGGTTGCCTTGCTTCCTGAAGCTGGCGACCTCATCGTGGCGAAACCGTCCTCCATCAGTATTTTCGCCAGTTCCCTCTCCTCTTGAGCACCCTTCAAAATATGCGCCTCCTTAAATCTCACGCGTCCAGAATATAGTCTTGGTGTGCCTATTGCTTGAGAATCCTTAAGAAAGACTTGAGGAAGGGTGTAATTAAACTTCTCCCTGAGAGCTTGGACGACGTCTGGGAGCTGTATAATATTGTCCAGCAAGGGGATAGGGTCTATGCAAGAACCACGCGTGAGGTCAAGGCAGAGGATACGGGGGCGAGGCCAGCCAAGGGTAGGAGACTGCCAATCTTCGTAGGTCTCAGGGCTGAGAGGATCGCCTTTCACAAAGACATAAACCGACTGAGGCTCACCGGTGTCATTCTTGAGGCTCCAGAGAAGCTTTCGATAAAGGGCTCCTACCACACGATCAGCGTATACTCTGGAAAGGGAGTGACTATAGAAAAGGACGAGTGGTCCAAATACCTGCTTGAGAGGATTGAGGCCGCTTGTGCTTCTGAGGCTGCTCCTATTCTCGTAGTTGCGATGGATGACGAGGAGTGCTGTGTAGCCATTTTGAGGCGAAACAGGATCGACGTGAAGGCAGAGGTCAGGTCGCGTCTCCCTGGAAAACTAGATCTGGAGAAAAGGGACGAAGCTCTGACCAAATACTTCGAGTCCTCGCTAAAAAGCATCGTCTATACTTGGAACGAGTGCAAATGTCTTATAACAATTGTTGGCCCAGGCTTCGTCAAGACCAAGTTTAAAAACTATGTCAAAGAAAGGCAACCTGCAATCGCAAAAAGCATCGCTAAAGTCGGGACCGTTGGCGTCGGAGGGATAGCAGGGGTCAAGGAGGCTCTGCGCTGCGGAATCTTGGATGCTGTCGCCAAGAGGCTCAGGATCATAGATGAAACAAAGCTTGTCGAAGAGGTGCTCTCTAGGCTCGGATCGCAAAGAAGAGACATATCCTACGGACTTGTTGATATCGAGATGGCGGTTGGTTACGGCGCGGTTGATATGCTACTGGTTTCGGATGAGCTCCTCCGCGGTGCGGAGGAAGAGGATAGGAAGAGGCTTGATGATCTCATCAGAAGCGTTGAGAGAAAGCGTGGTAGAGTAATGATTGTGAGCACTGAACACGAAGCAGGAAAAAACCTTTTAGGGCTAGGTGGAATAGCGGCCCTTCTCCGTTTTGCTCTAAAGGTCTAGTTACAATTTTTCACAACAATAGGAACGGAAGGGCAATGAGTACACCTATGACCACCAGAATTATTATGATCGCTATCCATCCGACGATGCATGTGAATATGGCTTTGCCCGTAGAGAAATCGAGGGCCTGCCTAACCGCCACGACCATGGCAATTAAGCTCCAAACCCATGCGACAAGCGCAATTAACCCGCCTAGCACAGGGATGAAGCTTAGAATAGACAATATTCCTGGTGAATCGGAGAAACCTATGCAACGCAAAAGCTCTTCGTATGTTGCCTCTCCACCGAAGATACTGGTTCCTATGAAGTATGTGATGAAAGACCATAATCCCCACCCGAGGAGGGCTAGAAGGGAACCAACGACCAAGTTTGTGACAAACCCCGATAGTTTCAATTGGAGAGAGAACGATCCAAAGATGAGAGCCTCAAGTCCGCTTCCGACTCCCGAACAAACGCTGGCGATAACAACCACGATCATTGCTTGCGTAGTGGCAGCAGAGTCTATTTCAACTTCCTCGTATAGTGACTCATCAAGCTTGGCCGCCCTGATTATCCTGCTGACTAGGCCTTCCGCTTTGTACTTTGGTAGCTCAGTCGGTTTAGGCTTCTCAGGTATGACCGTGACAGTAGCCCCACAGTGGGGGCAGAACTTTGCGAGCTCTGGAATCTCATTCCCACACTGACTACAGCGCACCATAAGAGATTTGCTCCTTACTTCATAATTGCGTAATAAACTTAAAAGGTTTAACTCACTCATAAGTCCTGCGCTTTAATCCTTCTCCTTACAGCCGGGTTTTCATCCGCCAGCTTGCTCAATACTGTCTCAAAGCTTTCGTCGGGCGCCAACTCGCGCTTAATAAAGACGCCGGTTCTTCCTACCTCATCTCGTCTGGTGAGCGTGCGAACGCGCTCAAGAACTACATCCACATGTATTCCAAGAACGCTTGCAGCAACCCCTTCCTGACCAACGATGCTATACTCCACGTGACCTCTAGGAGTGGGCTCAATCAGCATTAAACGTTTGTCGACCCCTAGAACTCTCCGATTGGACCTCAGTTCGGGGAGTGATATTTGGCCACCAAACTTGTAGAACTCCATTTCTCTCCGCCTCAACCTTAAGATTGGAAAAGAAACAGAGGTTCTCTCGTCCATCTGTATGCAAGCCTTTACAGCGTACGAGGGGGTTGCCTGCACGAGAACCCTTTTGAGCATTGGAAATTCAGCCCTCTCAAGGATAGATTCGACCATGAATGAGGCTGGTGGGCGCGGGATGAATACGTCAACGTCGCTGTGTGAAAGTACGTCTCCTCGTGCGATGCTCCCATAAACGATGGAATCGATGTTCGACTCTCTCAGGCATTTCATAATGGCACAAGCCTCTTCTCTCATCTCCTTGAGAAGATTCCAACGCTCTTCTCTGTAGGACACTTCAACCCGATCAGTACGCAAAATGGGTTTCCTACTCATCCTCCGCACCTATTAAGACCGGTGTAGATCAAATCTACCCAAGATCCCAAGGACCAAATCCTCTAAAATTCCTAACAAACTCTTGATCGTTGAGACGGATCTAACCTAATATCTAGTTCGCGTCGCTTATAACAAGGGCAGAAATATAAGCAAAGCTGCGTCCCCATAATCAGTCAAAGAAACAGGTAGTGAAATGGCGAATATGGAGCCGACGGAGATAATCCTAGTGTCCCTCCTCTTCTGGATACTGTTGACAGTGATAAATCGTTTGCATCCGATCAAGAAGAGGGGTCTTGAGGTAGGGATAATGTATCTGACGTATAAGACCAAGTTGCTCAACAAGCTAATCGAAAGGATTGCTGACAAGAACCCACGGCTTTGGCGGGTTGCATGGAACATAGGTGTGGCAACAGCTTTAGGGCTAATGGTCTTAGCAATCTACTCCCTCACGAGGAACATCAGTCTCTTCCTGTATGCCCCTGAAGAAGCCGGACCTGTATCCCTCCTCATACCTGGGGTTACGATTCAACTGAGATGGTTCCCGTACTTACTAATCGCCGTCAGCGTAGCGATCATAACGCACGAGTTGGCCCACGGAATATCTGCGTGCGTTGAGAACATTCCTATAAAATCCGCAGGCATAATCATAGCCTTCATCACATTCGGAGGGTTTGTGGAGCCCGATGAGAAGCGGCTCGATAGGGCTGACATATACTCCAAGTTGAGGGTCATTTCCGCGGGCTGCCTATCAAACCTAGCTGTTGGCTTGCTTATCCCTCTTTTAGTAATGGGCCTCTACGCGCCAGCGTCGGGCGTACTGATTATCGATCTGACTGAGGGTGGCCCAGCATACAACGCCGGCGTAAAACAATGGGATGTAGTGTACGCTATCAACGGCACCGAGATGAGTGGTCTCAGCGGCTTAGACAACTTCATGTCAAGCGTGAAGCCCAATGATACGCTTGTTGTGGAAACGTCCAGCGGCACTAAAATTATTGAGGCTGAGGCCAGTCCCGTGAACAGCAGCAGAGGCATAATGGGTGTGAGGTGCTTCGATTACTACCCTCCAAGGCTCGGCTTACTTGACCCTTCAATATCGTATCATCTATACCTGACCTTGGACTGGTCCTTTTTCATAATCATCAACATATCAATCTTTAACATGCTGCCTCTCTACCCCTTAGACGGAGACGCCTACGTCTTCTCTGTCCTCAAGGCCTATATGAAGAGAGGCGCGAAGGCGGCGAGAATAGTCTTCAGCGCTGTCTGCTTAGCTCTGTTGGCCCTAAACGTCGGATTGACTCTTATCCGATACGGTTTAACCCCTATATAACGTCGCGATGCGCCTTGACTAAGTGCCTAGTTTGTGGAAGAGAAGCCATATTTCTCCGCAGTTACTCAGGCGAGAAGATGTGCAAAGGATGCTACGTTGGGTCTATTGAAAAGAAGGTCAAGACCACAATATCCCGCTACAATATGTTTGACCCAGAGGACAGAATAGCCGTCGCCGTTTCCGGTGGCAAGGACAGCTTGTCGCTTCTCCACATATTGCGTAAGATCGAGATGAAGTTCCCTCGCTCCGAACTGGTCGCGATCACAGTCAACGAGGGGATCTTGGGATACAGGGAGGAAGCCATCGAGATAGCCAGTGGAAACTGCAAGAAACTGCGTGTAGAACTGGTCGTAACATCCTTTAGAGAACTCTACGGACACGACCTCGACGAGATCATGAAGATAGCTGAGGAGAAAGGAGATCTGTCCCCATGCTCATACTGTGGGATCCTAAGGAGAAAGGCCCTGAATATGGTTGCTAAGAAAGTAGGGGCGGACAAGCTGGCTATTGCACATACGCTGGACGACGAGGTTCAAACGCGGCTCTTGAACGTGATTCATGGGGACGTGTCGAGGATAGGGCGTGTTGGTCCTGTTCTTGAAGGGGACTTTACTGGGTTTGTTAGTAGGGTAAAACCGCTGTGTGAGGTGCCGGAGAGAGAGGTGGCCCTCTTCGCCTTTCTGAAAGGCATCGAGTTTCAAGCAGCCTCCTGCCCCTACAGGGAGGAGGCGCTCAGAAATGACGTCAGGGTCTTCTTGAACAGGCTTGAAACAGAGCATCCGGGAATAAAGTACACAGTTTTGAGGTCGTTGGAGAAAATAGCTCCATCTATGAGAGAATTGGCTGGTAAAGCAGGGTTGAAAAGCTGTAAAGTTTGTGGTGAGCCCACCATAACCGAAGTCTGCAAGGCCTGTCAGAGCCTGCAGGATCTCGGGCTGCTCTGATCTCAGCGCTTCTTTCTAATGAAACATCTCGTAGATAATTTGCGACTTTTTCTTTCCAATTTTCGGTACTTCCTGTAGCTCGTCGACGGATGCATTTGCAACATTTGATATCGTGCCGAAGTGTTCTAGGAGGTTCCTCGCCAGAACCTCGCCTATGAAAGGTATGGAAGACAGAATGTACCTCTTTCGGTCCTTCGTCGGTAGCTCCGCTCTCACTCTCTTCCTGTACCACTTTGCCTCCGGCAGTTTGTCGTTCAGCCCCGTCTCCTCTCTTCGGATTAGAGTCTTAAAGAATGGCCTTAGCTCCTCGTCTTTTTCTATGAATATTATCGGGGTGTTATAGACGTATAGGACCTCAAGAAACGCCCCAATGATCTGGGACCAGAAGACATCTGTGTCTCTGATGGAGTATCCTGCAATAGACTTGAAGTATTCTTCGACGCTTCCCTGTATCAACAGAATCGTCCTCCTTATCCTGTAGCCCAAGACTTCCTCAGTCTTCATCAATCGAAGCAGCTGGTCCCAGAGCCTGTTTGATCTAACGGATGAGATGAAGTCATGGATGCTCTTTCTCTCAACAATCACCGATCCCTTTTCAGAGGCTATCAAGTAGTCACCCAGCGGCAGGTCTATGATTCTTGTTTCGCTACAAACATCCTTAATGAGGTGAGCCACTTTCCTCTCCCTGTAGTCGATAAGAAGCTCCATTTCAATCCCCGGTAGTTTAAGACTTAAAATAATCTTTTCAGAAACTCCCTTTAAGAAACTTCGCTAGATAAGTCGTCAAAGCAGATGGGGTGATGGATCACTGAGAGTCGACGCCCGGTTTTCACGAGATTCCCTAATCCCTGTTCTCTTATCCGCTACCCCCTGAGCGCCAAACGTCTAGGCTTAGGTTGCTCTCTTCCGAGCCTGGCCAGGTTCACCCAGTGAATACGGGTACGACATCCCTACGGATGTCGTTCCATAACCATCGGCCCCAGGGGACGTATACTCATCGTCAGACGAACTAAGGAGCCTAGTGAGCCTTGGCGCCTAGCTCAGCCTCAGCCCGCCGTATAGGGGATTTGCGGTCAGAGACTTCCGCCTCTTAGGGGACCCCTAGCTCCCGCCTAGATCCACCACCCCAAGAGACTATGAGGAGCACGAAATTTATAAAGGTTACATGTGCTGTTCGAAGGGGTAAATCTTTTTAGGCTCGGTTGCGCTCTTTCCTAAACAGTACTAACATTTTGCCGGGTTACCCAAGTCTGGTTAAGGGGCAGTCGGTAAGAGCCCAAGCCTGCTAACCAGCTGGTGGTGAGTCTGTGGCCCTTCTGGGCCTCGTGGGTTCAAATCCCACACCCGGCGCCACGCTTCCATCCGCTACAAAATCAGGTACAGATTTTTCGTTTGTTCTGTGATTTGTTGGTGTGAACCGTAATCAGCCTTAAAAAGTTCAACGAGCACAATGTATGTAGAAGGGCCGGTGGTCTAATGGTTAGGATACGTCAGAAGCTCTGAGTCCATTACCCTTACGAGGTAGTGGTCGTGGGTCCGATTCCCACCCGGCCCACCACAGATACACCCAGAACGGTTTTTTCACTTAGGCTTCATGAAAATCTTGTTACCGTGCGCACGCGATGTTACAGGATCTCATTGATCATTAACTACTCTACCTTGCTGTCTTTGACTTTTTTTCCAGTCCTTTTTTGATTCGCAGTTTGAGTCCAGACACATGTTGAACGGTCGCTTACCCCTTCTGATCACTCTTATGATTGGGGTGCCACACTTCTCGCAAACCCTACCGGTCTTAACTATTTTCGCATTGTGAGGCAAGGGATAGCTGTTTGTACATTTTGGGTAGTTTGAGCATCCGACGAAAAAAAGCCCTGTCCTCTTAGATCTGATAATTCTCAGCTCCCCACTGCATTCTGGGCAGACACCGAGCCTTCTCTCATCCCTTCTGGCTTCCAGCAGACCCTCCAAAAGTTTTCTACCGATTCTCTCCTCGTTCCTCTTGAAATCCTCGAGTACATTTTTTAGAAAGTACTTTGCTTCTTCGACCACATCCTCCCGCTTCTTCTTTCCATCATAAACCAGTTCCATTTCTTTTTCGAACTGTCTTGTGAGTTCTTCAGAAAGTATTCTTGGACACGCCTCTTTCAACTCTTTCGCCACAGTTTCGCCCAGCTTCGTGACCTGTATGCTCTTTCCAGAGATATAGTTCCTATCGTAAAGGGTCTGCAGTATTTCAGCCCTCGTCGCCCTGGTTCCAAGCCCTCTCTTCTCCATCTCCCTCAGGATGGAGCCCTGAGTGTACCTCTCTGGAGGCTTTGTCTCCTTTTCCAACAACTTGATCTCCTCAACCTTCACAGTCTGCCCTTCCTCTATCGTTGGGAGCGCTTGTTCCTTGAAACTGATGTAGGGCTTGTAGAATCTGATCCAGCCCTCTTCCAGCGTTCTCGTTCCCGCAACCTTGAACTTGTCACTCTCTATCTCTAGGTCAATTGTTATGGTCTCCCTCACGGCGTCATCTCCAAAAGCGGCAAGAAACCTTCTGACTATTAGGTCATACACCCTTTTTTGGTGGCGGTTCAGTCCCTCCCACTTAGGGGGCTCAAAAGTTGGGTAGATCGCAGGATGGGCTGGGTCCTCTCGCCTTCCCTCGTGCGGAGTCAACTTGTCCCTTTTCAAAATCTCCTCGGCTAACTTAGAGTATCTGGTCTCCGTCAAGGTTTTCAGAATCTTCCCGTAGTTTATGCTTGGAGGTAGGCGCTGGCTTGCTGTGCGTGGGTAACTGATGAAGCCATGTTGATAGAGTCCCTCCGCTATGTCTAGGGTTTGCCTTGGGGAGTATCTGAAGAGGTTGTATCCCTCTGTCTGCAAGTCCGTAGTATTGAATGGCGTTGGCGGTTTTCTCCCATATTTTCTTCTTGTGACGCTCTTTGCCTTCGCGTCCTTCCCCCTACACCTCTGTATTACCCTGTCCACGTCCTCTCTCTTCCAAAACCTCGCTGTCTCGTGGATTCCGACTATTCTTGTCCCGTCTATCAAGCAGTGTAGTTCGAGCTGCCAGTATTGTTTAGATTTGAATCCTCTGATTCTGATCTCCCTGTCAAGCAGAGTAGCCAAAGTTGGGCCTTGAACTCTCCCTGCGGAGAGGATCACAAACCCCTCTCTGACGTGTTTCTTCAGCGCGAGCGTCAACGCTCTGGTGACGTTTATGCCGAACAACCAGTCGAGCTCATGCCTCGTCAGACCGCTTTCAAGCATAGGTGCCAAGATGTGTGGGGACATGTTTTTGTAAGCGCTTATCAAATCGTCCTTTGTAAGGGTGCTGAACTTCATCCGCTTAGCGTCCTCTACTCCACAAAGAAACCTCAAGATGTTGAAGAGCAGGACCTCCCCCTCCGCATCTAGGTCTGCCGCATCTACGAAGTCTGTAGCTCCCTTTGCCAGCTCCTCTATGTTATTGTAATATTTCTCGGTCCACCTAGTCTCCCTTTTTTTGTACGTTGGAACCCACTCGTAAGAGAAGACCGGGTACGTCCACCCTCTGTCCTCTTCGTCCCTCACAGCGGTCAGGACAAAGAGGTGTCCAACCGCAGGCGCACACACATGCTTCTCACCATTCACGGTGAAGATGTAGTAAGGGGCTCTGCCCTTCTCGATCTTCTCTGGTTTTCCGTCCGCCAAGGCCTGCGCGATGCGGAAAGCTGCATCTGGCTTTTCTGCTATGATCAGCTTGTAACTCAATGCCGTCACGTTCTCGCGCGGTCGCCATGAGTTCTTGACATTTGACTATTCCATGCCTCATATCCTAATATATGTAATCAGAGATTCAATACTGTGGTGTTAAGAATGGATGCTGTTAAGAAAAGTATAACGATATATTTTACCGAGCCAGGTCCTGAGAATACCGATGACCTTATAGAGGCTGTAAAAAAGAGAGTTAAAGAGGGCGATGTGAAGACCGTTGTTGTTGCGAGTATTTCTGGCTCAACAGGAGCAAAGTTTGCTAGGGCATTAAAGGGAGAGGCTCAGGTCATAGCCATTTCAAATGAGACCATGGATTCCAAATATAAAGAGGAGATCATAAAGCTAGGTGGCAAATTGGCCGAGAATGCAAAGTTGCTAATAGGAAATGCAGAGTGGAGATCTGTAAAGAGAGTCCTATACGCCCTAGGGCAGGGCTTTAAGGTTGCCGTTCAAGTTGTCTTTATGGCGACAGAAAAGGGCTTGGTAAAACCCAATGACGATGTCATTGGTGTAGCTGGATCAGGTACTGGATCAGATACAGCGATCGTCGCAAAGGCAACGACATCTACTGATGCTTTTGGGGAAGGTGAGAACAGAAAGCTTGAAGTTAGAGAGATAATCGCCATGCCCTTGAAGAAAATGTGGTACTAGAAGGCTGTGGCGTGTTAGAGTTACTACTGGCAAATCCAGTTTCATTTCTTCAACTCGCTTTCCAACCAGTCAAGATACCTCTTACTACCATTTATTACAGGAATAGCCAGTATCTCAGGGTTCTCATACGAATGAACTTCAAGAATCGTGGATTCTAATTCTTGACAAAGATCCGCCCGAGATTTTATGAGACACAACCATTCTTCAACCTTCTCGATCTTTTCTTTCCACCAGTAAATGCTTGTTATCGGCCCGATAACCTGTGCGCAACCAGCCAAACGTTTTTCAACAACCCTCTGTGAAATCTTCTCCGCCTCCGCCTCGTTACCAACCGCTGTTACTACTTGAACATATTCTCCCATACCCGCATCACCTTGCTATCTTATTCACAAATCAATTCCTTCCTCTTTTTCAATATTATTCTAACCAAACATTCAACATATACACGGAACATTCAAGTGAAAAGCAAGAAAATAGCATATTCATAGAAACATCAATAGGAGAATAGGGTCATGAAAGAGCCCATAATAGCCGTGACGATGGGTGATCCTTGTGGAATAGGTCCAGAGATTGTGGCTTTATCCTTACAGGATAAAACCGTTTGGAAAGTGTGCTCTCCTGTTGTAATAGGTCAAAAAGAAGTTTTTGACAAAGCTATTGAGATCACAAAAGCAAAGGTAGAAGCGATTGAAATAGAGGGAAAGTGTTCAGCAGAAGAAAAAATGACGATTAAGGAAGCGAAGGCAAGGGTTGAGAAGCACGGTGGGGTAAAGATCCCGTTTGTGCCGGTCGGAGATGTGGACATAAGGGAGTTCAAATTCGGCGTCCCCTCTGAGATGTGTGGGAAGCTGTCTTTTGAATTTGTTAGAAAAGCTGTGCAGATGTGCATGGAAGGCTTTGCAGATGGGATGGCAACCGCTCCAGTAAACAAGTACGCGTTGAAAATGGCTGGAGTAGAACACGTCGGACACACCGAGATGCTTAAAGACCTGACAGGATCCAAAGAAGCTATTACGATGTTTCAAGTCAAAAAACTGAGGATATTCTTTTTGAGCAGACATTTGTCGCTGAAAGACGCGCTGAATCAAGTTAAGAAGGAAAAAGTGTTGGAAATTCTAAAGATAGCGGATCGCTATCTGAAGAGGTTTAACCTAAAGGCCCCTCACATAGCGGTGGCTGCCCTCAATCCCCATGCTGGGGAAAAAGGAATCTTTGGGACAGAAGAAATAGAAGAAATACGGCCCGCTATCGAGGAGGCTCAGTCTCTAGGGATCGCCGCGGAGGGACCTTATTCTGCAGATTCTGTTTTCCACAGGGCTGCCAATGAGGGCTTCGATGCCGTGTTGTCTCTTTACCACGATCAAGGACACATTGCCTCAAAGATGTATGACTTCAATAGAACGGTGAGTGTGACCTTTGGGTTGCCGTTCATAAGAACCTCTGTCGATCACGGAACCGCGTACGATATTGCTGGAAAAGGTATAGCTAACCCTACAAGTATGAAAGAAGCCATCATTACAGCTGCTAAATATGCTTCAGTTGTTTAAAGATCGATCGCACTAGTGTGAGCTTTATCAACAGTTTGTACTCGCTGAATCAGATTGTACTCCTAATTTCTTTAGCAACTATCTCGAGGTCCTCCTCCTTGTATTCGCTTCTTGGCCAGGTGTTCAAACCGTCGTCTCTCCATCTTGGGACGAGATGGAGGTGAAAGTGGAAAACGGATTGCTGCGCGGTCTCTCCGCTAGCGTGTAAGATGTTCACTCCCTCGGCTCTGAGACCCCTCTTTATAGCACTTGAGATCTTTTTGGCGACAACAGCCACCTCCTTCAGGCAGTCTTCTGTGATGTCGTAAACGTCCCTATAGTGTTCTTTTGGAACGATCAGAGTGTGACCCCTGTTAATCGGATTGATGTCTAGGAAAGCCAGAACCATATCATTTTCGTAAACGATGTTTGCCGGGATCTCTCTATTTATGATCTTGCAGAAGACACATTCATCCATGTTGGATTAATGGTTATCAGGGAAAGTATATCGTTTTTGTCTAATCGCACAAAAAGAGGAAGGTTTTTCGAACTTGTTTTTTTGTTGAAAAACAGGTTTATGGCTTAAGTTTCAAGGGTATCATCGTTGCGTATGTCATGTTATGTAGTTTATTTCCAGTTTTTCGGCGTAGTCCACAGCATTTCTGAACTCTTCTCGTGTAATTCTTCTGTTTATATCCTTGTATTCCATGGCTTTGAACTCAGGTCTGTACTGGTCCATCAGGTTCACGATGCACTTGCTCCGAATGTTCTCAGCTATCCATTCAAGGGCGGGCTTTGTGCAGCACTCCAAGTGATTCGGCAGAATCAGGTGTCTAACCGTGAGTTCTGCTTGCTTTGACGCCACAATATGATTTCTTGAGCAGACCTCGAAATATTCTTGAACATTCGAGAGCCTCTCGGCGCACTCGTCGTTTCCATACTTGAAGTCAGATAAGTACAAGTCAACCACTCCATCTAAGGCTTCCATAGTTTTCTCCGACATGTAGAAATTGCTATTCCACACGACCGGCACATTCGCTTTACACAGTTTCAAGGCCTTCAAGATGTTCAGAAGGTTTGGCGTAGGCTCGCCGCCGACTAGGTTGACATTCCTGCAGCCCTCCATCCTCTTCAACTCCATCCTCCCAGCCATTTGCCTTGGTGTTATGAATTGGCCACTCTCATACCATTGTGATATACTCCAGTTCTGACAGAATTGGCAGTGAAGGTTACAACCCATGAAAAAGATTGTGTGTGAAGGGCTGATGTGAAATTCCTCTCCCCAGTGCGTGAAGTCAGTTGAGATCAGACACTCGTTTCCGACCCCACATTCTCCGATCTCCCCCTCGATTCTTCTTACATGGCACTTTCTCTCGCACAAGTCACAACTTTTCATCAGTTCCTTAACTATCATGACTTTCAAGTCGAGTAGTGAAAACCTGGGATTCTCTAAGCTTTCAATTTTGAGCTTTCCGTCATCCAAAACGCGCCTCATTTCATAGAATTTCTTCGTAAGCTTGGAGTGCTCTCTCAGCATCTCCCCCAGACTCAATCCCGCATCGAGATCCAACGCGGTTCTCTTCGCTATCTGAAAGTTGACGTTGACCTTGTCCTCAACGGCTTTAGCATATCTCGGCAGGACTTTTTTCACTATGGGGGTCCTCAATGCTGAGCCCATGTCCAGCCGAATCAAGTACATAATACTTATACTCGTTTACGTACAAAATAAGGCACTCTCTTAAACCGCCTCAATTACATGGGCACCAACTGGGGTTGTCAAAATTGGTTTATTTTGATGTATGAGATCTTCTTTTAGGTAGTGGTCCTGCCACACTGTCCAGATGATGAAAATGTCTCGAAGCAAGCTTTATGAACTAACCCCTGACATGCTTTCTGAAATCAACCGTCTGATCGTCGCGGGCGACATACACGGTGACTATGAAAGCTTTCAGAGAATCCGCAATTTATTTGATCCTGAGCATGATTGTCTAATATTTCTTGGCGACTACGCAGACAGGGGATCGAGTGGCCTCGAGGTGATAGACGGCGTACGGGGGCTTGTCAGAGAATATCCTGGCAGGGTTATCGCGATGAAGGGAAATCACGAGGACTACGGTGAGAGCGGGAGGCCGTCCTTTTCGCCATGCGACTTGATGCGTGAGGCCTACGAGAAGAGAGGCAGTTGGGGATCCTATTTCGAGGGTCAGTTGAAGCCTTTTTTGGGCGAACTTTACTTGGCTGTCTTAGTGCCAGGTGAGATGCTTTTTGTTCACGGTGGGGTATCCAATAGGATTAAGGTGATTAATGACTTGAGAGCCCCGTCCGAACGGATTGAAAAGGACATTCTTTGGAGCGATCCCTTTGAAGGGTATGGTGAGCGCCCCAATTTACGAGGTGTAGGGATCGAGTTTGGAAAGGACGTGAGCGAGGGGATTTGTCGGAGATTGGGGGTGAAGAGAATAGTGAGGGGTCATGAGCCTAGGAAGGCTAGACATGGGCCCTACGTGGAACATGATGGAAGGATCGTAACGACAAGCTCGACAATAATATATGGAGGCATTCCCTTTGTTTTGGTTCTTCCAGCGAAAAAATTGAAAGAGGCATTCGGACGTTTGGAAGGATGTGTGATGAGCTTGAGATGAAGCGTCCATGCTGGTTAGTTTATGGAACCACCTTTTCTTTGTTTGATCTTTTGCATGCGCATAATTTTTAAATCCTCGTGTTTGTGATTCTGAAACTGTGATATTCTATGGCAATGAAGAGCATTCGGTATGTAGTTGCCTGTGTTCCAGAAAAGATGATTGTCGAAGACCTCGTTAGCTTTCAGGTTGGGAGAGAGAACCCGCATCTTGTGTGGTGTGATGGATACCTCTACGAGTACGAGGAGGAATGGCATCATGAGAAACCATATCTACATTACATAACGATGGTAAACTACTGCGTGCTACGAGAGTATAAGAGATACGCGATAATGAACCAAGGGAAGACTTCCTTTTCAGATACGCTTCAGGAGATCAGTGGGAGCGCGGTGCCCGTATTAATAGAGAAGGCTGAGGAAGTACACCCCAGAACCAGAGGCATATTGGAATCGATCAGGTTGAAGGAGAGAGCAAAGGGTAAGCAGAATTAAAAAAGCACTAATGAGGAGGCTCTTCCTTGCAGTATTCTTTGACCGGGCACTCCTCGCATCTACGTTTCTTGCAGTACTCGAGATTAATCCTCACTAAAGCCGACTCGTACAGCTTCGGGTCTTCTAAACTCAGCTGCTGGGCAACCTTGACGGCCATGCTTGAGGGCTTTGGATCAGCCTTCTCCCAGACACCCCTTAGCTCTCTGAGGAAGATATTGACTCCTACGGGGCCTATTCCCTTGAACACTTTTAGCCTATTTTCCAGATCCTCCGGGTCCTTTGAGGCTTTGTGAACTCCTTCAAGGTCTCCGTATACCTCTCTGAGCTTCTCCATGATCTCTAGGAGCCTTGAGGCGGTTGAGAAGTCATACCTCACGTAGCCTCCCGAGTCGAGAACATAAACGAGGCGGTCCCATCCAGCCTCTAGTATCTTCTCTGGGGTCACTAACCCTTCCTCCATGAAACGCCTGTAGGTCTTTTTCGAGATCTCCGTAGAGATTCTCTTGGCAAAAAATAGCGACGCCAAGAACCACTTGAATCTATCTTCAGGCCTGGAGAGATCTAGGCCGAGTTCCTCCGAGTAGCTCGGCAGCTTTGAAAGCTCAGACTCGACTCCCACTGACGATCACCCTGATAGCTAGATCAGTGTAGGTGTGAATAGATGCGCGCAAGATGATCTTGGCAGAAAAGTGGCAAAGGGAGACAGTTAAACCACAAGTATGCAGCGCAAAAAGCACTAAGAAACCCCTTCTCCCAGCCCACAGAAAAATCAAATCCCTCGTAGGCCTTCATCAACAACCCTAGAAATCTCCTCATGCAACTCTCTCAACCTCGCAACAGCGGGACTACCAACACTAACATCCTCAACAAACTTCTTAAATGCCTCGTCAAAACCGATAACGCGACCACCAGAAACAAGTTTGTCAGCGTAGCATACAATCTTCTCCTCCAAAGTTATAGGAACAAAATCCCTACGGGGTAGACCAAACCCAGTAGCCTCCTCAGCGGTCAAACCAGCACCCACATGCGTCTCGGCAACCCTAGCAACGGCCTCAGGCAAACCCAACTGCCTTATGATCTCACCGCCAACAACGCCATGCACAATCCCATGGGTCCTGGACCTACCCATATCATGCAAAAGGCCACCAACCTCAACCAAACCAACATCCACACAAACCCCTCTCTTAACAAACAAGCTCGCAATCCTGACGGCGAGAGAGGAGACAACAACACAATGCCTAACAACATCGCACCCGCAGCCGGCCTTACGAAGAGCTCTGAGACAATCGGCGCGAGACGGCAAATTCAAAAACAACACCCCACAAGTCCCTAATCCAACTCCTCCTTCAACAGCCTAACCCTCTCGTTCAAAGCCCTCACACTCAAACTATTATCAGAACGTTTGAGAGGCCTACCGCAATTGGGGCATCGAAAGACATTCTCAACGGCATCCTCGAAAGTCACCCTGCCACAGCCAGGACTGAAACAAGAAAAGAAATCGTGAGCCTTCTCAAACTCTAGTCTCTTCTCAAGCCTCTCAAGAACCTTCCTCTTCAAAAGCTTGACAAAGCCTGCGAACTGGCCAGGCTGTAGCTTCCACCTAAAAACGAACCATCCAGTCGTTTGATCCCTGGACTTCAAATTGGTGACTATGGAATGATTGTACAGCTTGTAGAGTACCTTGCGGACGTCGTTAAGTTGCATCCCGGTCCCCCTCGACACCTCATCCTCCGTCGCCTCGCCCGCGGGCTCAAGAAAGCCAACAACCTTAACCGCTTCTTCCCCGCCTATAATGCTCGCAACCTTCGCCAGCAGATCCTGGTCTACAAACGTCGCCAAGTCGCCACAACTCGCAAACCCGGAAGATTAACCCTACAATAAATAAGAAAGAGAGGAACTTAAACATTTGCGGCCAACCGTAAGGCACCCCCTCAACGGCACGCCAAAAACCCAACATTTAAAGATAACAATTACTAATCAAGACTCGTGATGACGGGATGGAGACGAGACTCCCAAATATTGTGGTGCTAAGGTGGGGACACAGGCATTCGCGTGACCTCAGACTTACCTCACATGTCTGCCTCGTGGCAAGAGCCTTCGGCGTCTCATCGATAATCTTGGCGGACACGATCGACAAGAGGGTCAAGGAAACGGTCGAGGGTCTCTCAGAAAGGTGGGGAGGCCGCATAACAATGGAGATGGGGACACCATGGAGAGAGGCGATCAAAGAATGGAAGCGAAAGGGAGGAACAGTCTGCCATCTGACCATGTACGGCGAAAACATTGAAAGCAGCGGTGTCTTAGAAAGGGTTAGGAAGACCGGAAAGGACGTTATGGTGGTCATAGGTGCGGCTAAAGTCCCAGGCAAGATGTTCAACCTAGCAGACTTCAACATCGCCATAGGCAACCAGCCGCACAGCGAATGCGCAGCTCTCGCCGTGTTCCTAGACCGTTTCTTCAAGGGAAAGGAACTCTGCTTGGAGTTCAAAGACGCAAGAGTGAAAATAATTCCACAAAAGCACGGAAAAAACGTCGTTACAAAGTAACAGTACTAACCTTTCTCCTCAAGACCCTGCCGCTCAGTTTCTCCACTTGTCCTAGGATCCTATACATAAACTCTGGCTTCGACCTAAACTTGACCTTTACACTTTCGCCTCTGAAACTAACCTCGACGACGTTGGACTCGTCGTAGAGACCGGATACAAAGGACATGGTTCCCTCATCTAGTGGAAGAACAACCGAAGCCTCTTCAAGCCCACCCAAGCTTTTGGAAATCTCACTCTTCACTCTTCCTAAGTTCTCTGCCTTAAGCGCTGAAATGGGAACCAAGTTGGGTGTCAAGTCCCTCAAGCAAGAAAGCCGCTCTTCAAGCTCACCTTCTTTCAGCAAATCGATCTTGTTCAGAGCCGTAACTACCGGAATACCAATAGCCTTTATCTCCCTTAGCGTGGCGAAACAGCAAGAAGTTTTCCTTCGAATCTCGGAAATCGTTTCACTCGCGTCCACGACTAGGACGATCACATCTGAAAGAATAGTTTCCTCAAGAGTTGAATGGAACGATTCTACCAACACCAGCGGCAAGCGATCAATAAAGCCAACCGTGTCCGTTATCAGCGTCCTCTTCCCATCTAGTTTCACAGCTCTAGTTGTTGTTGAAAGAGTGGTAAAAAGGCCAAGACTGGTAGGTACCCTTTCTTCAGTAAGAGCGTTGAACAGCGTGCTTTTCCCAGAGTTGGTGTACCCAGCCAAGGAAACAAGTGAAAATCCCAGATCAAGCCTGCGAACCCGGTGTAATCCCCTTTTCCTCCGAATCCTTTTCAATTTGCCTCTAATCTGTGTTATTTGCCTCTTTATGGCCTCGTAGTAAACATCAATTTCGTACTTGCCAAGACCTAAAAAACCAGGCTGCTCCCCCATCTTCGACAGCCTCACACTTTCCCTTGCGCGGGGGAGCTGATAACGTAGCTTTGCTAACTGTATCTGTAATTTGGCTTCCTCAGTAGAAGCTTGCCTAACAAAAACCTCGAGTATCAACTGAAAACGATCTATGGCCTCTACTCCAGTAATCTTTGCAAGATTGTAAGATTGAATCGGTTTGAGGCTGTTGTCGAATATTAGTCTATCAGCCCTGAGATCCCGAACCAGTCTCGCCAGCTCAGCAGCTTTTCCCACACCTATCTGATATTCTGAATCAGGCTTGCGTACTTGTTCGATAGAGTCGACAACAACATAACCTGCGGACTCTGCTAAACTTTTGAGTTCATTTAGGCTCGGGTTCTCATCTCGCTCCCTTCTCTGAACTGTGATCGCCCGCATCCTCAACCTCTAACATCTTCCTTTTTCTTTCGAATCGAAACAACATCCCCCAAAGTGAGTTCATAGGGCTTTTGAACAGGTTTACCTTCCGCAATCTCAGTAGGAGGTTTTACAAGGAGCTTTATTCTCAAAAAATGCTCAAGCTTTTTAGCAAGTCTTTGATCAGGGACCATCTTGTTCATTTCAACTTTTCGAAGAACAGACACCCTCTCACCAATCTTTCTTCCCAATTCCTCGCAACTAAATCCAAGTTTCTCTCTCGTCCTTCTAATCAGTGAACCATAATCCTCCACCAGCTCCAGCTCTTCGAATCCTTCCCTCTTCACCCGTCCAGATCTGAGCAAAGGACGTTTCAATAGCGGTCTCTTTCTTAAAGCTGGCTTTGATTCGAGGCCCCACCTTGAGGACGAAGTTTTCGCACACTCACCGCATGCAATAAGCTTTACTCCATCTATTATTATCTTGTGCGGTTCTCCGTGTATTCCTTTACCACAGATTTCGCATTCCATCATAGAGTCATCCATCGTTTCTATTGAATTCTTTAGGGCTTCTTTCACATTGCTACTGTCGATTCTTCTCGATACGAAATTAAGTATAAGTCGCACGATCGATTTTTATAAAAACAATAAGAGATTAACGTATTGAAGAAAGTGAAGAGGATGGATAAAAATGCGAAGGGTCACATCGCGCCAAGCAAAACGTTACATGAGTCGTATGGGCATAAAGGTTGAAGAAATGCCAAACACACAACAAGTAACGATCAAAACTGATAGCAAAGAAATAATCATTAAAAACCCAGAGGTAACATCCATGGAGGTGCGGGGCGAAAAAGTTTTCCAGATCATTGGCGGAAGCATGACAGAGAAAGCCTTGGAGGCGAGGGAAAAGATTCCGGACGAGGATGTTCAACTGGTTGCAGATCAAACAGGCAAAAACTTGGATGAGGCGAGAAGGGCATTAGAAGAAACCAAGGGCGACCTGGCGAGGGCGATTCTCCTTCTCCAGTCGGAGACCTAGTTCATTTTTTCCTAGACTCTGTATCGCACTCTTTTGCCTATAGTCGCCTTCTTTGCCGCTGTCCAATATTTTAGAGGTTTGTATTTCGCCGATTGACGGCAGTAGTAGGTAAGCGAATTTGTGGACTTGCAGTCCGGGCATTTTTGTGGGTGTCCGCCAAAAACTCTTCGGCATTTCTTGCAGTGACTAAAGCTTCTTGTGTAAGCGAACGCGCCTATATTCTTTGAGAGGCAGATCCTCCTAGTCATCTTGAGAAGGTTTTCTGGATCTTGCTCCGGCTCCTCAAGTTCAATCAGTGAAAGATGCCCATCTAAGGTCAGTGGATGCAACTCGCTCTCTATCTTCAAACGATCCCTAAGTGAAACCTTGGCCTCTAATGGTATCACAACGAGGTCCGTGTAGTACGGCGACTCCTTTGTTCCCTGCGCGGTAACAATTTCCCAACCGTACCTTTCTACATCCAAACCTGCAAGCCTTTGGGCTGCCTCGCTATTGGATACCTGAGAGACTCCTATTCGAAGGCCAAACATTTGTGATAATTTTTTTGCACGTAGAGACAGGTTTTTGATGACATCTACGGCAAAATCTGCGCTTTTTCTGGAACCGTAGACGAAATCACCGGTGTGGATTCGAACGGCCTCGTTTAGTCCGATGAAGCCTACGAGGTTAGACGCGCTTTTCAGTCTAAGATAGGGTTTCCTTGCGATATGCTGAAATAGGTGTGGCAACAGTGATCGACGCCTGCGATCTTCCATCGCGCGGTTTTTTAGTTGTAGTGCTTCGGCTGCCTTTTTCGTGCAATCTCCGAGAGATTCAAAGAGTTTATTGTCGTTTCCCTGAGCCGTGTATGCGAGTCTTGGCAGATTGATCGCCACGGTGTCTAAGTTTCCTGTTCGCAGAGTGTCGATTTCCCAGTCTTTAGTCCAGCTCGGTGCCAGTCTAGTTCCAGTAGCGAAGTACAGCGCATCTTTTTGCCATTGTGGGACTAAATTTGCAAAAAACGGCTTCCCAGTCTTTGCACTGAGGTCATGTACCTTTAATAAGAGGTTTTCCGGCTCTCTACTTTTTAGAGTTTCGCGTCTGATGTTAAAGATTAAATTCGGAGTGAAAAAGCATTCGCGGGTGCTTTCTTCGACGAATATGTCTAATAGGGAGTCTAAGATCTTCTGCGACTCGCTGAAGTAGTCTCCGTAAGAGCCGGCTGGCTTGCCGTTCGGACCGAAGGCTGTGGCTTCCTCAAGATTCTGAGGAATCGATGGATCTACACCGATTGTTATCTCAGTTGGCCAACCTTTGCTCGATGGCGCTGTATTTAAGCTGAGAATGAAATGGCTGAGTGTCCTCTTTACGTCGTCCTTTGTCAGGTCTCTTACGAATGGGGCTAGAAATATATTAAAGTAATTGAGGGCTTGTTCTCCAGCCAGCTCTGTGCCTGATGTTTCAATCAAGCTGTAAGTTAGTGAGACTGCAGCCTCAAATGTTGTTGGAGGATCGATAGTTACTTCAGATCCGCGTTGGATTGACCCATATCCTTTTTGAAAGAATGGTCTTAGGTCGTGCTGAAACTCATAGGGTTTTAGTATCCAGTAGCTGATGTTATTTATATGTATCATTCCTGAAAGATGCGCATCTGTTATACTTCTCGGGAGAACGTTGAGAAGTGTATATTCTTTTAGTACACTCTCGCCTGCCGCCTTGTTTATTGATTCGACATTTTGATGGGAGTTGTCTGTGGCATTTATGAGCTGAGTCATATCGTATACAGGTAGTCCGAGTCGCACTAGCTTATCTCTGTACTCATGAAAACCTTTCTCGATCAGGGCCATGTTGACGAATTCTCTTATAAGTGACGACGTGAGGTACGCCACGTTTAACTTGAGTAGCCTAGCCTCGGCTTCTTCAGCAATTGTGTTGGCAAGTTTTGCTGGCATTCCTGCCTCTTCGATCAACACTTTAGCTATCTTGTTTCTGTCAAACTCCTCCATCGCTAGCTTTGAGGTTCGAACAAATAGTTCTTCCCCACTTTTTGTTGCGTACTCTTCTAAACTACTTGCGAAGTCAAGCAGCCTCTCGCCGAGGGAAGTAAGCTTGTACTTTTTTATTTTTTCATCCTTGGCTATCAGAGATGTCCGACACATTTTTCTCAGATGGTACGCGAATTTACCAGCATCTCGGGTCGGATCCAATTCTGTTTTAGTCATGATTTCGCTATAGCCAAGCTGTCCATAAGCATTCAGAAGCCTTAAGATTCGAAGCCTGAGAGGATCTGCTGCGGCGCCGAGAATATCATAGCTGCTTTTATGAGACAGAGGGGTGCCTCCTGTCGTTGAGCGTTCAAATATACTAGTATTGATCTAGTCATAAAGTATAGCATTTGTTCTTTTTAATTCAAACCCGTTTAATCTTTCAAACTTCTCTTTTAAGAAGAAGCTGTTAAAAACCCTTAGAGAAGAATTTGTTCAATTGAATCCAAACAAAAGTTCTGACAATGATAATTTCTATCTGAATATGAACGCGTCCCTCCCGCCTTTTGAAAGAGTTTCTGAATTCAACTTGGACAAATGATCTTGCTGAATTATTTGATCCACATACAACAATTGCTTAATTCCGCCGAATACCTTTAAATAGTCTAGAGACAGATTCTTAGCACTGGAGATTTGAAATGATCCCTTCTAGAAAAAGCTTGATGCTCTTTGTTCTTCTGCTTCTCACTACAACTCTGCTATCTCAGCATATGGCGACCACTGTCGGTGCAGCTGGTTCGCTTAGCCAAGAGAAGAAGATGGAACTCCCCTACGACTACATTGCTGGTACTGACGTCTGTGCCGGGGACATTGACGGGGACGACGTCGTGGAGATCGTATCTGTAGGATACGGGGCGGCAGGGGCCGGACCGGTTCAGGGTTCGTTGGGGATCGGCACATGGGACGGCGCGAACACCGTGCTCGAGAAAGGCTTGGCATTCCAGGTAGAAAGTATGGACACGTATGCTTACGCGGTTGACATGGGCGACCTAGACGGCGACGACCTGCTAGAGATCGTCATCGCAGGGTATTACTATGATGGGGCTCACTGGCACTCTTGGCTGCAGGTCTATCGCTGGACCGGGACCACGCTGACTCTGCTGGACACCGAGACATGGACTCCAGGCGAGGCATTCACAGAAGATGTCGCTGTGGGCGACCTAGACGACGACGGCACTCCCGAGATAGTCACGTGCGGTATGGTGTATGACGGGACGGCGACGCAGTGTCAGCTCCGCGTCTGGAGCTGGGGAGCAGAGCTACACCTCGAGGCCAGCGAAGAATGGGATCCCAGCAGTTGGTCAGAATGCTATGGAGTTGCTTTAGGAGAGCTGGACGGAGAAGCAAGGATAGCCACAGCCAGCGTCTTCTGGGATGAAGTCGAGGGCAAGAGCTGGGGCAAGGTAGGAGTCTGGTCGTACGGGTCCGATCTGACACTTGAGGACAGCGAAGAATGGGACTCCGTGGGCGACACTTGGGCACGGGGTGTCTTCATCGACGACAACAAGATCTACACAGCAGGAATTTCCAATGACGGCACTCGTGATAGGGGGCAGCTCCGCGTCTGGAGCTCCTCTCTGGCCGTCGAAGACAGCGAGGAGTGGCACACCGTAAGCCACACCAGTGCGAGAAGCGTTTTCGTAGCAGATGTCAACGGGGATGGCGAAAAAGAAGTTGTGAACGGCGGCTATGCTTATGACGGCACAAGAGATAAAGCGCAACTCAGGGTCTGGAGCCAATCCTCACCCCTAACCCTCAAGGACAGCGAAGAATGGTATGACACGAGCTGGACAGAGATACGAGCAGTTTTCGTAGGAGACGTGGATCAGGACGGCGTCAACGAGATCCTAACCGAAGGAGACGCCAACAATTACAAGATAATACAGCTGATCATATGGTCCTATCCGGACAACACAGATCCAACGATCACCGGGCTGACTCCAGCCGCCGGATCGACCGCAAACACGGGTAGACCAGCGATCGGAGCGAGCTTCAGCGACGACTACTCAGGCATAAACGTAACCAGCGTCTCGATAAAGGTCGGCGGCACAGACGTGACCACCAGCGCCACGGTAACCGCGACAGGCGTCACCTACACGCCAACATCAGACCTATCAGACGGGGACTACACAGCCATCGTGAAGGTCAGTGACAGGTCGGGGAACGAGGCCACAGCCACCTGGACATTCAAGGTTAAGATCCTCCTCTTCGGCCTAGAGCCCATGATCTTCTATATCTTGGTAATTGGACTCATAGCGGTCGTCCTCATAGTAGTTGTTCTAATGGCTATGCGAGGCAGAAAGCCCAGCGCTCCACCAGCTCCCGCATACGCGCCACCGCCAACAGCACCACCAGCCGCCAACTGCCCAAGCTGCGGGACACCGATAACACCTGGAACAACATTCTGTCCTAAGTGCGGCAGAAGAATACAGTAACACATCTATCCTCCATCTTTTTTTTGGCTTCACCAATCCGGATAGGTTTCAGTGAATGTATCACTTGATGGAAACGCGGTCCGACGCGCCTTCGCGTGATCTCTGAAAATATTTCTTACACCGTGGGCAGTATCATCCTTGGCATTGGCTAACGTATTCTAGTCCGTTTCTACATACTGGACAGAAACAAGTTATTCAGGTGTGAACAGTTCCTGCCGGCAAGAACGCACACATTAAGGCAGGTTTCTCCGTTTCTAGCATTCCTTTCGATTGCCTTCAGATCCTACAGAATCTCGTTTTGAAGTCACGCTAGCTTTCATCGATGACCACATGGCAGACTGAGTCGCATGTCTTGTATAAAAAAGAGTGGGGTGGAGATGGCGGTGAAAATCTCTGTAAATCCATGTCTCCTGCAAATCTCCCCTCTTATTAGCATGTCGTGGCTAGATCATTGTTAACAGGAACGGCAGGAGAAGAAGGATCACCCCAAGAATCGTGCAAACTACGCCGACGAACCTCGCCAGCCTGCTCGCGAAGATCAGTACTAAGCCCACGACTATCAGAATGATTGGGTTCAGGGTTGCCAGAAAGGAGTAGATTGCACTAATATCCATTTTTTTATCCCTTGAGGGAACGTATTCGCAGGCGGTCCCACTTAAGGCTTTCGCAGGATGTGGCGATAGTTTACGCAAGGTCAGAAGTGGCCACTAGTGTTTCGTTAATCTGAAAAGTATTTCGAGTGTGAAATATGGCTATTGTTGTGCAAAAGTTAATTAAGTTGACTCCAATATTTCCTTTTCTGACTCTCTGAGGGAGAAAAGAGAGAACTAGCATACGAGGGGCCGTCGGCTAGTCTGGTCTAGGCTTGGAGGCTCGGGGGCTTCGCTGGGCTTGTTTGGAGCCGGGACTCCTCTAGACTCCGGTTCAAATGCCTGCATCAACGGGTCGATGTTGGTTGAAAATCCGGGCGGCCCCACCATGTGCACACACATGAGGGGGGTTGGCGTCATCAACGGTCTAAAGTTGTGCGTTCCCTATCCAGCGTTGTTGTTTGAGGAAGCCTCAGAACGGATATTGATAGTGGCGGATTTCCACATCGGTTTTGAGCACGAGTTAGCTGAAAGTGGAATATGTATTCCATCTCAAACGCCCAAGATGCTATCGAGGCTCTTGAGCGTGATCGACGAGTACAAGCCAAACGTTTTGGTGTTCTTGGGTGATGTGAAGCAAGCGATCCCTAAGATCAGTCTGGAGGAATGGAGAGACATCCCCGGTTTTTTTGAGTCTCTTTTGAAGGTTGTTGAAAGCATATTGGTCGTCGTTGGCAATCATGATGGAGATCTGGAGCCCCTTATTCCCAGTCAGGTCCGAATTGTTCCGTCTGGTGGCATGCTTGTCGGAGGTAAGAGGAGAGTTGGTCTATTTCATGGTCACGCCTGGCCTTCGCAGGATCTGTTAGCGGCGGACGTGTTAGTTATGAGTCATATACATCCAGTCATGAGGATTTATGACAAGTATGGTTTCTCCATTGTTAGGCAGGTCTGGGTTAAGGCTCGTTGTGATGGAGGCGTTTTGGCTGGAGCTTACCTTAAGCGTTTGAAGGTGAAGCTGGGTAGCGTTTCTCCCAGAGAGGTTTTTAGAGAGAAGTTTGGGTGTAGCGTAAGTGATCCTGAGTTGATTATTGTGCCTGCGTTTAATGATTTGCTCGGAGGCCTGGCTGTTAATCGAGCTGGCGGTAGGTTGATTGGTCCGGTCTTGCGTTCTGGTTGTGTCGATCTTGGGAGTTCTGAGCTGTATTTTCTTGATGGCTCCTATATCGGAGCGCTGGGGCGTGTTCAGTCCAGCTTTTGATTTTGCTTAGGGCGCGCAAACATGATAGGGGCTCAGCAATAGCGTCAAAAGGATATGAAGGCAAGACTTTTCTAACGTGTCTTGATCAAACTTATATTGGGATGCTAAAGGCGTGTTCTCTCTCGCAACATTCATCGTAAGAAACGCGGTGAGGTTGTAGTTGGAAGCGGAGTCTCTTGTCTTTGAAAAGCTATGTGAAGATGTGCGCAAGAATGGTTTGACAGACGATCAGATCCTGCGGCTCTCCAAGATCTTCGGGAACAGGTTTGACAATGCGTATAAGATGCTTAAGGAAGGGAGGGTCAAAAGATATTGTTTCAGGCCGAGTGGCAGGGTTGTTTGGATTGTGGTTGGGAAGGAGAGAGATTATCATGTTATCCCAGAGGCCGACTTTTGCACATGCGACGATTTTTACTTTCGCGTCATAGACTACGAGGTCTATTTGTGCTATCATCTAATAGCACAGAAGTTAGCTGACGCTCTAAGTGAATACAAGGAAATTGAGGCTTCAGATCAAATCTACGATAAGCTTATGGAGGAGTGGAGGAAGGTGAAGGTTGTTAAGAAGGTCCTTCCAATTACGGAGATAAAGAACATCAGGGAGGCCTCCAACATCGCTCTCTCTGAGGGGAGAGGTATAACTGTGCACCAGCTTGTTACAAAATTGAATGCGCTGGGCTTCGACATACTGAATCCGCGCCATTTGGCCGTCATTTTGGCAACCGATCCAGAAAGGAGATTCAGTTGCAAAGACGGATTATGGGGACTAAGATGAGGTCGATGTCCTCGGTTTTTGTGAATTGAGAGAACGTGCTTTTTGTTGGTGAGTGAATTGAAAAGGACTGGAATTGCTGAGTTGCCTCTGCATGGAGGAAGGACCCCCTCATGGTTGTTCAGACACATGGTTAGACTGAGCAGGAGCATATCTGAGGTCTTAATTCAAGAATTTGGTCATAAGGAATTTTTGAGAAGGCTCTCAGATCCTTTTTGGTTTCAGGCCCTTTCATGCGTCTTAGGATACGATTACCACTCCAGCGGCACAACTACGGTTACCTGCGGAGCGCTCAAAATCGCGCTAAATCCTGAGGAGCATGGTGTTGCTGTATGTGGAGGCAAGGGTAAGACGTCTCTACGGGCGCCAACGGAAATCGGCCAAGTGGGAGACAAACTTGGCCTTTCCACCGAAAAAATTGACTCGTTAAGGTACGCTAGTCGAATGAGCGCCAAGGTCGACAATGCCGCTATCCAAGCTGGCTACCCACTCTATCACCATGCCTTTGTACTTACAGAGCGTGGAGACTGGTGTGTAGTCCAGCAAGGATTGGATCCTAGAAGCGGCTACGCTAGGCGGTATCACTGGCTATCGGAACACGTCCACGACTTTATGGTTGAGCCCCATGAGGCCATTGTGGGTGATGTGAAGAGAGACGTCGTGTTAGACATGACGGCAGAGGAGAGTGAAGATTGCAGGAGAACATCAACCGACATCGTGAAGGAGGAGCCTAGAAAAGTTCTGAGAATGCTAAAATCGATTCGTCCGGCCTATCAAGAATCTCTTAAGAAATGGATTCCTAACATGCAATGGGAGGATTATGCTGTTGCCTTTCTTTACCTCCCTAAGAACCTAAACTGGAACGCGATTAATAGGGCTTACGATTTTCAGCCGAAAAACTATGAAGAGCTTCTGGGGGTTCGAGGAGTGGGTTCAGCTACAGTGCGGGCTCTCGCTCTTATCTCCGAACTGGTTTACGGCGAAAGGCCAAGCTGGAAAGACCCTGTAAAGTACAGTTTTTGCGTTGGAGGAAAGGATGGAGTTCCGTACCCGGTTGATAGAACCACTTATGATGAAGCGATCGATATTTTAGAAAATGCTGTGAAGCAGGCTAAATTGGGATACAAGGAGCGAATTACTGCCCTTAAAAGGCTCAGCGCTTTCGTGAGCAAGGTGTAGTCAGATCGTGTGGCACATGTAATGTAGCTTTACGTTTTTAGCTTTCGCATTTTTGTCCTAGTTACTTTTTATTTTCATCATCAAGCGATCTGTAGCCTTCCCCATACATCATAGGCCTACTCATATTCTTTCGCCACTTTGAGTCAAATACTTCGTCTGGGTTCAGATTTGGGCATGCCAGTCTCCAAGCATCGAGGACATAGAAAATCACGTCGATCAACTCTTCAGATACGCTTTCTTCTGGCATCCCCTTCTTCCAAGCGTTGCCTGCCTCTCCGAGTTCTATAAACGCAAAGAGTATCTTCATTGGGATGTGTCTTCTTTCGTTGTAAAATTTCTTTGCTTGGACCAGTCGCCCAACTTTTTTCTTGCACTCTTCCAATGTCGGCATAATCTTCACCGAAGTTTGGTTGATCAATCTTCTGTGGTAAAATCTCTTCTCTTAAGAATATTAAGAGACTAGTTATTTCTGCGTTAGATCACACGATAATGTTTCTGGTTTTTCATTTTCATATGATCTCACAAGACCACTGAGCGCGCGCCCTTTTCTACGGCTAGCATAAACCCTTGTAGATCCCCTCTATACTCTCGGCAACACTCTCCCAAGAGTATCGTTTAGCCTTCACCGGGTTTCTCTTGCTCATGCCTAGAGATAAATCGGGATCTGATAGAAGTTTTATGATGGCCTCAGCCAAAGCCTCGTGGTTTCTAGGACCAACCAACATACCGTTGCTGCCATCTTCGACGAGTTCTGGAATGCCTCCTGTTCTTGTGGTCACGATCGGTAGGCCAGATGCCATCGCCTCTAAGATCGCTAAACCAAATGTTTCATAAAGGGATGGTAACACAAAGATTCTCGCTTTTCGATAAGTCCTCGCGAGTTCATATCCAAATTTTGGCCCTAAGAAGTGTACTATTTTTTCAACTCCAAGGTTTTCAGCTGCTTTTATAAGGTTCTCTTGAATTCCCTGGTCCTCACCAACCATCAAAACTGATATAGATGGAAACACCTTGGTCACTCTGGGTATCGCTTTGATCAAATACATCAAACCCTTTTCTTGTGCGATCCTTCCAACAAACAATATAACTTTCTCCTGTTCTGACTTATCGATCTTGGGTTTGAACAGGTCCAGATCTACGCCCTCTGGTATGACCGTTATCTTGTTAGGATCTGCTCCAGCAACTTTGACTAGAAAGTCCGCTTCTAACCTCGTTACTGCGATGACCTTGTCTGCTCTTCTCAAAGAAAGACGCCCTAGGCTGCGATTGTACACTTTCATAAGCAGCTTGCTCTTGAAAGCAGTCTCCGTTGGAGGCTGATGTGTGGTTAAGACCAGTGGTCTTTCTTTAAGAACCCTCACCAAAGCAGAGGTATATGTTGGAAAGTATGAGTAAGAGTGGGCATGAACAACATCCGCATCCCAATCGAGCAGAGCCTTAACAATCGAGGGCGATGGAATATAGCCTGAAGAAATATTTGGTATCTTGAAGACATCGAATCGTCTAACCCTAACACCTTCAACATTTTTGGACTCGGGCACGATCTCCCGAGATCCTTCTTTGAGCATTTTTGATGAAAAAACTTGGACATCATGTCCCATCTTCTTTAACGTCTTCGAGATGTTTAAGACATGAAGACCAACCCCGCTCGCCATCCGTGCATGAAAAATCGGGCAAACCTGAAGGACCCTCAACGCTCACCCTCTCTCAGAGCCGCTATTAAACGCTTTGTGATCAGATCTTGATCATAGTTGTCTTCCACAAATCTACGCCCATTCTCACCCAGCGTAGACCTCAATTCATGATCCAAGGCCAATCTCAATATTTCCTTTGAAAAATCCTTCAAACCACAAATAATCGCTTCCTCTCCATTCTTTGCCCCTATGCCCTCCATGCCAATAGGTGTGGATATGACAGGCTTTCCAAATGAGAAATAGGTCAAGATTTTAAGTTTGATTCCTGAGCCCAAACTCAAGGGGGCTATGCAGATGTCCGCCGCACTTAATAGGGGTATGAGATCTGGGGCCTCGCCAGTGAAAACTATTCTTGTAATCTTAGTTAAAGAACGTGAAGACTCTCCGCAACGGCCGATAATCAAAAAACAAGCTTCAGGAAGGCTTGCCGACACTTCTGGAAAAATGTGCTCAACTATGTATTTAACGGATATGTAATTCGGAACCGTTGTCAGGTCTCCCAAGAAACAGACAATCGGCGCCTTACTCGGGATGTTTAGTTTTCTTCTAGCGGCTCGACCCAGAGAACTGTTCTTTTTCAAGCGCGAGGTTTCTATGCCCGGTGGAAAAACATCTATTTTACGAACCGGAATCCCAAGATGCTTGCTAATCGCGGCCATGTCATTCCTTGAAGTCACAAAAACCCTAGTTGCTAACGAGCAGGCAAACTTTTCCAGCAAGAACGTATACGTGAGCCTTAGAAATAACAGGAGTCTTGCTAATTTAGATGCATGAGTTTTTAGGAGTCGTCTGGATAAGACGGTTTCGGCGTTGCGGTTAACGAGGATCGCGGGCTTTCTGAAGAGTTTGGCATATATGATTGGAAAGAGGCTGGACCAAATATGCTCTACAAAAACAAAATCGCTCTTCGCTAATTCTTCTCTTGCAAATGAAACAAAGTGCGGAGCCAAAGACGACAGACATAAGTAAGCCTCATAGCTCTTTGCACGATCCATTAATCGTCTAAAAAATCTGTTTAGAAATAAGACTTTAGCTAGACTTGGAAAAGGATGAATATGAATGTTTATTCCACTGTATCGAGGCTCTGCAAATTTTTGACCATACGTGTGGAAATCTACGATAAATCCCTCTTTCACAAGGCTGTTTAGCATGTTAAATAAGGCTATGTTGTGACCAGAAGTTGGAGGAATGAATGTTTTGTGACTGAATACGCATATTCTGTTCAATGGAGCGCTCAACTGCATTTAGATTGGTGAAGCTAATCGCGCGCGATTTGCACTTATTCTTGATGAATAATAGACTTGTAAATGCCCTCATATTTCTCTCCGACTTCCTCCCAAGAGAACCTCTTAACAGTTTCTCTCGCATTGAGGGAGAGGGTGCGTCGGAGTTCCGGGTCAGACGCTATTTTTTTAATGGCCTTCGCTATGGCCTCTGGGTCTCTAGGTGGTACGAGCATTCCATTATACCCATTCTTCACAATTTCGTTTGGTCCTGGGATGTCTGTTACAATAACTGGTTTTCCATACGACATGGCTTCTAGGATAACCAAGCCAAACCCCTCTCTTCCGCTTACTGAAGGTAAAACGAAGATGTCAGCTTCAGAGTAATGTGAAGGAAGAAGCTCATCTGAAACAATGCCTGTGAATTTTGCATTAACCCCTAGATTTTTTGCGTAAGTTCCCAATGATCGTTTTTCGGGCCCTCCTCCGACGATGGTCAGACTTAATGGAAGCTTTTCCTCAGAGAGGAGTTTAATGGCCTTGATAAGATAGTTTATGCCCTTGTACTTTTTCAGCTGTCCAACAAAGAGCACTTTTATTTCGGGGGCATCCTCAGAATAATTCAGCGGCGTTCCTCTTGTTGAAGCCTCCACTCCCCACGGAACAACTACAACTTTTTTTAAAACATTTTTGATGGTGGAATTAGCTTTTGCGAACGACTTGGTTGTCACAACGACTCTGTCTGTAAGATTAACTATTATACGGTCTAGTATTTTCATGTATAACTTGCTCAGAAAACGCCCACAACCTCTTCCATAATCTGGCACAGGACTGCAATGGTAAGTAAGGACAGCGGGCCTTCCTTTTATTTTCCCCAAGACTATGGCCAGATCACTTATCGTCGGAGTGACCCCGTGAACATGAAGCACATCGTAGTCGCTTCTTAGGACATGCGCGGCAATCTTGGGATTTATTGGACAATCGAAAAAGAAGCTAGTTTCAGGATACCGCGTGACCTCCAAGTCGTCTCGTTTCTCATGATAAAAACGTGTTAGATCCAGTCCACGGCTGGAAGTTATTATGTGAATCTGGTGGCCTTTTCTCAATAATTGTCCCGTAAGCTTGCTCACAGTCTTCTCGATGCCACCTTTAGATGGCGGGTAACATACCGTCACCATACATATCTTCGTGCTTGCCACCACCAGCGTAGGGTATTAGAGCCGTGTCTGAATTGCATCTAACCAATTTATGGTTAGCGATCGTTAAATTATATTATGATAATCTAACAAGCTTTCTTAAAGCAAACCCATATACTGGTAAGGGGAGATTAATAACTTGTATAAGATTTCGATTGTTGGGGCCGGATACGTCGGTTTATGCACTGCGGTTTGTTTTGCAAACAGGGGCTACAAAACTACCATATCTGATATTAGAGAAGAGAGCGTTAAACTCATTCAGAGAGGATCGTCTCCGTTCTATGAACCCCATTTGAACGGGCTTCTCAAGAAGGCGATCAAGAGCGGTAACTTACGTGCGATCTTGGATCGTGAGGGGGCTGTCCTAGATTCAGAAATCACCTTCATCGCCGTGGGGACGCCAAGTAAGTTAGATGGCAGCGTAGATCTACAATACATCAAAAACTCGGCGAGAGAGACTGGAGAGGCGCTACGAAAGAAAGATGGTTATCATCTGGTTGTTGTGAAGAGTACCGTTCCTCCGGGTACGACTGAACACGTCGCAAAGTCCATGTTGGAAAAAAAATCGGGGAAGAAAGCTGGCAAAGACTTTGGTTTATGCATGAACCCAGAGTTTCTGCGCGAGGGGTCTGCAATTCACGACACTCTGAAACCGGACAGAGTGGTTATCGGTGAATACGACGAGAGATCTGGAGAAACCCTAGAGGCTTTTTACGAAGATTTCTACAACGGACGTGTGCCGATTCTGAGGATGAACCCAGCATCGGCTGAGATGGTAAAATACGCAAGTAACACTTTCTTGGCTACAAAAATCTCCTTCATCAACTCTATAGCCAACGTGTGTGAAAGGGTACCCCATATTGATGTAACTCAGGTGGCTAAGGCTGTCGGCATGGATCACAGAATCAGCCCGCATTTTTTGGAGGCAGGGGCCGGGTTTGGCGGGTCCTGTTTTCCAAAAGATGTGAAGGCCTTGATCAGCTTTTCAAAAAACTTAGGTTATCGTCCTTCTCTGCTAGAGTCGGTTCTCGAAGTAAACGAAGAGCAAGCAAAGAGAATGGTTGAGCTAGCAAGACAAGAACTTCGTAGTCTAAAGGGCAAGAAGGTGGCTATCCTGGGCTTATCCTTCAAACCTAACACGGACGACATGCGTGAGGCTCCTTCGATCCGCATAATGAATCTCCTCCTAAAAGAAGGAGCTTCAGTATGCGCTTACGACCCGGTAGCCACCGAAAAAGCAAAAGCCATTTTCAAAGGAAAAATAGATTTCGCACGCTCATCGATCGAATGTCTAAAGAACGCTGACTGTTGCATGATAGTCACGGAGTGGAACGAGTTTAGAGATTTGAAGTCGAGAACCTTTCTCAAGCACATGAGAATTCCTCTTGTTGTAGATGGAAGAAGAATCTATGACCCATCAGAGTTTTCAAGAGAGCTAAAATACCTTGCTGTTGGTTTAGGCCGGGAAACAGTGGAAGGGGGAAATGCTCAGTGATGGAGACAGACTTAGTTGAATATCTTGCAAAACGCATCTAACCTTGAACATGGGGAAATTAAAGTGGCTGCAATAGTAGACATGAGAATTCATGATCAGCCAGAATCCTCGGATCTTCCAACATGCTTCGCCATAGCGCTATGCAAAAGGAATCTGAGGATATCCCGTTTGCCACATGCAGACTCTTGCAACAGCTTATTTATGATCATATCAGAATCTAGAGGGAGTGTTTCAAATTGACTGCTCCCATTGACGGCGTCACTATATGCCTATTCACATCGATTTTTCTTATCACCCTATTAACCATTGGCGAATTCGTTCGCCGTGTACTCAATCAGATTTCAAGAGGTAACGTTTTTAGGACCTATTCGTTCATCGCGAACTTGAACATGGACTTGGCATTAGCGACAGCTATTATCCCCTTATTTGTCATGATTTTAACTCTGATTGGGGGTCTACTGAATAGATACTCAGTAATTGTTTTTACTCTGACTGCCTTATCATTTTGTATATACACATCGAGAAAGAAGCTTTCTAGCCTTACAATAAACGCAAGAGAAATTAAGCATCAGACAAGCAGACTTCTTTCTCTTTGGAATACCCAACCGCTTACGGTTTCCTTAGCCATTGTTCTTTTTGCCGTACTACTTATTCGGCTTTCTCCAGCCATAGGGCTTTACGTTTATCCTGCCGATGACGCAAAAATGCACACGTTTCTTGTCAGCCTTATTGTGGACAACAATGGCTATCCTTGGTCCTTTGGCAAATACGTTTCTAACACAGGCCAATCCCCGTTCGGAATCAATTATCCGCTTGGATTTCATGCCATAGGCGCCTTTTTCCACCTTCTCACTTCAATTCCAGTTGAAGCTTGCGTGTTACTCATAACACAGATCTATAGTGGTTTGCTAGCATTGTCAATGTTCTTTTTCGCGAACAAGCTCTTCAAAAGTGAGTTGGCGGGCCTTTTTTCAGTCGTTTTCTTTGGCCTTGTATCCCAACAGCCACTATTCTTCTTTGGCTGGGGTGGAAACGCTGAGCTAGTTGGCAACTACCTACTCCTAACGTTTCTAGGACTATACATCGGAGTGGTGGCAGAAAATATGTATCAGGTTGATTTGCCAAAGTGCGTTCTTTTGTTTACTGGTATGCTATACGTCCATGAATTTAGCGTCTTTTATGGATTGTGTTTCATCTTACCATACGTGACTTATTCTTCTCTGTCACGCCGGTCATCCAAGCCTGTTCTTCACACAATTCTCATTATACTTGCAGCGTTTGTCTTGGACTTCTTATTAGTCGCTCGTGCCATAACGATGGGTTCAAATACACCAGGAGTCGAGGTATTGAGCGATCCTTTGTACGCAACTTTAAGAGAGTGGCGGTATTTAGGCCCACAGTACGTCTTATACAATGATTGGCCCGATCGTGTATGGAGCATCCTAGAAACTTGGTTTGGACTGCAGCTTGTAATCTTCTCCTTTATAGGGACAGTATTTGTACTAGTTGAGGGTTACAAAGGCAAGGATCGACTAGTTGCATTGATTGGCTGGTTAGCTTTCCTCTTAGTGGTTCATGAAAACGGCCCTTACGGATTTTTTTTCATCAGAATACCGCTTTGGCACATACTGTTTCCAAATCGTTTCTTTCTAGCTATGAGCATGCCATTATCCTGCCTAGCCGGTTACTGCTTGTCAAAATTTAATGCAATTGTACAGGGGATATCGTCCTCTCTAAGGGAGCTTGCAAGCAAAAAAAGAATCTTCTATCAATGGCTATGGATTATACCCATAAGCATAATCTTGGTCAACCAGACTTGTGTCAATTTTACAACAATGCTTGAATATCAGGATCGTGTGGCAGTTACGGATCAAGACTATCGGACTTTCATGTGGATCAAGGAAAATACGCCTGAAAACGCGACTTTTTTCGTCACGGACGCTGATTCAGGACAATGGATTCCAGCTATAGCAAAGCGAAGGGTCTTGCCGCCCATCGTGAATCCTTTCACAGAGGAGTTCGTAACTGAAGAGTATTTCCTAGACATGAAAGTATTGTCAGGTAGCCTAATGGCGAGTCCAAACGATGCAAACACTATAAATCTTCTCAGAAAATATGATGTAAACTATGTGTTTATCGGAGCCAAGAGTATTTTCGGGCGTCCTCGGCTGAACGCTACCCTTTTTCTAAACTCGACACAATACAGCCTAATACATCATGAAGAAGGAACGCAGGTCTACATCTTCGAAATCGTCTACTCTTGACACTGTGATTCTTGTACTTTGAAGAGGTTTTGTTTAGGACCTCCCTCTTGCCAATGTGAAAAGTAGCGCGTGTGCAACAAATCCCGCGCGCGATTAATATAAGCATCGTTCGGATTAAAGGAGTTATCATCGAATAACGTTGAGTGTTTAAGAAGGTCAGCTGCGTCATCATTATCCTCGGCGAGTCGCGAATGACAGACCCCATGGACATCTTGTCAATCGCAGGATTCTCCTTCGCTTTTCTTTCCACGCTCATTCTAATTGGCGATGTCATTCGTTTATTGCTGCGCAGGATTTTGAGGATGGCCCCTCGCACTGAGTCTATTATGGAGATATTGAACCTAGACATAGCCATGGCTACGGCGTTTATCCCCCTCTTTACGTTGCTTTCAACATGGACTGGAAGGTGGCTGAATCAGTACTCGGTTTATAGTCTGCTTGTTCTTGCAGGAATTATTAGAATCTATGATCTGAGAGGAAAACGGCTCCTTGGTCTACCGTCACTTAAAGGGCCCATAAAGCGCCGTTCGATGTTACAGCATCTCAGATCATTTGATACTGTTTTAGGCTTAGTTATTTTCTTAGCTTTGGTTCTTCGTCTTTGCCTTACAGTCGGGTTGTATGTTTCTCCGGGTGACGACGCGAAGATGCACGCGGTTTACGCTTTGATGGTCGTGGAGAACCATGGCTATCCGTCGATATGGGAGCGTTATGTACCTAAACTCTATTTCGGTTATCCAGTTTGTTATATGATGGGCTTCCACTCGATTTGCGCTTTCTTCCACTTCGTGACCGCCATGTCAGTTGAACGATGCGTCTTACTTGTAACGAATATCTACAACGGACTTATCGCCTTGTCCATATTCTATATGGCGAAAAGCGTCTTCAAGAATAAGTACGCTGGTTTCTTGGCAGCAATATTCGTTGGCTTCATATCCCAGCAGCCGCTGTTCTTCTTCGGATGGGGAGGAAACGCCGAGTTGGCCGCCAATTATCTATTATTCACGTCGCTTGGCCTGTATTATGAAATGTTGTCGAAAAACAGGAACTCCATCGTTTACTTGATCATCGGCTCTCTCTTGATGGCTGGAATGTTCTATATTCACTATCTTAGCGTTTGCTACGCCCTATGCTGCATTGCTCCCTACTTTCTTTACAAAATTTTGACCCAGAGACGATTAAGAACATTGCTCTCCACACTCACGTTTTTCGGCTTCCCACTCATATTCTCTCTACCAATGCTTGTTACTCCTATCATAGTAAACAGCACCGCTGAAAAAATTCGAGTTTTGGAGGAGTTGGCATATTGGTGGTGGCGCAATAAACAAACGCTAGGCTGGGCGGCCCCCCAGTTTGGCTTAGCCTTAACGCTTTTTTCATTCTTTGGGATGTCATTATTACTTCTGCAGATAAAGAGGAGGACCAGGGAAGGGATTTATCTGCTAGGTTGGCTTCTTCTGCTCTTCGCAGTTTACGAGAACGGCCCATACGGGCTCTATTTTGTCAGGCTTCCTATGTGGTATAATCTGTTGCCAGACCGCTTCTTCCTCATGATGTATGCACCTCTTTCCTGCCTTGCTGGATTTGGCTTAAACGGCTTATTCAAGACCGAATGGCGGCTCAAAGAGGGCTTAACGCGGGCACTTCAAAGTAACGCTTTGAAAATGGCCGGAGCAACTATAGTCCTTTTAGTTCTAAGTATGCAAGCTGGAGACAACATTGCCTACGCATACCAGCTTAGAGGCCTGTCAGCAGCAACAAAGGAGGACTACGAAGCCTTTGTGTGGATAAGGGAGAACACGCCAGCTAACGCGACCTTCTACGTCACCGACGCAGACGCCGGACAGTGGATACCAGCCATCGCTCAAAGAGCAGTCTATCCGCCCTTCGTACACCAGAGCGAGAAGTTTTACACAGGAGAGTTTCTCTTTGAAAAAGGGTTCTCTGCTGGTCTCATGCGCGAAGACCCAGACAACTCCTCTTTAATTAGCTTATTGAGTAAATACGGAGTTGACTATGTGTACATTGGTCAGAAAGGCATTTTTAATCGAGCAAGATTCGATCCACTTCTACTCTCAAGCTCCGTCCATTATAGGCTGATCTATCATCCGAACGAGACAGAGGTGTATATTTTTCAGGTAGTGTACTAGGTAAAACTCCATAAGTCTACACTAACTTGTGGCTTCAAGGACAAGGTTCAGGCGGAATAACCTCGAATGAACATAATTAGCGGCCAGACGGGCCAGGGAGAAAAAGGTCGATGAGGGCTAGTATTATCGTCCCGTGCTACAACGAAGAGGAAACGATAGCGACCACTGTTGAGAAACTCAAGGGCATCAACATTGACTGCGAAAAGGAGATTCTGGTCGTCGACGACGGCTCCACAGATAATTCTGCCAACATCGTCGAGAAGATCAAGGGCGTTAAGCTCGTGAGACACAACAAAAACATGGGAAAGGGCTCAGCCGTTAAAACAGGCGTTAAGCTGGCAACAGGAGACGTGATAGTTATCCAAGATGCTGATTTAGAGTATCTCCCCGAAGAAATCCCTAGGCTCATCAAACCCTTATTTGAGAAAAAAGCCGATGTGGTTTATGGTTCACGCTTCTTAGGGTCACATAAAGGTATGAGCGCAAGCCATTTTCTTGGAAATAAGATCCTTTCGATAGTTACACGCATCCTGTATAAAGCGGATGTTACCGATGTCATGACTGGCCAAAAGGCGTTTCTAAAAGAAACGTTAGATAATGTTGAGCTGAAGGCTAAAGGATTCGAGTTTGAACCAGAGGTTACAGCAAAGATACTCAAAGATCACCACAGAATAATTGAGGTCCCAATAACCTACGAGTACCGCAAGTCGGGGAAGGCAAAGATAAGCTGGAAAGACGGGTGCATTTCCTTATGGTGGCTTTTGAAAAACAGATTTAGGCGGTCGAGGATGAACCCGGTGTCTTCCTGTAGAAAGTCAAAAGTCCCAGCGCAATGCGATTAGACAGGGGTTCAACCTGATCCTCATAGAGCTGTTCCTGGGACAAACATTGCTATCTTCCGAGTTGGCCAAAAAACATAACAAAATAGACGGCTGGCGTTTATTGTCTCATCAAACTGATTAGCCCGCTCAACGACCATGCCAAGGTCTCGGAGTTTATGTCCCATGATGCACCCCAAGGATCATTGAATGTAGGTGCTACTGGAGCTAGACCATAGGGCGGAACAGGATGTTTGAAGAAGAACTCGGCGACGGTTTTAGCTATATCCACGTATCCCCACAACACAAGAGCCTTTATTATAATGCCCTGCTTATTGGTCTGGCCTCCTCCATCCGTTGTGAAAACCCCCTCGCGATAACCCCAAGCGCCTTGCTCACTATCCAAGTGTATCCAGTTCTCTACACACATTCTTGAACTCTCAAAGTAAGCTTGGTCGGCGAAGTCATCATAAGCGTACCTTAAAGCGATGAGGAAGATGGCTACAACATCCAGGTGACAGGCTTGGATAGCCTGGCTGTCAATATATCCGCCGTAACGTAGGTCGGAAGGATTCGAGATCTGCTGGGCAATTATTTGGTCGGCAAGTTGCTTTTCCCATGCTCGGTAACTCTCGTTGTTGGTCAGGTGGTATGCATGGCTACATGCCATCAGGAGGTACCCGATCTCGTATCCACTCAGTGCTCGACCTAGAACGATCGATTTCAGGTAGGAATCAAGCCCAAACTTACCGATCTCGAAACACGCGTTGCTACGTAAACTATGCGGCGTTTTTGTCCAGAAGAGAGCAGAGTTCAATAGCGATTCTATTATCGGGGCTTGATTACGGATATCAGATAGTTCGAAGCCCATGAATCCTAGACGCCCAGACTCAAGAAGATTTTTAGTGATCCTCGAACAGACTTTTTCGATCATCTCTCTCCACTGCCAGACATCGGCATCGTAGAAGGGCACAAGGAAGATGCTTCCTGTAGTTCTGCTTAATCCAGCTTCTGCTGAACCCAACTCGTATTTCAGACTGAGGTGATCAAACTCTCTGAGGCCATCTCCGTCGGCGTCTCCATTAGAGAAGCAGTCGTAAATGGCGTTGGGAGCATCCTTGAAGACTAAGAGTATCATCCTGCCTCGAAGACTGGTTGCATTATCGAAGAGGACGAGTGAGTTCACACTTTCGTTCGTAATCAGCATGGGGTTTTGATCGTTTCTTCCAAGAACTTTGCCTTGAGTGTAGCAGTATCTTGGGCCGACACCGCTAGCTCCATTCTTAAGCCAGAAGTCTTCAAGCGACTCGAAGCCGTACCAAAGAACCAAGTCTTCCAAATCAGTCTTCGAGACATATGTAAACCAGATCTTTACACTCGGCTCGGCCTTCAGAACAGATACATAGACAGATAATGTCGGGAAGACGGGGTCATCGTATTGTAGACAAACGGTTACGTTCTCCTCCGTCTGCGTTACTATCGTTACAGATCTCTGATCATAGTCTCTTAGAAACTTGGTTTGATAAGCTGTGGCGTCTTTTGGCTTGATTTCCACCCTTGGCGAGAGCCATATTTTTGGCTCCCACCTGAACTCGGTGTCACACCCGTCCCTTCTGAACCATGCAGTTTCGTCAACGTAGTTGAACTCGATGAGCCAGTTTCGGACACTTGTGATCTTCTCGTACTCGTGTTCTGTACTTATGTAGACAGGTCCAACGTATTTTCGAGTCCAGAAGTGACCTAATTCGTTCTGTGCAGCGAAGAGCAATTGGTTACAGCGCCAGGCCACATCTAGGGCGTTTGGGTCTGCGATCTTATCATAGTAGTCGATCAACGCAGTGACGAGTTTGCCCGTGTCGTCGGACCAGAAGTTGGGTAGGTTCGGATAGACCTCTATGTAGCCATTATGCGTCAGCATCCTGGATTTTACATTTTCAATGGTATCCGTGTAGATGTATGGACTATTCCACTTTTCGTTTAAGTAGGAGTCTAGGTGATTGAGAGTGAGGCTTATGAAGTCTAAAACCTCAGCGGTTTTTTTCCCCCAGATAGTGACAAAGACCCTGTCATTTTCCCATAGTCGAATAACCTCGTCCCCGTAGTCTTCGTAGTTAATATCACTTGCCTGAAATGGGCCTCTAATCCAAGTGAAGCATAAGATTGTTTCTTCTTCAGGCATAATTGCATAATATTTATTGAGAAGAATCTTTGAGTCTGCGCTCACCCACGTCATCCATCCTCCCAGAGGGTAATAATGCCCTATGAAGGGAGTTAAGGGCCAAAAGTCGGCACTTGAATAAGAAACATATATGCGCTCGCGCGCGACTCCAGAAGCTATAGTGAGTGCTTTCAAAGGTCTCCGACACAGGCTCTGGATCGTCATTTCCGGCTCGTAGGGAACGTGCAGATATACTTGGTAGAACAGAATGGATGAGGAAAGCAGGGTCGCGATGAATAGAACTGTTGTCGCTATTTCCCATTTTTTAGACGCCATTTTTTCTTCCTCCAAGTAAATGTGATGTAGCCTATCATGAGGGATAGAAATGCGAGAGTCGAGAGTAGGTAGAGATGCCATTCATAGGACCTTTCATAGACGAGGTTCACTTCATAAACGTTTGAGTCTATTACTGGCGCAATTTGAATCTTAATGAAGCCATTGTCATCTTTTGTTAACTGCGCTGAACTCGCGTTTGTTTGGATAGTCCACTCTGGGAAGTAGGCCTCCTTCACTACGATGGGTGCGCTCCTATTTGTATCTAAGATGATCGTTATTTTGTCGGGACGCCAAGTAGGCGACGTAAGCAGTCTGGCTTCAGTCTGCACAAGAGATTGAGAAGCTTTTGTTTCGTATATTAGTATCCCATCGATTTTCGCAGCCATTTGGAAGTCTTGGTTACCTCCCATTAAAAGAGAGCTGAGCGTCTCATTTTTTACTATTACGTCTTCTGGAATCATCACCCACTCAATACCTAATAATGAATGTTCTGATATTAGGGTTCTCCAGATCGCGATCCTAGCGCTCTCGTTCTTATCGTCACCGTAGGTCTTCGACAGCTCGTTCAAGGTGTAGTCATCTATGTCAACTAGGAGGGGCAAGACCTTGGCTTGCGGGTACCAGCCATCTACAATGGGTTTATCAGCATAGAGTGGGAGAATGAAAACCCATTCGGGGCATCTTATCGGAAGGATCCTAGCTTGATCCTCCTGTTTTTTGAAATATTCAATGACCCCTGCCGAAACCGCGCCGTTGCTACGGTAGGAGAAGTCGTCGGCTATTACGAAGTACCCAACGAAGGTGTTTGCTACAAGCATGGCTGTAACAAGCAGAAAGGGAACTATTTTTGGCGAAAAGCGGGGCTTTTGGGAGGCTGAGGTTCTTCCACCTTCTTTGAAAGTTTTTGCAGACGCTAGCACAGAGCTGAGTTTTCCGACTAAGATACATTCAGGAATGCAGGCATAAAGGGCGAAGCGAAATGTGTCCAGGCGCTGCCAGTAGGGTATAAGCTGGAATAGTAAGGCGTGGCTTCCGAAGCCTAGCCATGCGAATATGAAGAACCAGCCAAAAGACATGACGACGGGAAACCTTCCTTCTGCTCCTATGTTCCTGATCGATGAAATCAGGAGGGTAGGGACTATGACGGAGACGGCAGATATGAGGATCAACTCTATTGGGTGAAAGCAGACGTAGAGAGGCCCAATCAGAAGAGCGGATAAAGCGAAGAGAGAAGGCGTGGAGCAGATCAGCCTCGATCTTGGAGAAGTGTGTCCCTTATCTATCCAACAGGCTACAAAGAACGCTAGAGCGTATGTTGCGAGAAGCCATTGCATCAAGCCTAGATTATGGAATTTGTAGAGCATCTTGTCCCAGTGTTCTGGTGGCAGAAAGCTGTCCCACACGTCTCCGTTGGTGAAGGGGTTGTTTGAGAGGTAGTTGCTGAAACCCAAGAATGGGATGAGCCAAAAGGCCGCAAGTAGAGAAGAGACGGCTGCTGTAAATGTTGCCACTTTAATGACTCTCTTCAGGGTTTCCCAATTTCTTCTCAGCAGGAGATACGACGCGCTGATTAATAGAGCTGCGAGGGCAGCGCAGTAGGCTGAAAAATGATGGGTCAGAAGGAGGAGGCTGAAGGTGAGAGTGGTCATGATCAGGTCTTTAGACCCTTCGTTCTTCAAATAACGTATCAGGAAGGCGGATAGCAGGGCAACTAGGGGGATGGCGGCTACCGTCGGATACCTGTCCCAGAATATTAGATTCGCCATTACGCCGGGTATCAGGTTGAAGGCAAACGCCGCTACAAGGGCCTCGCGCCTACCGAGATTTAGGGTTCTAGCGAGGAAGTAGATGGTGAAGGGCGTCGCAACAAAGAAGGAGGTCTCCACGATCTTGTAGGATAAGATGGGGGAGACGCCGGCTAAGGCTAGCGTGAAGGCGAGGAGATAGCTCAGGGGCGGGTAGAAAAGGAGGAAAGGGAAGCCGCAATACCAGTAAGTGCACCATAGTGGTATCTTCCCGGTCGATTTGAAGCTCTCATATAGATACAGAACTTGAAAAACGTGACTAGATGAATCTACGCCCATTGGGACGCCCTCTGAGAACCTCGGAGAGGAGATCAGGAGGCTGATAACCGTCAGCCCTAGAAATGAGAGCAGTAACCTTTTTTCTTTCTTTATCTTGTCCAACCATTCGACTTCCAAGGGCATTCACCTCTGATCCTTAGTCTTTGAACCTGGTTTTTTCGTTAAATTGCGGACTATTCTTTCTAGGGGAGTTCTATACCTTAGAAAAATGTAGATTGCTGCTAGAGCGGTCAACAAGATTAACGCAACATCAACTTCTGCCTTGGTTACAGGCATCTCGAAGAAGAAGCCAACAATTTCAAGCTTCACTGTGAGGCTTGTAGTGACTGTTTCAAGCTCAACCGATGTTTCATAGATCACCCCCCTATGCTCCACGCGTATATTGTAGGCTCCTTTTGATAGATGTCGAAGATACGCGTATCCTTCGCCATTAGATCTTTGGGCCTGTATTTTCGTACCGTTAGGCCAGAAGATGGTTACTACTGAGTCGGCTAGGGCGGCATTGTAATAGTCTATCGTTTTCACCGTCAGCGAACAGCTGAATATGGAAGACACAGTAATTGGGTTCAAAGAAGCTCTGACTTTGACGTACAAGAGCTTCTCAGTTGAGTTGTACACCCAGCCTACGTCATAGGAGCTTAGAGTGGTTAAGGATTGGGATCGAGGAGCAGAAACATTGTTGACGTAGACAACGATCGGTTCTTTTGATGAGACGATCTGTACAGTCGAGTCTAGGAGATATGGAGCATTTATCTCCAGATTTAGGGCCTCACTATCATAACTATAAGATGAGTCTAGTAGATTCAGTATGAGCGATTCCTTGACGTATGGCGAGGGTGAGACTGGCTTGGTCAGGTTTATCAATATTGTATGTGAGTCTTGATCATAGTACTTATCGGGGATTCTGAGGCTTTGTACAGCCTCGTCATCAATAATTATTTTGTCAATCGCCCCCTGACCTCTTATCATGACGGTAAATGTAGTCTTCTTATAGGTGAATGTCAGGTTCATGGAGTTCCAGTAGGAGGGAATATAGGGATAGAGATTTAACCCGGATGGGTCGACAATTCTGATGAAGATAGAAGCTAAGGTGTAGGCGATCCATCCTCCGAAGGTGCCTATTCCGTAGTAGGATCGCGAGGCTTTTGCAGGATCTTGGTAGAGGTAGTCCCAGAGATAGGTTGATATGTGCTCGGAGAAGAGACCTTGAGCGGTGGCGTGTTCCTTGCACCATAGGATCCAGTCGAAAGCCTCGTCAACTTCTTCATTCGCCAACTTGAAGAGGGCAAACCAGCATGTGTATGTAAACCATGGGCCGTATCCTCCGTTCCACCGCTCTGGAACCATTGGCTGACCGGCATCTTTTTGGTATCTCCATATGCCTCCGATTTCTGGGTCATTCAGATTTTCTAGAAGATAGTTGTAAGTGAATCTCAGTCTCCAGTCTGAAGCGTTTAGTAGAGGAGTGTAAAAGAGAAAGGGAGTAATCATCTTGATGTCTGCCCAAGTGTACTGTTTTCCTCGATGAAATCTTCCACAGAAGGAGTCGATGATCGGGTTCCATAGGTAGTTGAGGGTTCCTGACCTTATTCTCTCCGATGCTGCCTCCCACTCAGAGGCTTTGGATGACTGTCCCAATACTCTTGCGATTCTGGATCCAGAAACGAAGGCAGCGTAACTGCAAGCCTGGGTCCATGGCTCATAGCCTTGGCTTACGCCAGGCCATTCATGTAAAGAGGCTTGAGTATAGACTAGTCCGGAGTAATTTTGCATTCTCTCCAGATATTCGCAGGCCCTCTGGACAGAGTCCCAAGTCTCCTCTAGAAAGGCTAAGTCGCTGGTGGCGCAGTAGTGGAAATAGACTCCGTAAACGTAGAGTGCCGTCTGATCTGTCTCGTTTGGCCAAGTGTTGGAGGCATATCTATCTACTTCGTAGAAGGTATAGAATGAACCGCTGGGACTTTGGACCGACTTCGCGAAGTATAGGGCATCCCGTGCCTCGTCCACATAGCCCAACAGGTCGAATACCATGCTGAAGAAGACGAGGTCCCTGACCCATATATGTAGATAATAGGGGCGGAACATCCATCGTGAACCAGGGGCCTCTCCTCCCCACCTCATCCATCGTGTTCCATCCATGCAGGCAATTACGGCGCCCGATGGTCTGTGAATTCCCATTAAAGAAAACATCAACGAGAGGTCAAACATATCATTCAAATATGGGTCAGGTGTGTCGAGGGAGGCTCTTCTTAGCCAATCCTTCCAGAAGGTTTTTGTTGCCTCATAGTGTTGGCTCGGTGATTTTTGCTTGGCATTGTGAACCTTGTTGAGAGCGTCTTCAGGGCTTTCCCCTAAAGCTATGAAGAAGAAAAGTGCCTGCGAGGACTCTCCTAGAGACAGGGCGCCCACCGGCCATTTGAATCCACAAGATTTGGCGTATGTTCGTCCAGTTACGTTCTCGAGTAGATCATAGTAGATCATTTGTTTAGCATCTTCTCCAGCGTAATATGCGGCGGGAGGTGTCCAAGAGGATACAGAGATGTAGATGCCCAAATGAGGCTTCTCCACAACGTAGGCGCTCTCATTTTGGTCCCAAACGAAATCACAGTATTCGTTGTTTATGGGCGCCTCAAAGTTAAGGTAGAGAATTAAGTCATTTAGAGGCGCATCAGCCAGGTTGGTTATAGAAGCGCCCCATACAATCCCGTCCTCCTCCTCGGAGGCGAAAAAAGTCCAAGTAACCCTAATGTCAGGGCTAGCGGGAGTACTGATGTTTATTTCAATAATAGGAGCACCAGTCACATAGTCAGCATAGTCGATGTTTGGGAAGTCGTTGGACCATTCGAAGTAAGATACGTTGTCCTTAGAATATCTCACTCCGAGGTATGCCTCTGAAACGCTATAGGTTAGGCCCTCATTGCCTCGTCCAAGCTTCCATCTACTGTAGGGACATACGTCAACTAGTTCCCACGATCCCCAACCGCCGAGTTTGCTGCTCCACGCCCTACTCAGTACAGCCATGGTCTTTCCGTTTGCTGCGATGAACGAAGGCGTTGTGATGTTTGAGAAGCCTTGGTTAGCGGTTGCTTGCTCAGGCTGTGGATCAACCTTGTTTTCTTGCGTCGCTGCTGAGGGCTGAGCTAGGAAAGGAAGGTTTGTCGAGATGATAAAGAGTACGATGAAGACTTTGAGTCTCTTGATTCCTCTGAAAGCTTCCCGAGTAAACCGCATCAGTCCGCACCATTTATCGGTATTATTCCCTATCTTCATCCTTTACGACTTTATGCTTTCACGCTAGGCCAATTCGATCGATAAGAAGTGAGATGAGGCCGCCTGCAAATTTTAGAACTTCTTTTGATCCCAGCTTCGACATCCCTAGGCGTCTGTCAAAAAATGTGATCGGCGTTTCTCCTATTTTTAAACCAGCTTTCTTGTAGCGGTAAATCGTCTCGACTTGAAACATGTACCCGTCTGACTTGATGGATGAGAAGTCTACCTTCCTCAGAGTTTTTGAATCAAATGCGCGGTATCCGCTGGTCACGTCTTTGACATCCAATCCTAGCAGGAGCCTTGCGAGAAAATTGGCGCCCTTGCTAACCATCCTCCGCCTTAATGGCCACCCTGGAATAGAACCGCCTGGAATGTACCTTGATCCTATCACCAGATCGTACCCCTGAAGTATTTTTTCAATAAAATCGGCAATGAACTTGGGATCATGCGATAAATCCGCGTCCATCTCCAGTAGCACATCGCATCCGAGGCTCCTCGCAACCTTGAACCCGTATTTATAAGCGCTTCCGATGCCCAGCTTATCGGACCTCCGAAGTACCGTGATGTTCCCGTACTTCCTAGCGAACTTTTCAGCCTCTTCAGCTGTCCCGTCAGGGCTCGCGTCGTCTACAACAATTATATGCAGATCTACGTGTGCCTTCTCTTTGGTGGCCTCTATCTTTGGGATTAGCCGTTGGATGTTCTCTTTCTCGTTGTACGTTGGGATGACTATGGAAACTCTTACAGGTCGTTTCATGTTAAGCCCTTTAACTTGAAGAGTTTAGTAATGGGAATAAATGTAAGTTTATAATCCTTATACAGCACATTGTCAGAGGTTTAATAAGTGTTGTTCATTAAAGCTGCTCGCCGTGGTCAATGATGTTTTCAGAGTTTTTCACAAGTGTTATCGCATTTGTCGTCAGTGCTCTAATCATTCTGTTTCTCACCCCACAGGTTGCCGACAAGATGAGAAAAAGGAGGATAGTTGGTGTAGACGTTCACAAGCAACACAGACCAAAGATACCAGAAATGTGCGGCATCTGCATCTTGGTGGGTTTGGCAGCTTCAATCATTGTTTCTCTCACAATCCTGCTGAACTATGCCGCGGATTTTTTGGCTTTTCTTTCGGTTGTCTTGCTCTCGGGGCTGATCGGCGCCGTTGATGATTTAAGACGTTTAGGTCCAAGAATTAAGCCATTGCTGACTGCTTTTGCCAGTCTACCCATCCTTTTGATGGGTACATACGACGCTCGTCCTGTTTTGCCTCTCATTGGTAGAACCAGGCTGACGATCATTTACCCGCTTTTGATACCGTTTGCCATAGCAGTTCCGTCTAACGCCGTGAATATGATGGATCCCTTAAATGGCGTTATGAGTGGTACGTGCAGCATCGTTGTCCTTGTCTTGACGATTTCTGCAGCGATGCTGGGTCATTGGAACGCCGTAGTCTTGGGCGCTGGCCTACTGGGATCTTTACTTGCCTTTTATTACTATAACAGGTTTCCATCAGCAGTTTTTCCTGGTAACGTCGGTACTCTGGCGATTGGAGCGGCCATCGGGGCATTAGTTGTTGTTGGGCACCTAGAAGCTGTTGGAGTTGTGGCCATGATGCCCCATATAATGAACGCCTTTTACTTCTTGACCAGTGTAGGCGGTCTGTATGAAAGAAGACAGATAGCAAAAAGGCCCATACGTGTGTTGAGCGACGGAAGGTTGGTAGCGAGTTCGAGCACTAGTTCCCCCTTGACCTTGACGAGAACAATTTTGGCCATAGGTCCGATGAAGGAGGAAGAGGTAATTCGTTACTTCTTTCTACTCACTGCTTTTTCTGGTTTCCTGGCATTTCTAACAGTTTTTATGATGATGATGACATGAAAAAGATTTTCTGGTTGTTTGGTGTTCTGCTTTTTGTTTGGCTGATTATGCTCCTCGAGCTGTGGCTGATTCTCCAAGTAATTCTGCCCATGACAGTAGTAGCTGACAGATTCTTTGGCACGCTGCTCACTGGAGTATTAAGGGTGGGAGCTGGTGTTGCGTCTTCCATCATGTGGCTTTGGCTTTGGAGAAGTATAGAATACGCGCTTTTTTGGAAAATCTTCAAGGCTCATAAAAAGAAAGTCTAAGCTAGGTCTTCTTTCTCGATTGTTCCAATGATGACTTCTAACGGATCCTCCATCTTAGAGGTCACGGTCTTCGCCCTCTCTTGGGATTTTTTGCGAAAAGCTTCTAAGCGGTCTAGAATTTGAACGATCTTCTCCGCTACTTTTTTAGGATCTATCTCTCTGTAAGAAAGCTTCTTTCTGATAAGATATCTCTCAACAAAGGTGGGCTCGCCCGGATAGCATGTTATCGTTGGAATTCCCATGAGAGCGGCTTCAGCTGTCATCGTCCCCCCAGCTCCTATGAAAACAGATGAGAAGTATAGAATACTGGGTCCATCTATGACCTTCTCCGGAACGATCACCCTTCTATGAAACTCCTTCTTTACAATCTCTATCTGTTCTTGGTATCTCGGTAGGAAAACGATCTGGGTAGGCTTCCTCAGTTTTTTGACTAGACCATTGATTATGGGTATTGTTACTGACCCCATTTCTAGTTTTCTGTCTAGAAGGTATGATGCAAAAGTTTCTTCCGCTCTGAAGAGCACGATAGGAATGGTGTTTTCCAGTCCGAGTTCGTCCAAGATCTTAGAGTCTGGATGAAATTCTCTCAGCCACACGATGGGGTCCAGGGCGTCGTATTGGACGATTTTTTCCGGGCTTGCACCAAGCTTTGACCACTTGTCTAGTGGTATGATTTTCGGCGAGAACAATTTCTTTGAGAGCGGTATCGTTAGTAGTGCGACAGCTTCTGAGTGGGGAGAGTCGTTTATCGTATAATGTGGTATGCTTAGTCCAAAAGCTGTGCGCGCTGCCTCTGGCGACGCAAATCCTATTGAGAGATCTGGCTTGAACTCTTGTACAATGCTGGCCAGCTCAGCTATTCTCTCTGAACTCGCAATCAACTTTCCTTTGAGACTTGCGCCACCGTGTTTTCCGACCACGGTGGCGGTCATCTTCTTCAGTTCGAGGAGTTCGTTTGCCTCACGATATCTTCTCGTTGTCCTCAATACCGTGTGGTCCTTGGCCTCGAGTCTCCGGCTTAACTCTCCCATGAAAAGAACTTGTTTTGGCGTCAGTATGTCTACCCAGATCCTCATATTCTTAGCCACCTCCGCCTGTGTTGGGGCGAACGTGGAGATATTTGAAGTGGCATCTTAATTAGACTTTAAGCTTTTTATCTAAAGAGCTAAGAATCATATGGGGTCTTGTGTTTATGAATGCTTCAAGATGCTTATGATGTGTTCGAGGGAACGTATATGGAATGGGGTGGGCTTTGAGAGCCATTATGGATATGGATCCTGAAGACATTAGAACTTCGATAAAAAGCGGGGTCCTCACCGTTGGTGTTTATGGCCTTGGCTGGATGGGTTTGCCTATCGCCTGCCTGTTTGCCGAGGCTGGTGCTAATGTTATTGGGGTAGATGTAAACAGATACGTTGTTGAGACAGTTAACGGCGGAAGAAGTCATGTCGAAGAGCCAGAGCTACAGAAGCTATTGAAGAAACACGTGAAAGCTAAAAGGCTGGTTGCCACGGACGACGTCGGTGAAGCGGCTTTAAAAAGCGATGTGATCATAATCGTTGTCCCGACTTTGATTGATGGGCGAAAAGTGCCCGATTACTCCGCTGTTAGAAAGGTCTGTAAGAGTATCGGGATGAAGCTGAGAAAGGGGTGCCTGGTCATCTTTGAAAGCACTGTCGGACCAGGGACGACCGAAGGCTTGGTCAAGAAAACGATTGAAAGGGCTTCTGGTCTTAAAGCCGGTTCAGACTTTTGGCTAGCCTACAGCCCGATAAGGGCGTCTGCTGGCAGCGTCTTGAGGGATGTGCAGAGCTATCCGAGGGTGATAGCTGGTTTGAATGAGGATAGCTTGAAGGCAGCTAGTGCTGTTCTGAGCACCATCGTGATGGGAAAGCTTATTGAGGTTCAGGATGTTAAAACGGCTGAAGCTGTTAAGCTCTTTGAAAACGTTTATAGAGACGTTAACATTGCTCTTGCGAATGAGCTGGCGATCTTTTGCGAGAGAGCAGGTATAGACTTTGAAGAGGCAAAGGAGATAGCAAACACGCAGCCTTTCTCGCACATTCACACATCGAGTATAGGGGTTGGTGGCCACTGCATCCCTCAGAACCCCTACTTCCTAATCGAAGAGGCTGATTCGGTTGGGGTTAAGCTTGCGCTATCTAAAGCTGCTAGGAGGATCAATGACGAGATGCCTAAACATGCCGTTGACCTTGTTATCAACGGGTTGAGGGCGCGTAGAAAGACTCTGAGGCGGGCTAGGATCGGTGTTCTCGGCGTCTCTTATAAGGCAAACGTTAAGGAGGCTAGGGCGTCTCCTGTCCATCAGGTCATAAGAACGCTAACGAAGAAGGGCGCGAAAGTTGTTGTTTACGACCCATACTTCAGTGCAGACGAAATCAGGGAAATGGGATACAATTCAGCAGACAGCCTTTTGCAGGCTATCGATGGTGTTGATTGTATCTTCTTTGCAGTCGCTCACGCTAAGTTTAGGAGTCTAGAGATCGACGATATCGGGAGGTTCGTTAAGAAACCGGTCCTCCTAGTTGATGGCTGCCACATTCTCGACTTCAAAGATGTGAAGAGAAAATGGGTTGTTTATCGGGAGATCGGGCGTGGTAAGGTTTGAGAGAGGTCAAGTTCGGAGTCATAGGCGTCGGTTTTTGGGGACGGAATCAAGCAAGGGTTCTATCGGGGCTAGAGGGAGCTAACCTGGTTGCGGTGTGCGACGTGGATCAAGTTAGGGCAAAGAGTGTTGGTGAAAAGTATGGTGTAAGCTGGTATACCGAAAATGCAGAATTGCTGAGAAGGGATGATATTGATGCGGTCTGCGTATGCACGCCGACCATCACCCATCATAGAATTGCTTTGGAAGCGATTGATGCTGGCAAACACGTCTTGGTTGAGAAGCCGATGGCGGAATCTCCCAAGGAGGCTGAAGAGATTTTGGGCGCAGCCGAACGCAAGGGGGTCTACTTAATGACTGGCTTTGTAGAGAGGTTCAACCCAGGGGTTCAGAAGGTTAAGAAACTGATCGATGACGGAGTGCTTGGTAAGGTTGTGCTGGCGTTCGCTAGGAGGGTTGGTAGGTGGCCTGAAAGGGTTGGAGACATCGGTGTGGTAAAGGATTCAGCAATACACGACATTGACATAATGCGGTTCTTGTTTGAGGAGGACGTTGCGAGCGTTTACGCTAGAGCTGGAAGTTTGGGTCACAAGCTTGAGGATTATGCACAGATTATTCTGGGGTTTAGTGGAAACAGAACCGCCTTCGTGGAAGCGAATTGGCTGACCCCCCGTAAGGTACGAATGCTGACTGTGACTGGGACTGATGCTATAGCCGCTGTGGATTACGTCACGCAGGAGATCACTATTAGCAACGCTGAAAAGTCCGTGACACCAAATTTTAAGTGGGAGGAGCCGCTGATGCTTGAGCTGAGGCACTTTACGGAAAGCATTATGTCTGGTCGAAATCCAGATGTTACTGGTCTTGATGGGCTGAAGGCCTTGGAGGTCGCTGAGGCTGCCCTGAAGTCTGCGAGAACTGGTGAAAAAGTTATGTTAGCCTGAACGGTTCCAGAGAAAAAGCCGTAGAAAAGGTTGAATATGAACTTGTTAGGAGGTGGAGGATGGTTTGAAGAGAAGGCTCATGGACATTTTGGCCTGTCCGATATGTAAGCACTCGCCTTTGGATCTTCATGTCTTCGAGGAGAAGGATGAGATCGTTGAGGCTTTGATAGTCTGTTCTGCTTGTAATCGTTGGTATCCTGTTATCGATGAGATCCCACATATGTTGCCGGATAACCTTAGGTCGAGAGACGAAGATCTTTCATTCTTAAGAAAGTGGGAGAAGATGGTTCCAAAGAAGATTTTGAAGGAAGGCAAGCCCTTTAGTTTGTCTTCTGGTTAGTCAACTGTATCGTTTTTATGAAACCTCCATAGTCTTCACATCTTTTTATGCTATTGTTGTGAAAAGCTGAGTTTAACTGTTCGTGTGTCAGAAAACATCGTGACCCCTTTTCAGATCAGAAAAGTTCAAAAGGCGGGAGACTGAGATGCAGACATGTAGCCCGGTGGTGTAGCGGTCAAGCAAGGGCAGATAAACCCCTTGAATAGCGGGCTTTGGAGGCGACTAGTTGCCGCCGTAGAAACCCGCTGACAGGAGTTCGAATCTCCTCCGGGCTACCACCGCTCAAGCGTGAATTTATACTGTTCTCTTCTTTTTTGTTGAGACTTTGGCAGATGTGGTGATTGAGAACACATTCGCCGAAATGTTCCCTATGGTGGAGACGTCACCCGAATAAGTCCCCCGCAACCCCCTCCTTTTTTGCGTAGGCTTTTCAGCGTTGCATATTTTGGAGATACTATATATTTGGATACTGCGAAAAGTAATGGAGGAGAAGACGATGGAGTCAGCTTACTTAGGAGTCATAGTGCTTGGGTTCCTGCATGGGTTGGATCCTGGACATAGTTGGCCCGTTGCCTTCCTATATTCTGTAAGGAAAGATAGATCTCTGTTCTACGGGTTCCTAAGCTCGGGCATAATTTCATTCTTTCATTTCGTGTCGTCTGTTGCGGTGGCTATCGCGTATATGCTCTTCAGACCCTTTCTCGATATTTCTATTCCTCTTCTTAAGTATGTTGCCGCAGTCATCCTCGTCATCTTAGCCTACGCGTTCTTCACGGAGGATGTCAAAGACGAATCTGAGAATCAGCACGGACATCTTCACGAAAATTCGGAGGAGATCGAACATGCACATAAACATGAGCATCAGGGTCAGGTCCAACACACTCATTGGCATAAGCACGCCAAGAGGGCGATACTCAGCCTCTGGGCATCGCCTCATTCGCTTTTGTTCTAGGATTCGCTCATGAGGAGGAGTTCGCTCTTCTAGCCCTTGCGGTAGGAGGAATCGACCCTATGTTGTTGATGCTGTCTTACGCTGCATCAGTCACTTCTGCGCTGGTCGGAGTAACCCTGTTGAGCGTGAAGGCGTATGAGCGAGTCCACCAAAACATAAGACGCTACGAGAAACATATTCCAAAGCTAAGCGCCATAATCCTCCTACTGATGGCCGTTGCCCTCATTCTTAACTTGGCTTAGACATCTATGGGACCGACGCTGTACGCTCCGCAAAGATAGACTTAAGCTTTTACATACACTATAGTGGATATATCTCTCGCGAATCTCCTTTCCTATTCTTTATCGAATTTTTAGAAAACAGTGGCACTATGAAGAGTGGCTTTTTTGCTTCGCGCGCGGACAACCTTTCCAAGCTTGTCTACCCACTTTTCTCCTTCGCTTCGGCCTCAAATTCGGCGTAGAGGGAATCGAAGACGATAAATGCCTTGGAGAGTATCTCATTGTCGGTCTTTGAAGTACGTGCTAATCCCCTGATGATTTTGAAAACGCCTGCTGTCTCTGGCAGGCTTAGCTTTGCTGGGTCTTCACCAGATGTCACTTCGAAGTCGTGAATGATCCCTTGAATTGATCCGATAATGGGATCTACAATGTGATACTTATCTACCAGCACATCGAAAGCCGTCTTGACACCTTCTATGGGATTAATCTCTGCTCCCGGTAGAACGAACGGCATCGCGCCACTCGGAATTGGATCTCCTCGATCGATGAACTCGAAGACCGCATCCTGATCGACGAGTTTCTTGATGAGCCAAGCAGAGGCGCATCTATCTAGATGTGGCTCATGTCGCGTGACCCAAAGCATACTGGTCTACCTACTTCGTCTTGGCTTTAAAGAATGCATAGAGGGCATCATACACTGGCCATTGCTTGGACATGTTCTCGAAGTCGTCCTTAGTTATCAGCTTGAAACCTTCAGCGATGGAATTCAGTCCTGGCGATTCTGGGGTGAGATTGCGGTTCTCTGTATCTGCTCCCCTGACCACCTTGGCAAGCTCTAGGAGCGCTGGCTCCTTCAAACCGTACTTATGGACGATGGCGTCAAAACTGCATTCCTCCCCATGATGGCCCAGCTCCACGTTCGGAGAATCGAATGGGATGGCGTTCTGCTCCTTCGCCACTTGAAGAACCCTATCTCCTGGCACAAAAAGAAAATCGGCCTCAGAATCCACGAATCTCTTGATAAGCCACGGGCATGCTATCCGGTCAACCTTCGCCCTTTCACGGGTTACCCACTTCATTTCTAACGCCTCAAGGTGAACTGTTCAGCCTTCGTCCTTAAAGCTGTTTCACCTTCACTTATGGGTTTCAAACCCTGCGTCTTTTGGTTATTCTTGATAGAACAAAGACTACGCCAGATAATATTAGAAGGAGACTGAGCGAAGAGAAGAGACCCAGATATTGTAGGCTAGTCGTAAGGATTACTCCGCTGACTATTGGTCCAAGGGTTTGTCCAACATCCATCATTGTGCTAAGAAAGCCCATAGATGCGCCGACTAGATTAGCAGGCACTAGTTCACTGATTAAGGGGGACGTTGAAGAGATCACCATTGCAAAGCCAAGCCCATATCCAACCGAAAGAAGGATCAAAGTCATGAATTGTGTTGAAAATGGGAATGCTAATAGTAGTAGACAGCTAATCGATGATCCTACGACTATCGGGATGTGCCTGCCGGTTTTATCTGAAACTCTACCCATAAATGGCCTCGCTACGATTAAGGCTACTACTTGACATCCCATAATTATACCGATGGAGAACGGGTCCAACTTTACAGTCTCCTTCAAATAGCCAACCAAAAAGAATTCTACTGCGCCATAGACATAGTATTGACTTGCTTGAATGAGGCTTACCACCAAGATGCCACGGTTTTTAGCAAGTTCAAACCATCCACGGAACATTCTGCGGGTGGTCTCCTTTGTCCCACTGTAATAGGCAGCAGAACTTTTTCTCTCTGCCAGAAAAAGGAGGGTTATGACAAATGCCGTCGCACCAGCTATGCCCACAGCCAAATAGAGCACATGATAGCTATAACTTGTCAAGAACAGGATATATCCGCCCAAGAAAGGCGCGATTCCTCGTCCAACAGCAGTAGCTGAAGAAAAAAGGGATATTCTTTCCCCTCGCTTGGTTGGAAACCGTTCAGCAATAGTGGCTTCAATGACGGGTACAAAGATTGCGGTTGCAAAGCCATGATAAAAACGAACAAGGATTAGCTGCCACCATGCAGTAATTAACAGATAAAGGAAAGGCGCTGAAGCAAAGATGAACGTGGATACCAACAAAATTCTTCGTCTGCCAAGAATATCTGAAAGGGAAGCAGCAGGAAGACTGACAAGCATTCCAGGAATAGTTGAAGCAGACGCAACTAAGCCTATGAAGCCTTCAGGAGTTTCAAGACTTGCCGCGAAAGGCTTCAAAACTGGGTTTTTGGACATAGTTGAACTTAAAATTGCGAATAGTCCCATCATGCAGAGTATCCAGAAAACACTGTCTCTAACATTCTTCATCCATGAAGTCATCAACTAGCTAACATAGAGATTGGATAGTTTTAGGCTTTTGCTACCAATACATGTAACATGACATAGGCAGGCTAATCGGCACAGTCAATTCACCTAAGTCGCGCGCAATCTGGTTTTTCTCATTCTTCTAACTCTTCTCATTTTTCTCATTCTTCTCAAACCGTTGAGCCGCTTTAAATCAGGCTCGCCAATTTGGTCATGTCGACGTCGTGTTGGCTAGGCTCTGCTTCTTCCCCTACATCGGTGGAAAGTACAATTTTTTGAAGGCGCTACGGACGACCAATTTACGGTAATAGTCGCAACCAGTGTTCATTTTGTTTGTTGTGAGTCGCAATGAAGGGAGCGGTATGTGAACGAAAAACAAAATAGAGAGACCAACTTCTGCATCAGCAGTTAAATCCACATCATCTAGGCCTTGATACGAGATTTCTCAGAAATGTGTGGTTAACGTTAATATTCTTAATGCTACTCCGCCCAAGCTTATTGCAAAGATCATTTCAAATGCTGTTATGAACAGCGCTTTCTTCCAGCCAAACTCTTTCACTAGAGCGGCGATTGTTGCTATGCACGGTATATAGAACATCGTCACCAAAGTGAACACGACCATCTGAACCGGCGTCAAGACTTTGGCAAAATCGGTCGTTCCCAGCAGAGTAGCAAGCATGATAAGTGTCAACTCCTTTCTCAACACGCCAAAGATCAACGCTATCCCTGTGATTGCTGGCAACCCCAGCCAGGTAACAGTTATTGGGCTGAGAATGTTTCCAATAGGCTCCAGAATGCCTAGGATCTCAATCAGCTTAACGGCGACGCTACCTACAACTATTAGGGGGAATGCTATCTTGACAAATTCTTCCAGCCTGAACCATGTTTGCTTCGCCACGGTCCTCAGGTGGGGAATTCTGTAGTCACTCATCTCCATGATCAGGGCGGTAGGTTCTCCCGGTATGGCCTTAAAGGCGATTCTGCCGAGGGCGAAGATCACCAATAGGTCGAAAACATACAGCACCAGAGCCCACTGGATACCAATGAACGCACCGACCAAGCCTAGGATGATTACTGTCCGCGCAGCGCATGGCACCAGCGTTATGACGAAGTCTGCGAGAAGTCTCTCCCTCTCCGTCTCCATGATTCTGCAGCCCAGACACGCTGGGACATTACAGCCGTAGCCGAGCATCGCTGGAATGAAAGCTTTTCCATGCAATCCTATCTTGTGCATCAAATTGTCCATTAAGAAAGCAATTCGGCTGAGGTAGCCCGAGTCCTCTAGAAAGTAGAGTATGAGATAAAATGGGGCGATGTAGGGAAGGGCTATGGTGATTCCCGCGATTATCCCTTCCATGACCCCGCCCCAGATAAGCTCTCCGGTGATGCCTGCCCCGAAAACGTTCTCGAAGATGGGCTGCCATCCCATGAAGAATTCTCCCAACATCTCTGAAAGGTGGTTTCCGAAGGTAAACACGGCGAAGAATATTGAAAGTACTACTGCCAGCATAATGGGGTAGCCAAAGATCCTATGAGTCGTTATGTCGTGGAGGTTCTCTCTCAATGTTGGCTTCATGGGCGTTGTTATACTTTGCACTTTCCTGGCAATTCGCCCCGCTATCTCGTACCGCTCGGACGTTATCACTGTTGAGCATGGTTGGACATGAATCTCCTCAATCTCCTTTGCAAGCTTGTCCGCGGCGGATACGATTTCTGGATCTATCTTCCTGGCTTCTCTTTCAATCTCTTCGTCTCCCTGTAGGAGCTGGATTGCGGTGTACCTTGGAGGATACTTATATGAAGCCTTGCTAACCATATCGCTTATTATTCCAATCCGCCTTTCAATTTCATTCCCATACTTTACTCCAGAGGATTTTACGTCCGCAGCCTTCTCAATCATTTCCACGGCTTTTTCCAGGAGGTCGTAGACGCCAACGCCCTTAATTGCCACTGTAGGGATTACTGGTATCCCCAAGATATGCTCCAGTTTCTCTATGCTGATCTCTATTCCCTTGCTCTTCGCCATGTCGATCTGGTTCAAGGCCATGATCATCGGGGTTTCCAGTTCCATCAGTTGTAACGTGAAGAACAGGTTCCTTTCTAGAACGGAGGCATCCACGACATTTATCACCAAGTCCGGCCTCTCGACGGCGATGTACTCCCTTGAGATCAGCTCCTCTATGGAGAAGGTTGAGAGGGAATAGATTCCAGGCAGATCAATGATGTCTATCGTGTAACCCTTAAAATGCAGAGTCCCTTCTGCCTTCTCAACAGTCTTCCCTGGCCAGTTGCCAATATGCTGGTGAAGACCTGTGAGGTGGTTAAAGATCACGCTCTTCCCTACATTAGCATTTCCGGCCAAAGCGATCGATAATTTTCTCTCTGTCATCTCTCCATCTCTACGTAAATCCTCTCAGCAATGCCTCTGCCGAGGGCGAGTCTTGAACCTCTCACGAGAATTTCTAGCGGACCGTGAAACGGGGCTGACTTGACGACAGTCACTCTTGTGCCTGGGGTCAGCCCCATGTCGTTAAGTCTCTTCTCGAATCCCCAGCCTCTTCCTCGACCCCTTCCATGACCAGTCTTTATGGAAGTCACTTTTCCAATCTGTCCGTCCCTGAGGGCGGTCAACGGCACCTCAAGTTCTTCCGAGGCTCGCTTCTCCATGCGACTACCAGCTCTTTCAGCTCGTTCTCTTTACTTGGATGATTGATGCCATTGCATGACTCAGTGCATGGCTCACTCCGCCTACCTTCAGGGTTACAGGACCATCGAAGGGGGCTTTTTTCAGAACCTCTATTGAGGCTCCAGGCGTCAGCCCAATTGTGTCGAGGTAGCGCAGGAAGTCTGACTTCTCCTCCGTTATCTTCGCTATCGTTCCTCTTTCTTTTTCGTCGAGTTCTGTTAGAGGCTGCGTTTCTTCTTCAACTATTCCCCCGCATTCGGTGGGGATTGGGTTTCCATGGGGGCATGTTCTAGGATGATCAAGCGCTTTTTCAAGGTTCTTGGTGATGTCGCTGGTGATGCCGTGTTCGAGCCTGCAGGCTGCTGTGTGAACCTCACTCCACTTTACGTGCAGGATGTCGGTGAGCAATCGTTCCGATAGTCGATGTCTCCTTATCACGTGTAGAGCTATCTTTCGCCCCTCTTCCGTTAGTTTGACGCCTTTATAGGGCTCGTGTGTCACTAAGCCTCCTTTCTCTAATCGATCTATCGTGTTGGTGACGGTTCCAGGAACCACTTGGAGCAACTCAACAATGTCACTGGTCCTCGCGACGCCGCTTTTTTCTTGGAGCCTGTAGATGCCTTCAAGATACTCCTCGATTACTGCGGTAACCTCTTCGTTCATAAGAGATCACTACGAGTAGACTAAATGTAAAATACGACTACTCGTATTTTAACATTTCGGGTTAGACTGGGCCACAGAAAAAGAGATCGTTAAGTAGGTCTATCAAGGCCTAGGGTGCCATTGCGGCGACCTTTACCTGTTTTACCCCACTCCTCGTCATGAGGGCCTGAGTAAGGTCTCTGACTTCCTGGACGCTTCCATCGACCGCAATGATCTCTAAGCACTTATCTTCTTCTAGATGAATGTGTAGAGTTGAAGAAGTCAGGTGTTTAAATTGATGTTGAGTTCTTGCGACCTCATTCAAGAGACCAGGTTTGTCTAAGTAGTAGAGCACAAGAACGGCGCCGGTTATTTGCCCCTCCTCTCTTCGCATCCACTCAAACTCGGTGATGAAGCTTCGCACGGCATCGTGAATTGCTTTTGAACGGTTCTTGTACTGCATGTTCTTCCAAGTCTCATCAAACTTCTTCACAAGAGGTGGAGGAAGCGAGACGCTGAAGCGCGTCACCTTCATTTTCTGGGACATGCAAATCACCATTCAATAGCTTATACGAGAAACCTTTTATAGATAATGTTACTATTTCATCAATTCGTAATATAAAATGGGTCACTTCAATACTCGTGAGTTAGCCAGTATCGCCCTATTTTCGGGCCTCTGGGGCGTCCTAAGTTCCATCTTTGCCCCTATAGTGTTCCGGATATTCGGATTGCCAATCCTGTGCGACATAATAGGCTTCGCAATCCTAACTCTGACCGTCTGGTGGATCAGGAAGTTTGGGGCAGTTACTGTGGTGGGGCTGGTTGCGACAGTCGTAAACTTCATATTCAATCCAGGCGGTTTTCATTTTCTGGGCTTCACAGCAGCCAGTATAGTCTTCGATGCAACTGCGAAGCTTGTGGGATACGACAGATGCTTTGAGAAGCCTCTGTTCACCACAGTCTCTATGTTCTCCACCTCAGTGCTCTCAGCCGCATTGGCAGGTCTAATAATAGGTGTGTTCTTCACAGCCGCACCAGCCTTGGCCAGATGGGGCGGGGTCCTTGGTTGGGCTGCTCTGCACGCAATTGGCGGCTTCATCGGAGGCTTCATCGGCGTAGCTTTGGTTACAAGCTTGGCAGCCGTAGGTGTGCGAAGAGTAGGTGTGAAAAAGTAGATGCTGACGACTGTGTCTAAAGAGCTGCTAGCAGATGCGGTTAGACTGCATGGACATCTTGGGCCATTCCTAGTACTGGGCTTGAAGATGAGTCTTTTGGCGAAGGAGACTCTGGGCCAAGAACCAGACAGGTGCAAGATAGAAACTATGAATCACAAACCCTTCATTTGCGTGGTTGACGGAGTAAGGACAGTGATGGAAAGCGACAAAATAATCGTGAAAGAAGGGAACGGCCTGCTCGCCAGATTCAGCTTATGTGATGGAAGAGAAGCCATCATTGGAGTAAAGAAGGCTCTGGTCAATAAATATGCCGAAGGCCCTTGGGAAAGAAGCGAAGAATACGCCTATGAAGTCATGAAAAGCGATGATGAAGAACTCTTCGAGTCGATAACTCAACCAGCCCGCAGTTCACTTAGACGCAGACCGAAGTCTAAAAAGTCATGACCAAGGTTCCGAGAATACTTCCTAAATATGGAATTTATGAATAATTCAGTGAGGAAATTTGGGAGTTCAACAATAGCTAGCATCAGCTAAGTGTCTTTCATTGCTACAAAATGTTCAGATTTTTCCCAAGTTGCACGGCGACGAAACCTGTTCCCTTATAGTAACTTTTTCTTAGGCTCTCGAAATGAAGCTGGGTTTCAGTTGGAGCTCAACAATAGTGGAGCTTATCTCCATAATCTTAAGCCCAGGTTTTTCAACGATGGCTTTCAACTCTTCACTCTTCTACTCCGTAGGCAACACCCATGATGCTTTCCCGGAAAAGCTTTTCTTCGGATAAGGGGGCTTCTCATCTGTTGAGATACTAAAACCAGAGGCAATTCTTTTGATGATTCTGAGATTGTAATACACTATGACTTCAATCTCTCCTGAATCCATCCATTCAGCGCTTCCCACGAAGAGACCTATCTATCAACTAATGCTACGTTGGCTTTTCTACTAGGAAGGCTCCCATTCTATGGAAATAGTCGTATCTCGGATTGACGAAAGCAGCCCTCTCTAGGAGTATGGTCCACTTCTCCTTTGGTAGAAGCATCCAATAGCCAATCGGTGTGAATGTCAAGAAACCCCATAGATCACGCAGGGGCTCTAACAGTAGGAATCTGCCTCCAGGCCGCAGAACCCTGTAGATCTCTTCAAGGGCCTTAAGCTTCTCTGAGTCGCCATGAAGGTTGTTTATGACGCTACTGCTTGTGACGATGTCGAACGAATTATCTGGGAAGGGAATTGAGAGGACGTTTCCTGTCTTGAATTCAACCTTGTCCTGTACGCCTTCGATTTGGGCGTTTGCGTAGGCCCGTTTCGGAGAGTTTCCGGGAATCTCAGTTCCGCTCCAGATGTCGATCCCAGTAGCCTTTCCCGTGGTCAAATGCTTCGCCACGCCGACAGTCATTTTCCCGAGACCACAGCCCACATCCAAAACCATCTCATTTCCCTTCAACTCCAAAATCTTTGTTGAATCAAGAGACTCTTTCTGACAAGCTAGATGCATTGCGATTCCGTAGCTCAAAATGGTATAGAGCCCCAACCCAATTAGAATGATGCCAACCGGCCACCATATAAGTGTGGCAACAAGTAAACCAGTGCCAATCATAGCTGTTGAAAAAGAAACGAAGATGTGCAAAGAATAGTATCCATAATGTGGCTTTGCAGAACCCTTCACCATAGTTTCAACTCTCTTCGTGCGAACTCATCTCGGTATCCACTTGGGCACTCTTCTCTTATATTTAAGGTAATCTTTGCCATATCTCTTTTCGAGTTTTTAGCCACTCATAATCAGCCAGTTTAGCATAGACATAGATTATGAGCACCCACATCGGCATCCAGTTAAATCCTTAAAATAGTGATTTAAGAAATGCGGATATCTCTCTTTTTGGCAAATAGAGGTGGTGACGACTGGTGTATGATGTCATTGTAGTCGGCGCAGGGCCAGCTGGCTTGACAGCCGGAGCAAACCTATCTCATAGAGGGTTAAAGACCCTCGTCCTTGAGAAACAGCCTATGGCCGGCGGTCTACCTGTCCTGCTTTATCCCGATAAGATTATAAGAGATCATCCTGGGTTTCCATGCGGAATCATTGGCAAGGAACTCAGCAGGATGTTATACATGCAGACCGTAATGTCCCACGCAGAGATCAAGTGCAGCGAAGAAGTCTTGAGTATACAAAAAGAAAAGGACGACTTGTTTGTCGTCAAAACAGTGAAAGACAAGTACACAGGAAAGAGAGTCATACTTTGTACTGGGATATTCAACGTCCCAAGAAAACTGGAGCTGTTAAAGGATTACAAAGGCGAGAACCTTCACCATAAGATGAGGGATCCTGAGAAATTTAGAGGTAAAAAACTGATCATAGTGGGGGGAGGCGACAGTGCATTCGACGTCGCAGTTCAGCTCAGCGGTATAACAGAGAGCACCACAGTTCTCGTAAGAGACGCGTATCCAAGAGCAAAGGCAAATACAGTTAAGACTGCAGAAGAAATGGGTGTAAAGGTTTTTTATAACACGGAGTTGGTGAAGATTTTTGAAGACCAGTTGGGTAGGCTTGAGAAAGTTCAAATAGAAAACATTCTAACTGGAGAGGAAAAGACTATAGACGCCCAAGAGATTTTCGTGGCTATAGGTTTTGTTCCCGTCAAAGAGTTTCTGAAGAATAATGGGTTTGAAATGGAAAAAGACGGATCGGTAAAAACGGATGAGAACCTAGAAACTAATATAAGCGGCGTGTTTGCGGCTGGCGATGTTACCGGAGAAGTGAGAGTTCTGGCAACAGCCTGTGCTGAAGGCATAGTCGCAGCTGTACACACGTTTGAAACAATAAAGAAACCATATTGGTTAAAGTAGTGCTCGCCAAAAGCCTTCTACTTAAGAATTGATGACGCCAACAAGGATCAAATAGATTCTGCGTGCTCCCTTGACGCTTCATCTCTCTGTTCTCATCTACTTCCTGGGGTGCAAGCCACCAAAACCTATTTATGCCCCCTAACAGAGAAAGGCACTGAAGTGATCGATATGGCAAAGTTAAAGGCTACGGTGAAATGGGTCGGAAACGCTCGCCTGATAGCCGACAACTCGAGAGCACATACTGTCGTGTTAGACTTGCCAAGAGAGTCTGGCGGAGAAGATAGGGGTCCGACCCCTTTAGAGCTGGCTCTTATGAGCTTGGCTGGCTGCGCTGCAACGATATACGCCGACATCGCCAAGAGGAGTGGAGTAGAACTTACCAACTTGGTGGCCGTAGTTGAAGGTGAAAAGCCCAAAGGATCGCCGAAACTTACGAGCGTAGATCTCAAGCTCAAAGTTTCTGGGAAAGCAAGGAAGCAGCTTTTGGAAACCATGTGGAGGAAGACCGAAGTGGGATGCCCGGTAATGTCCATATTCAAAGGCTCGATACCAGTCAAAACCGAACTAGAAACAAGCGCTGAGTAGAAATTTAAGCTTTTTTTCTCTCACTGTCTTCCTGCCCAACGTTAATGGTCTCAACGCCAAAGTCTGCGCGCAAGGTTTAAGAGTTTGCGCCCAATTGAGAAGGACACATTTGTCTTGGAAGTTGGTCCGCCTTATGGGAAAAGACAAAGAACTTGAGAGCATAAGGGCAAAGAAGCTGAGGGAGATGGTGAGGAGGTCACAGGGGGAATCAAAGCAGCACCGTGAGGAAGGGGGTATAGTCACATTGACTTCCTCAAACTTTTATGAGTTTATCAGGAACGCTACTATTCCTGTATTAGTTGACTTCTGGGCGGAGTGGTGCATGCCCTGCCTAATGATGGAACCTGCTTTTGAGGGGCTTGCGCGAGATTACGCTGGTAAAGCCTTGTTCGTGAGGCTAAATATAGACGAGAATTCAACGATTGCTAGACAGTTCGATATCATGTCCATACCCTTGTTCATAATCTTTAATGACGGCCGACCAATTGAAAGGATTCTTGGCGCAGTTGGGCGTGGAGTCCTAGAGAAAGCCCTGCAGAAGTACATTGAAATTTAGTAATTTTCGATTGTCCTCGTCCGCGATTGAAGACTATGGAACAGGATTCCTCGTTCCGAGAAAGTCTCTTCGAGAACGAATAAAAATAGCCTTTTATCGTATAAATTTTCTAATAGCGTATCATGACGATGGAGTTGTAAATCTTGCGCGTAAAAATTCCAGTATTAGGTGTTGTGGGTCATAGGAAATCTGGTAAAACAGCCGTCATAGAAGGCATAGTTCGAGAGCTGACGAAAAGAGGGTATCGTGTAGCAACCGCCAAGCATACTGGTCAAAAAGGTTTCTCAATGGATGCCAAGGGAAAGGACACGTGGAGACACTCAATGGCGGGTGCGAATCCTGTAATCTGCGTTTCAGACGTTGAAATAGCCATATTGATAAAAAATGGAGAGGCAGATTTTACCTTAGATAAGTTGTTCAAGTTTTTGCCTAAAATTGATGTGTTAGTGCTTGAGGGCTTTTCAAAACTGGTTTTAGATGATGAGACCATCGACAAGATATTATGCGTCAGGAATAGAGAGGAATACGAAGATCTTAGGCAAAAGGCGAGGGGGGAGATCATAGCATCTTGCTCTACACAGTCTATGGGGAGCCCGATTCTGATGATAAAGGAGGAGTCCCAAATTCTGATTGGGCGGACATTAGAATACGTTGAGGGCAAAATTTTGGGGCTCAAGTCAGGACTGAAGACAACTGTGATTGTTAATGACACTGATGTTTCTCTAAATCCATTCGTGTCAGAGATCATACGCAAATCCGTTCTTGGTATGGCTTCCTCACTGAAGGGGGTTTTCATAAGCGGCAACGAAGAAGTGCTCATAAAGATTGTGAGTTAGACACCGCTGGCGGTTTTACAGCACGCGTGCGTGCGAGGGCTAATCACCTCTTAATGTATTCATCGGAGTCTTTTCTTAACTAGGCTTGAAGCAAGCTCCACCAGCTCCTTAGCTCGATTAGAGCTTTGACTCTCGACGTAGACCCTGAAAACAGGTTCAGTGCCACTGGGTCTGAGGAGCATCCATGAGCCATCTGGATAGACGATCTTCGCCCCATCAACGTCCAACACTTCTGCCTTCTCTCCTCTTTTTCTCCACTCTTCCAAGGCTTCAGCCAACACTTTCTCCTTTAACTTGTTAGAGCAGTGGAAAGCCCTTTTTATGGCATAGAACTTGGGAAACTCCTGCACAAGTTGTGATAAAGTCTTCTTTTTCTCGGAGATGATTTCAAGCATCTTGAGTGTCGCTAGGGCGGGATCACCATAAAGTATGGTCTCTGGCCAAATGTACTTTCCACTTTCCTCTAAGCCAAATACTGCTCCAACCTTCTTTATCTCACTCACAATCGCGGGTGGTCCAACCCTTGTGTAGACTACTTTTCCGTCGTATCTATCACAAACCCACTTAAGCAGTTGTGAGGAGTTTATAGGTGCAACCACAACTCCTCCTTTGCTTCTTCTTAGAGCTTTCTCAATAAAAACACTGCCAGAAACATCACCCCACATGGTTGTTCCATTCTCGTCGACAAAGATTGCTCTGTCACCGTCCGCATCGGTGGCCACTCCGAGGTCAGCCCCAGTTTCTTTAACAGCTCGAATTAGTTCTCCCAAAACCTCGGGTCTCGGGTAGGGATCTCTGTTGGGAAATGTTCCATCAACCTCCTCATTAATCATAACAGCATCAACGCTGGCAGCTTGAAGAATTTTTCCTAGCGTGAGAGCGGCTACCCCATTTCCGGGGTCGCCAACCACCCTAAAATTCGAGGAAGAGATCCTCCTTAAGTCAATGTGTTCTAAGACACTCTCAAGATAAAGGTCGAATGATTCGGCTTTAGAGTAGTTGCCAACTTCGCGCCATTGCATTAATTTGGGTCCATCAAAAAAGGTTTTTTCGAGTTCAAGTGACTCCTGATATGAGATCTCAGCTGTATCCTTCATAAAAAATAACAATCCCATGATCTCCGGGGGGGTATGGCTGCCGGTAACGACCACGGCTCCATCGAGCTCCTGCTTCTTTACGGTCCAGAGCAACGCTGGTGTAGGAACAGGACCACAATCCTTAACATCAAGACCGCCTGCGAGAAGTCCAGAGACAAGAGCGTGCTGAAACAGTTCGGCTGGCAGCCTAACATCTCGTCCAACCGCGACCTCGCCTTCGTTATCGAGAAGGGATGCGAAAGACGCTCCAAGCTTTGCCACCATTTCAGGTGTCATCTCTGTGTTGGCCTTTCCTCGGATTCCAGAGGTCCCAAAAAGTTTTAGCCCTTCCATCTGAATTCCCGCCTAACAAGACACCAAAAAATGTACACGAGTATACAATCAACGTTGTGCTAAGTTCATGATAAGACTATCAAACCAGAGTCTTAAACATTACAGTGCTCAATGGATCATCAGTGCCTTCTTTTTTTTGTGTTGGTCGTTCGAAAAAATGAATGAATTAGCTGAAGTCAAGCGTATGCGCAATCAAAATATGTGGAAAACGGGTTAATGTAAGAAGGAGGGGAAAATTATGAAGCTATGTATAATAGGTGATGAAATCCGCCAATACGAGTTCTTGATACAAGGGTTGGTTGAAGAATATAGAGAAGCCTTCCACATCGATAACCTCGCACTTCACTGTGTAGACAAAGAAAGA
>Ga0315314_1000049_pt1 | contig 169063 bp, 171 predicted proteins | sample TDP9_MG_FD_203631 | JGI IMG/M metagenome (GOLD analysis project Ga0315314, IMG submission 203631) | Freshwater sediment microbial communities from Lake Towuti, South Sulawesi, Indonesia - TDP9 | ecosystem: Environmental > Aquatic > Freshwater > Lake > Sediment | place: Indonesia: South... | reverse complement strand
AGCCGCAAGCCCGAAAGGGTGTGAACGGCTTCTGAATCCTGGCCAGTACAGGTACCTGAAATCCGGGTTCAACCGGGCTAAGGGCCTGCAAACGCCGGGAGTAACTCTGACTCTCTCAAGGTAGCCAAATGCCTTGTCGGGTAAGTTCCGACGCGCATGAATGGAGCAACGAGGACCCCGCTGTCCCCGCTTGGTACCCAGTGAACCCACGTAACGTGGACGAACAGTCCACGAATTCCCAGCGGGAAAAGAAGACCCCGTGGAGTTTTACTGCAGCCTGCCGCTGGGATATGGCTGTGGATGCAGAGTGTAGGCGGGAGCCGTTAATCCCAGTCTCTCCGGGGACTGGGGGAGGCGACGATGGAACACCGCCCTTTTGCAACCGTGTCTCTCACCGGCGCTTCGGCGCTGGTACAACGGTAGGTGGGCAGTTTGGCTGGGGCGGCACCCCCTCGAAAAGATATCAAGGGGGCCCTAAGATCGGCTCAGGCGGGACAGAAACCCGCCGCAGAGTGCAAGGGCAAAAGCCGGTCTGACTGAATCCTCCAAAGCAAGGGATTCAGAGGCGAAAGCCGGGCTTAGCGAACATCCATGTCCTCGTTGGTGGGGGCTGGATATGACAGAAAAATTACCCCGGGGATAACAGGCTCGTCGCGGGTGAGAGTTCCCATCGACCCCGCGGCTTGGTACCTCGATGTCGACTCTTCCTATCCTGGCTCTGCATAAGGAGCCAAGGGTGAGGCTGCTCGCCTATTAAAAGGGAACGTGAGTTGGGTTTAGACCGTCGTGAGACAGGTCGGACTTTATCTGCTGGGAGTGTTGGTCGCCTGAGGGGAAAGGGTCCCCAGTACGAGAGGAACGGGACGTTGTAGCCTCTAGTTTACCGGTTGTCCGATAGGGCACTGCCGGGCAGCCACGCTGTCGTGAATAAGGGCTGAAAGCATCTAAGCCCGAAGTCATTCCTGAAAATAGGCGGCCAATCCCCAACTTTCCGGACCCGGCAACGGGTCTTAGGGTTGGGGACGAGGGCTCCTGTAGAAGACAGGGTTGATGGAGCCGGGGTGTACGCATCAAGGTCTTTTGGATCGAGGTGTTTAGCCCGCGGCTTCCAATCGCCCAAGGTGTTGGGCTGAATGGCTGTGTGTTTGGGCGATTTTGGATGGGGAGAATGAGGTGGGCCTGTTTTTGCATGGTGATCGTGCGATGCAGAGTTTTGAGAGTGTACTTTTGACAGTCAAAGGGGAAAATTTATTGACTGTCTTTTATAGACCTTCTAAGATGGTTTAATGTAGGGCGGTTGGAAGGTAAGATATATTACAATCGAAGTGAAACAGATAGGTGATGGTTTTATGGGTGTGTCTAGACCGACTGAGATGACTGTTCGGGATTTGCTGCAGGAAGAGCTGCGCAGGAGAGGCGTGACCGTTGTTCCAGAGTTTTCTGTTCAGACGCCTGTTGGGCGGATGATGCCGGACATGCTGTTGAAAGATGGTGCGCAGTATGTTGTGGAGACGAAGTTGGGTGCTGAGGCTAAGCTGTTGGATGCTATGATGAAGTTGTATGAGTATTCTAAGTTTGTTACTGAGGCGAAGGGTGCCTTTGCGGTTTTGTTTCCTGAGGAGTTGCGTAGACCTTGGTCTCATGATGTTATCATGAGTATTGCTACTAGCCCTAAGACGGAGTATGTGGTTACGGCTATTTTCAAGGATTTGAGGCCCAGTCAACGTTTTGCCGGGAATTTGTCGGAGATTGCGGATTGGATGGCGGGACAGGTTCTTAGGGCGCCTGTTGTTGAGGCTGATACTGGTTTTGCGATTAGGGTTTTGCGGGATGCGGTAAGTTATATCATGGCTGCTGTTCGTCAGTTGCGTGGTGAGGAGTTGGAGGATATTTTTGGTGGTAAGACGGTTTTTGAGAATATTTTGCAGTATGAGGAGGGGCGGTATCCGCTGGAAGAGATGCGTAACGCGGCGACGTATCTTTTGGTTAATCAATTGTTGTTTTATCATGTTTTGTCGCGTGTTGATGCGAGTTTTCCAGCTGTTGATGAAGAAAAGATTCGGGTACCGAGTGATTTGGTTCAGTATTTTGAGCCTGTTTTGAAGAGGAATTATAGTAGTATTTTTGGTTTTGATGTTGTTTCTCGTTTGCCTGTGGATGCGACTGAAGTTGTGAAGAAGGTTGTTATGGTTGTTAAGGCTTTGGCGCCTGAGAAGATCCAGCATGATTTGTTGGGTAAGGTTTTTCATGAATTGATTCCTTTTGAGATTAGGAAGGCTGTAGCTGCTTTCTATACAAACAATGAAGCAGCAGAGATTCTGGCACAGTTGGCTATCGATAAGCCAGATGCCAAGGTTATGGATTTAGCGGTAGGTAGCGGCACGCTTCTGGTTGCTGCTTATCGTAGAAAAAGAGAGTTGATGAAGAAAGTTAAAGGAGAATTTAAACTTCCAGAGGACCATAAAAAATTCCTAGAGCAAGATTTGACTGGCATAGACATCATGCCCTTTGCCGCACACTTGGCAGTTGTTCATCTTTCGCTTCAAGCATTATTATCTGAAACAGAAAAGGTGCGAGTTGCAGTCTGGGATTCCACCGAGTTGAAGCCTGAACAAACAATACCAGCTGTTTGGAGTGAATTAAAGGCAGCATATCGACGACCAACCTTGGACATGTTCGCGAAAGGTGGTTTGCCAGAAGAAGCCTACGTAACTAAAGGTGCGGTGACACTGGAAGGTGTGGGTGGTGAACAAATCGCCCTTGAACACGCTGATTTAGTTATAATGAATCCACCTTTTACTCGACAGCAAAGAATACCACGTGAATACAAATTAGTTTTGGAGAAACGATTTTCAGATCAATCTCAATATTTCCATGGTCAAATGGGTTATCACGGATATTTCATCCTTTTGGCAAATCGTTTTATCAAAGATGGAGCACGCATAGGGCTGGTACTTCCAGCAAGCGTGCTGAATGCGGACGGCTTCTTGAAAACAAGAGAACTCCTCTGCAGTAGATATCACATTGAACATATCATAACAACTTGGCAAAGGTCAGCTTTTAGTGAAAGTGCACAATTTAGAGAAATACTTTTAATTGCAAGGAGAAAGGAAGGCGAGGTTCCTGAAGAAGGAATCTGCGCTATAACGGAACTCAAAAGGTTACCTAAGAACTTAGAAGAAGCAAGAACTTTTGCCTTGTTAATGAAAGAAATTGCAAAAACTAGAGGACATGGGCTAATTTACGATGATGATAATATGCAGGTGACGCTAATCACTACAGCGGAACTCAGAAAATATAAAGAGGATCTATTTAGGTTCATAGCATTTAGAGACAAAAGGTTGATTGATCTTTTTCAACAAGTTATCGATAGAGCTACAAACAGACTCATTCCACTTGGAGATTACTTAGACAAACATGGTAAGGGTCCAAAAGAAGGGGCTGCATTAGGCCAAGTGCTTAAGGGTGGAGCCATTGGTGCGCTATATGTTCTAAGAGACCCCTCTAAAGCACTAAAGAAGATCGATGTATGGGCTCTAAAGCATGTAAAAGGAAAACAGGCTCTGGTTGAGCACCAAAAGCTACATAATTTATTCAATGTGCCCCTTCATGCAATGCGTCCTGCAATGAGGCGTTTTTCTGGTATGAATAGGGTTGATGTCTCCAATGAATTGGATTACATAATTGCCGATGAATTCCCAAAGGTTGATGAATTTCTGTCCATTGGTCGCGGTAAAAAAGTCAATACAAACTTCCTCAAATTATGGAAGAGATACGTTGATGGCTTATCAGGGAACCTTTTGCTTGCTAATCACGTTAACGTCTCAGCGCCCGGGACTTCTGTGTTAGCTTATTATGCTTCAACGCCTATAATTGTTCCCCGCAGTATGTGGTCAATGAAAGTACCAGATGACGCGGGAAAAATATTCGCGTTATGGCTAAATAGCAGTCTGGGCTTGCTTCAAACACTCATGTTACGAAGAGAAACTGAGGGGGCGTATATTTGGCTAGTGGCGAGCACCATCCGCGAGTTTATGGTACCTAATTTAGATAGCATACCTAAAGAAGAATTGCAACTGGTCTTAAGAATCTTTAATGAAATGCGCTACAAACAATTTCCCAGCGTTCTTGAACAGTTGAAAACCCGCTTTCAAGACCGAGTAATAATAGACAAAGTAATACTTAGAGTGCTTGGTTTTGGTGATGACGAGATTAACCGCCTTCTTGACTATCTCTATCCAGCCCTAGCCAACGAAATCCAACAACTAAAAACCCTAATGCAAGGATAAGATTTCGTTGCCTTGAACCTTTCCTGAGTTTCTTGGAGGAGAGATGTCCGGTTTTGGTTCCAAAACTCTTATTCGTCACGATTTCATCAGTATCGTTTGGGCTGGTGAGCTGGCGGACGGCTTCGGGTGCCTAGAGCATCTGAGGAAACTCCGCCCACGCTGCAGACTCGTAGCATCCCTTGAGGGTGCAGGATGAGAGTCTTGGCTCCGGAGCAGAAACGGAACGTCCATTCAATGTGTGACTGTGATGCGTGTTAAGTCGTTGAGGATGTTGGGTGGAAGCGTTGAAACGGCTGGCCTGCGAGGTGGAAGGGCAAATAGGCGTCTGTGATGTTCTGCGGGGAGGCGCGGGTAGCCCGTTTAGCTGAATGCCGTCTTTGAACAGAAGGCGGGTTACGACCAGCACCCCAGCCCTCTTAGCATGAAAAAGGTTGATAACCTTCGAAAGTCTGGTGAAACTTTCCCTCTTCTAGAAGTTTCTTTCTTAAATCTTTAGTACTACTTGAAATGATTAATAGGTGATAAAGAGAAAGGAGGTGATGTAGTGTTAAAGAAAAAGTTTCTGATTGCAGTATTTCTAACAGTCTGTTTAGCTACTACTCTGTTGGCAATATTAAGCAATCCAACTCGTAGTCAGCCATGGATACCCTATGATCCTTGGATGGATGTCAATGATGATGGTGAAATCAACATCTTAGACATGAAACTGATAAAGTTAGCTTATGGCAGTTCAGGAACACCTATAAACAAGACGGCCTTACTCCTTGAACTTCAGGCTAGAATAGACAGCTTAAATGCCTCACTTGTTGAACTTCAATCTAGAATAGAGGTTTTGGAAGCAAATTACTCAGTGACCAATACTAAGCTGGCACCTTATGCAATTCCATTCAACTCAACATACAGTCGGCCCTTAAACTCGACAAGTGAGAAGTATTCTTGGGTTGATATGCCTGGCATGTCGGTGACTATAACCGTAAATAGAACAAGCCATTTACTAATCATGTTTAGCACTGAAGCTACGAATGATGCTGAAGGAGAGCGAATATGGTTACGAGCTTTGGTGGACACAACTGAAGCTAAACCTGGGTACCTATACTTCACTCCTTCTATTCATGACTCGCCTGGCGAGATTGATTATCATTACCACCTTTTGAATTACATGGCGTATACATACAATTTCATCTATCCTTCAGTTCATGAGGGAACTTACACCATTAAAATACAGTGGAGAGTAACAGGTGGCACAGGAACCGTTATGTTCCGAACCTTGACTGTTATAGCCCTACCAGCATAACCCAAAATTTTCTCTTTTTCTTTTTTATTGATTTTTCATTGAATAAAATATCAAGCAAGATGAAGTAAACACTGAATATCCGTAAAAAGACAAATTATACTGTACCTTCGGGACATGACTTAGACTAAATGCTTTGGAATTTTGCCAGGTAAAACAATAAACTGTGAAATTAATGTTAACCACTAGTAAAACGAATAGGCATGGAAAGAAAGACAGAAAGAAAAAACAAGCTACTAATTGAACAATAGATTCTATATCCTTTGAACAGAAGGCGGGTTACGACCAGCACCCCAGCCCTTACCTAAACAGAAAATAGAATTTGGAAGAGACATCTTTTCTCCTTAAATTTTTAATGCAGCTTGAAATACATATGAATCAAAATAGGAAAGGATGTGAGAAAACGCTATACATTATTTATTTCAACCTGAAGAACGGTGTAAGCGAAGAGGAGGAGCTTGTCAATAATTCAAAAGAGCTTTCGGGTTATCTTAAAGGCAAGGTAGAAGGACTTGGATCTATGAAATTATATAGGCACCACAACGGTGCGAATCCGAGGTATTACCAAATGTACATGGAGATGAAAGACTACGGCACATGGGACAGGTTCTTCGCCTTCATTGAGAAGGACGCTAAGGCAGCAAAGCTCCTCCAAGAATGGCGGAAAAAACTCATGGACTTGAATACACACTTTGACGAATTCATTATGGAAATACCCTTGTAGACATCAGGCACATTCGTAGTTTCTTTCTTAAATCTCTAGTACAAGTTAAAATGAAATAAAAAATGAAAAGATCAAGAATTCGTTAGTAAGACTCATGCTTTCTGTTTAGACTTCCATGCGTACCAGACAATCAGTGCTGCAGCCACAAATCCTACAATTCCGATCAGTGTCACATATGCGATATAAGCGGATTGTCTTGCCAAATAGTCAATTGGAACCAAGAGTCCGAGACCAGCAAAGACTATACCCACGATGATGTTTGCCCAGCGATTTGCCGAATCCTTTAGGGTCAGGGACAGGAAAGCCATGATTAAAGGAACCAATAATGTGATTGCAAATACTAGTAACAGTTCAGGTATTAATTGCATGCCTTCTACTTCTCCCGCAATTATTTGCTCTATCATACCTTGCTCGAAAATCCCCAGAATCGCCGAAGCCAAACTAGCCCCTCCGTAAATTAGCCACAGCACTGAAATCTTTATCTTCCAATCTTCCAAAATTTTTCACCTCCTCATAACAATGTTTTAAACAATCTGTGACTCCAAAGCATATAAAACTTCCCACCTACCTCAATGCTCATAAACAAATAATCAAAGAATTTCTTAATCCTGCTTTGACGAGAAGAAAGGCACATCAACCGCAAGGAGCGTATCACAAGGTATTTATGTATGCATACGACATCGTTTGAATACGGCGATCCCCTTGACACTTAAACCCCTAGCCGTAAGAATACCAGCAGAAATAGAGAAAGAAATCCTCGAAATGGTTAAACATGAAAAGTTGGACAAGGCTACGGTTGTGAGAACCCTCCTTGAAATGGGAATCGTGGAATGGAGAAAACAAACCGCCCTAGAGTTGCTACGAGACGGAAAAGTCACATTTGCCAAAGCTGCAGAAATAGCTAAACTTTCACTCTGGGAATTCGCTGACCTAGTCAAACAACGCAATATAGACTGGGTCAGGTACACACCCGAAGAAATAGACAAAGAAACCAAAGAAGCATCAGCGGCGAAACCCAAGTGAAACCACTCGTTTTCAATGCCACGCCACTAATCTACCTCACCAAAACGGGATTAAGCAATATCTTTGAAGATTTAAAAAATGAAAAACTGACATCACCCGAAGTTAAAAAAGAAGTTGTTAATGAAGGAAAGCGGAAAGGCGTTCCAGAAGCTATTATTTTGGAGAAGATGTTCGAAAACAAAGTGTTTAAAACAATTGAGCCTAGCAACCAAGCATTTCTAGCAAGGCTATTAGAAACAAGAGGACTTCACACAACCGATGCCGAGGTTCTAACCATCGCCAAGGAGCGAAATGGAACAGCTGTAGTAGACGATGAAGTGGCCAGAAAAACCGCGAGAATTCATGGAATATCCTATGTTGGCACACCATACATTTTGATGAAAGCTGTCTTCCAAAGGCTGATTACAAAGGAAAGAGCCAAACAAGCCATAAACGATATGATTCTTGCAGGCTGGAGATGCAGCATAGAAAGCTATCCCAAAATCATGGAAGCTATAGAGAAGCTTTAACAATCTGGCGAGTCTGGTGAAACTTTCCCTCTGCCCAGAACTTTATTTCTTAAATCTTAGTACAACTTGAAATGAAATATCTGTAACAAAGAAAGGGAGAGGTGAGGAAGTGAAATACATAGCGTTTCTAGAGATATCTCCTGAGGTAATGGATAAAGCAATAGAAACAGATAACAAGAGAGTTTCGAGCGGACGAGCAGTAAAAACTCTATTTCCCCCACACATGATAGCCAAAACATCCACCGGCTTTCTAGAGTTCGTAATATTCGAGTCAGAAGATGAATCCGAAATAGCGGAGTATGTAGCAGCCTACACACGGGTAGGTGTTAAAATGAAGGTCTACCCAAATTTCTGAGACTTCAAAGACCATTGAAATCTGGAAAAAACTGAAGAAATAACTAGAAGCGTCACCAAGAAGATGAATAAACTACTGATTCAAGTATTCTAGAATATATCATCATTGAATATGAATATCAAGCAAGCTGTGCCCCTAGCACTGAATACCGACCCTAAGCGAGTTAAATTATACCAGTCGCTTTAACCATCTTCCTAGCCTTTCTCTTAAGCCAAGCCAAAATGAACTCCCCTATCTCACTTCTGTTATATGGGTCTCGCCAAGCAACCTCCAAAGCCTCACATATGTTCAAACCGCCAACCAAACCGAAATAGTACAGAAGCTCCTGGTAAAGCTGCTCCCTATCACCATCGCTCAAAGCCACATCAAACGTGACACCGCTCAAGACATCATTTAAAATTGTCATAAAAACAAGCCTACTCAACCCAACAACCACCCCCATTCGACCGTTTCACCATAAAGGTTACTACCACTCAAAGTTTAATGTTTTGTACACGGCTTGTCTTCGACATTTGAATCGTTAAAAATATCTAGAACATTTCTCCTTAAATGTTATAATATCTATGAGAAAGTCTACTCTTCCACCGGTTGAAGCTCTGGCTTTTCCTTTTCTCCTCTCGCAGTTTCCTAAATTCTCTCTCTCACCTTGAGATCAGCTAAACTCACCACGTGATTCAGAAGTTCCTCCACGAAATACAGTATAACCGTTCCCTCAGAGGTGATACTGTACACCCTTATCGGCCTTCCGTTCCGAAACTCAAACCTGCTCTCCACATATCCTTTCTCTTCAAAACTCGAAAGAAGCGGGTAAAGAGTGGATGGAGCCGGATAGTATCCGTAAAGCTCTCTGACAGCGCAAAGGATGCCATAACCATGCATGGACTGGCTTTTCAACAATCGCAAAACCAAATAGTCTAAAAGACCCCTCAGCTTTTCTGTCTGGAGGCTTCTCAACTCCGCCTTGAGGAGCCACGCTCCAATTTCTTTTCTAATCTCCCCTTCTTCTCCCTTCACTTCCAATTCGAAAAGCCTCACATAAATTAGGTGTATTGTGACTAAAAAACTTTGTGACAAGATACTAGAAAGTTCTACTAGAAGTTTATACCAGCCGACAAAAGGGACGAAAGACAAAAGTTTCATGGAACTTTTATACCATTGTGTACAAAAAGCTAATAAGTAAAAAAATACAAAAGCACCGAAGAAAATGAAAAGAATCTGAGGAGAACCAACGCAATGGCCGACAAATTAGAGCTAGTAAAAATGTTTAGCGGCGGGAAAGTCACGGTTCCACGAGGCATCAGAAAAACGCTTCGCCTTCGGGACGGCGACTATCTTGCAGTAACCTTAGATGAAAACGAGGCGAGAATAATCTACTTTCCCGTTAGCATAAAGCCCGCTAAGCGATAGCTCCACGCCTAGCATGTTTCGACTTCACATCCCAACGGTTGCCGCAACCTATACCGCAGCGGCTCAAGCTAGAAACGTGTTCCAAGGAACAGAGCCTCAACATTCAAATTGGAATGAAAAGTTTTTGTAGCTCCACCACCTCGCTGCTATTCCTCGCCCTAGCATAACTGTCTAAAAGCTTTTTGTTCATTTTGATGAAATGCGGTCCCCACTTGAAGATGGAAAGCAAACGCTCAGCCTTATCCACAAAACCAGCAATATAGAGGGCTGCGGCCAAAGCCTCAACCGTGCTCAACTTGGTGGGCACACCATAGTTAACGGGATTGGCAGCAATCAAATACGGCAGGCAACGGGAGATCCCACGAACAGAAAGCTCAAACACGTCGTCCGCGTGCATCCAACTACAGTCTACAGCTGATAGGCCCCGTCTCTCCAGCCTCTTGCGATCTGCCGGAGAAAAAGCCCTCTCAGAAAAGGGGTTCAGGATAACCGATCCGGGGGGCAACCGCTTGACTTGGTGAACCACCCTAACGAGCTGATGACGCTTAAGCTTAAGCGTGGTGCACTTCTTTGGGTCGCACTGCCGTGCGTGATAGACCCATATTTTAACTTCCTCGCTGTGCACTCTTCCGCACCCTTATGTGAGACATCGGATCGTCCATAACCCGTGGAATCCATTCAATAATGTCTGTGGGAACCATGTGAAAACCCTTCTCCTCCTGCACAAAGTCTCCAGCAGCTCCGTTAATGAATGCGCCTGCCACAGCAGCCTCAAATGGGTCAGCCCCCTGCGCCAAGAAAGCTCCCGCAATCCCGCTTAGGGTATCACCGGTTCCTCCCACAGTCATTCCAGGATTGCCAGTAAAGTTGAGTTTCACACGTTTTCCATCGGAGATCACATCCACGTTTCCCTTCAACAGTATAACAGCGCCGAGTTTCTTGGCACTGTTCTGCACTTCAACCGCCCTCTTTTCCAAGTCTTTAGGCGGCTCCTTCCCAGTCAAGATTCGATATTCCCCAGCGTGAGGAGTCAACACGAGGGGCGAACGTATCTTCCGTTTAAACTCGGCGAAAGCCTTAAGTCCATCCGCATCCAGCAGCAACGGAATTTTTGCTTTCTCAACACTTTCCACAATATCTTTCACTGTTTCCCTAGTTTCCTTGTGTAGTCCCAGCCCTGGACCCATCGCAACAGCGGTTACCGTCTCCAGATAACTTTTGATCATGGAAACGTTGCGGGGGTTGAGGTGTTCTCCCTCCAGCTTTACAGCGATCAGGTTTGGAGACATGGAGGAGATGGCGTAGGCTGTTCTGTGCGGAGCCGCAATGTAGGTGAGATCCACTCCTGTTCGGAGAGCCGCCAGCGCCACAAGGGCTGGAGCACCTGAAAACACTTCGCTTCCACCCACCACCAGAAGTCTGCCAAAATCTCCCTTGTGAGCTTCAGGAGCCCGTGGCTTAACAACCAGCGAAACATCGCCAGGACCGGCAAACCGCTCAAACTCAGGTGGCACCCCTATGTCTCTCACAACCAGCTCGCCAGTGTACTCCCTCGCTTTAGACAGTCCTGGCTTCACCTTATGAAACGTGACTGTAAGATCAGCTTTCACAGCTTCGCCTAGGGCGTCACCCGAATCTGAGTTGATCCCAGTGGGTACATCCACTGAAAGGCGAAAAGCCTTCATTTCATTGATTTTCCTCACCAACTGCATGACTGGTGGACGCGGGGCTCCCTTCAACCCTATACCAAGCAAGGCGTCCACCACAACTTCGGCTTTGATTGTTGGGATAAGCGACGAATCGTAAACCTCGTGGAGAGCGACAACGCCTTTTAGGGGTTGGAGGGCAAGCCAGTTCTTTCGAGCTTCCTCGTCCAGAATGTTCTCAGGCATTCCGGCGAGTATCACCTCCACCTTGAAGCCTAGGCAGTTGAGATGGCGAGCTGCAACGAAGCCGTCTCCTCCGTTTCCGCCTAAGCCGCAGAAAACGGCGATCCTTGTCTTGTCGGGTTTGAAACGTGAGGCTATCTCGGCTGCAACCCTTTGCCCTGCATTTTCCATCAGTTGCAGTCTCGAAACGCCGAAGTACTCGGAGTTCAACTCTAGGGCGTGCATTTCCCTACTCGTTATCATCATCTCTCAGTCCCTATTCTCCTCTAATATGGTCAGCGGAATATTTTAGATTGCGTACTGGGAGTATGCGGCGGTGCTAGGACCTTGAATGCTTTACCCAAGACAAGACTTCTTCAATTGTTGGTTTTTCGTCCTCAGTGATCTTCCCCTGTTTCACATAGGTTTTGGCGATTTCTCTTATTTTTCCGCTAAGCTGAATGGGGTCTTGCTCGGCTAGCTCCCTTATGGTGAAAACTTCGGCTTCTTTAAGCAGCTCTGCATCGTTTTTGTCCACTCCGGGAACCATTAGGAGCTGGGCTGTTGCTTGTAGGCGTTTAGCCATCTCTTGTGACACCCGGGTTTTTTCGGCGATGGTTGCTGGGTCTGCTGTGATCAGTTCACTCACGCTTTTTATTCCCATAGCCCTGAGTTCTTCTCCGAGACGGGGTCCAATCCCCCTAATATCTTCTGGGTTGTTTAGGCTTGTCAACTTTGGTTGAGGCGGCGTGAACGCGTTCTCCATCCTCTCTAGTCTAGTTCTCATGTCAGCCAGCTCTGCCGTCTGCTTCTCTATCGTTTGGGCACTCCTCTTGTTTAGTCGCTCCACCTTCTGTATTGCTCCACTCTGTTTTCCCAGTGCAGACAACGTTTCTTCTCTGAAGCTGCTGACTTTTGTTTCAATTGCAGATAGCAACTCTTCACGAACACTTTGAATTGTTTTTCCCTGTCCTTCCAGCCCGTCCACTATTTCTTTTCTGGTGGTGCTGAGGAGTTTTTCACTAGCCTTTCTGTTGCCTTCCAGTCCCTCCAGTATATCTGTCCGTGTGGTTTCCAACGCCTTTCTGCTCTCTTCCAGTCCGTCTTCCACGGTCTTCCGGTTAGCCGTCAAGTTTCCGTCTAGTTTGACAAACATCTTGACAAGGGCTGGGTCCAGTGGTTGCTTACGGGTTGCCGCGATGGCGGTTAAACCTAGAAAGACGAATGTTAGTGTTGCGGATGCCCAGAAGTAGGTCATCACGTGGATATCCCGCGTACCCACTATTGTTTGTGTTATGTCGCTTATGATATAGAGTTGAATGGCGGATTCAGTGTATTCCAGTGCCTCTAGCATTACCGCGTAGAGTGTATTTAAGGCTGCTAGAAAAGTTATGAAACCCAGTATCCACACCGCTATTCCTTTCTTTAAGTAAGCCGACATTAGAGGTACCTCTTTTCACACACCTTGTCTATTAGGTTGAGTGCTTATGTTATTTATGAATTGTGAAAGCGGTTTTAAATTCAGTACTCAGCGTATGTTTTAATAGAAAATTATTTAGGGCGTAAACTAATCAATAAAGCCAAGGAGGAGACATGTATGCCTATAGCCTTTGTGTTAATCAATGCTGAAATTGGCTCGGAGGAGGAAGTTCTCAATTCGCTTAAGGGCGTTAAGGGAGTAGAGGAAGCCTACATCGTCTACGGCGTTTACGACATCGTGGCGAAGATTAAGGCTGATAGTATGGACAAACTCAAGGACATCGTGACATGGCACATACGACGGCTAAACAAGGTGAGGTCCTCCCTAACCATGATTGTGGTTGAGGGAACATAACCACCACTCCTTTTTCTACATGCTTCCAAGTTCTGCCAAATCACCGGTTCAGCGCGTCATCCGTGTTCCAGCTATTTTTCTACTTTATACGGGAGGGGTCGCTGAAACGAGTTTTTGCCCAATCCATTAGTGGGTGAAAGTTCTTATTCTCATGATGCGTTTCATGATGTGGTTGAGCTGACATCATGATTACAATGCACATAGGGTTCGACGACACTGACTCCCTTAGAATGGGGTGCACAACCTACATAGCTGCGCTTCTTGTAGAAAAATTGTGCAAGTTAGGCGTCTCCTTCATAGACTACCCGAACCTCGTTAGGCTCAACCCCAACGTTCCCTGGAAAACCCGCGGCAACGGCGCTCTCTGCCTGAGAATCAGATGCGACAAGGACCTCACAGAAGAAATCATGGAGATTGTGGTTGACGCTGTCGAGAAAAACTCTGACCTAGACTACGCTGGAACTGAGCCTGGCGCCGTCTTCTTCTTTCGCAACCAAATACCCAGCGAACTCAAAACCTTCGCCAAACAAGCCATACAGGGCATCGTAAAGATGGAGGAAGCCCTTAAGCTCGTTAAAAGGTTCGGGGCAGAGGCTGTGGGCTTCAAGAAGGGAAGAGGCATCATTGGGGGCTTAGCAGCAATCGGCGAAACCCTAGAGGGCGATCACACCTTCGAGGCTATAGCCTACCGAACACCCCAAAATCGCGGAACACCCAGAAGAATTCAAGCCTCATCTGTTATAGAGATGGACGAGAAAACTTCACCCCTAACCTTCAACAACATTGATCCAGAGAAACGACGAATCCTCATCGCCCCAAGGGGACGCGACCCAGTTCTATATGGCATCCGAGGGGAAAAACCAGAGGTTGTTAAACAAGCCCACGAGATGGTTCATTCCCTAGAACCAATTGAACGGTGGGTTATCTTTCGCACAAACCATGGAACAGACGCCCACCTGCGAAAAGTCAGCTCCATCCGCGAGATACAACCCTTTAACCCCGTGATAACTCGGGGAGTCGTGGTTAAAGACCCCTGGATGATCCCTGGAAGACACGTCATCTTCTCCATCAAAGACAAGACTGGACAAATAGACTGCGCCGCCTACGAACCAACAGGAACCCTCCGAGAAGCCGCTAAGGAGCTGATTGAAGGAGACCAGATTGAAGTCCATGGGGGTGTCCGCCCCGCTTCGCCGCAGAACCCACTCACCATAAACCTTGAAAAAATGCGGATTCTAAAGTTGGCTCCCAAAATTGATTTTCTCAACCCCGCATGTCCTCAGTGCGGCAAGCGAATGGAGTCCATGGGAAGGCAGAAAGGATTCAGGTGTAAAAAGTGCGGCTTTCGCTCCTCAAAGCTGGAGAAAGTGGCGGTTGAGAACAAACGTTCTCTCAAGAGAAAGCTCTACATAACGTCCCCCCGCTCCCAAAGACACCTAGCAAAGCCATACCTTCGATATGGAAGAGAAAAATCAGACGCACCAAAAAATATGATTAAAGATTGGCACTCTCCCTAAACTTACGTGGACACAGACCATAAAAATAGAGAGAAAAAGATAAAACATTGGTTAGATTCTAAATCACCAACTGCACGGTTGGGATAAACCGATGAAACAAAGCTTTTTCCAGGCAGCTCTGGAACTGGTTAAGGCAAGCAGGGCGCATGAAAGATACAGAGACGAAGAGTGTGTAAACCTGATAGCAAGCGAGGGACTAAAGTCTCCCGCAGTGATGGAAATACTAAAGTTATGCCAAGACTTAGAGTGCAGGTACGCTGAGGGAGAAAACGACCTAGAGGGACATGTTAAGTTACGCTACTATCAGGGGCAGAAGTACATAACAAAAATTGAAAACTGCTCAGCCGACCTTATGAAAGACCTGTTCGGTTGCAACTGGGTTGACCTAAGACTTGTTTCTGGCACCCACGCAAACTTAGCCACATTCAATGGACTCTCCGCCGCAACCAAAAACAAGAAGATGGTTGCTGCACCCCTCAGCTGTGGAGCCCACATCTCCCACGACTACACTGGTCTCGCTGGGAAGGTTATGGGTTTAGAAACGATTGATCACGCCTACGATGTAAACGAGATGAACATTGACCCAGACAGGTCCGCGGCAGTGATAAGAAAGACGAAGCCGGGGATAGTAACTTTTGGCGGAAGCCTGTTTCTGTTCCCCCACCCCTTAAAGGAGCTGAGAGAGGCTGCTAGAGAGGTTGGCGCCTACGTTGTCTACGACGCCGCCCACGTCCTAGGGTTAATAGCTGGCGAACAGTTTCAGGACCCGCTTAGGGAGGGCGCAGATTTCGTAACCGCTTCAACGCATAAAACATTCCCAGGTCCTCAGGGCGGAGTGGTTCTCGCAAACTTAGAGGACGAAAGGATGAGGGTGGGAATAAAAAGCGTTCAACACTCAATTTTTCCGCTAACCACGTCTAACACACACCTCGCAAGGCTACCCGCTACAGGACTGGCTGCCCTAGAAATGAAAGTGTTTGGTGTGGAACTCGCAAAGCAGACGGTCAAAAACGCTCAGGTTGCAGGGGAATATCTCTTTGAAAACGGGTTGAAGGTCTTAGGGGAAAAGAATGGTTTCACAAGGTCGCATCAAATAACCGTGGACATCCGAGGGTACGGTGGAGGGAAAAAGGTAGCCGAAAACCTTGAAGGGGCTAACATCATTGTTAACAAGAACTTACTGCCCTACGACGACCCAAAGGACAAGAAGAACCCATCGGGACTCCGAATTGGCTTCCAAGACGTAACCAGAAGAGGGTTCAAGGAGGATGACATCAAACAATTGTGCGACCTAATGATAGATGTGATAAAGGGGAGGAGAGAGTCCTCCGACGTTAGGGAGGATGCAATCGCTTTGAGACAGAGCTTTAAGGAAGTCAAGTACGGATTTCAAAGCATAGACGAGACAGTGAAGTATGCAGAAAAGTATGGCTAGACCTGAAAAGGTTTCTTGGTGACCCAGATGAAATATCTGCTCATAATCGGCGACGGAATGGCCGACTACCCAGTTGAAGCCCTGAACGGAAAAACTCCCCTACAGGTTGCCAACAAACCGAACATGGACAAGCTTGCATTTAAAGGGCGCAGCGGCATCTTAAAAACAATCCCAGAAGACATGGGGGCAGGCTCTGACATCGCAAACCTTTCCATTTTAGGATACGACCCTAAAAAATGGTACACGGGAAGAGGACCCCTTGAAGCCGCCACCAGAGGAATTCAACTAGGCAAAGACGACATTGCATTTAGGTGCAACCTGATTACAGAAGAAAACGGTGTTTTAGCAGACTACTCTGCTGACCACATAACAAGCGATGAAGCCCGAGAACTAATGAAGTGCGTAGAAGAAAACTTTGGGAAACCAAACGAAATAGATTTTCACGCCGGCGTCAGCTACAGAAATCTACTAATCTTTAGGAATGGACCATACTCAGACGAAGTCTTGTGCACCCCACCCCACGACGCTCTAGGCGTTAAAATATCCAAGACTCTACCGAGAGCTAAAACGCCAGCAGCTGAGTTCACCGTTGCCACTTTAAAAAGGATGATTTTAGATTCAAAGAGGATTTTAGAGGATCATCCAGTGAACGCCAAAAGAGTTGCCCTTGGCAAGAAACCTGGAAACATGATCTGGCCTTGGGGTCAGGGTAAAAAACCAAGCATGCCAACATTGCAGGAAAGGTATGGTATAAGCGGGGCGGTCATATCAGCTGTTGATGTGGTTAAAGGCGTAGGAATTTATGCTGGAATGGAAGTCGTCAACGTTCCAGGCGCCACCGGATACTACGATACAAACTACGAAGGGAAAGCCGATTACGCGCTTGAAGCCCTAAAAAAACACGACATGGTTCTGATCCACGTGGAGGCTCCAGACGAAGCTGGCCACAGCGGAGACCACGAACAAAAAATCAGGACCATAGAGGATTTGGACAGAAGATTACTTGGAAGACTGTTAAGAGGTTTAGATCAAGAATGCACAATCGCAGTTTTGTCGGATCACGCCACGCCGATAAAAGTTAGAACGCACACGAGGGATCCAGTTCCGTTTACAATCTGCTCTCCTCTCATTGAACCAGACGAAGTGAAATGTTTTGACGAGGTGTCTGCGAGGAAAGGTGGTTTTGGGTTTTTAGAAAGGGGAGAGTTGTTCATGTCTTTATTCGTGGTAGCTAAGTAGACTCCCTTCCAGAACTTTTAGGGAAGATTTCTCTGAGTCTCTTCTCCGGGGCTCCTAGGCAGTAGAGTATGCCGGTTAGGTTTTCCTTTGTTATCACGCCGTCAGCCACCTTTTTAAGGATGTCTTTGGGGTTGAGTGCTATCCCTAAACCCGAACTTTGGAGCATGAACCGATCGTTGGCGCCGTCTCCAACCGCAACGATTTCCTCCAGCAACAGGTTTTCTTTTTTAGCCAACTGGCGGATTATTTCGCCTTTCTGCTTGTCGTCGATTATGGGTTCTTCCACCTCGCCTGTCAACTTACCCTCTCTGATCACGAGGTTGTTGGCATGGGCGTAGTCGATGCCAAGTTTCTTCCTAATTTTGTCGACGAAGTACTTGAAACCTCCAGAGACTAGGGCAGTCTTGAATCCTAACGCCTTGAGTGTGCTTGTCAGTTCTTCTGCGCCCGGTGTGATTTCTAGGTTTTCCGCTAGGGCTTCAAGAACCTCAACTTTTAAGCCCTTTAACAACCTTGCGCGTTCTCTGAGGGCTTGTTTGAAATCGATTTCACCGCTCATTGCTTTTCGCGTGATTTCCCTTACCTTTTCACCTACTCCAGCAGCCTTGGCAAGTTCATCGATCACTTCGACGTCGATTAACGTGCTGTCCACGTCAAAAACTATCAGTCTCTTTGGTCTTTGAAACACGTCCTCTGTCTGGAGGACCACATCTTGTCCCACTTCGCTACACGCATCTTCAAGTCCGCTTCTAAAGTCTTCAATGTTGAAGGGAAGATCACTTAGGTCCGTCGATATCTCCATAACGTTTAGCTCTCCAGAGGCAACCATCCTTATTCTCTCTATGTTCGCTTTTTTCTCAGCTAGAAACCTAGAAACCCTTGCAACTATGCCTGTCCTGTCCTTTCCAATTGTGGTCAGCAAAGCAAGTTTCTTTTCGCCCTTGCGTCTCCCAGCAACGTAGGGTTCCATAGTTAAGTCCAAGCCTATCCTGCTTCCAATGCCTACCAACCGATCCTTGAGGGCTTCAACTGGTATGACAGCGGCGCGACAATCCACTATCATGAAAATGGCGAAAAGTCCCCTCATGCTAAAAGCTTCGATGTCAACGATGTTCACGTTTGCCCGGGCTATGGCGCCAGTTATCTCCGCGATCAGCCCGGGTTTATCTTTTCCCGTCGCCGTGATTACGGCGAAGTCCATTGCCATGTCTAACAGCTCCATTTCTAAGTCTCTTTACTTGTTGAACCACTAATTTTCGTTTTTCGGTCTAGAAGGTTTCGGAAGCTTTTGGGTAGGAGCCGAGAACCCTTACGAAGGCTGACTTCTTTTCGAGGGCTTTCAGCGCTTCTCGACACCTTTCCTCAAGTCTGTGACCTTCAAAATCTAGGTAAAAGTTGTATTCCCAGAGCTGCTGCTTGGTTGGTCTTGACTCGATTTTCGTTAGGTTTATGTCCCTCAAGGCAAACTCCTCAAGAGCGTGAAACAACGCGCCTGGAACGTGTTTAGTAGAAAAGATTATGGATGTCTTATCTTTACCAGTGGGCGGCGAATCCTTTTTTGACAAGACAAAGAACCTCGTGTAGTTGTTCGGGTTGTCCGCTATCCCCTTAACAAGAACTTTCATCCCGTAAATTTCCGCAGCTCTCTCACTAGCAATAGCGCCAGCGTCCATCAGTCCCTTTTCCTTCATCATTTTCACGCTGCCAGCAGTGTCGTAGGTGGGAATCAACTCACAGCCCAAATCTTCTAAGAAGCCCCTGCACTGGGCCAAGGCTTGAGGGTGGGAGTAAACCACTTTGACCGAGTTTAACCTTGTTTTTGGGTTGGTTATAAGGCAGTGAACAATCTTTAGGATTGTTTCGCCACACACCTTGAGGTCATGGGTTAAAAACAGGTCGTAGGTTTGGTTTACGCTTCCCTCTATGGAGTTTTCGATAGGAACCACACCATACAAGTTTTCTCCCTTTTCCACGCTTTCAAAAACGTCAGACAGGTTTTTGCATGGCTTCACTTCTGCCGAGGGGCCGAAAAAAGAGTAAACCGCACTTTCACTGTAGGCCCCTATTTCACCCTGAAAAGCGACCTTCAATCCACCACCACGCTCTTACTGCAGCTTCCGTCTTCTCAACAAAACTTTGTTTATGCCATTTATCATTGCCTCAACGCTGGCCATAACTATGTCCTCACGAGCAGCCCTCGCTGACATGATGTTTCCGTCTTTGTCCTCAACCTTTATCACAACCTCAGCTACGGCGTCTGACCCCCCAGTTAGAGCCTCCAGCCGATACTCCTTTAATCGAACGTTCACCAGGTTGGCCGTAAGCTTTTGCACAGCCTTAACAGCAGCGTCCACGGGACCCACACCCGTCTCGGCAGCCACGTATTCTTTGCCGTCTAACACCAATTTCACAGAAGCTGTGGGGATGACCTTGATTCCAGTCACTACAGCTAGATCTTTCAAGTCAACAATCTTCTCCTCCTCGAATACTTTTCCCATAACTGTTCTGGCTATAGCCAGTAAGTCGGCGTCTGTCACGATTTTGCCCTTGTCTCCCAGATCCTTAACTCTCTCAACTATCTCTTTTAGCTGCTCCTCAGTGGGGTGTATTCCCACTTCCTTCAACTCTGTTTCTATGCCTCTGGTGCCCGCGTGTTTCCCAGCCACAAGCCTTCTTCTTCTTCCCACAAGCTCGGGTCTGATAGGCTCGAAGGTTCGGGGAACCACCGCAACTCCGCGGGTGTGAATGCCTGACTCGTGGATAAACGCGTTTTCACCAACGATTGCCTTGTTCGGTTGGATGGTAATTCCTGTTAGTCGAGAAACGAGCTGTGAGGTTCCGTAGATTAGTTTGGTGTTTATTCCTGTTTTTAGGTTGTGAATCAGGTGGAGCGCCATCACAACTTCCTCTAACGCTGCGTTTCCAGCCCTTTCGCCCAGTCCATTTACGGTCACGTGTATTTGGGAGGATCCGCTCTCCACTCCAGCTAGGGAGTTCGCCACAGCCATTCCAAAGTCGTTGTGGCAGTGCACGCTTATGGGTACCTTCACCACGGTCTTAACGTCTTCGATGAGCTTACGCATGGTTGCCGGAGTCATCACGCCAACCGTGTCGGGGATGTTTATTCGGTCTGCTCCAGCCTCCTCAGCGGCGCTGCATATCCGCTTCAAAAACTCCATGTCTGTTCTTGTGGCGTCCATGGGTGAAAACTCGCACACCAATCCGTGGTCTTTAATGTACTCCACGGACTCCACGGCTTTCGACAAGACCTGTTTAGGTGTCATGTCCAAAGCATATTTCATCTGCACTTTCGAGGTGGAGATAAACGTGTGAACAGAGTCAACTTCACATTCTATGGCCGCGTCGATGTCCTCCTTCATGGTGCGGGCGAGACCACATATCTCGGCTTTCAGTCCAGCTTTAGCTATTTCCCTAACCGCTCTCTTCTCGCCCTTTGAGGTTATTGGGGTGCCAGCCTCTATCACGTCCACACCCAATCTGTCGAGTTGGCGGGCTATCTCCAATTTTTCCTCCGGAGTGAGAGACACGCCTGGAGTTTGTTCACCATCCCTAAGCGTGGTGTCAAACATCCGGATGTAGGCTACATCACTAGGCTTCAAACTTCCAACCTCCAAACGAAATTTTCATGCATTTTCCTCCATTTACATAACCGTTCTTCCCATAATCTCCTCCGCAATGGATTCCCCAACCTCCACCGTTTTGGCCTTTCCACCAAAATCTGGAACCTTTATTCCTCTGCGCAGTGTCGAAACCACGGCTTTCTCTATTGTTTCAGCTGCGGCTAAGCATTTAGAATCACCGTTTTGCTCACCTAACCAGTCGAGCATCATCTTCGCGGCGAGGATCATAGAGCACGGGTTAGCCGTGTGCTTTCCAACCCTGCTCGGGGCTGATCCGTGAACTGGCTCAAACAGAGCAAATTTGTCTCCGATATTCGCTCCTGGAGCCATGCCTAGGCCTCCGACGAGTTGAGCAGCTTCGTCTGAGAGGATGTCACCAAACATGTTAGTGGTCACAATCACATCGAACTCCTGTGGCTCCTTGATTATGCGCATGGCAGCGGCGTCAACGTACTGCTCGTCAAAGGTTATGTCCGGATACTGCTTGGCTACTTTTCTGCAAACTTCTGCAAAGAGCCCGCAGGTTACTCTCATAACGTTTGCTTTGTGTACGGCTGTAACCCTTCTCTTTTTGTTTCGTCTCCTAGCCAACTCGAAGGCTTTCCTCGCTATTCTTTCGCTTCCCTTCCTCGTTATGACCCTCAAGCAGACGGCTGTGTTATTGTCTAAGGCGAACTCAAGGCCTTTATAAACGTCTTCAGTGTTCTCCCTCACGAACACGAAGTCTATGTCAGGCCTCGCGCAAGGAACTGAGGGATAGGTCTTCACAGGTCGAATGTTGGCGTAGAGATCAAACATGAGCCTTAACTTCACGATGACGTCGGCTGCTGTTTCGCCCACTGGGCCCTTCAGGCACGCATGAGAGCTTTTTATAGTCTCTATGGTGTCTTCTGGAAGGGCCGCCCCTCTCCTTTTAAAGCACTTGTCGCCAGCCTCTGCCTCAACCATTTTTAAGCCCAATCCAAACCTCTTCTGAACGGCTTCCAGAACCTTCAGCGTCGTTTCGGTGAGTTCGGGTCCAATCCCGTCGCCTGGAATCAGCGCTATCCTGTAGCCCCTCATTTCAACCCTCTCTTTCTCAAGTGTTCTATGAGACCTCCGTCACTCAGTATTTCCAAGATAAACGCTGGAAGTTGGGTTGCATGGAGGGTTGAGTTTTTCGACCGGTTTTTCACCACACCCTTCTTTAGGTCCACTGCCAACTCGTCGCCTTTTTCAACCTTGCCTGAAATCCCGTGGCATTCAAGCACTGGCAAGCCGATGTTTATGGAGTTTCTGTAAAAGATGCGGGCAAAGGACTCCGCGAGCACACACTTAACTCCAGCGTGTTTAAGAGCCAGAGGCGCCTGCTCCCGACTTGAGCCGCAGCCAAAGTTTCTTCCAGCAACGATGATTGCTCCGCTCCGAATTTTTCTGGTGAAGGTTGGGTCCAGTCCCTCCATTGCGTGTTTGGCTAGCTCAACCGGGTCCGTTAGAGTCATATATTTTCCTGGAAGAATAACGTCAGTGTCCACATTGTCTCCGAACCTTACCGCTTTTCCACTAATCACCCTTTTAGGCCTCCAGCGATCTGGGATCTGTTATTTTGCCAGTCAGAGCTGAGGCGGCAACTGTTGCTGGGGACGCTAGATACACGTGGGCTTTTGGGCTTCCCATCCTCCCGATGAAGTTCCTGTTGGAAGAGCTCACGCAAACCTCTCCAGGCGCCAACAGACCCATATGTCCCCCGAGACAAGGACCGCATGTGGGGCTGCAGACGTACGCTCCAGCCTTCACGAAGGTTTCGATAAGGCCCTCCCGCAACGCCTGCGAGTACACTTCTTGGGAGGCTGGAATCACCACCATTCGCACCCCTTCCTTTATTTTCCTTCCCTTCAGGAATTCAGCTGCTAAGCGAAGGTCTTCTAGGCGCCCGTTGGTACAGGACCCGAGAAACACCTGATCTATTTCCACATCCCCAACTTCGGACACTGGCTTAACGTTGTCAACTGAGGGGGGACAGGAAACTTGGGGCTCCAAGTCTGTGATGTCCAAGTCTATAACTCTCTCGTAGGCGACATCAGAATCGTTTTTGACGGGTTTAAACGGTTCATTGACTCTGCCCTTAACGTAGTTTAAAGTTGTTTCGTCGGGCTCTATCATGCCAGCTTTTGCTCCCATCTCAACAGTCATGTTGCACAGGGTCATTCGGCCGTCAATGCTCATGCTTCGCAGTGTGGAGCCAGTGAATTCCACCCCCTTGTAGTTGGCTCCATCAGCTTTCATCTGGCCAATTATGTTTAGTATCAGATCCTTTGGAGTAACAAACTCCTGAAATCGTCCATTTACGTTTATTTTTATGACTGGTGGCACCTTAAACCAGAGGGTGCCAGTTGCGAAAACGGCGGCCATCTCTGTGGATCCTATACCGGTTGCGAAGGCTCCGAAGGCTCCATAGGTGCATGTGTGAGAATCTGCGCCAACAATTAGTTCGCCTGGTCGAACGTGTCCCTTCTCAGGCATCACTTGGTGGCAGATTCCGCCTTGACCAACATCGTAGAAGTTCTCTATTTTCTGTTCTCTCGCAAATTTCCTCATGATCTCGTGTAGCTCGGCGGACCTCACGGATTCTGCTGGAACCTGGTGGTCCAGAATGATAACTATCCGTTGATTGTCCCACGCCCTTTCTGCTCCGATCTTTTGAAATGCCTTGACTGTTAGGGGTCCTGTTAGATCGTGCACCATCGCCACATCGATTTTGGCCTCTACAATCTCCCCTGGACTAACTTCTTCTCTCCCAGATGCTCTGGCTAATATTTTTTCAGCTATGTTCATGGCACCCTTCAACTTTTGCTTTGGTTACTTCTCTATTCCAGCTGTTTTCCTGATGAATTTGCCTATTTTCTCGATTTGATGTTTCTCGGTTTCTTTCATTAGGACATTTAGGGTTTTGAAGCCTTCTTTGCCCTCTTTTATCCATTCTTTAGCAAACTTGCCGTTTTGAACCAGCTTAACCGCTTTCTTCATGTTTTCCTTCACATGGCTGTCAATAACTTTGGGTCCAACGGTTAAGCCTCCGTACTTGGCTGTGTCTGAAACCCCTCTGAGCATCCCTATGAGTCCCCCTTGATAGATTAGGTCCATGATCAGTTTCGCCTCGTTACATGCCTCAAAGTAGGCAAGCTCAGGTTGGTAACCAGCCTCAACGAGAACTTCAAAGCCTTTCTTGATGAGCTCCATTAATCCCCCAACAAGCACTGTTTGTTCACCAATCAGGTCGCTTTCAGTTTCTTCCCTGAACGTTGTCTCTAGGACGCCGGCACGAGTGCACCCAACACCCTTAGCCATAGCCAAAGCTGTTTCCCTTGCCTGACCCGAAGGATTTTGGTGAACTGCAATCAGGGCTGGCACTCCGAAGCCGTCAAGATATGTCTTCCTAACCATGTGTCCAGGTCCTTTCGGAGCAAGCATTATGACATCGACATGGCTTGGTGGGACGATTTGTTTAAAGTGGATATTAAAACCATGAGCAAAGCCCAAAGTCTTTCCGCTTTTCATGTACGGAGCAATATGCTTTTCATAAACAGCGGGTTGCGCCGGATCTGGAATCAATATGTGGATGACATCGCCTTTCTCCACTGCCTCCGAGAATGGGTAAACTTTGAAGCCGTCGTTTTTGGCTCTGTTCCACGAGGAGCCTTCAGGTCTTAAACCGAGTATAACTTTTAAGCTGGAGTCCCTCATGTTTTGGGCTTGGGCGTGTCCTTGGCTGCCGTAGCCGATCACTGCGATGGTTTTGTCTTTCAAGTTGTCTAGGCTCACGTCCGCATTGTAATATACTTTCACCAATTTCGGTTCACTCTTATTCCTCAATCTTGACTGACTTCGTTCCTCTGGAGAGGGCTGTTATGCCGGTTCTGGCCACTTCTTTTACTCCAAAGGTTTTCATCAGGTCAATGAAGGCGTCTATCTTGTCTGAGCCTCCTGTGATTTCCACCATTAGGGATTCAGATGAAACGTCTACTACGCGGGCTCTGAAAATGTCGGCGTAATTGATGACGTCTGATCTTGCTTTTGCGTCAGAAGCGGTTATTTTGACGAGGGCCATCTCCCTGCTAACTATGCTGGTTGGGTCCAGTCTGCTTACCTTAATCACGTCTATTAGCTTGTTCAGTTGCTTGATCACCTGTTCGATGAGTTTTTCGTCTCCCTTGACGGTAATGGTCATTCTTGCGAGGTCACTCTGCTCCGTAGGACCCACCGAGATGCTTTCTATGTTAAATCCCCTGCGTCTAAACATGTTTGAAACGCTGTAGAGTACACCTGGCTTATGCTCAACAATGGCCGCTATTATGTGAGTTTGTTCCTTCATCATAGCGATCACCCCTCACTAACGTCTTTGAGACCGGCTCCCGCAGGAATCATTGGGAACACATTTTCCTCAGGAGATATGGGAACGTCTATAACAGTGGTAACTTCGCTCTTTATCGCCTTTCTGACAGCCTTTGAAAATTCGCTGAGCGAGCCCACTCGAGTGCCCTGTGCACCGTAGGCTTCAGCTAGCTTAACGAAGTCTGGAACACTTCCCAATTTCACTGCGGAGTACCTCCTGTTGTAAAAGAGTCTCTGCCACTGAGCAACCATTCCAAGCATGGAGTTGTTCAGCACTATCACCGTGACCGGGATCTTCTCCATAATTGAGCAGGCGAGGTCCTGTTCGGTCATTATGAAGCTTCCGTCGCCCGCTATATCCACCACAGTTCTGTCTGGGCAGGCTACTTTTGCTCCAAGGGAAGCCGGGAAGCCGAAGCCCATGGTTCCGAGTCCGCCTGAGCTTATGAAGGTTCTTGGTCTGTACGTCGTGAAGTGGAGGGCCGCCCACATCTGGTTTTGTCCAACTTCGGTTGTGACGATGGCGTCCTCGGGGAGAATTTTCCGAAGCTCCCTTAACACTCGTGGAGGCTTCAAGTCTTTCTCGCCGCCGGACACTTCAGTTTTAAGTTGCGCCTTGACCTCTTGGACTCTTTTAAACCACGGGGAACTCTTCCTCTTCTTCAGCTGTTGGGTCAGCAACTTGTGGATCGCCTCGAGGGTTTTCTTTGCGTCGGCTACGATCGGTATGTCAATTTCCACGTTTTTCCCGATTTCCGCTGAGTCTATGTCGATGTGGATGATTTTTGCGTCAGGACAGAAGTCGTCCAGTTTTCCAGTTGTTCTGTCTGAAAACCTTGTTCCCACCGCCAAGAGGACATCGGCTTCTATGAGTAGCTTGTTTGCCGCACGAGTTCCGTGCATGCCAGCATCTCCAAGGGACAAAGGATGGTTCTCCGGGAAGCAACTCTTTCCCATGAGGGAGGTTGCCACCGGTGCCATCAGAAGCTCGGCTAGTGCCAAAAGCTCGGAGAAGGCATTGGAGGCAGTTACTCCTCCACCCGCCAAAATTATGGGGTGTTCGGCTTTGAGGAGGAGTTCAACTGCCCTCTTGACCTGGAGTGGATGGGGTTCTGTCTTGGGTTTGTAGCCTCGAATCTCAACACTGCCTCCAAACTCCATTTCGGCGACTTCAGTCTGTGTATCCTTTGGGAGATCAATTAGAACTGGTCCTGGTCTACCCGTTGTGGCTATGTGGAAGGCTAGTTTCACCATTTTCGGAATCTCCGAAGCCTTCTTCACTTGATAGTTATACTTTGTGATGGGGGTGGTTATCCCGATTATGTCTGCCTCTTGGAAGGCATCCCTGCCTATCATATAAGCTGTGGTGGCGGAAAAGACGTTGACCTGACCTGTCAAGGCAATGACTGGAGAAGAGTCCATGTAGGCGTTGGCGATACCCGTGACTAGGTTCGTCGCTCCGGGCCCAGACGTGGCCATGCAAACCCCTGGTCTTCCGCTTGCACGGGCGTAGCCGTCAGCTGCGTGGGCCGCACACTGTTCGTGCCGAGCAAGGATGTGTCTTATTTCAGTAGTTTCGTATAGAACGTCGTATACCGGAAGGGTGGCCCCTCCGATTATTCCAAAGATGGTCTGTACTTTTTGCCGCTTCAGTGCCTCCACGAGGGCTTTGGCACCCGACATTTCAGCCATTTCTCATACCTCCGTTTAGTTGATATTCTAATAACCATTCGATTCCTATATAGAATTTCAGAACGAAAGCATGCAAGAATCCGTTCACTGGGCTTTCTAGAGAAGATTGCGGGAAAGCTATTGTACGAGGAAGTGATCCCTCATGTTTTTTGTCCTCCATTGGAACGGGATTCTCCCTAGTCCTAACGAATTTTGTCTTAAAAAGTTTTTGGGCTTTAAAATCCCTACTCATGATCTCTTTGCTTGCCTACTGCCCCGCTTTTTGTAGTCGACCATCAACACGTTCATACCGCTGAGCACGGCTTCAACGCTTGCCATCACTATGTCTTCCCGAACTCCCATGGCCGTAGCCGTTCTGTCCCCCTTACGCATGCGAACGATCACCTCTACCATGGCGTCGGTACCTCCCGTGATCGATTTAACGTGATAGTGTTCCAGATGAATGGGCTCAGCAACCATGATGGCCTTCCTCACAGCGTTTATTGCGGCGTCCACTGGACCCACTCCAGTTGCTGCTCCTGAGACCTCTTTTTCGTTAAGTTTGAGGCGCACGGATGCGGTTGGGGTGACTCTGTCTCCGGTGACAACGGTTAGCTCTTCAAGCTTTATGGGGCGGGTTTGAGGTAAACCCATAACAGCCTCAGCGATCGCCATCAGATCGGCGTCGGTGACGCTCTTGCCCTTGTCTCCTAAGGCTTTCACCCGCAGGAAGGTTTCTCGGAGTTGTTCGTCTGTTGGATATAACCCCATTTTATTTAGGGATGCCTTAATGCCGTGGGAACCAGCATGTTTTCCAGCTACCAGCCGTCTAGTGACCCCCACAAGCTCAGGGGAGATGGGCTCATATGTCGATGGATGGGCTAGTACGGCGTGTGTGTGGATGCCTGCCTCGTGGGCGAATGCGTTTTCTCCGACAATCGCTTTGTTAGGCTGGACAGGAACCCCGGTTAGTCGAGCCACCAACTGTGATGTACTGTATAGAAGCTCAGTTTTTATCGGCACTTTCACGCCGTAAACAAGCCTCAAGGCAGCGGCAATTTCTTCGAGGGCAGCATTCCCAGCTCTCTCTCCTAACCCGTTGATGGTTGCGTGGACTTGGTCGGCGCCAGCTCTCAGGGCCGTTATGGAGTTTGCCACAGCCATCCCGAAGTCGTCGTGGCAGTGGGCGCTGATGATGATTTCGGTGAAACTTTTCCTCATTTCTGAGAAGAATTTGTAGGATTTTTCAGGAGTCAAAACTCCGACCGTGTCGCATGCGCAGATTCTGTCCGCGCCTGTGGAAATTCCTTTAGCAAAGAATTCTTTGACAAAGTTGAATTCGCTTCTGGTGGCGTCTTCAGCTGAGAGTTCAACGACGAGTCCGTGGTCTTTGGCGTATTGAACTGATTCTTCTACGATTTTTAGAACTCCCTCTTTAGTTTTCTTCAATTTGTATTGAAGGTGTAGGTCTGAGGTTGGAATGACCAGGTGTACACTTTGTGTGTCGCATTTTAGCGCAACATCTATGTCGCTCTTCACCCCTCTAACGAAGCTGCAGACCTCTGCTCTGAGTCCTTCTTTGGCGATGAGTTTTACTGCCTCCATCTCTCCTTCAGAAACCGCGGGAAAACCAGCCTCAATAACGTCTACTCCGAGCTTATCCAAACTTTTGGCAATTCTGAGTTTGCTTTCGGGTGTTAGGGAAGCTCCGGGGGCTTGTTCACCGTCTCTCAGGGTAGTGTCGAAAATCCGTATTTTCTTAGGAAAGGCGTTCAATAAAGCAATACCCCATTTTGCGTTCGCCTCCTAGTTGGCGGAGCAACATTAAATATAAAGCTTTTGGTTCCATACTCTAACGAAATCCGCACGTTCCGAGGGATGAGGTTGAGAAGCAACGAAATAAAGCGTGGAGTTAAAAGAGCTCCTCACAGAGCCCTGTTGAAGGCTGTGGGGGTTACAGACAGCGACATGGATAAACCCTTCATTGCTGTGGTTAACAGCTTCACCACCGTGGTTCCAGGCCACATCCACCTAGACCGAATCGCTGAGGCGGTGAAGGCTGGAGTTAGGTCCGCTGGTGGATTGCCCTTTGAATTCAACACAATCGCTGTCTGCGACGGTATAGCCATGGGTCATGAGGGGATGCGATACTCCCTGCCCTCACGAGAAGTCATCGCTGACTCGGTTGAGATTATGGTTGAAGCTCACAGATTCGACGGCATGGTTTTGGTTACAAACTGCGACAAGATAACCCCGGGCATGCTGATGGCTGCGGCTAGACTCAATGTGCCCTCCATTGTGGTGACTGGAGGTCCCATGCTGGCAGGAATCTTAGATGGAAAGAAAGTTAGTTTCGCCTCAATTTCCGAGGCCGTGGGGAAAGTTATAGCTGGCGAAATGAGTGAAGAGGAGCTGAAGAGACTTGAGGATGTGGCGTGTCCTGGTTGTGGGTCCTGCAGTGGCATGTTTACAGCCAACACTATGGCGTGCATAACTGAGGCCTTAGGGATGTCCCTTCCAGGTTGCGCCACCGCCCTTGCTGCCAGCGCCCTAAAACTGAGGATTGCCAAGGAGAGCGGAGAGAGGATTCTGGAGCTGCTGCGAGAAGATTTGAAGCCTTCAGACGTCATGACTGACAAAGCCTTTGAGAACGCCATCGCGGTGGACATGGCTCTTGGAGGATCCACCAACGCTGTGCTACACCTCTCGGCGATCGCGGGTGAAGTTGGAATTCCTTTACCTCTAAGCCTGTTCGACGAGATAAGTAGGCGGGTTCCTCACCTCTGCAACATGATTCCCAGCGGGCCCTATGCGCTGGAGGATCTGGAAGCGGCTGGTGGAATTCCAGCTCTAATGAAGGAGCTAAGCCCTCTTCTTCACCTGGATGCCGTCACTGTCACGGGAAAAACCATAGAAAAGAACATTGAAGGGGCTAGGGTGCTTAACGCGGAGGTGATTCGTCCCTTATCTAACCCTGTGCATAAGGGAGGAGGCATAGCTGTGTTGCGAGGAAACCTAGCGCCCAAGGGATCAGTGGTGAAAACCGCGGCTGTCTCGTCACAAATGCTCGTCCACAAAGGACCGGCTAGGATTTTCGACTCTGAGGAGGAGGCTATGAACGCTATAGTTGGCCGGAAAATCGAGCGGGGCGACGTGGTGGTCATCCGCTATGAGGGGCCGAAAGGCGGGCCCGGCATGAGGGAGATGTTATCTCCAACAGCCACCATAAGCGGAATGGGTTTAAGCGATTCTGTTGCGCTGGTTACTGACGGCAGGTTTTCAGGAGCAACCAGAGGCCCGTGTATAGGGCATGTGTCGCCTGAAGCAGCGGAAGGCGGACCTATAGCCGCGCTGAGAGATGAAGACCTTATTGAAATCAACATTCCAAAGAGAATTCTGAGGGTGGAGTTGAAGGACGAGGAGATAAAGAACCGTTTAAGGTCGTGGAAGCCAAGGTCTCCAAAAGTTAAGCGGGGCTACCTCTTGCGGTATTCTTCGCTCTTATGATATAAAGCATAGAGGCGGTGTCTGGAAACTGTTAGAAGGAAGTTTAGCTTTTCTCTAACATGGGTCATCTTCACAAACTTTGCCATGATAGTGTCTTTCTTCTAAACCCTTTGTAGGGAAAAGGGGGCGTCGCTTGAATGTAAGCTGTCTTGGAGAGCGCTTTCATGACGGCTTAGGTTTGCTATTTCGTTTTTTTCTCTACTTTTGGGACGTATATTGTGGGACTGCCGCAGGTGGGGCAGTACCTTGGCTCAACTTTGCTTTCGTCAACCCACTTGTATTCGCACTTTAAGCATACCCATTCAGGCAAGACTTTTCACCAAGATTTACGTTTAGAGTGTTTGCTATTAACATTTTAAGCACTTAAATCTTTACTTACGAAGAACAAAGGCGCCACTTATGCTCTTCTTTTTCGTCCGCGTCCAGCGCGGCGTGCTGCAATTAAACCTACTTTTTTGCCAGGCGGTGCATGCCTTGAAACCGTTGTGACCTTGCGGCCGCCTCTTTTGCTGCTGCCGTATGGATGCGCTGCCGCCCCCATGGCTATGCCTCGTGTTCTCGGGTACATGTGACCCTTTGCCTTCATCCAGTGGAACTTGGCTCCAGCCTTTAGAAACGGCTTGTCAACACGACCAGCCCCGGAGATGACGCCGACCGTTGCCCGGCAGAGATCATTTAGATACCTAGTTTTTCCTGAAGGAAGCTTTATCATTGTTCCCTCTGGTGTATGAGCCACAACAGTTGCGTATGAGCCGGATGAACGAGCCATCTTTCCCCCGTCGCCAGGCGACAGCTCAATGTTGCATATCATGCTTCCCTCAGGAATACTGCCTAAAGGAAGGACGTTACCAATGTCCGCAGAAGCTTTGCTTCCCATCTGCATGGGCTGACTCTCATAAACTCCTTCTGGAACCACCATCTGGTAGGTCTCATCGGTTTCAAGTTTCACTGAGGCTAGAGGTGAGCCCCTCCCAGGCTCATGAACAATCTCCATAACCTGGCCGTGAACAACTCCCTCCCGTTCTTTTTCGGACATGGGTGGGTACTGAACAGGGGCTATTCGCTTGTGGGTTGAAGCCTGAAAGGTGGGTGAACCCCTGCCACGCCTCTGAACGCGTATTCGCTTACCCAATGTTGTGCCTCCTAGTAACGGTCATGTCTTAACAAGGATTTAAATGCTACAAAGAAACCGTCTTTTAAATACTTTTATTCTTTCCAGAGAACATAAGTGAACCTTAAGATTTATTTTGTTATCAGCCATGTCCCAATAACTATAAGGATGATCGCCAATGCCTTTATCATTACAACCCTTTTCCCAGTCTCTTCTTTCAATATTCTCGGCACAAATAGGCTAAGCGGGAGAGTAAACGTGAAAACAAAGAATGGCTCAAGAGATGACGCGGCAGAGACCAAAGAGACAGGCCCACCAGACATCGCAATGTAGTAGAAAACTGTTGCGATAAGACCTAAAGAAGTGTTTATAATTCTCCAGAAGAGAATCGGCCTGTTCACTCTTTGAATGTCGCTTAGGAAATTGCCTCTTATCTTCGGGAAACAAAACAACGAAAATCCTATCATTACGGTTCCAACGAAATTCCAGAAGAGGTATGAGAGGTAATCTATAGCGTTAAGAACATACTTTGACAAGACTTCGTATCCTGCAAATACGATGCCTGATGTTAAAATTAGCCCCAACGCTGGGGACATCACAGACTTCTTGCCTTTCTCTTTTCTATAAGAAATGAATATCGCGCCAAGAACCAAGGATACAACACCCAAATAACTTGGCAAACTCAGTTTTTCCTCCAGAAACACATAGGCTAATAGAAGAACGAAAATCGGACTTGTGTACCACAGTGAAATCACTCGAGAGGCTTCTTCTATCGCCATGGCTTTAAAGTAAAGAATAAGCCCAGGGTAGATGCCAAAACCAGCAACAATGCCTAGCAGGGACCATGGGAGAGCAGATGAAATTGATGTGAATAGGAGGAGCAATAAAATCGGCGCTTCTGTTATCGTGTAGAGAAGTTGGTAAGAGAAGGGGTCTGGCATGTGCTTCGTTAAGATATGCTTGTCTATCACAACACCAACAGCCCAGAATACGGGAGCCATAAAAGCAAACATAAGCCAGTCCATGAAACATCAGCCTTTTCGGAGGGCTCTGTATTCATCTTTCTCCTATAAAAAGACATATCCAAGGGGCACCCACGTAATGAAGACTGTTATGGATAAAGAGCGAATATGGGTAAAAAAAGAAGACACGTAAGAAAATAAGGGCGGCGGGTAAACGAAGCCACAGAGTCCTCTTGATTATCCTGAAGACTGTTTTCTGCGCCTGAGAATTCTCTTTTTGATTTCTTCTGCTTTTTTCTCCAGCTCCCTTAGTATGTCTGGTGGTGGGGGCTCCGGCATGTGTTTCGCGAGGATTTCTTTGACTCTTTCTTTGGCTACTTGTCTTAGGTCTTTTGAACCAGCCTTCTCCCAGACATCTCGTGACGTCTTGTCGCTTATCTTTGGAACGTATCGCTCCCTATCGATGTGCTTCAGCGTATGTTTCTCGGCCATGTAATGGCCTCCTGCTTTCGTGGCGGCTAGGGGCGCAATCTTATTGATGACGGAAACAGCCATTGTGTCCTCGTTCACCTCGATTCCCTCTACCATGCGCTTAGCCATGCCGAAGATCTCATCGTGAATCACAACCATCTCATAACAGGCAACATAATGATACTCCAAGGCACCACAAACCACACGGTTGGCTCCGGCAAGAAGCGTGGGCAACAAGCCTAAAGCGCTCTCGTAACCGGCCTGAACATCAACGATCTTCGAGTCGCTTACACCACTCCAACTCTGTGACGGCAACCCGTAAAACTTAGCCATCTGCGTTGCGGCTACGCAATGTAACGTCTGCTCTGGGCAGCCAACTGAGGGTATGCCTGTTCGCAGGTCCGTAACGGTAGGTATATCCCCATAACTTACACCGACGCCTGGATTAACTATCTGCGTGAGGCATATGCCAGCCAAGTTTGTGGCGTTCGTCTGCACAATTGTGCCAGCGAGCGTTATCGGCGCGGTAGCACCGACATTGTCCATAGGCAAGAACCAGATTGGAAGCCCGTATCTGGCGCTCTCTATAACTCCCTCAGTCAACTTGGCGTCGAAAAGCAATGGTGGGCTAGGACACATGCCCGCATTCCATGCATTAGGCTTCTTCTTAAGCTCCTCCTCTCCGCCAGCCGCTATCGCTGCCAACTCAATGCAGTCTTTGGCTTTATCCCTGTCCTCACTGAAAATCAGCATGGGTGCTGGCGTGTTTTTATAGGTAATCATAGACAACTCCACGTGTTGCAGGTTTTCTGGGACGTCGTGTGGATAGCGGACAACTGGGTATGGCTGGGGGATGTTCTCGAGTGCATCGCCTAGTCTAACGAAGTTTTCGCAGTCCTTGAGCAGCCCGAACCTGCGTTTACCAGTTTCAATATCGATAACATAGGGATAGTCCCCAGGTAAATCTAGAAACTGTTTTTTCCCTCCCCATTCTACGTTGTATTTTGGTTTTCTGCCATGAATTATGAACTTTTTCGGCGCCTTTCTGACCAGTTCTTCAACCATATACCCAGGTATCTTTACGTTGCACTTCTCATAATCCACTATAGCGCCATAATCGTCAAAAATCTTCAGAGCTTCTTTCGACCGAAATGTGGCACCAGTATACTCCAATACCTCCAGCGAAGCGACATGTATATCGTATATCTCATCCCTACTCAAAACCTCAACTCTACACCTCATACGCTCACCATCCTATTTGATTCTCATGATTTTCTTCGCTAATTCGACAGCTCCTGCCGCGGTTGGTGCGTACCCATCGGCGCCAATTTCTTCAGCCCACTCAGCTGAAACCGCGGAGCCGCCTACCATCACTTTAACTCTTTCTCTGAGTCCTTCCTTTTTCAGAGCCTCCACGATGTCTTTTTGCACAGGGGCTGTACTTGTCAACAGCGCTGAGGCAGCTAATACGCTTGCGTTGGTTTCCTTCACCTTGCTCACGAAGTCTTTCACTGGGACATCCTTTCCTAAATCATGGACCTCAAAGCCCGCTGCAATCAACAACGCACGGACTATGTTTTTCCCTATGTCGTGGATGTCTCCAGCTACCGTGCCTATTACAACCTTGCCCAAGGATGTTCTCGTTTCTTTACGTTTTAGAATTTCAGGTTCAAGCAGCTCAACTATGGCTCTCTGAGCAGCCTCGGCGGCGGCCACTAGGTGCATTAACCATATTTCTCCTCTTTCAAATTTTTCGCCTACCATCTTCAAACCGTTGCCTAATCCATTTTCAATGATGTCGCCTGGACCTAAACCGAGGTCTAAAGCTTTCTTCGTGGTTTCAAATACCTTATCCGCGTCAAAGCTTAGGACTGCAGCAGCTAGCTCATCATAAACGGCTTCAGTAGACAAATTTTTCACCGACACTGAGTGTTGAAGCCATTTGTTTAAAAAAATATTTGCGTCAAACCAGCTACTTCGTCTTCCCCTTACAGAATGCCGAGTTTGATTGCCACGTCCACAGCTCTGTAGTCGGGGTGAAGCTTCACAAAAGCCTTTTTCTCACCCTTAGGTGTGATTGTAACGTTAACCTTTTCCACAACTACCTCATAGAGTTCTTCTACAGCCCGCTTTATATCTGCCTTAGTAGCCGCTGTGTTAACAACAAAGACAAGCTTGTTCTCGGTTTCAAGAATGCGACTCGTAACCTCGGTCATAACCGGATACAACACCACTTCATAGGGGTCCAAGCCTATCTCCCCCCAAACAACTCATTCAGTTTCTCAACAGCAGAACTCGTCCAAACTGTGAGTCTCCCCGGCTGAGTCCCTGGCGCCAGAAGCTCAACGTTTAGGTTGTTCACCTTGACTATGTCTACGCCCGGAAGGTTGCGGGTTGCCTCCACAATCCCCCCGTTTTCGGTGATCACCAATAGGGGTCCAACCGCCTGCTTCATTTTTCGACCACGCCTCTTGCCCTTCCCAGCACGAACCTTCCGACTCTCCCTAACCCGATACACATCCGGCCACACGCCAAGCTGGATAAGAGCCTTCTCTACCTCACGAGTTTTCTTCAAACCATGAATTTCGTCCACGACCACCAGCGGAAAATCTGGAACGTCGTCGATCACGTGGCCCCTAGAAAACACGGTTTCTTTTGACGCGGTTGCTGCCACCGCCGAGCGTAAGGCCAGTTTCATCTCCTTCCGCGGAATCTTTCTCTCAATCTTCTTCTCCACTACTGGTGGATGGGTAGCTCGACCGCCCACGGCGAAGGGGATGAGAGCGGCTCGTTGTCTTCCTCCTTTAATTCTTGCAACCCGCGAAGTTCCATGTCCAACTCCAGGGGATTCTGCGGTTGTTCGCTTGCCAGCTAAGACGTCTCGGCCTTGCGGCTGGAAACGGTGAGATTGGATGGCGACCACGGCCCGCTTGATAACGTCGGGTCTGACAGGAGTTTTGAAGACGGCGGGTAGGCGAAGTTTGCCTGTGGATTTTCCATCAAGGTCAAATATTTTAGCTGAAATCTTGCCCATTCTTTGTCCCTCATGTACCTTGTGGCGACTCAAGTGAGATATTGATGATCTTGGGTGGTCCTTCGGGGGCCTTTTTAGGTGGGCGGGCTGGGTGTCTCAGTCGTATAAGACGTTTTGCTGGTCCTGGTAGGCTTCCGTCCAGCAGAACATAGGTTCCCCGAACTGGACCGTAGCGTAGGAACCCCCCTTTTGGAGAGACCTCGCTTCCGTCAGCGCCTATCTTTAAGATGCGCTTGTTATACTCGGTTCTCTGGTGGTATCCCATTTGGCCAGCTCTGGGAATGCTGTATAACACTCTCGTGGGTTTCCATGGGCCAAGGGTGCCGACACCCCGCTTGGTCTTGCGAGATTTGTGAGGCAGAATCTTGATGCCCCAACGCTTCACTGGGCCCTGAAAGCCCTTTCCTTTAGTTATGGAAACTACATCTAAGAACTGCCCCTCCTTAAAAACATCGGTAACTGAAACTGTTTTCCCAAGCAGTTTCTTCGCGTGCTTGAACTGTTCCTCGATGGGTCCTCCGTCAATCTTAATCTCCATCATGTCCATCTTTTTCTTTGGAACCCCGGCTAGTCTGGGCTGTGCGACGACGAGGAGGCGAAACTCCGCAATTCTGCCAAGATTTTCCTCCATCTTCTTAATGCCTTGATTAGGGTCTGAGTTTTTGGGCGGCGTGAGGACACGGTTAAGGTCTGTCGGTGGGCTCTTCATCCAGGCTTCAGTGAAGGTCTGCAACCCGAACTGGTTTTTTGCGTATGCCCTGATGGCACACACCAAGATGGGTGGGACATCTAGAACTGTGGCTGGATGAACTGTTTCTTTGCCGAGGTTTGGGGAGCCAGGCTTGTCCTCCACTATTAAAACGTGGGTCATACCCGCCTTATATCCCATGAATCCCAGCAGGGTTGGTCCCTCCTCCACGCTTGGCCAGAAGCGAACCCTGCCAACCTCACGGGCAGCACGCCCCCTAGGTAAATAAGCTAATGAACCTCTTTTAGGAGCGCTTTTCTTCCGGTGGCCCATCGTCGCGTCCTTCTTCTTCTTTTGTTTCCTCTACCCAGCATCGCCTTTGTTCAATGAGAGCGTTAAGTTATAAATGTTACGAAATCCCCACGACCGCCTTAACCATGTCTTAGGAGGCTTGATTGGTATAGGTGTCGTGCTGTCAGGGCGGTCAACCAACCGCTGATGACCAAAATCGTGGCTGGAAAAGCTTCAGTGTGATAGTTTAGCAGAACAGTGTGAAGTATTAAGAAGACAACGGCTATTGCTGTGATGGATGCGACCCCAAACTTCTTTCCGTATTTCTGGGCTGTTTGAATGCTAAGGAGCCCAGCTAAAAAGATGTCGCCCAACCCAAGGCCGATAAATAAGCCTTCAGACGGGAAGGTTGGCAAAATGATCATCACCGGTAAACGTAACACCTCAACCAATTCTCGGGTTGATTCTACCGTGTACCTCGTGATCAGAACGTGGATTATATCCATAATTGTTATTAAAATGACGAAAGCGGCTGTTGTTTTCCACGTGAACAAACTGCCTAAGTAAACTGAAACGAAGATAGCCAAGACTATCGCAAAGAGGTTTAACGTAAACAAGTTCCAGTAGTAAAAATAAAGTGCTGTGAAAAAGACTGGGGTTAAAACTGCTAAATACCATTTTGGCACAACCAGATATGTAAATATGAAGAACCCCAAGAAGTACACGCACAAGAAAAGAATCCTTATAGCTTCTCCGGGAATAAACACAAAAACACTTATCATGATGCCAGTTGCCACCACAAGAAGAATTGCGTGATAATAACGAAGCTTCACCTCTTTGAAAACAGACCCGATTTTCTTTTCGTACCTGAAGTAAATGAAAAACGTGGCTAGCATGATCAGAAAGAGAACCGAGGGAAGCAAAACATCAAACATCATAAGTTATTCGCCATCCAACAGATTTAAAGCCGCTAGAGAGGCGTAAAGCGCTTCTTCAGTTCTAACAGTTTCAGTTCCCTGACCGGGAATAGTATTGATCACGAAGTGCGCAACCTCGCTTAGGTTAAGGTGTTCACGCTCCGCGATATCATACAACCCTTGAGTTGGCGCTCCAAACGCCACCAACATTCTATGAGAGCTTCTCCAGCGTTTCCTCAACTCGTCCACAACTTCAGCTAAGGGAGAGCCATATCGAGACGTGGCAATCGCCAAGTCAAAGGATCGATTTTTTAGCAGTTGCCCAAGCGGGACATCTGAAACTGTCATGTGGTAGCCCCAGTAATTTTTGATTTCTTCACGGCTTGCTAAAACAGCTTTAGGGTGTTTTCCCAGCTCTGTGACTCTCACCGTGACTCGATTGTTGATTGGAAGGTGTGTGTTAGGGACCAGCAATGGTCGCTCAACCCCTATGTCCACGAGTGATCCGCCCTTGACAAGAGATGTCACAACGCCTTCTCGATGTTCCCCAACCTTTAGGTTTTCTATTCGATCTGAAAGTGGGTGGTGGGGTGTTCGCAGGGGAGGGAGGACGCCCACGTACCGCAGTTCTGGCCGTATCTTGAACAGTCTTTTGCGTAAGTATTGAGGTGTTTCCATATAGGATAGGATTGTGGTGACCAACTCGATGTCCCGGCTCTGATCCGTGTCAGGGAGGTCGGGAAAAATGATGATTTCGTCTACACGAAAGATGGCGGCTGCCCGCCCGATCAACCCGACCCTAAAAGTTTTCTCTCGGAGGTGTGGGACATCTGAGGCTATGGATGCGGGTATTGCTATGGAGAGTGCGCGTCTACGTTTCAATGGAATAATTGTTTGACTTCTAACGCTCACGTGCGTTAACCTCAAAAGCTTTTACAACTAACCTTATTTCTAAGTTTATTGGAAGACCGAGGTGAAGTAAGTGGAAAAGAAAGGTCGTTTGAGAGTAAACGTGTGTAGCGCTAAGCAGAGGCCTGTTGAGGAACTCGTTTGGTGTGCCTTCTGCCAAGAAGTGAAACCTCTCTTCTGGAAGGACGGCAAGCTGTTCTGTTTTGAGACCAAGTTTTATCCGAAAAGCTCCCGCCTCATCGTGCTTGACAGCTGCTTCGCGGACATGCCCACCTACACCAAAACCGTTCGAGTTGAGGGGTCAGCCAACATACCCTCCGCCATACTCCCCGTGGTGAAAGCATCAGCCGTAGCCGAAAAAATACTGGAGCAAGCGTTAAACATGCTCAAAAAGTAACACTTGGTTGTGTGAAAAATGTATAAAACTACGGTTCTAGACCGACTGGAAGAGATAAAAAAGATCGACAAAAGCGACATACTGGGGCACTGCGTAAAGACCAGCATTTACTGCGAGGACGCTGTGCAACGGGCTAAACGGGTCTCAGTCAGGTATAGAAAGCTTCGACATGTCATAGTTGTTGGTATGGGAGGCTCTGCCATAGGGGGAGAAATTCTTCGAGACTGGCTGTTGGATGAGCTTCCCATCCCCATAGAGGTTTGCAGAGACTACAGTTTGCCCGCTTACGCAAACGAGGATACGCTGGTTTTTGCGATCAGTTGCTCAGGCAATACAGAGGAGACGCTTAGCGCTTTTGTTGACGCCGTCAAGCGGGGATGCAAGACCATAACCATAACCTCGGGAGGACATCTGCTCTCCTTTTCCGAGAAACTGCGGGTGCCCCACGTGATCATACCAAGTGAATTGCCCTCACGCGTCACCCTCCCATACCTCTTCTTCCCGCTTCCCATTTTCCTACAGAAACTGGGTGTCCTTCAAAACAGTGAGAAAGAGATTCAGCAAACGGTACGGATTGTTGAAAAGTTGAGCCGAGAAAACTCGCCTGAAACTCCAGCAAGAGAGAATCCGTCGAAAAAGCTGGCATTGGAACTGGGGGAAACCATACCCGTGACCTACGGGTTCAGACAGTACTCAGCCATAGCCCGTCGGCTGAAGACGCAGTTCAATGAAAACAGTAAGGTTCCCTCTAGACACGACGTGTTTCCAGAGCTTAACCACAACGAAGTTGTTGGATGGGAAGCGTCTGAGGGACTCACTAAACGCTTCTCCGTCCTGCTAATCCGAGACCGCGAAGAGCCCCCAGAGATTAGACACAGAATTGAAACAACCAAATCTTTGGTGCTGCATAAGGCTCAGAAGGTTTTGGAGGTTTACGCGAGGGGAGAAAGTAAGCTAGCGAGGATGTTTTCAGTGTTGTTCGTTGGAGATCTTGCAAGTGTTTACCTAGCCATTCTGCGCAACACCGACCCTACACCAGTGGAGACTATCACCAGAATAAAAGAAGAAATGGGGAAACGGTTCAATGTGATAGAACGATTGAAAAGAGAAGTTTGGTCAAGATGAACGAAAGCCTTGGTCCGCGTATAGCCTATCGTTCCCTTTTCCCCTGGACGAACTCTTCAAACCATTTTTCAGCTGTTTCTAACTGCAACATCTGCGGTGGATGTTTGAAGGCGTAGGCTGAAATGCTTAAGAGGGAGCCAGCGACCCCCCGATCGAGAGCAACCCTTGTCCCCCGTATGACATCGAACATGACTGAGCCCGCGTTTGGAGCATCCACCGTGTTAAGTCTTATGTCGAGTTCCATGGGAACCCCACCGAAGTAGGAACCCTTCACCCAGAAATAGCTGTCCCGTCGGTTCTCCAAGAAGTCAACGTAGTCGGTGGATCCCGCCACAACTGAAGCCTTATACGGCAGAGCCGTTTCCACTGACTTAGTCTTCACAATCCTTTTTGCTTCCCTCGTCCTCTCCAGCGTGTCGAGAGACTCTGTTCCCCCACCCACATCGAGCTGGTAAGTTTCGGAAACCCGAACACCTCGATCCACCAACATTTTCAGTAAGGTTTTGTGGAGGATGGTGGCTCCAACCTGATCCACCAAATCGTCGCCAACAACTGGCAGACCAGCATCCCTATAGCGTTTGTCCCAGGCAGCGTCGCTGGCTATGAAGGCAGGTGTGGCGTTAACAAAGGCACACCCAGCTTTAAGCGCCTCGTCAGCATATTTTTGGGAAGCCTTTACAGCTCCACTGGGAAGAAGATTAATGACCACCTCTGCACCGCTCTCCCTAAGCCTCTGGGCTACATTCACCTCGGGAGACTCGCTGATCCTGACCACATCCTTTAGATAGTCGCCGACGCCGTCCAGAACAGGTCCCTTCAAAACTGGAACGTTCAGATAGGGGGCATCCACGAACTTTAGGGTGTTGTTGGGCGGAGAGAAAATTGCCTCAGACAAATCTTTCCCAACTTTTCCGGTATCGATGTCAAAGGCTGAAACGAACTCTACATCTCTAGGGTGGTAGCCTCCAAGAAAGAGGTGCTTCAGGCCTACCGCATCCGCTTCTTTTTCTACGCTTCTGTAGTGATAAACTCCTTGAACCAGTGCTGAGGCGCAGTTTCCAATACCGATCAATGCAACTTTGATTTTGGGCATACGCGCTCACCTCTTCAAAGTCAAGCAACAAAGTTATAATAAAATTAACGCATTAACTGCCATTTGAAAGCTTCAATTGAAAAAGGTGAATTGATGTGGGAAGGAAAAACGAGGTTCTGTTATTGACAAAAGAACAAATTCAGTCCGTCCTAACGATGGAGGACACCATTAGAGTTGTGGAGGAAGGCTTCAAGGCATTCAACTCTGGAAGGGCGGTCATTCCCTTTCCGGTAAGCCTGCAAATCCAGGAGAACATGGGTGAGGTCCATATAAAGCCAGGATACTTGAAAGGAACAGACACATACTGCATCAAAATAGCGTCCGGCTTCTATGAAAACCCAAAAATTGGACTTCCATCAGGCGACGGAATGATACTCCTCTTCGACGCCAAGACAGGAGTGCCTCGAAGCCTCCTAGTTGATAGGGCATTCATAACAGACATGAGAACCGCGGGAGCCGGAGCCCTTGCGGCACGATGCCTCGCAAAAAAGTCTGTTGAAAGCGTGGCTATTATTGGAACCGGAACGCAAGGGAGACTTCAAATCGAGGCTCTAAGCAAGGTCAGAGATTTCCGCGTCCTAAAGGTATGGGGACGAACCCCAGCCAACGTCGAAAAGTACGTCAAGGACATGAGGCAAAAGCTGACAGCAGAAATCATGCCTATGAGTTCCGCAAAGGAAGCAGTCAAAAATAGCGAAGTTGTAGTGACCGCTACACCAAGCACGTCGCCACTGGTGAAGACAGAGTGGGTAGAAAAGGGAATGCACATAACGGCAATGGGATCAGACTCTCCAGAGAAGCAGGAGCTGGAAACTGGAGTGCTGGGGATTGCAGACAAGATCGTTGTGGACAGTATTAAACAGTGCGTAAGGTTGGGAGAGGTTCACCACGCAGTTGAAGACGGAACGATATCTGAAGAAGAAATCCACGCGGAGCTGGGTGAAATACTGCTGGGGCTGAAAAGAGGAAGGGAAAATGACGAGGAGATAACCGTTTGCGACCTCACGGGCATAGCAGCTCAAGACGTAGTGACCTCTCAATTCGTCTACGAACGGGCTTTGAAGGAAAAAATAGGCTCCTACATCGCTATTCGGTGATGAAGAGTTGAGGGAGGAAACTTCTATGGGTGAGAGAGCTTGGCTGGACGTCTCCATCATCAGATGCCCCTGGTGCGGGCGATACTTCGCAGACGCCTCATGGTACGTAGTTGAGCTGGAGTCTGACATAGAGTGTGGGAGCTGCCACAAGACGTTTAACACCAAAAAACAGCTGACAGACCGCTTGATGCTGGAGTTCAGGATTGACGAGGAAGGGAAGACGCTGGAAGCCAAACTGACCAAACACATTTGAAAGAAAGAAACAACGTTTGCTTTATTATCGAGCAACGCATTAAGTTTGTAAAGTTCTTATTGAATGCGGAGTGGAGAGGTATGCAAACTCAGGGCAAGGACAAGTTCGAGATCATCAGCGAAATGGCTAGGCGGCGAGGCTTCTTCTGGCCTTCATTCGAAATCTATGGTGGTGTAAGTGGCTTTTTCACATATGGTCCATTGGGCGCTGCCCTAAAGAGAAGGATTGAAGACAAGTTTCGAGCCTTCTACATTCGTCCACTTGGCATACTCGAAATAGAGTCTTCTGTGATAATGCCCGCCAAGGTTTTTGAGGCCTCAGGGCATGTGGACCACTTCAAAGAACCTATGGTTGAATGCAGCAAGTGCAAGCGCAAGTTTCGAGCTGATCAACTGCTTCAGGAACAGGCGGGGATGAGTGATGTGGAAACAGAGAAACTCAACCTGCAAGAATTGATGAATGAAATCCAAAAGCAGGGTGTTCATTGTCCAGAGTGTGGCGGAAACCTTGGAAACCCAGAATATTTTAGAACTATGTTCCCCACCACTATTGGACCCTACTCCGAAGCAGTAGGTTATGGTCGTCCAGAGGCGGCGCAAGGAATATTTGTTGAGTTCAAGCGTCTCTGGGAATACGCTAGAGAAAGGCTTCCTTTTGGCGTCGTCCAAATTGGTCACGCACTGAGGAACGAAATTTCGCCAAGGCAGGGTCTCTTAAGGCAGAGAGAATTCGCCATAATAGATGTTGAGTTCTTTTTTGACCCAGAAGAGATGGGATGCACGAAGTTAAAAGAGGTGGAAAATGAGAAGTTGAGACTGCTACTTGCTGAGGCGAAGCTGAGAGGTGAGAAAGAAGCCATCGAGGTGACTGTGAAAGAAGCCCTAAGTAAAGGTTACATAAAGACAGAATGGCAAGCATTTTTCATGGTTTTAGCCAAACTCTTCCTGAAAGATATAGGTGTGCCAGAAGACAGACAACGTTTCATCGAAAAACTCGACTGGGAGAGGGCACATTACTCTGCGCAGGGCTTTGACCAAGAGGTTTACTTAGACCGCTGGGGTTGGGAAGAAGTTTCTGGGCACAACTACCGCACAGACTACGACCTTAGGCGCCACATGGAGTTCAGCGGAATTGACTTAAGAACGTTCAGGGAAGGCCGACGGTTCATTCCCCACGTTGTTGAGCCCAGTTTCGGTTCGGACCGACTTGTTTACATTGCTATTGAGTACGCATATCAAACAAGAGACAAACGAACAGTGCTGAGTTTTCCTCGAGAATTAGCACCCATACAAGTAGGTGTTTATCCGCTAGTTAGCAAGGACGGTTTGCCAGAAAAAGCCAAAGAAGTGTTTCAGATGCTGGTCAGCAAAGGGTTTGCAGCAGAATACGACGAATCTGGCTCTATAGGTAGACGATACGCACGAGCCGATGAGGTAGGCACTCCACTAGGAGTAACAATCGACTACCAAACGCTTGAAGAAAACACAGTGACTATACGGGACCGCGACACGTGGACGCAGGTGAGAAACAAGATCGACAAGCTTCCTAAGCTGTTTCACGCCTACTTCAGCTACAAAAAAGGGTTCCAAAAGTTGGGACAGCCTGTCGAGAGTTAGAGTTTCTTCGCTATGTTTTTTAAGCCTGTCTCATTAATATGTTAGAGATATCGGAGACGATTTTCCAGAGGCGGACCCATGGTTTTTCCAATGGAGACTGAGCATCGGGTGAAACTGAGAGCCCTCAGCGTTTGTCAAGAGCACCTGAGAAAAGTGTTGGAGATCAGTCGCAAGGTTCCACAGATGGTGGAAAGCTTCGTGGAGGAAGACAAAAAGAGGGCTCAACAATTGTTCACCGAGATTAGGCAGTTGAGAGACAGTGTGGATGTGGCGAGACGCACTGTTGCGCAGGAACTCGCTGAGATAGGAGCCATTTTGATGAGCCGCGAGGACTTCCTCCGCTTCACCAACCTAACAAGTGAGATCGCAGACTTCTGCGAAGGCATAGCCTTTCGACTACTCGAGATGATGGAAAGAAAATGGAAGGTGGCCCCCGACGTCAAAAACGATCTGATGAAGTTTTCAGAGGCTGTGTTTGAAACAATCTCAAAGCTTCGAGAAACTGCAATGACGCTGAGTTACGGCTCCGCAAAGACTCTGGAGAAAGCTAGGGAGGTGGAGATTGCTGAACGAATCGTGGACGATCTCTTCCGGGAGCTGGAAGTGAAAATTCTCAACAGCCACATAGAAATTCCAGTTCTTCTTCTTTTGAGGGACGTGATCGGGCTTATGGAAGACGCTGCAGACAAGGCTGAAGATGCCTCTGATGCCGCTCGCATACTTGCTTTTGGCATGTAAAAGGGAAACATAAATGCCTGAGAAAATCGAGACCGAGTTCATCGAAAACTTTCTGGTTGTGTGGGACCCAGCTAAGGGGTCGGAACTCTATAAACTCGGCTACTACGGAAAGCCTGTAGGCATCCCAAAGCCCAAGGCTGAAGACTTTGATGCCCCCCTAATCCTCGACCTCATGGAGGGACTCTACCTCGTGGAGAGAGGAACAATCACCGTGGTGGAGGGACCTGAAAACACTAAGGTAAGCTTTGAAAAGCTTAGGAGAAGGGCTAAAAGGCTGTACGAAGAATTCGACCTTAGGTACGCGGTTTATCGGGACCTGCGTGACCAGGGACTCATCGTCACCCCGGGCATAAAGTACGGGTGCGACTTCGCCGTGTACAAGCACGGGCCAGGCGTGGACCATGCCCCCTACATGGTGTCGGTGAAGAAGACGAAGGACGAGGTTACAGCCACCGAGATGGTGAAGGCTGGGCGGCTCGCCACCACAGTGAGAAAACGTTTCATAATAGCCGTACCTGACCTGGAAACGGAGCAGATACAATATCTAATCTTCAAGTGGTTTAAGGCTTAATTCAAGCTTTTTCTAGGCTTCTTTCCTAAAATTAATGATCTTTATATGCAGAAACTCCGTTTTATAGTGGGGGGATTCGTATTAGAAAGGAAATTCTAGAGAAGGTTGTGAACCAACTTGAGAAAGCCATTGGGACGATAAGTTCTGATGGTGTTAATGATGAGAGAATCATGTCCAGATATTTAGAGTACCATGTTGCTTACGAGTTAGCGAGACGAGGGCATAGAGTTCAGATCCTAGGCGAGAGAGATGATAAAAAAGCAGACATCTATCTTCCGAATGAAAGAATAAGAGTTGAAGTAAAATCAGGTAAATTCGTATACGGTTCAAGTTGTGCCTCTTTTGGAAGAGGGAAGCAGATCAAGGAAAGTAGATTTGATTACTGCGTTTTCGTACCTTATGATAAAAACATAGTTAAAGAGTCTCTTATATTCAGTAGAGATGAACTAATAGAGGTTGCCGATAGGCCGCGAGAAAAGTTCGCAAGGTTCCGGAGAACAAACCCTTGTTTATTAGTCAGATGCGATAGCTGTAATGACCTTATAAGTCGTCTTGAGCCTTTTGGTGAAGGTGTGTTGAAAATAGAAGAACAGGTCCATAAGTATCCTGCCAGATTTAGAGATCGATGGGATAAAATATCGCCTAAGGCAAAAGTAAGCTAGAAAGAGACCCTAAAAATTAATGGGGGTGCCAATATGAGTAAGTTTATGTTTAAAATAGGAGAGCAAATATTTCAGATAGAGAATCTTAATGAGCTTATGAACTCTCAGTTTTTAGGGTTGTATGAAAGCCATTTCTCCGGACGCGGGTTTGACCTCACTAAGTTCAAGGAGGAGGCGTTAAGATTTTTCGATCAGAACGATAATAACTACAGTGCACATGATGGGTTCTTTAATAATTTTACCATTATTTGGCAGTACTTTCTAAATCATGGTCGTTTTAAAAGTGCGGAAAATCTTTGGAGCTTTGCTTTAGAAATTGCCTATGAGTGGGGAAAAAAGCATCAAAGTAAAAGAATCCACAAAGGAACACCGTACTACTTTTGGGGCGTAACTTGTATCTTAAATGGAGACTTAGAGAAGGGTTTCCTGCTGATGCATCAAGCATTAGAAGAAGACAAAACGTCTCATCAGACAAACACTCCTAAGACTCCCGCATACTCTTTTGTTACTCTGGACTATGAAAAACAAGATCAATTCTTCAGACCAAAAGTAATAGAGATTGCAAGGTTCATAGATGAAAAGCTGGAAGCTTATCGTTTATCAAGGTGCGGGACCTTAACTTTACAAGATTTTAAATTAAAGTTTTTAGAATCTACTTTACATGAAGTGGTTTTCCATTTTGTTTTTACGACATTCCGTCTCAAAAAGTTGCTTACAGAAGTAGAACAAAGATTAACGCAAAATATTTTTAGTTCACTATTACAAACAGATGTAATATTTGATATTTGTCTCATTGTTGATAATATTCTCAAGCAAAAGAACCCAAGTCGATGGAAATTTTTTGAACATTTAAAATTTCTTTCTTCTAGATCTTCACTAAACCTTAATGAACAAAGACTAAAAGAATTGGGAAACGCGTTCAAAACCGATTTTTCCAATACGCTTCAAAAGTTACTAAGTTCGCAATATCATTATCAAGATGGAACTGCACCGAGCCATGTTGAAGAAGATCTTGCAATTACTTATGGTTTCCGAAATTTCGGGGCTCATAAAATAGAAAACCAACCAGTTATTTATCAAAACTTTAATGAAATAACCCAAAGAATATTAAATGCTCTGTGTTTTTCTATCGAAAAGTTGTATGTATAATGGATGAAAAAGCCTCACTTTTCTACGATCCCTTTTGATAAAGATAATGAGTGATTTTGCAACCATCGAAATTAAAATTGTACTGACAATATACTTTCCTTTAAAATTTTAATCTGGTAGTGGTTTAAGGCATAGGGTACGCTCATGTTTCTGGGTGTTTTTCAGCTCTAGTTTTAAGGTACTGCTCGATTCTGTCCATTCCCTCAGAAATGTTTTCAATTGAGTTAGCATAGGAAAACCTTATGTATCCTTCTGCGTTACGACCAAAATCAATTCCAGGAGCGGTTCCAACCCCTGTCTTCTCCAACAACTCGTAGGAGAACTCTAGTGAATTATTGGTAAACCTCTTGGCGTTGGCGAGGACGTAGAACGCTCCAGTGGGCTCCACTGCTATGCCGAACCCAATTTTCCTGAGGCTTTGAATCATTAACCTTCTCCTCTTGTCAAAAATTCTAACCATACGCTGAACGTCGGAGGCGGCTTCTTTAAGGGCGGCGATGCCAGCCCACTGGCTTATGGTATTTGCGGCGATGAAGAAGTTCTGCATAAGCTTTTGCAGGAGACGTACGTACGTCTTTGGGGCTATGGCGTATCCGAGGCGCCACCCTGTCATGGCGAACTGCTTTGAAAACCCGCTAACCACAAACGCGTTTTCCGTGAACTCTAGGATTGAGTGCTCCTTTCCCTTATACACAAGACCGTGGTAGATTTCATCCGAAACCACAGTGGGACCAAGCGCGGCAATTCGCCTCATAGTGTCAGCGTCAAGGATTTGTCCAGTAGGGTTCCCAGGCGAGTTAATCACAATCGCCTTGGTTCTAGGGCCAATTTTTTCCTTTATGTCCTCTGGGTTGTACCTGAAACCGTCGCGCTCACTGATCTTTACAAACTTCGGGGTGCAACCCAAGAAAGTGACGAAGTTGGGATAACACGAATAGTGGGGGTTCGAAATTATCACCTCGTCCCCTTCCTCAAGCAGGGCGGAGAACGTGATCAGCAAGCCTGGCGAAGACCCGTTCGTAACAATCACTTGGTCAGGGGAAATGGAGACGCTGTACTTTTCAAGGAAATGTTCAGCGATGGCTTCTCTTAACTCCAGAAGCCCGACGCTTGACGTATAATAGGTCTTTCCGTCGCGTATCGCCTTCGCTGCAGCCTCTGTGATGCAGCTAGGGGTGGGAAAATCTGGTTCTCCTACTTCTAAGTGAATGATTGGTCGTTCTTGGCGCTCGAGTTCCTGAGCTCGTTCCATCACTTCCATGACGTAGAAAGGCGGCATATCTACCACGGTCTTGCGCATCTTAAACCATCCCTCATTTCTCAAACTACCCTTTCCATGGAATATCAAAACTCGACTTAAGCATTTTCATAACATTCGATGTAGAATATTCTATTTCTCTAAGCACTGCAGCATTTTGGGGCAACTCAGGCACTCATCAGGGACAAAACCATCTCTCAGACTGCCTTTCAAATATCCTAAGTAATGGGGACATCCCGGAGGGCCTGCCTGTCTTTCAGTTTCTACTGGAGCTACTTCTAGGCTCTTTGGAGGCTCGATGGAGACTATCTCTGGGACTTCGGCTGGGATGATATCGGGGCTCTGTGAGGCTTGCACTAGATGACCTTCTATGACCTCTTTGTGGGCTTCCGTAGACTCCGTCTTTGCCGCTTCCATGGGGACCAGTTTAGCATGTCGTTCTAACCTAACGAGAACCAGGCAAAAAAGAAACAATATGACGATGACAATTGTAAGGGCTGCCAGAAAGATATTTTCTATCCCCAAGATGGACATGAAGTTTCACTTGTGTACGCGTTATTGTACTGTCTAAAATATAGATTGCGAATTTAGCATACAGATGTATGATTCTGAATTCTGTAAGTCTAAACATGTACCCTTAGCTAATGAAGTGTCCGCAGCAAGCGGTGGTCGCACTTGAAGTTAGTTGGTGGGTTAAGAGAAAGCATCTGTCTATTAATATTCCATCTTTGACGCCTGTTTTCCACCTATACCCCAATTGCTCCTCGGGATTTCATTAAGAATCACAGTTACCCACTCGGCCTTCATTCCAATTTCAACGAACGCCCTCGTTAGCCCTTTAATCAACTTTTTCTTTTTCTTCCTCTGTTCTACCTTTCCACATGTCGACTTTTACAACCGGCATTCTTCTCGCCTCCAAATTTTAATTAAATGTATAATCCTTCCCCATATTTACTGTCTTGGGTTTGAACAAGTTGGAGAAACTACAGGTGCGCATTGTTTCTATCATTTACTAGTTATGTAAGTTGGCGTAGGCTCTCAGCAATGTCTCCTCTTCGGTTTAGATTGTTGATCATGACGTTGATTCGATATCGGCTTTTCAATGTTCTTATCACCTGTGCCGCAATGTAGCTTGGGCGCAGTAAGAAATCGTAGAAATACTCGTGGATCATCTGCTGAATTTCCTCGTATGGGACGGTGTCTGGAGAAACCTCAGATACGCAGAGCCCAGTTTCCCAGTGTTGATCTGCGTTTATGACACCCTTCATTGCGAGTTCGTCCCAGAGGTCTGTTCCAGGGAAGGCTCCTAAAATGTTGAACTGAGGGACGTCTAGGTCTAGGCGTTGCGCAAACTTTAGGGTGTTCTGTATCTCCTGTTTCGTCTCGTTTGGTGCGCCAACTATAAATGAGCCGACAACAACGTCCACTCCAGCTTTTCTAGCGTTTTTAACCGCAACTTCAGCCTGTTCTGGGGTTGCCTGCTTATTGTAATAGTTTAAGACCCATTGATTAGCGCTTTCAATTCCAAAATACACCATTATGCAGCCTGCCCTCACGGTTTCCTGCAACATATCGTAGGAGCAGTGGTCGACACGCGAGTCGCATATCCATTCTATGTCCATTTTCTCCCTTCTGATCTCTCGGCAGAGCTTTACCACCCTCTTCTGGTTTAGGGCGAAGTTGTCGTCCACGAAGAGAAACTGTCTGTACCCTTCGCTCACTAAAAGGCGCAGTTCTTCCAAAATGTTTTCCACTGATCTTGGTCTCCAAATATTCTTAGCGAACTTGCGGCATCCGCAAAAGCGACAGCGATAAACGCATCCGCGGGAGGAGATTATGCTGGTGAACTTTTTTGGAGCGATGTTTGCCCCTACAATCGTTGAGTGGTACTCAGCATCTAACAGTTCACGGTCAGGAAAGGGTAGGGAGTCAATTTTCTTAACTAGCGGTCGATCAGGCGTTGAGATGATTTGTTCCTTCCTTCGGAAGGTGATGCCTAAAACTTTTTTGAGACTGCCTTTCTCCTCCAAACATTTTACAAGTTCGAGACTGGTGTGTTCACCCTCACCTCGGGCAATTATGTCCACAAAAGGGCATGTTTTGAGGATTCTCTCTGCGTTAAAGGTTGCGTGGTAGTTGCCAAAAACAGTTGTCACATTGGGATTTTCCTTCTTCACCTCCCTTGCGATAATTGTTGCTGTTCGGCCTGAACTACTTAAGGTGGAAAAGCCGAGGATGTCAGGGTCTTCCCGCCTCACCCAGTCAACTGTGTCCTTTACTGAAAAGCCTTGGGCCGCCTGGTCCAACACGGAAACTTCGACGCCCTCATTTTTTAAAAAAGTGGCTATGTAGAGTGTGCCCAGTGGGGGCCATGACCCTATGGCTTTCCTTTTCTCTGAGGCTGGGAGCTCTACGTTGGGACTGGGATTTATAAATGAAAACTTCATCCGTTTCTTCCGCCGTTCCGCGCTTCTCCCTATTCTCTATTTAAAGGTTTAAATGTGTTGTTAATGAAAAGTGGTGGTGCCGAGAATGAGTTCTTTTAGAATATTCTAATCGTATGTTCGATGATTAGGTGTTTCAGAAAGTCTCCAATAAAAAGGAAAATTACGGCTCCTACGATACGAAGAGGCTCTGACTTTCAAAGCGCATGTTCTCTATCAAGAGGGTTCTGCGTGAATGGTGACTACGGCTTCTCTGAATTTCTTCTCGATTTCTCCTTCGATTTGAGAAACCGTGTTGTGCATGGCTTCCACTGAAACGCTCTTGTCAAAGGAGCAGTCAATGTCGATGTAGCGTCTTCCTTCGCTCATATAGGTAACGACTCTATTTAATCTCTGAATGTTGGGATGTGCCTCAATCACCTGCCTAATAATTCTCTCAATTTGCTCGTCCCTAACCAAGAGCTCTCTGTGCAATTCTAGTGCATATGGTTCAATGTGCACCGTCACGTTTTCTATGCCCTCCATCTTTCGGCGCATATTCTGTTCGATTTTTTCGGCAATGTCGTGGGATTCTTCGAGGGAGAGCTGTGGGTCAACCATGGCGTGTAGGGTGATGTACAGTTTTCCTTTTGAATACACGTTGCTCATGTTGTGGATGCCTCTAACGCCTTCTACGCTTTTCGCTAAGGTTTCTATTTGTTTTTCTATGGGTTCCTCTTCTCCAGCTGGTTCGATATGAATCGTGACTGTGGAGTCTCCGTAGGATTTGGTGATGTCAGACTCGATTCTTGATCCTACGTCATGTGCCTCAACCAGTCCCATAGAACCTAGTACGCAAATGGTGGTTTCCACGTAGGTTTTGGCGCCAACTCTTCTGACTTTCAGTTCTCGGCAGGCTACCACCCCCTCAGTTTCTTGGATTTTCTTCCGTATGTCTTTAGCAATGCCCGCGGAAATCGCGTCGGTGAGTTCGCCGAAGCTGCCGCGAACCAAGCTAATGCTTAGATAAATTAAGAGAGAACCCAACACAATGGAGGCAACGGCGTCTGCTCCATCGTAAAAACCAATGTATGTGAGCCCAAAACCGAACAGGGCGATGATTGTTGATGCGAAGTCTGAGAGAGCGTGATAGAGATTAGCTTTCATTGTTAGGCTACTTTTAACCCTTCCCCACAGTGTCCCAATTCTGAAGAAATCAACGGCTAACGTGTAGCCTACGGCCCAAAAGCCTATTGCCAAATGGGTTATTCCAGTCATGGTTACTACTCGGATAGCGGCTTCCACAATCAAGAAGGCTGCTAAACCAATGAGGGCGATTCCACCGGTCAAACCTCCTATCGGCTCAATTTTGCCATGCCCGTACATGTGTTCTTCATCAGGAGGTTTTAAAGAAAGCTTGGTTGTAACAAGCAGAATGAGTGTTGTGATTGTGTCAAAGAGGGCGTGGGCTGCGTCGCTTAGGATGGCTAGGCTGTTAGTAGCTAATCCAATCACGCCCTCAACCAAAACCACACTGGCTATTGCCACGAAAGAGAGTTGAAGCACTCCAACCTTAGATAGATTCATTCGATTAACCATGCCCTAATCATTAATACAGCCTTTTACGGCAGATTTAAGGGTTAGGATTGCATAAGGCTTTATCAAAATGACAGAGCCTGTGAAACCTTAGTCGCTACTGTTAGCCGCCATTTTTCAATGTAAGCATTTAAATTTAATGATGCAATAGCATTATGGAAGGTTGAGCGAGTCACCATGCCCTTTACAGCTATTGACAAAATTTTAAGCGGGAGATATGAAGGTAAAAAGGCGAACATTAGAGGCTGGGTTTATCGGAAACGGGAGAGCAAAGACACCATTTTCCTAGTAATACGCGACGCCACGGGCATCATTCAATGCACTGTGAAGAAGGGCGGTTCAGCTTGGGCTGACGCGAAGAAAGTCACCATTGAGTCTTCTGTTGCCTTGGGTGGAACTGTAAGAAGCGATAAGCGTGCTCCCGGAGGGTTTGAAGTATTCACGGATCGGTTGAAAATAATTGGGCTGGCTGAGGTTTTTCCCATAACAAAGGATCAAAGCATAGAGTTTCTGCGAGACGTTCGACACCTGTGGCTGAGAAGTCGAAGGATGAGTCTCATCATGAAAGTGCGAAGCGAAGTGCTGAAGTTTATACATGAGTTCTTTAAAAAGCGGGGTTTCATCGAAGTTTCGCCGCCCATGTTTATATCCAGCGCCTGCGAAGGTGGCGCCACCCTGTTTGGACTGAAGTATTTTGATGAAGACCTTTACCTCACTCAGAGTGCCCAGTTGCATCTTGAGGCGTTGATCTACTCGTCGGAGAAAGTTTACTGTGTGGCGCCCTCGTTTAGAGCTGAGAAGAGCAGAACCATGCGTCATCTTACGGAGTACTGGCACGTAGAAGCTGAGCAAGCGTTTGCCACCATAGATGACATGATGCGCCTAGAGGAAGACCTCGTGAGCTACGTGTGTCATTGCGTTGCTAAGCAGTGCAAGAAAGAACTTGAAAGTTTGGGAGTGGACGCTGAAAAACTGGCGAAGATAGAGACACCGTTTGAGAGGACCACCTATCAGAAAGCCATACAAAAACTCCACAAAAAGGGATTCAAAATCAAGTGGGGAGAAGACTTCGGATTTGATGAGGAAAGGGCACTAGCAGAAGAGTTTAGAGGGCCAGTTTTCGTTTACGCCTATCCTAAACAGATAAAGGCTTTCTACTGCAAGACGTATAGTGGAAAACCGGAACTCGCCATGTCAGTTGACCTTATTGTTCCGAGGATAGGTGAACTCACCACGGGTGGGGCAAGGGTCGACGACAAAGAAGAGTTGATTGAAAGGCTGGAGGAGTTTGGCTTGAGGCGAGAGGACTACGAGTGGTACATTGACCTGAGAAGGTATGGAACCGTTCCTCACGCTGGTTTTGGATTGGGAGTAGAAAGACTGCTCGCTTGGATGCTTGACTTGGAAAGCGTGATGGACACCATTCCTTTCCCACGCACGATTAGAAGATTTTATCCATAATCTGCCTAAAGTCTATTGCCATTTCCACACTTTTCTATTCATGAATAATTCTGGAAGAACAAAAAGTCCCCAGCTTGCTACAGCGAGGACATAGAACAAATCTGTTGGCGTTAATGGAACGAGCCCGAAGGTAGATGCTATCGGGTGTACGTAACAGATGCCAAGCGTAGCTGCGATTGAAACTATTTCTGCTATCACAAAGAACTTGTTCTTTAAGCTATTTCTTCCCATTCTCCACAAACTACGTTTTTCAGAACGACAATTCCAAACAACAAATAGTTCAAAGAATGCTGCTTGGACGAAGGCTGTAGTCCGAGCCTCAGCTAGGGTTAATAATCTATTTTCTTCGTTAAAAGGTCCGTTTGGCCAGCCCCAGGGATGTGCAGGAAATAGACAATATTCTATCACGAAGACAAGTATTGTTCCAGTTGCCTGAAGTATAAACGAGGCGATTATGAAGGCACCCATTCCGTGAAGTATTCCTTCATCTGGTTTACGTGGTTTTCTTTCCATCACATCCTCATCTGGGGGGTCTGTGGCCAGAGACACAGCAGGTGCGCCGTCTGTGACCAAGTTTATCCAGAGAATCATTGATGGAAGTAGGGGCAGAGGAAACATTACGGTTCCAAATATCCCACCTAATATGGCAAATAATCCTATTACAAGGACTTCGTCAAAGTTGCAGGCTAATAGAAATCTAGCGTATTTTCTAATATTGTCGTAAATAACCCTTCCCTGCTCTACTGCCTTCACAATTGTTGCAAAGTTGTCATCGGTTAATACTAAGTCAGAGGCTTCCCGAGTCACGTCTGTTCCAGAAATGCCCATCGACACACCAACATCTGCACTTTTCACGGCAGGCGCATCATTGACTCCATCGCCAGTCATCGCCACAACGTGTCCCTTATCCTTTAGAGCACTGACAATTCGCAACTTATGCTCTGGCGAGACACGAGCATAAACCGCCACATTTTCCACGATTTTCTTGAACTCTTCATCACTGATTTTATCCAGTTCTGCACCAGTCAAAACGATGCTATTCTCTTTCAGAATACCAATTTCCTTAGCCACTGCAATTGCCGTGAGCTTGTGATCACCGGTAATCATTACAGCTTTTATTCCCGCTTGTTGGCACAATTGATTTGCTTTTATTGCCTCCTCTCTTGGTGGATCAATCATCCCTTCCAAGCCTACAAAAACTAGGTCGCGTTCAATTTTTTCTTCATCAAATGATCCTGCACTAGTAGGCAGTTTCTTGTAAGTCATTGCAAGTATACGCAAGGCGTCGCTAGCTAGCTCCTCATTGATTTTCAAAATTTCATTCTTATCCTTGGAGCTAAGTTTCTTAATTTCGCCATTTTTTATGATATAAGCGCATCTTTCTAAGACTATTTCTGGGGCGCCTTTCATGTAGGCAACTTGTTCTCCTTCTGGAGTTGAGTGAACCGTGGTCATGCGTTTTCTTTCAGAAGTGAATGGAATTTCGTTTTTCCGCGGATATTGGCGTTCTAATTCTTCTTGTTCGAATCCTGCTTTAGCTGCAGCTACAATTAAAGCTCCTTCTGTTGGGTCGCCGAATATGTTCCAAGTGTTATTGACTTCATCTAAGCGGGCATTGTTGCAAAGTGCCCCAATCCTCAGGAGAAGTGAGATGTCATTGTCGTTTTTTGGGTTGATGAGACTATTGCTTTGACGGAATTCGCCTTTAGGTTCGTATCCGACTCCCGTAACTTCTGTCAATTTGCCGTTGCAATATAGTTTGCGTACAGTCATTTCCCCTTTTGTTAGAGTGCCGGTTTTGTCTGAACAAATAATTGTGGTTGCTCCGAGGCTTTCAGCCGAAGATAGTTTTCTTATGATTGCGTTTCGTTTTGCAAACTCTCGTGCTCCTAGAGCGAGGCTGATTGTGACAATGGCAGGTAACCCTTCAGGAACTGCTGATATAGCCAATGAAATAGAAGACATAAATGCTCCGATGAATCCCTCTTCCCATTCAGGTTTCAAGCCGACTGAAAGCACTTCGAATACTTCTAAAGCAAAAATTACTCCACAAACAGCCGTAACAACCATTGCTATTTTTTTGGCAAACTTGTCCAACTTTCTTTGAAGAGGAGTTTCTTCTTCTTCAGCAGTTTGGACTAGTTCAGCAATTTTTCCAAATTCCGTATTCATACCTGTTGAAGTTATAATCGCTTTTCCTCTTCCATAAATTGCGTGGGTAGCTGTGAAGACCATGTTGCTTCTTTCAGCAACTGGGGTATCTGGTTTAACAGCTTCCAAAGATTTGTTTACGGGAGTGGATTCGCCCGTTAAAACAGCTTCATCTGTCTTTAATTCTACTGCTTCGATTAATCTGGCGTCCGCTGGCATCGAGTCTCCAGTCTCAATAAGGAGCACATCACCTGGAACAACTTCTCTAGCAGGGATTAATTCCTCTTTTCCGTTTCGAACTACACGTGCTTTAGGAGCTGCAAGTTTTTTTAAGGCTTCTAATGCTTTCTCTGCTCTATATTCTTGGATAAAACCTGCAACAACAACGAGAAGGACAATTATTCCAATAACTATTGCATCTGAATAGGTTTCAAGACCTTTAGTTGGGTCGCTAAGTGATTCATAATATCCGATTCCAGCCGAAAATGCTGTAGCAACGAGAAGCAATATGATAAAAATATCTTTGAATTCTTCAAGAAACATTCGCAGAGCAGTTCTTCTTTTCATTTCTTTCAGTTCATTGTATCCATATTTGACTAGTCTTTGTTTGGCTTCTTCGCTGTCAAGACCATTGATGCCAGTCTTCAAATCAAGAACTACTTCATCAGTTTTCATTTCATGCCATGAAGCCATTACAAGTTGCCTCTATTTTCCAAGCGTTTCCTTCTTTAAAACCCCTTCTTATAGAGTTTTCTTTTTCCTAAATATGCTATGTCTCCGCCTGAAGTCAATGTTTCTCTAAAATTCTTCGTGAGCGTATGAGGATTTAAGAAAAGATTAAAAGGAAACATCCCTTCTTTAAAAGAGGAAATTCATAAGGCTGGACAGAAATGGACTGGCTAATAATTGCACCAATTGCAGGCTTAGTCTCAATAGCCTTTGCAGTCTATTTGTTTCTCTACATAAATAAGCGGGAAAGCGGAACCATAAAGATGCGGGAGATTTCTGCAGCGATAAGCGAGGGCGCAACAGCTTATCTAAAAAGACAGAACATTACACTGGCAGTTTTCGTTCTGGTTATAGCAGTTATCTTAGGAATCTTTTTTAGCTATCATATGGCTTTAGCTTACATCTTTGGCTCATTTTGCACCACCATAGCTGCCTTTTTCGGAATGACTTCTGCGACAAGAGCTAACGTAAAAACTGCAAACGCCGCCAGGAAAGGTTTGAACCAAGCTTTTCCAGTGGCATTTTACGGCGGGGCAGTAATGGGGTTGTCCATAGTTGGACTGGCTTTGCTTGGAATAAGCTTTCTCTACTACATTTATGGACCAACACAATTAGATATCATTCTAGGCTTCAGTTTTGGTGCAAGCGCCTTAGCGCTTTTCGCCAAGGCTGGCGGAGGCATCTATACAAAAACCGCTGACGTAGGCGCTGATCTCGTCGGTAAAGTGGAGATCGGCATCCCAGAAGACGACCCGAGAAACCCAGCCGTGATCGCAGACAATGTGGGTGACAATGTGGGTGACGTAGCTGGTATGGGAGCTGATCTAATCGACTCCTACATTGCGAGTGTGATGGCGGCGATGGTAATAGGTTGGGAAACAGGTGGAACGCTAAAGGAAACCTATGTAATCCTTCCATTATTAATTGCTGCAGCTGGAATATTTGCATCCACCATAGGAATGCTTTTCGTAAGGGTTGGAAAAGGAGGCAATCCTGGCGCAACTCTCAATAGAGGAACCTTCTCAACATGTTTCATATTTGCAGTTTTAACATTTCTAATAATCTATCTTCTGGGAATCGGAAAGCAGAGTCTTGGCGTATTCTATGCCACAGTTGCAGGGTTAATCGCTGGAATGGTCATAGGCATAACAACCGACTATTTCACATCCATCGACAGACCCATGGTTTATAAGACCGCAGAAGCTGCAAAAACAGGTGCAGCCATAAACATTTTGTCAGGCTTCTCATATGGCATAACAAGCATAGTGCCTCCAGTCCTCGGCATATGCGTTGCTACTTTGGCTTCATGGTATCTTGCTGGAGCACACGGTGTTGCAAGCGTGTATGGCGTTGCCATATCCGCTGTTGGAATGTTATCTATAGTTGGCATGATAATTTCTGCGGACGCTTATGGTCCCATAGTAGATAATGCGAGGGGAATTTCTGAGCAGTCAGGCTTGGGGAAGAAAGTAATAGCCATAGCTGATAGGCTGGATGCTGCAGGCAACACCGCAAAAGCCATAACGAAAGGTTTCGCAATAGGCGCGGCTGCCCTAACAGTTCTTGCATTGTTTGCAACATATAAAGAAATTATTGAACTAGAGATGGCTAAGAAAGGAATAGAATACACGCTGGTATTGAATCTAATAGACCCAAAAGTTATAGTTGGACTCTTTATCGGCGCAATGATGCCTCCGTTGCTTTCTGCGTTGCTGATACTGGCTGTGGGAAAGAATGCTTTTAGAATGATTGAAGAGGTTAGGAGGCAGTTCAAAGAGGTCCCGGGTCTGATGGAGGGCAAAGCTAAACCAGATTATGCTAGATGCGTTGATATAGCAGCTAAGGGCGCCTTGAAAGAACTTGCGCTTCCATGCATTTTGGCAATCATAGCCCCTCTAGTGGTTGGTTTCATTCTCGGCAAAGAAGCTCTCGGAGGATTTCTTGCAGGAAGCATAGTGACTGGAATAATTTTCGCATTGCTTATGGCTAATGCTGGTGGAACATGGGACAACGCCAAGAAATACATTGAGGCTGGAGCCTTTGGTGGCAAGGGTTCAGAAGCGCACAAAGCAGCAGTCATAGGCGACACTGTTGGCGACCCATTCAAGGATACAGCTGGGCCTTCTCTCAATACTATGATTACAGTTATGGCTTTGGTTGCCTCAGTTTTTGCTCCTCTAATTGCTACATTTGCCTTAGTGTGGGGGTAAAGCCCAATACTTTTGAGAATCGTGGTCTCAATCAACCTTTCATGTTGTTTGTTGACGTGGCTGAATCAGGCCCAGCGTGCTTGCTAAAAACAGAAGATATAGGAATAGGAATATGGCGCCTTCTTTCCAGCTCAGCTTCCCCATGGACAAAAAATACCAGAAAAACAGATTAACGATAAGAGAAAAGATGACAAGGTCTTGAAAAATAAGCATGTTCATTGTTAAAGGCGAGCCTATTAGCAAGGGAACGTATAGTGTGATTCCTAGAATCAAAGTTATGTTCACGAAACTGCTTCCAATTATATCACCGAAGGCCAGCGCTGAGTGGCCCTTGAGGAAAGCTTTCAAATCCAGAGTAAGTTCTGGTAGGCTCGTGCCGAACGCGATTACTGTGGCTCCAATCAGTGTTCTGGGTATCCCTGCAAATTCTGCAACGGCAACGGCGGACTCTACGAGAAAATAAGCACTTAGAATAACGCCAACAACTCCTAAAAAGGTGAACGAGGTGTATCGTCTCAGCTTCTTTTTCTCATCCTCTGGAACGCTTCCTTCTTTTGGTGGGATTCTTATCTTCGACAACTTATATGTGTAGAAAACAAAAATCAATATCAGAATCAAGCCCACAAGCCAGCTGGCTTCTGCAATGTAAACCAGCGACAAAGGGATTACAGAAGACACGAAGAGACCAAAGTGGAGACTGCCCAGCTCTTCTTTAGCAAATGAAGGAATCACGCTAACCGAAGGTGAACGATGCCTTAAGGAAATGATTAAAGCAGCTAAACCAACTACTAGGCAGATATTCACTATATTTGAGCCCAAAACATTCCCAACAGAAATTGCAGCCTCCCCAGTAAAAGCGGCGATAAAAGCCACACTTAACTCAGGCAAGGACGTGGAAAAAGCGAGCAAACTGAAGCCAACAGCGGTCTTTCCAAGCTGGGTAATATCAGAAACCTTAACCGCGTTTGTTATTGTTAAGTGGCTTGCCTGATTCAAGATTACTAACGAAATTAGGATGATCAGTAGGTGCACTATTACCTCCATTGTGCGCTCACCGCAAAAGCACGATAAGAAGTGTAGCAAACAAAATAAACTTACCGCTCATATTTGAACATGAATTTGGCCTTAAATTCACTGTCATCTGCTCCCTCCCAATAGCATTCTTTGCTGTGGCGCCTCTAGTTAATAGCATGAAAATGGGCCTCCACGAACTCTTCTGGCTTTTCTTAATGACTTCTCCATTAAAAACGAGCTAACGAAATTAAACTTTATGAATTCTCCATCCACCATATTTTCTAACTCGAATGGTTTAGTCAAACGTTATTCCTTTGCTAATAGTATCAATCCGCAAAAGATGTTTATCACTCCGAGAAAGCCTAGAGCGCCGATGAACAGGGGATTAGAAAATAGAAACTGCGCAGAGGTTAGGATGCCGTACAGAGAGAAGATGGAAAGCAAGGCGCCGACAGCGATCATTAAGCTAGACAAGTGTCCACTTATCTTCGCAGATACCTTGAAAACCTCTCGCGCTTCAACTCCAGTAGTATCTTTTAGAAGCTCTTCCTTCCGATGTCCTAAAGCTGGAGCGGCAACCACAATCTCTTCTCTTTTTCTTTTCTTCGGCATTTTGCCCACAACAGCAGTCTTTCTGGAATATTATTCACTGCTCTTTCTATTCTTAAATCTTCTTTCAAAGCTACTCTGATTTTTTAGTGATGTTAAGCAGCCCTGCAATTAGATAAGTCACGCTAACAAAAACGGCGACATCAAAAAGCAGCGATGTCATATTTTCGGACAATGTTATTGGTAGAGAGTTTGACATTATTAAGTATGCAAGCAGTGCTGAAAAGGCGCTCATGCCAAGGTTTATTCCGCCTAGCGCGAGGCAAATTCTGTAATATCCCACCATTCTAATATGGTAGGCTATAAGCGCGAAAATAAACAGCCCTATCCCTATAAGGAATGTGCTCGGCTCTAAAAAGAAAATGAGAAACACCGAAGCAAGTATTCCTAAAATGGGCGTTAAAGGATAGAGAGGAACCTTGAAGGGTCTAGCTAAATTTGGTTTGTCTCTCCGCAGCTTAATTAACGAAAGATTAACAAAAATAAAACCGATTATGAAGCCAAAATCAGTGGCATAAGTAACAAAGCTCACGATTCCAGTTGCCGCAAGGGCCGCTGTAAAAACTGAACCTACCAAAATTGCAATGAAAGGGGTGTGGAAACGTCTGTGGAGGGTGAACAAGCTTTTGGGAAAATAGCCGTCTCTAGCCAAGGCATAAGCAACCCTTGAGTTAGCCATGACAGAAGTGTTAATCGAAGTTAAGGCGGCAATAATTCCAGCGATCGTAATTATGCCAACACCGAGAGGTCCCAAAAACTGTTCTGCCACATAAGCTAGAGGCGACGCTTGACCAGCCAAGCTTTCCGGAGTAACAATCTTGAAAATGACGTAGGCGGTTGTGGTGTAGATGAAAATTAATGCCAAGCATGTCAGCAATATAGCTCGTGGAACATTTTTGCCAGGGTCCCTAATTTCTGCTTGTGCTACAGCAATGGCTTCTCCCCCCAAGTATACTACAAATATAAAGGCTGTGGCTCTAAGCACTCCCAAGAAGCCTTCCGGTGTTTTAAGCTCTAATGTGCCGGTGCCTTGACTGGTGAGGAATCCCCAAAAAATGAATACGCCTAAAAGAGCCAGCAGAATTATCATCAAGACTGTTTGAGTTAGTCCTGTCTCTTTTGTTCCTTTGATGTTGATCAGAGTGAATATTGCGACGGTTATTACGGCAACTAATGGTATATTAACTATTGGAAAGATGTAGGATATCAGACATGCAAAGCCAACAGCGCAAAATGCTGCATAGAACATGTTGCTTATCCACTCAAACCAGCCAGTTGCGAAAGATAAGAAGCCGCTAAATGATGCCTTTGCGAAGGTGTATTCGCCGCCTGCGCTTGGTATAGCTGCACCAAGTTCAGCGTAGCTAAGCATAGTGAACAAGTTTATGATTCCGCATAAAATCATGGCTATTATGAGAGCTGTGCCTGCAAGAGTTGCAGCGTAACCTAAAGTTACAAAAACACCTGCAGATATGGCGCCGCCTATTCCCATCATTGTTGCTTGAAGTAATCCAAGCTCTCTTTTGAGACCCTTTTCTCCCATTTTAACTCCCACTGTCTTCTTCACAAACGAGGAGTAACCCGCTTAGAATTGAGAAAAAGCCGAAAACTAGGAGAACCAACATGTGGAGAGGAAGAAATTCCGCAGTTACGTTTAGCCATGCTTGCAGACCAAAAAGGTCAATGTAGAGGATAGAGGCGAAGATGATCGTCAACACACCTATCATACTCTGTACCGTGCCCACGATTGCTACGAGGATTCTTCTAGGCCCCATCAAAAATCACCCGCGTCTAAGAATAATCCCCGACACCAAGTCAAGTACGCCAATTACTAACAACACCCCTAAAAACAGCGTCCGATAAACCTCACTCCCTGAAATTCTTTCAAATATGCTAACGTCCACAACGCCGGAAAGGGCTAAAGCAAACACGCCTGTCACTATGATTCCGACAAAAATCAGGAAACCGCCTATGGCAACAGCCACTTTACTCAGCCTTTGGGAGCCCACTGGTCAACGCTCCATTGACCATCCAAAGTCAATCACGCATAAAAGAATTATTCAAATTTCATAATAATATGCCTATCAACTATTTTTTAAGCTCTTGACCCAAATATTTGAAGTAGGGTTCTGGGCGACCAAATATGAGATGGCGGACCAAAAGGTCGATCAAGCCGAGAAAACTGAGGATAACAGAAAAGGAGAACCTGTGGATTCTTCAACTTATCGATAGCCCTGAGATTACTGCAGACATTAGCTATGAAGCCGACTTTTTGGTGGCGAAGGCTTGGGGAAAAGGCCTGTGCGTGGCCTGCAAAGGGGCGAAGTTTTTGTGCGGAAAGACAAGATGTCCCTTGGTCGTCCGGTTAAACTCGTATTTCCGAACTGTGCCCCTCATCCGAGGCACGGACATGGACGGTGCCTCTCCACCCGGCGTTTTCGTTGGTCGAATAGGCTATCCCTACGTGTACGCGGGGCCACTGGTTCCTCCGGTTCACGAGGACACAAGCCTCTTTGACCTGCCCGAGCTATGGTTTGGAAAGTCCATGGATGATATTGTTGGTTTTCGGTCGATGCTGGTGAGAGGAAAACATAGGGTTCATGTGAAGAAGTTTGAGGAAGCTGGAAAAATAATGGACGAGACTAGGGAGCTCGCCCTTTCCGGTGGCCCTGTGGATGTGGAGCTAGCGTTTAAGAAGAAGCCTAGGAGGAGTTTCGTTCTAGACGACGAAGTTCAGCCTTTTGGCCCATCCGCTGTCATCCGGTCCATGAACGTTGGGACCTCCAGATGGGATCATCAGATTGAGAAGGCTTATGGAGACACGGATTTGAAGGCGGCGGAGGCCGTGGTCACACTGCACGAGAAGGGAGTGTTGACCTCGAGGATCCAGCGGGCTTTCAGCGTGGGCACTTTTGGGCTTAAGAAGCAGAGGCGTCTGGTTCCAACCCGATGGAGCATAACAGCGGTTGACAGCATCATATCTAAGGATCTGATAGAGCAGGTCAAGGAGTTTCCGGAGATCAACGAGTATCGGGTTTATGAATCGAGGTACCTAGACAACCGATTCGAGGTTTTGATGATGCCTGGAGCATGGAGTTACGAGGCGATGGAGGCTTGGTATCCCGGCACAGTTTGGAATCCAACTGGACGGAGCGTTGTCCTCTTTTCCGACTGGGAGGGTTTTGAGGGGCGCACAACCTACGCCAGAATTGGAGGATGCTACTACGCGGCGAGGCTGGCAGTGGGTGAGATGCTTGTGAAAGAGAGGAGGCAGGCGGTTGTGGTCGTGCTGAGGGAGGTTCACCCCGGTTACATCATGCCTGTTGGAGTCTGGCAGGTGAGAGAGAATGTCAGAAACGCCGTCAGGCAGATTCCGCTAAAATACAACACATTGGAGGAGGCACTATCCAGAATCGCCAGCCAGTTCCAAATCCCTCTGGAACGATGGATAGGAAGGAGCAAACTGCTGCAAGACGCGCTCTTTCAGAAGAGAATCACCGAATACGCGCCAAAATCCTGAGGAACGTGCCAAATCAGACACGGACAGACATACTTAACTATGCTTGGCAAATGAAGAAAGACGGAAAAGCAGACTCAACAATCGAAACCGCCGTTGCAAGACTAACACGCTTAACTAAGCTATGCAACATAGACGACTCCGAACAAGTCAAAGCAACTTTAGCCACGTTAGACTGGCAGAACAACACAAAACACCACGTAGCACAAGTTTACACATACTTCTCACGATTCTTAGGTAAAACATGGACACCGCCAAAATACACCAAAGAACACGGACTACCGTTTATCCCAACCGAGCAAGAAATAGACACGCTAATATCAGCAGGAAGCCCGAGAACAGCCACACGCCTTCAAATCCTCAAAGAAACAGGCGCAAGAGTGGGCGAATTGGACAGACTAGAGTGGACTCACATAGACACCGAAAGAAAAACCATCTACATAACCGCAGAGAAAGGAAGCAATAGCCGACTATTGCCGATGAGCAATAAACTAATAGCAATGCTTAACCATTTGCCGAGACTAACCGACAAAGTTTTTCAAGTCAATAAAGAAAATTTCAGAAAAACTTTTGAGTCGCTACGCAACAGAACCGCAATCAAACTCGACAATCCACGACTTAAAAAGATACATCTACACACCTTTAGACACTTCAAAGGAACAACAGAATACCACAAGACGAAAGACATAATCCACGTTAAGACCGTTCTAGGACACAAGAGAATCGAAAGCACAATGCTATACATAAACATCGAATCCGCTCTATACCTAGCAACGTCAGATGAGTGGACATGCAAAGCAACCACTGACGACAACGAAGCAACGCAACTAATAGAAGCAGGATTCGAGTACGTTATGACAACACCAAGCGGATTAATGCAATTTAGAAAACGCAAATAACCCCTCTTTTTTTATTCTAAGGGTTGGCTTCCCGCCAACCCCACCAACCCGTACAGCCATCTCACACAACTCCAACAGGGGGGACACTGTAAATTATAAGCTTGTCAGCTGTTTCCCCCCTACGAGAAACTCTACCCCCCTTCCCCGACATGAAAGCCCTATTCATTAGAAACGCTACTTTCATAAACCCTTCTTTTTTTAATAATGACTAGGGTAAGAGTTTAACATGAATGTGTATAATAAGCTTAACCATGGTTCATATCTTCTAGAAAATGATTACTTTTCCATAAACTGCCTAAAAAGAGGAGATGTTTCTACAACACCAGGTTTTATAACCAACGCACCAACTAAAATATGAACGACTGCTATGAAAATTGAAGTCAGCCGTTTCATGGATGGTTCTTTGAAAGTTATTGTTCGCCATGAGGAAGACTCCTATTTCTGGAGGTCATCCTTAACAGAGTGTCCTAAATTTGAGAATGAGAAGCTAAAACTTGAAGTCTTAGCTATGGTCGACCTATGGAATAAGGAATACCATAAGGAGTTTGAAATGTTATGGGATTCTATGCTTGTAAACATCTATAACAGGGAGAAGGAAAGGGATAGTAGTGGGTAGTAGTAACAATCTATGAGGTGACTGTAGTTGGATGAAGCGACAAGAGGTTTCATCGAAAAGGCACTGGATGAGTACGAGGATAAAGTATTTCTGGAGGACTTTTCATGGATTGTGGAATTAGTCCCTATTTCATCATTGAAGGACTATACTCTAGGATACATTATTGGTAGAATGCTATCAATAGCTTTTGGTGTATACTTTGCTTCCACAAAGAGACTTCTTATTTTTCCAAAGAAAATTACAGATGAAGACAGAAACGCAATTGGATTAATCGTTGGGAGAAGAGCTCTAGAAGTCTACAATGGAATTGAACAAATGCTACACAAATAATCCCTTTCAAACTTCCTCTTTCAACCTTGAAGACATAGCCATAACGCGTCTTAACCATTCTTTATAAATGGATACCTCTCATAATAGAAGCGGTGTTGGTATGGCAGAAGAAGAAGAGGAGGTATCGTTCTTTGACGAGCTTACGAGATTCATTCAAACTAATAAGGAGTTTCTACTTGAAGTCTTTGGTAAATGGTCAACAGCATCCTCTAGACAGTTCTACGCTAAGATATCTGTGGTAATCGTAGTAGTTCTTACAGGTGGCGTATTAACTGGATTTGGTAGAATTAGTGGAGAAACATTAGCTGGAATCATTGGAGTAGTACTCGGTTACATTCTAGGCAAAGGAGTTTTGTAATTTAACATCCCCTTTCCTTCTTTCCATGTTCAATGCACAAAACCATTCTTCAAACACTAGACTTTAAATTCAACTCAGAGTAACTTTTAATGGGTTGGAAAATGCCTGTGTTTGTTGAATGGAAGTGGATAGAATCTACAAAGTCTTTTCTGGTAGTATTTCATTTCTATGATGATTTTTCAAAGCCCAATCTGAGAATTAAGAAGTGTGAAAAAGGAACACCAGGAACACCATCCATGTTTACTACTTTTGCCCCAGATGCTCCGTCTCCATCAGATATAATACAAGCAAGAAAAGCATGGATGACATGGGCACCTTCTCATTCTGAACTGGCATTGCTAATGGAGCTACTGAGTTATGCAAATATAATAAATGGGTTAAAAGAAACTGAAAAAAGGAAATTAAAGTTTGAATTACAAGGTAGAAAAGCCCTTATTCTGCATGGCGTTCCTGAAGATGAGATAAATGCAGCGGTTTCTCCTGTTGATGCATGGGTGCAGGTAGGTGTAGGCAAGAAAGCTGTTACCTATTTTGAGCCTGAAGTAGGACCTGAGGTATTACACTTCTGCATTGAACTGTGTTCTGAATACATTGATTATCTCAGGTTCTTGTTAGAACTATATCTCAAGTGAAGTATTGACTGAATAATGGGGAAGTCATCGTATTGCCTATTATGTTTCCCTTGGTCATTAGGATATGAACCAACTAATGTTGGCTTGGTTCATAGAATTTATAACTTTACACCCTCAAGTATTACAGGAAACGACTAAATGGGCGGATTCCAATGAAAGAAAAAACAATGCGTCTTGTTATGACTAAATACTTCGCTTCCAAAGGCATTAAAGTAATTCCCCAGAGCGGTGCTGGACCAGATTTACTTATAGACGGAAAAGCGGTTGAAGTGAAAGGAAGTATATTTGATTTTGACCGCATGCTTAAACAATTAATAGATTACACTTTCAAGTACTCTGACGTAGCCCTAGCCTTGCCTTACGATGGTTTAAAAATACTTAAAAGAGCTAACCAACTCCATGGAATAGCCCTATTAATTGAAGAGGCTAGAGATATTCGGTTAAAAGTATACTTGGTAGCTCCTGACACAGAGCATGAGAATCTTTTTTATGTAAGAGAATATAAGTATGCCTCGTTAATTCCTACTTCAATGGGAATACCCCATCCTCTGGCATTAGGTCTTAAGCGAGAAGACCTGGATTCCACAAAAGATGAAGCACTTGAAAACCTGATTAAATATTCCCCTGTAGAGCAATTAAGAATGGAAGTTTGTAGTAAGTATTCATTGGATGTATCTAAAGTACAAATTGACGTACAATAGGGATGATATATGGGCTTCTAAAGATTATTGATAAGAAGCTCTATATGCACCAGCCACCTACTCGATAGAGTAGTGACCCGAAATGAAAACAAAGACAAAATTACTAAGCCCTAAGGCAGGTGAGAGAAAACGTTAGGAACGCTGTGAGGCAGTTTCCCCTAAAATACAACACGTTGGAGGAGGCACTGGCTAGGATCGCCGGCCAGTTCCAAATCCCTCTGGAGCGATGGATAGGAAGGAGCAAACTTCTGCAAGACGCGCTTTTTCAGAAGAAGATCACGGAGTATCTGCATAAGGGTAGGGTTGCATGAAAGTGGAAAGGAAAGGGAGTTCGAAAATTTTTCTGCATCGTTCTAAGTGGGAGATTGTGGATAAGGCGAGGAAGGGATTTTTCGATGGCAACCCTTTGTTGGCAACTCCGCATAGGTTGGTGTGTAAGGCTTGTGGGTGCACACATGAGGTCACTTATCTTTCCTATCTGAAGTCTGGGCGGTTTAAGTTGGGGAAGACGACGGTGATGGAGGTTTTCTACTCTGCTCCCACTTTAACAGGGCTTGGTCATAGCTTGGAGAGGGCTACGCCCATAATTATACGGGTCAAGTGTAGAAAGTGCGGAAGTGAAATGTTGTGCAGTCCAGTGAGCCTTGAGTATTTGTTGTTCACGGCGGCGAAGGAGCAGAGGTTGAAGCAAATGTACGTTTAGATGGATTCTGCCAGTTCCACTACTCTTCTCTTTATTTCTTGCAGAACTTCGCGGTCTGAGCCGTTTGGCATGTATATGGGATCGTCTATGTCCCAGACCTGTATCTTACGCTTAACTTGGGGGAATCTTTGGAGAATCATGTGTTTGTGGTGTTCTTTCATAGCCACTATTAGGTCGTATTCCTCAATGTTTTTCTTTTCAATTCCCTCCGGACTCTCCTTCAGATTTTCTAAAGCGTCTTCTTCTTCCAAGAACATCTTTGCGTTGGAAGCGATCTTTCTGGCGGGCTGGGTTCCAGCCGACTCCACCTCCAGATCATTTCGAAGCTTTTTTAGTAGAGCTTCGGCTACTGCGCTTCTGAAGGAGTTGCCAGTGCACACGAAGAGAATCTTCATTCCTTTTCATTCTCAAAGATGTTTTCTTATCATTTTTATCAGTTCTTGGTATTCTTTGTCGGTAAGCTTTTTTTCTTTATGGCTTCGAACCCATATGGGTAGCCCCCAGAATCCGTCGTTTTTGTAACGAGGAATTAGATGCCAATGCATGTGGGCTGACACGTTACCTAGAAGCTCATAGTTCATTTTGTCTGGATTCAATGCCCTGTCTAATGCTTTCGCAACTCTGATCATTTCCTCGCAAAATCGCGTCCTCTCGTCGGGCGAAAGGTGATAAAGTTCCGTCACATGCCTCTTATACGCAACAAAAGTGTAGCCTCTGAAGAACTGGTCCCGGCTTAGCCCGACAACCGAAACATCCAACTCGGATATTCTGAGTGGATTACTCTTGTCGGTCACTATCTGACATATCTTGCATTCTCTTTCCATTTTTGACAACCAGTTTTTCCTCATTTCCATCGCATATTATTATTAGCCAATTCTAATAGTATTTAAGAAGCGTCTTCCGGCAAGACCTAACCAGTTTCCATTTAGGGTTATGGTCCTAGGTGTCCTATTACTGTTTGGGCCAGCACCGTCTTCAGCTCTAACTCCAACATTGTTTTATCGAACCGCCGGTAGTAGAGGTTATCGGCGTTACCCACTACGTTTCCACATTCTGGATTATAGAAAATTTTTTCGTAAATGTCAAATAGGGGTTATTGCAATAGTTACTCTGAAAAGTGAAAGGAAGATGAAGATAAAACCAGTTTCGGGAATAATGCTGATACTGGTGTTGATAGGCACGTTAACACTAGCATTTTACGTTCTACCAATTGATGCAGGTGGAACCATTTTTATCAGAGCCGATGGAGGTGTTGATCCTCCAACTGCACCTATTTCGAGCGTTGACCATGTTACCTACACTTTCACTGATAATATTTACGATGAGATTGTGGTGGAAAGAGACGGCATAATAATAGATGGAGCTGGCTACACGGTGCAAGGCACGGGAATCTATGCTGGAATAGACCTATCCTACAGAAGCAATGTAACACTCAAAAAAATGAAAGTCATAAACTTTGTGTATGGGATCTACCTCGACTATTCCAGTAATAACATCCTTATTGGTAACACCGTCTCAAACAATCACATCGGGATCTGCGCTTGGGCGGGCAGTAACATCCTTGTTGGTAACACCGCCTTAAAAAATAACTTTGGGATCTACCTCTTCCAATCTAGCAACAACACGATTTTCCATAACAACCTCATTAACAACGGTTTTGAAGCGAACGGTGAAAGTGGATATGTCAACACTTGGGATGGTGGTTATCCCTCTGGTGGAAACTATTGGAGCAAGTACACTGGCGTAGACTTCTATAGCGGTCCATATCAAAACATAACGGGGAGCGACGGAATAGGCGATACACCATACACAATTTGTGAGGACAATCAGGACAGATACCCCCTTATGGAACCCTATACGAGTTGTGATGTGGACGGCAACGGCCAAATCGACATCTTAGACCTAAAGAAGGTTAAGTTAGCCTACAGCGGTCTCATAGAATGGCCGCCCGCGGACGTGAATGGTGACAGAAAGACTGACATCTTAGACGTAAAGTTGGTCAAGTTAGCCTACAGCGGCATTTTGTAAAACCCTAGACGCAACTTCTTCCCTTTACGATTCGGGCTCAGAGTCATCGTCACAGGCATGGGAACAAACGCTACGGTCCTAGGTGCCCGATTGTTGTTTGGGCTAGCACTGTTTTCAGTCCAGTTTCCACCAGCGTTTCCCGCGCCTTCCTCATCTCAGCCACAGACGGTCTCTCCATACCAAGTCGACGAAAGGTAGGAAAATAGTCTAGGAGGCAAACCTGAACTTCAGAGTTTATACTCGCTATTCTTTCACCCATCTCCCGAATCTCCTCCAAAGTTATGAGATACCTGTTGTAAGGAATTCCAATCCCAACGAAAAGAGGCTCAGGATAATACTTGTCAATAATATACTTGGTGACTGTCCAAGCATTTTTCAAGTACCGCTCAGCAAGCTTTCTATCAGCAATTCCAGTTATCTTCATAAAGGTTTCGGTCTTCAGTCCCTTCAAGTCCGGACCGACATCCGTCACTCCCGCCTCCACCAGACGATCCATGTAATCCGGCGTTAACACCGTCGCGTTCGTGTCTAGATGCAGTCGGGCGCGCACATCCTGATTTAACCGCCGCAACTCCTGAAAGAACCGTGTCAGCCATGCCCTGTTGAGTGTGGGCTCTCCGCCAGATATGGCCATGCGTTCCAATCCGTATCGGTTGCGTTGAGCCGTCAAAATTTCGGCGGCGTCCAATGGCTTTAGAGCCGGCGTCATGTTATCGTAGGTGACCGTGTAGTTCTGGCACTGGGGACAACGCAGGTTGCAGCCGTGGGCAAAGCAAGCCACCTCCACGTAGTAACTGCCACTCTTCTTCACCCACCATGGTGTGCCGACCCCTCCAACTGGGTGGGGTTGAAAACCGGAAACCCTTCGAAGCGGCACATAATCCTCAGGCAAGGTTAGGCTGACATTCATTCCGTCTCGAACAGGCGTCACACAAGCCGGCCTAGGCTCCTCATCAACCAGCAAAGCACAAGCATAGCATCCACCAGTTTCGCATGGAGCAAAAACCTTGGACTCGCCTGGAAACTTTCCAAACTCTAAACCGAGCAGCTCCAAAGCACGCTTGAGGGTGAGTCTCTCCGGAACCACAAAATGGTTACCATCAACCACTATCATAACATGCTTTCGAGGAATAGTGTCCCTCACACGCTCAACCGCCCTGTAAGGACAAGCCACGTAACAAACTCCGCAGTCGATGCAGGCGGTTTCAAAGCGCTCTATGCTTGGCTTCCCAACCCCGGGACAGAAGAAGTATTCAGTACAGAAACCACAGTCCCGACACTCCTTTGAAATTCTGCGACAAACATAAAAAGAGGAAGACACAATCAAAACCCCAAATTCTCCACGTTATTCCTCCTGTACAGGAGACAAGGAACTCCTATTGAGGTTTCCTCACATTTCGGAAACTATGTCCAGCAGTTCTTTCAGAGATTTTATGATACGCGTAGGTTGTTCAACAGATGATGCAATCTTTTCAGGATAACGGTCATTCCAATGGAAGAGAATGGTTTTCATGCCAACCTTGTTTCCTCCAAGAATGTCTTTGGATAATCTGTTGCCGACCATCATGGCTTCTTCGGGTTGAACATTCAGTCTCTTCAAAGCCTCCAAGAATATCCTTTCATCCGGCTTCTCAAACCCAACATCAACAGAAGTAAGTATAATGTCAAAATACTGTTCTAATCCAACTCTCCTTAAGGCAATTCTCACATGCTCTTCCCTGGAGGTAACAGTGTTAGTTATTATTCCAAGCTTACATTTTCTTTTCAACTTCTGCAAAACTTCGTCTACATAGGGAAGCTTCTGCAGTTCCACCTCCCACAAGCGCTTGCCACCCGCACTTTCCTCTGCAACAAGCGTATCGCCAAGATCAAAGAAGATCGCCCTTATCAAACCCGCTTTTCCACCCAACCCCGTGCAAACCCAACCTAGTTTTCAACATCTCCTCACAATCATTTTCATCCACCAAAAAACTCCGCAAGCTTCCTTGTCTCTGCCCTGCTCAAAATCTCAGCACATTTCCTTGGGTCCAAAACCCTAAAGTCCAGCCCAAGCGTCACTAAGAGCCTCTGAACACCCTTTGCCAAACGCGGAGCCACCAGCACCCCACGAACCTCACGACTCACCGTAGCCCTAACAGAGTCCACATACTTCGCCAATTGGAGAGCCGCCTCACGTCCAGCAGTCTTACGCTTGATCTCGGCAACCACAAACTTTCCATCCTTATCAATTCCATAAACGTCTACAAATCCGGGTTCAACTTTCTTCTCATACGCAATCGGTTTAAAACCCGGCTCCAAAATCTCCGGTTCAAGCAAAATCGCCCTCTGCATGTCCTCTTCGCTTGCGTAAAGCGAAAACTTCCCCCTGTCAACCAAACTGAGAGCTGAAACTAGGTAAACGCGATCAAAAAACACTCTGACCGACTCTGAAGGCTTCCTCCGAACAGCCCTAATCTCCAAGACATCATTAGCTGAACGGGTCTGAAACAGACAGCCTGGCGGTTGCCAGTTGACAGGCTCGTATCCGGAGGGTCGGTGAACCAGCATCGAGCCGTCTTCCTTGATTATAAGGATTCGCTCGCCAGGCTCCAGCTTGGAACTCGCTCTGCCCCGATATTCCACCCAGCAGTTCCCAACTATGATTAGTGCCTTCCGTTCTGAAAGCGCGTTTCTAACGAACTCCGACGCCTCTCCAACGGTCGGATTTTCCAGAGCCACAAGAGGCTTTCGACTCGACACTTAACTCGCCAACAACCTTTAGAAGCAAAAGAACACAGATAAAACTTCTGAAGAGCCATGGCGGAATGGAACAAAAAACGTGAAGTTATGCAGCACTACAACTCTTTGGCTCCTATATACGACGCCCAATATAGTGAGGAACAAGACGCAAAGATGAAGGCAGCACTAGACAGCATAAACCTCAATAAAGATAGCTTTGTTTTGGATGTTGGCTGTGGAACTGGCCTGCTCTTCGAACACGTAGGGAGGTCGGTAAAACTTTTAGTGGGCCTAGACATGTCGCTGGGAATCCTGAAGGAGGCGAAAAAACGCGTGAAACAACTTTCCACAATAGCAGTCATTCGCGCAGACGCAGACTTCGCACCCTTCCAAAACAGGGTTTTCGACGCAACTTTCGCCATAACCCTCCTACAGAACGTGCCAGATCCTTTACTGACGCTTCGTGAAATGAAGAGGGTTAGCAAAGACCATGCGTTAATTGTTGCCAACGGATTGAAAAAGGAGTTCTCCAGAGAAGCCTTCGTGGAGCTGCTCCAGAAAGCGGGGTTAGAGGTTTCGATAATAAAATCGAATGGTAAACTAAAGGGGCATGTCGCCGTGTGTAGAAAGGTTAGAAGAGAAAACACTTAAAAGAACGCTTTGGCTCGTATAGGACGAGGGACTGAAAATGCCAACGCATGGTAGTTTGGCAAAGGCAGGGAAAGTTCGCTCCCAAACTCCAAAGGTTGAGCGAACGCCAAAGAGGAGTCGTATTCCTAGAGTGCGGTGTCGACGCAACTACGAGAAGAGGATGATTCTTCAGCGGAAGTCTGGCCAGAACTGGGGTGAAAGTTTCCAGGGTGGACGGGGTGGACGGCGCGGACGGAGTGGGCGGCGGTAGTTTCAAGATTTTTGATTCAAATGTTCTAGCTAATCTGTTCAGAGTTTTAGGTTATCACACCCATACGGTGTAGCTCATCTTGGAGGCCGTCCCTTGTCTGTTTAAGTCTCTGTCTGTGTTCCACGTACTCGTCGCCGCCTATCTTGCCAGCCTTGAAGTCTTTGTCGAGTTTCTCTATTTGAGTGTCGATGTCTGCTAGTCTGGCTCTGAGCTGGTCCACGTAAGATATGGCGGTGGCTGGCTCCATAAGCTGGGTTGGTGTAAGTGATGCTTTGATCATTCCATCCTCAATTCTCAGTATTCTGTTGGCGGCTCTGGCCACGCTTGGGTCATGCGTGACCATAATGATGGTTTTGCCCAGGTCACTGTTTACCTTTGTCAGGAAGTCGACAACGATCTTGGCGTTGACGGTGTCGAGTTCGCCCGTGGGCTCATCCGCTAACAGAACTGGAGCGTCGTTCGCCAGCGCCGCGGCTATGGCCACTCTTTGCTGTTCTCCACCGCTCAATTCTTCTGGCTTGTGTTTGGCCCTGTCTGTTAAGCCTACCACTTCTAGTAATGTCTTAACTCGTTCCGTTCTTTTGCTGCGGGAAACTCCCATGGCGATCATGGGTAGCTCGACGTTTTCGACGGCTGTTAGGGTTGGTATCAGGTTTAAGGTTTGGAAGATGTGGCCAACGGTTTTTCTTCGGTACTCGATGAGTTGTGAGGTGGATAGTGTGGTCACTTCGGTGTCGCCAACTAGAACAGAGCCTGCTGTTGCATTGTCTAGTCCGCCCACGATGTTGAGCAGGGTGGTTTTTCCGCTTCCGCTGGGACCGATGACGGAAACCATTTCGCCTTCCTTAACTGACATGGTTAGTCCTCTGAGGGCCTGAATCTCAACTTTTCCGATGCGGTAGACCCTGATCAAATCCTTAACGGTTATTCCTAGGCTTTTCAACCTATTCGCACCATCCTCTCAAGTCTTGAAATATATCTTCTAGTCATTAGGATTATCGGAATTATGGTTGATGCAAACACGAGGACAAAACAGGTGAGCAAAATCAGCAACATGTCCATGGGGAATATCATGTGACGTGCAAGGATGGAGTAAGAGAAGGGATTTGTGTTGGCGGCAACCACGTTTCCTCTTACAACAACTAGACCTACAGCAGTGCCAAGAACAACAGCGAACACGACAACGGCTAGATTCTCTGCTAAGACCATCGTAACCAACTGCTTGAAGGACAGGCCGCGCACACTCATAATTGATACTTCTCTACTTCTCTCCCTCAAGCTCACCGAGGTGACTAGAGCTGTTCCTATAGACGCTATCACAACGGCGAAGGCGACGCCGAGGAGCTGAACATTCAATGACCCGCTAAGCAGAACATTACTCTGCCACTCTTCAAGTTGCTCCGCAACTGAGTCGACAGTGCTTATGTTTTCTGCCTCGAGCCCTCGAATCTGATTCGCCACAGCCTTTCCGTTGGCTCCAGATGCCAGCTTCACTAAGATCCTTCCAGTTGCAGAAACTTCTTGCTCTACAATGTTGTAGAAGCCTTCGGGCACATAGGAATGGTAAGATGTCCAATCGTAGCCATTAAAGCGCATAATTGTGTATTCATCTTGGGGTGGTTTTGGACCGAAAAACCCAACGATCCTCAATGTATGAACCTCGGAGCCGATGGTCAGAGCGATTGTGTCGTCTAAACCCAACTCGAGTCTTGACGCCGTATTGCGATCCAGTATTATTGTGTTGTTGTCGGTTGCCATTTGATGGAACGCCGTTCTAACGTCGTTGCCAGTGAACAGCTCACTTTCGTAATAGGCTATTTCAAGCCACTTCTCCGGGTCTGCCGCTTTTAAGGTCATTATCTGATAGGCTGATGATGCGGAGAAGGAATACTCTAGGACTGCGGAAGATACTCCCGGGAGACTTTCTATCTCGCTCATGGTGTAGGATGAGTTTATCAAAGTCGTCAATTGAACACTTATGTCGGCGCCTATACTGTATTGGATTTGGCGGATGGTGTAGTCCCGTTCGCTTGCGTAGACTCCAGTCGCTTGAAAGCTATAAGCTATGATTAGGGCAATGAGGAAGGCTATTGAAGCCACTCTAGTCGGGTTCCTCTGAACGTTCTTAGTGGCTAGGGAACCCAAATCGCCTAGAAATCTTGCAGCTTTCATGGTTAGCTCCTGAAACTTCAAGGACCCGTAAATAAGAATCTTCGTAAGGCCCCAGAAGAAAAGAATGGGCCCTATATAATGCAGCACGTATACGTCGATGAATATCCACATTCCCAACAGGATCATGAAAAGAATGTTTGTTGTGGGCGGGGGTCTCCCCATCAGCGTAGCCACGTTTATCCCCAAGAGCCACATAGTTATTTTGTAGGTGCCAAGGAATAACGCAATCCAAGGCGACCTACTCTTGTAGGGCTTAACTTCCTCCACGTACCTGTACTCTCTTAAAGCATCTACGGCTTGGAGCTGCGAGGCTCTTCTCGCGGGTTGAAAGATTGAGAGGAGGGTTATGGCGACACTGAAAATCACTGCAAGGGTGACGGTTTCCGTTCCGATGACTGGCGCGCCGCTGAACCATCGACCTCCAGCTGCCGTGGCGAAAAAGGGGTTCAATACTAGGCTGAGACCTATCCCGATTAGGCCTCCTATAAGCCCGATTAAGGTGGCTTCGCTCAGAAACATTCTCAGGAGTTGACCTCTTGAAAACCCCTTTGTTAGGAGGAGGCCTATCTCTCGGCGTCTCAGGTTTAGAGAAACGTCGGACACCGTGGTTCCCATGTACCACGCCATGAAGAAGACAGGTAGAGCTATGATGAGGAATTGAAATTTCATGATTTGCGACACAAATCGACAGTTGTTCAATGCAATCTCTAAATGGTTCTCTGCATATGCTCCCCAACTCAAAATTTCATTGTTGATCTGAGAAGTAATGGTTCTAACTCTGTCTATAGACGTGTCTATGCTCCAAGGGCCGATCAGTGCTTCTCGATCAAGAGAGACTAGGATATGTGTGTCTATGGGGCTATAGGGAGGAGACATGGCATAAACAGCGTCAAGAAGCCCGGCGAATGTCTTGTTCCAGTCTGCAATCATAAGATTCTCTTTGTAAACGTATTCTTGAGAGGTAACTACTGGTGCGCCGAAGGGAGTTGGATAGTGGTAGTACTGACCCAAAGCAATGAGAGACGCCCTATTATTGAGTTCAACAAGACCAGCCACAGTAAGGTTTAAGGTTATCCATTCTTCGTTGGGCCGTTCAAATTCGGTGTCCCACCCGAGCCACACGGAAAAATTAGCAGGGAGAACATCCCCTGTTTTCAAGTTGCTAGCACTTGGAGAATCAGTCCACAAGTAGGTTTCATTTGCTTCAAGTGAAGAGGAGCCGTTTGTCACCGTTAACCCTTCGTAGACGCGAGAGTCTTCTGAGATTCCCGCAACTGTGAAATATGTGGTTTCGTTGCCTAATTGAACCATCCAACCTGCCCTTGAAATTGCTTCAGTATTGGCTATACCATCAATGCCGGAACCGGAAATACGGTCAGCCACCTCTGTGGCGTTAGCTGAAGACCAAATCGCAGTTGATGTATCTTCTTGAGGTCCCCAACCACCCCGCACCACAATGTCTACAGGAACATAGTTGAGTTGCTGATCGAGAGTTCGCTTCGCCGCTGTGTCAGCCCCTACGTTTATTCCAGTGAAAAAGGTTGAAGCCAGTACAATACCCAACAGTAACGCTACAAACAACTTCCACGAACGAAAAACCCTCTTAAACCCATAGGTAAGCGTTAAACCTCTAACCACCGGAGTTCGCCAACCTTTTAGTTAATGAAAGCCTTATTAAGTCTATTTTTTAGAACAGAGTAAACATAGATTTTGCGCAACTGTCACAACCATTTCTGCGCTTTGTAATCAAAATCAAATGCTCTACACCGACCTATTAGACTCCTTTCCTCCTAGGGTCCCCTATTTGGATCCAAATTCCTTCCTTCCAATTATTTTCTGTCTAGTTCTTATCTATTCAAAGACTTCTTTCTTAACCATGAACACAAAGGTTTAATGACCAAACTTTTACCAGATTAGAAAGAGAGGTTAAGTCATGTCAGAGGACAAAGAGATTGATACTCACAATAGGAAGGTTGAAAGAATCAAGAAGAAACTAGTTGACCTTGACCTTCCTGTTCTTCCCTTAACCTGTGTGAAGTCCCCTTTCTATGTCCCAGATATCATTACCAGAGTTAATAAAGACTTCATTGTAATTGACTTCATTAACACAAAAGAAAGAATTCCTTTTGATGTTGGAGGATTGTGCCTAATCTACAACAAAGACATCGTTGAATGTGTTCTAGCCATTATTGATGATGGACTCTGGAAAAAGCATGACAAAGAGTGTCATAGAGTACGAATGAACATTCCGCCCAAAATGTTCATGTTACCTGAAAGAGAAGTAGAGGAATGGTTTAAATCTAGAATAGGAAAAAGTATTCTCTGGAAAGTGAAATCATGAGTGAAGACTTGACTGGCAAGTTTAAGGAAGTTGAGAAAGAAGCCAAGTGTGTCTACAAAGTGAAAGGATTTGTCTATGACTTACATGGACAATATGAGACTAGAATACAGACACTCACTCGTGTTGTATACAGTCACCTTGACACTGAGGAAACAGAGAAGAGAGAAAAAGAAGCTGAAAAGAAAAGGACAACAATGCAAAGGGCAAGACAAGTCGAAGTAAGGACTTTTCCAAAAAATGAGAAAGGACAGTTTGTTGCTCCTCTAGGTGGAGACAGAGGATACCTTAAAGGCATGTTTAAGACAGCAGCCAAATTAAAGTTTGGTGATTCATGGAGAAAAAGAACAAGCAAATACTATGGCTTGAAATCAAAAATTGTGGATGGAGTGTTCATTCAACCAGAATGGATAGAATTGGGAAATAAACTTGGTAATCCTCCTGACCAACCAAAAGGTTACCTAATACAAAGAGTTGGAACAACAGAATATTACGACTATATTGCCAAAGCTCCCTTTGAAGTCGATTTGGTTGTTGAAGCAGATGTTCCAGAAGAAGTTATCCTTCATACATTATCCACTATGCAAAGACTAGGATGTGGACCAAAAAGAAGAGGAAGAATAGAAATAACCAATGTCGAAAGATCGAAAACCTGAAAAGATAAGAGCAAGTGTTTCCAAATAATCTGTGTTCAACTCAGCTTTCCTGTTCTATACCTTCCCTAACTAATCTTGCCCTGCCTAAAGCTCATCTTCTCTTGCTTAAACTGTTCTTACCTTTCCTAGGCTTTCCTCTGAGGAAAACATAAATACCTTACGAAGATAATTATTTTGTTAACTTGAATTACCTAGGCTGATCTCGACTTGGCTTACCCTTTCCTACCCTATCTTAACTTGTCCTGACCTTTCTTCGCTCGTCCTAGCTTGTCTTGGCTTCACTCTGAGGAAAAATAAAAATAGGTGTCTATCAAACTTTCTTATTGTATACTTGCCTTGTCTTTCCTAAACTTGTACTCGTCCTCCCCATACTTGTCTCTAATAGTCTTCACTTCGCTCTACTCTACTCTGAGGAAGACCAAATACATATTAACAAGAAATACCTAGAAAAGTTTGTTAACTCGTCTTGCCTAGTCTAAACTATTCTCTTTCTTGTCTAACCTCTTCCGTACCAGCCTTTATTCTCCTTCCCTCTGAGGAAAGCATAAATACAATATAAAACCTAGTTTACTTCGTTAACTTGCCTCGACTAACCTAGACATATCTAACGTCAACCTTACTTAACCAGTCTAGGCTTAACTCACCTTTACTCTGGGGTTTAACTATTCAGCCAGAAAAACTAAAATAGTTGAGACAAGCTTTCCACAATTATTAGCTTCCCTACTCTGGTCTCAACCTGCCTTTCGTAATCTTGCCTTGCCCTTGCCTATCTTACCTTGCACTGTCCCGCCTATCCTAGTCTCCCCTCTGAGGTATCTAGATTTCTCATTACAATTTAAAGAGAAAAACAGAAATAGAACCGAAATCCCTTCAATACTTGGTTGACTTCCCTATCCTTTACTACGTCTGTCTTGCCCTCACCTGTCTTTACTTGACTTCCCTATCCTTGTCCATTCTAATCTTACCTTAACTTCTCTCGCCTCCGAGGATAAAAATAAGAAGGGATTGAAATTGGTTGTCATGTTTGACATAGAAACTCTAGGGCTAGATGCCTTTCAACATCAGATAGTTCTAATCGGAATGAAGGTAGAAGGGAAGATTAAACAATGGAAATTGTGGAAAGAGAAAGATGAACTAAGCATGATTTTTAAATGCTTGAAAACCTTTGAGAAAATTCCGCTTTCTGAGACCATAGTCGGATACAACAATCTGAAATTTGATGTCCCTTTTATTGCCACTAGACTCTCTGTTCATGGAAAGTGGTCTCCTGATTTATGGCAACTACTCTACCGTGAAAGGAAATGGTTTGACCTATATCAGTTCTTAGGTAATGACTTTCGAAGAATGTCGTATTGGTTAGGGAAACTTGGAATTAAAAGAGAGTATGGGGATATAATTGGAAGAGACATACCCAAGTTTTTTGCTAAAAAGGAATATGAGAAGATAGAACAACACAACAAAGATGATTTGGAAACATCTGAAAAACTCTATTTGAAATTGTTAGACGAGTTCCCTGCGCTATTGCGTATCTAGTTTGTTTCTCCTTAATCATTTTGTATGCATGTCAATTAGTGCTCCTACAAATACCTCAACAATCCCAGTCATAGCACTGTTTATCACTATTAGATAGTTGTAAGGAGAGAGTATTTGGATCCAAAATAAAACCTAGAGGGGCTACTACTGCCCACACCAAAATGAAAATAACCTAGACAGTGATTCAAAAGTTGCACCTTAAGGATTTCAACACCGCAATAGGTCTGAACTCAGAAAGGGAAGAGGAGGGAGGGGGGGCTATATAGGGGGTCTAATAATAAAATAAAGAGAGAGAATAAATAAACAAACACTCTCACAGGGACAACCATTGGGAAAATGCCAAATCTGCCACGAACACAACCCCCTAACCTCAAACCAACTCAGAGTCTGCCTAAAATGCATCCGGAAAAAACCAGAAGAAGCACTAAAAATAACAGACAAAGTCCACAAACAAACCCGAGAAAAATTCGGCCTCCCACCAAAACCCCCACAAGAACCAAACGGAATCCCATGCGGCATATGCTCCAACAACTGCAAAATCCCAACCAACAACAAAGGCTTCTGCGGCCTAGTCTACAACATAAACAACCGACTAACCCGAATGGGAGGAACCCCACAAAAAGGAATCCTCCAATGGTACTACGACCCACTACCAACCAACTGCGTCGCCTGGTGGTTCTGCCCAGGATGCACAGGCGCAGGCTACCCAAAATACTCCTACAAGCAGGGTGCAGAAACAGGCTACGCTAACCTCGCAGTTTTCTACGGAAGCTGCAGCCTCGACTGCCTCTTCTGTCAGAACTGGCACTACCGAAACCTAGCAGCCAACCTACAACCAGTAATGAGCGCGGAGAGCCTAGCAGACAAGGCTGACTCCCACGTCTCATGCATATGCTATTTCGGAGGAGACCCATCAGTGCAGATGCCACACGCCCTCAAAACAAGCCGCCTAGCGTTAGAAAAGGCAAAGAAAGAAAAACGCATCCTCAGAATCTGCTGGGAAACAAACGGATACTGGAAAAGGGAACTCGCCTTAAAAGCCGCTGAACTCTCCCTCAACAGCGGCGGAAATGTCAAGTTCGACCTAAAAATGTGGAATGAAAACCTAAACAAAGCCCTATGCGGAGTTTCTAACGCGCCCACCCTCCAAAACTTCCGAACGATCGGCGAGAAATTCTTCAAAGAACGCTCCGAACTTCCCATCCTAACCGCCAGCACCCTGCTGGTTCCAGGATACGTTGATGTCGAAGAGGTTCACGACCTAGCAAGTTTCATAGCGGAAGTAGATCCAAGAATCCCCTACACCCTGTTGGCTTTCTATCCCCAATATGTGCTCACAGACCTGCCCACAACAAGCCGAGAACTCGCCTACAAATGTCGAGACGCCGCCAAAGAGCACTTAGAAAACGTTAGGATAGGAAACGTCCACCTGCTCAGCTGAGCTTGAAGGTCTTAGTGTATGTGTGTTCAACAATAATACGAAAAGGCTTATTAATTATTACGATTTAATATATTTATTGCTAATCCACCGATGGCAGGCGAAAAGTACGAACAAATCCATAACCCTCACCTGTCCCTACACTGAATGTGGAAAGGCTATTCAAAAGCCCCTCCAATTGATTGACTCTTTAAAGACGCCCCGGGAGACCTACTACGCCTGTCCTCACTGCCACTCTCCGCTGGACATTATCGTTAAAAATGGGAAGGACATAAACCCTGTTTCGGTTGAAGCCTCAAAGAGCGCGGAGAGGATAGCTCCCCAAGGATGTCCGCACCACTTCGGATATCTGAAAAACCTTGCAGGGGATGCTCCGTTTCCAGACGAGTGTTTGACTTGTCCAGCGATAATAAAATGTGTGTGCAAAAAGTAGCAAAATTGAGTTTTACCGTTTAGCCACCGTGCGAAACAGGGACGAGAACGATTTCGTCACCCTTGTTAACCTCTGTTTCCAGCCCCTCTAAGACGCTGACTTCTTTTCCGTTCACAAGTATGAGGGCGTTTGGTCGCGGGTCTTTCAGTTCTGGGTCAATTAATGCCTCCTTAAATTCGGGTGAAAACGCTTCAGCAAGATTTTGAATAACTCTTCTGACAATTGCCGGCTCCTCTAGTTTTACGGGAAAACTGCTTTTTCCAGAGAGCACTCGGAAGATCCCTATGAGCCTCACGTTCACGCTAACCATACTCATCCCACTGTTCGCCGACTTACTCGGTTAATCTGCTTTTTCGCCGGTGAAAAGTTCCACGATGTCTTTTGCGGTTCGAATGAGGTCGTCTGCCTGCTTGAAGGCCTTCTCGCGTTCTGATTCTGCTGTTCGTGCGACTTCTCGGATGGTTTGTTCAATTTCCACAAGACATTTCAGAACAGGGTCTTCAACTAGCCGTTTCTTGTGTATGGTTTGGTGGACGATTGTCTCGATGGAGGCTGGGTCGCCTAGGCTGTAGTAGATTGCTGCTTGGGCTTTTTTGACGGCTTCTAAGATTAGGCTTGGGGCCATGTAGGGTGTTTTTTGGGCCGCGATTAGTTCTGCTTCTGCCTCTCTGAGGTAGCGTAGGGCCCAGCCTTTTTGGTAGTCGTTTATCATTGGCATGTTTTGTCGTCTCCTTCTTGTGTGATTTGTGTTGTTCTTTCTCTTTTATTTATTATAGACCCCTATCTAGCCCCCCCCCTCTTCTTTCAACTTTTGTTTAATTTGGGAGAAAGATTCTAATAATGTTGTAGGTTGGCAGGGGCGTTATTCTTTTTCTTCTGTTTCCTCTATTTCTTCTGTTTGAGCGGCCTGCGCGACGGCTGATAATCGAGTTATGTAGCCAGCTATTCTGTTTCTTAATTTTGTTGAGGAGGTTTTGACAAGAGAGTCAACGAGTTTTTTGTTTTCTTCGAAGTTGGTTGTGAATTTGGCGGGGTATCTTTTCACCAGTTCCCGGGCTATCTTCTTCACTTTCTCCGGCCGCACCTTGCCCAAGTCTTCACCTGCCCCTTCATCCTCAAGCACTTTCCTTCGTCCTCATACTGATTATCCATTAGTATAAGCTTTATTGAGATTGCTGTTAATCTAAGAGTGGGGCACCAGGCAGCCGCCTTTATACCGACTTACGTACCCGTCTCAAAACTAGGAGATTTTTACGACTTCCAATTCATTTTTCCTATAAATTAGTAGATTGGGGAATAACGCCCTTATTCGGGAGACCACTCGGGGTTCGTGGGCGAGGGTGTTGAGAAGGAAAAGAGCGGTTACCCTTGCTGAGGAAAGCATGTCCAACGCGTAGTGCAAGAAGCTGTAAGTATTCTCAGGGCCAACCAGCTCTATGAGTTCAGAGAGTTTGTCGAAGACCAGAAAGACGTTTGCATGAGTGTATTCCTCTAAAGCTTTGTTCAAAGAATCTAGGATCAAAGTCATGTTTTTGGCTGGTACAAGTATCTCATTTTCAGATGTTGACTTTGGTGTCAAGATTGAAGTTGATAACAGGAAGAATTTAACCACAGGCTCTTTGGCTAGGCACGCATGGAGGATACTTTTGGGTGATGTAAAGACAAACATGGGATTGATGTTTGCTATGGCTTCCTTTGTCAAGCTATCAATGACCTTCTCGTAATTGGAGGCAGGGTCGAATTCTAGTAAAATCTTGCGGCCAATAAGTTTATGGTGAGGCATATCTAGAAGCTTGGAAAAAGCGTCCGTGTCCTCTAAAAGAAGGGCTCTCTACCCAGAAAGCTTTGAGCATTTCAGCAAGCTGGGCCTCATTTATGCCTTCAAGGTTGAATGTAGTTAACTCCATCATGAAGGGCGTGTAGTCAAGTATCTCTGTATAGGGACCTGACGGGGTTTCCCATTTGGGGTCATTCCAGTATTCTAAGTATTTCTGCCATTTGCCATTGAGGAAGGAGAAATTGCCAACGTCCTCGAGTTCTCTTAAATGCTTATAACCCTTCTTCTTGGCCTCAACTCTTTCATCAAGTCCCTTTTTAACTGCCCTATCTTTATCGAAGTTTCCGTCAGTCATGAAATGCTCGGTTAGACTTCTTAAGCGAAGAGTGCCATTTCTTTCGCATTTTTCCACATCAATTCCATGCTTCTTAAGCTCATCCCTAACAATTCCGCTCTCCTCATTGGGGTATGTGTAGGTGATTCGATCGCCGTTCTCTATGCCCTCACGTATGAATGCTGAGAAGACTTTCATCTTGTCCGCGGCTGGCGTGTACGTCATCACAGCCACCGCTCCTTCGCTGAGGCTGAGAACAGGGCTAGCCTTAACTCGAAAAGAAGAAGTGGGCGGCTTCATCTTCCGTCGTAAAGAGTCTATGAGAGGTGAAATAGGCATATGGCTTAGACTTCCTGTTCAATCTTGAATTGCCCATGTATTTGATATTTCCGAATTTAAAGTCCATATTTGAGCTCAAGCGACATCGGCTTTCTCCCAAGCTCGTCTAGTGGTAAGATCTTGGGGGCTGTGCCTCTCAGCGCTCTTTATTGCTTGCGCCTCCAGCGAAGGTTATTCCAAAGAAGTCTTTGAAGTTCTGAAGAATTTGGTCAGCCACCTCGTTTTCCCCTACGTCTTTCACTTGAGCTATAGCTTTTACGACGAAAGGGAGAAAGGCGGGCGTGGTCATCTTACCCTTGAATGGACCCCCAAAACTAACCGGCCCATCAGTTTCGGTTAATAAGTTCGTTAAAGGAATTCGCTTAATGATCTCTTGTGTGTGATTGGAATACACCGAGGGAGGGCCCTCAGAAATGTAATAGTCGCGGTCGACGATCTGAGGCAACAGCGTCATCGGGTGGCTGAACCAGTGTAGGAGAACCTTTTTCACTTTGTATGAAGGGAGGAGGCTGACAATCTGAGAAGTTGTTCCTCTCGAGTGGATGATCACAGGCAGAGACTTTCTCTCGGCTGCAGAGAGCATTTCATGGAAAACCTTGAGCTGCGAATCCCCAAGTTTCTGAGTTGCGTATTGATAGTCTAGACCGATTTCACCCACAGCGACCACCCTCCCAATACTAGTTTCGTGCTGGAGGATTAGGTCTACGGTTTCCTGCACCTCGTTAGGGGACAAGTGCCTAACATTCCATGGGTGTATTCCCAGAGCGGCGTAAACAATGTTGGGATGTTCTTCAGTTAGTTGGAGGGTGAGGAGGCTGGTTTGGAGGTTCATGGAGTTGGAGACCAGAGCGACGACGTTGGACCGCTTTGAATCCTCTAAGATTTCGTCTACTTTCTGGTTGTATTCTGGGTCTGAGAGGTGAATGTGGGCGTCCACAAGTTTCATGCCATCCCTCGACCGCAATTGTACGCCCAACCTCGCTTTATAACTTGTCTTTGTTGAAACGAGTTAAAGAAGCGAAAAATAACAAATAGGAAACGATAAGTTAAATTGAGACCCGCTTGGGACGTCCCCAACATCTCCTTTTTGCCTCAAGCGCCGTTTTTCTGAGAAAACTGTTTTCAGCATATCTTTTCGCTATATAATCCAAATATGACGTGCCAGTTGCTACGTCAGCCACGGAAATTGTGTCACAAAGCATTTTTTCTATTGGGTCCCAAAACTACCACCCTTCTCAGTCCCACCGCTGATCTCTGAAAAATTGTCTCCAGCATTCTACCTTTATTAAGCTCCAAATAGGACCGCTCTTCCCTATAGAGGTCTATTTGTCCAAGAAAACATGCGATAACGTTAAATACTGGCTTAAAGAAAAAAAGGGGCTACGGAGGAGGCTGTATGGTAGGACCCGAAATAGCTGTGGCACCCATGCACAGGGTATGCAAGAAAGCGGGAGCAGACAGGGTGAGTGAGGCAGCCGCAAGGGAGTTGGCAAAGGTCCTCGACGACATCGGCGTCAAAATCGCTAAAGAAGCGATTGATTACGCCATGCACGCTGGAAGAAAAACGGTTAAGGCAGAAGACATTGAGATAGCAGCAAGAAAAGTCTTAGGCAAATAACCACATCTTCATCCCCTATTTTTCAAAATTTAAGCGCAACAGCAGTTGCCGGAATAGTGAAAAACTTATATTGAAGAGGAAAATTGCTGTAGGTAGATTAAAAGTTAATCCTATTGGAGGGTTTGTATGGCCTATCTAACTACGCAAGCTGGACAACCAGTCCTTATTCTCAAAGAGGGAACCGCTCGCAGGCGGGGCAGAGACGCTCAGAGAAACAACATCATGGCGGCCAGAGTCATCTCTGAAGTTTTAAGGACAACGCTAGGTCCCCGTGGCATGGACAAGATGCTGATCGACAGCCTAGGAGACATAACAATAACCAACGACGGAGCAGCGATTCTAGACGAGGTGGAGGTTGAACACCCAGCCGCAAAAATGATGGTGGAAGTTGCTAAAACTCAAGACGACATGGTTGGCGACGGAACAACCACAGCAGTGATACTGGCTGGGGAGTTACTGCGAAGGGCCGAGGAACTGCTAGATCAAAACATTCATCCAACAGTGATTGTGAGCGGGTACAGAAAGGCTTCCCAAAGGGGAATGGACATTCTGGATAAGATTGGGATACCGGTTGACATCAAAGACCGTGAGACTCTGAAAAATGTTGCCATGACCTCTATGGCAAGCAAGGCTGTGGGTGTTGCGCGGGCTCACCTGGCGGACATTGCTGTTGACGCCGTGAAACAGATCACCGAGCAAAGGGGTGAGAGGAAAGTTGCGGACATCGACAACATTCAGATCATTAAGAAAGAGGGGAAAAGTCTCTTCGACACCCATCTGATTAAAGGCATAATCGTCGACAAAGAGGTTATTCACCCCGAGATGCCCAAGAGAGTTGAAAACGCAAAAATAGCCCTACTTGACTGCCCTCTGGAAGTGGAGAAAACAGAGTTCAACGCGGAAATCAGAATACGGGACCCCACACAAATGAAGGCTTTCCTAGACAAAGAAACCAGCATGCTCAAGGAGATGGTTGAGAAAGTCAAGGCTTCGGGTGCCCAGGTGCTGTTTTGCCAGAAAGGCATCGACGACCTAGCTCAGCATTTCTTGGCCAAAGCAGGAATCATGGCTGCGCGAAGGGTCAAACAGTCAGACATGGAGAAGCTCGCTAGAGCTACGGGAGGAGGGGTCGTCACAAACCTAGACGACTTGAAGCGTCAAGACTTTGGAAAGGCAGGGCTGGTGGAGGAACGGAAGGTCGGTGAAGACAAGATGGTTTTCGTGGAGGAATGCAAGGACCCCCGCTCAGTCGCTATTTTGATTAGAGCTGGCCTCGAAAGAATGGTGGACGAGGCAGAGAGAGCCATGCACGACGCCCTTTCAGTTGTGGCAGACGTTGTTGAACACAACAAGATCGTTGCAGGCGGAGGAGCCATCGAATCAGAGATCGCCAAGGGGCTTCGAGACTACGCGACAAAAGTTGGTGGAAGGGAACAACTCGCCATCGAGGCGTTCGCCGACTCCATAGAAATCGTGCCAAAAACACTTGCTGAAAACGCGGGCCTCGAACCCATTGACATACTGGTAGCGTTAAGGTCGTCTCATGAAAAGCCGAAGGGACACCTTATGGGGGTCGATGTTTTCACGGGTAAGATCGTTGACATGCACGGAAAGGGAGTGATTGAACCTCTACGCGTGAAGGAGCAAGCGGTGAAGTCGGCTACCGAGGTCGCGTCCATGATTCTGAGAATTGACGATGTGATTGCGGCGACGAAGCCTAAGGAGGGAAAAGCGCCGGGGATGCCTGAAGGCGAAGAATTGGGGGAGGAGTATTAGACAAGCCTTTACAAGTCATCCTTTCTTTTGACACGTTAAATCTTCTGTCTCCACTCTAACTCAATTTGTTGATAAGGGCTGAACCTCCAAACAGAAACATCGGGATCGATAGTTTATTAAAGGCTCAGTTACGGTCCCAAACCTTGGTACAGTAACAAGTTTTAAGTATTCTAACATAGAAAAATACTGGGACTGGAGATTGGATTGACATCGAAACCACCCTTGTTTGTTAGAAAGGCAACAGGCCTGACCAGAGAGATATCGGTGCTTTCAACGATACCCTTGTCTTGGCTCTGCATCGGCGCTGGCATAAACGTGTTCTCTGTGGAAAGTTCGTATTCGTTTCCAGGTGCTAACGTACCCTTAGGATACTTCATCTGCGGAATCTTCTACGTGATCTTCACCACTATCCTTGGTCTCATGGCTGTGGCTATGCCGCGAACCGGCGGCGACTACGTATCCACTGGACGCATACTAGGTCCATTTTCCGGCATCCTCTCCGGAATCACAAGGATAGTAGGTCTGGCCTTTGTAGGCGGCCTGCTAGGTGGAGTCACAGGGATTTTCGTCGGCGTTGGCTTTCTGCAAGCCGGGATTCTAACTAATAATGCAACATGGATAGACTGGGGCAGTTGGATTCTCGGAAGCCTGGAAGTTCAATTCGGACTAGGGCTACTATTTATTATCATCAGCTTTCTAATACTGCTGCTCGGATCAAGGGTATTCATGTGGGTAACTTGGATACACTTCATCGTTCCAGTGATTGGCAGCATAGTCGCTATGGTTCTGCTCTATACTAACAATCCTACAACAGCTCAGACTGCTTGGGACAGTATGTTTGGGGCAGGCGCATGGGAGGAGATCGAAGATGTGGCGATTGGTAACGGATGGACCGCTGCAGAATATGGAATGGGTGTGAATTGGGACAGCACTTTCAAAATCCTGATACCAGCCTACTTCGCTTACGGTGGATCAGAGGCTACTGTCTATTGGGGCAGCGAGGTTAAGGAGCCTAAAAAGAGCATACTGGTTGGCACAGTCGTAGGTCCATTGCTAATGTGGGTATTCTATACGGTCTTTGTTTACTCTGTCTACTACTGTTTTGGACCATTTGTTAGTCAGTGCGCGTACGTCATGAAGGGAGGATACGCAGACCAATTAACAATAAACCCAGAACTGCCCATAAGCTTCCCGACTTTCGTCTCAGTATTCGCCCGCGAGTCATGGCTTGTCTTCTTCATTTCATTCACATCAGCCCTGTGGCTCTTTGGCGTCGTTGTCTTAATCATGGGAATGGTCTCTAAACTGATCTTCGCCATGTCCTTCGACCGATTCGTCCCAGAAAGTCTCGCAAGCGTCAACGACAGATTCCACAGTCCGCACTATGCCCTTACACTCACTTTCATCTGCGCCATCATCGGCCTAATCATATTCATCTACTACGGTGCACTAGCAGCCATCATTGACACCACCATAATATGGTTCTTCTGGGCTACACTCCTCTGCGTCGCTGCTACGATATTTCCGCTAACAAGGCCGGAAATTTGGGAAAGGGGATACGCCCACCGTATAGCCGGATTTCCACTGATATCGCTGTTAGGCATCATAAGCTTCATAGTCTACATGTACGTAAACACTGCAGCCATTGCAGAAGCAGCTTCGGACATCTTATATCTCGCCATAGGCGTGTGGACATTTGCCCTAGTCTACTACGTTGTCTACGCGCTATACAACAGAAGAAGAGGAATCGACGTAGAAGCAGTCTACAGGGAGATACCCCCAGCTTAATCTCCCCATTTTTTTAACAAAAATACAAGTAATGGACTATTGTGAGACCTATAGATGATGAAGGAAAAGCATAGACACCAGGGAGAAATCGACCTAAAGGCGCTTACAGACTTGATCACCCTGCTTGACTGCTACCGTATAAACCGTTACGTACAACTAGACTCCATGGAAAAGGATATCAAAAGTGGAAAACTGGGAAAGTTCGACGTTAAGTGGAGAGAGATACGCCGAATCCTATACAAGATTGGAGGCCTACCCAAACTTTCAGCCAGCATAAACAAGCTGTTAAAGATTCGGGAAGGAGCAAAAGTTGTCGAAATTATGGGGTCATTCCTCTTCACATTTGGATTAGGCGTCTTCGTTTTAAGCTATTTCAAGGTGTGCCCAGAATGGCTTGAACCTGCCTACGTATACGTGGGTCTGCCTGCCCTCGTAGTATTGCTTGGAACAAGGCTCACAACAGAGTTCATCAACCGCAAAATCGCCTTAGAGATTGAAGAACTCAGCAAGAGTCACCCCGAGAAATTCAGGTTCCTCCGTGCGCGTTTAAGAGACATAGCACAGGACCTTGTCAACAGACTGGGGAAACAGATTAAAGATCGTCACGAAGACGCGGATAAGTATAGAATTGACCTGTACAACATAGACTATAAGGGGATTAAAATTCTTAAGAGTCCCGGCACACTTAGAAAGCACTACACTGTGGTTTGCAAAACATAATCTTCTAACTTCAGCGTACTACCTCTTCAACCTCTTCGTACCATTTCTTTTTCGCACCGATCCTAGCACGCATTCTCCATCCTATAGATTTAGGCTCCTTCTCTATAGCTTCCAGAAGCTTGTCGATTTTAGCTCCCACATCCGAAATGTCTTCTTTGTTTAGAGCCTTAAGGGTTGGAAGCCTTTCTTTAATTTCCTTTAGATTTGTGGTCACTGTATAATAAAATCCCCAATCCGTGGATAGAAGTTTAGCGATATACTTAGAGTTCACAGTTTCGTTGTCGTTCTCTCCAACCCCGTGTTCCCTTAACAAAACCACCGTGTCTTTAACGTCCTTCAGATTAATCTTCACAATCTGCATTTTTCCCAAGAGAAGATCAGCTAAAGAGACAGTTGGATAATCAACCCTGATTCTATCCCTGAAATCTATCTCGTGGCACATACGGAGCTTATCAAAAAACACATCTATCATCGGTATCTCACTGCCATAGTAAATGTGCCTATTCAAACCAAAAATAGCCATCACAGCCCTGTCGCACGTGTAACCTAACCCCTCGAAAAACTCTGGAAGCTTTTTGCGGGACTCTCTTATCGACATAAAATCGATGTCTGGAAACATTCTTTCCTCAAGCCTTTCAAGTTTACGATGGAGACCAGCAAACTTTGAACAGTGCATGTGAATCGCAATTGCACCCATTATCCTCAAAACTAAACCTTTTCCCTCTGCTTCCCCAACTATCCTGTCCGCCTCTTTTATGAAAACTGACGGGGAAGGATATTTCTTTGAACCTGGCATTACGGTGAACCTCTATTTGCTAGCGCTGGTAACCTTATCCCTCAACTTTCCAGCAGGTCTTAACACCTTCCCTAGTGAGGTCAATAATGAAGCCTCTGAGTATTCCCTCCGTATACTCAGACCCCGGATTGATACAGATGGTCCTACCGATTTTTTCAGAAGCGTACGATTCATGGATGTGCCCATGTAACCCCATCAGCGGCTGATGCTCCTCTATGAACTCCCTCACAGCTTTACTTCCAGCATGTATGGTTGTCACTTGGCCAAATCTCACCACGGGTCTAAAATCCTCATCAATTTTTGGACATAAATCCAACCTAGTGCCATACGGTGGACAGTGAAAATTACATAGAAGTTTTTCACTGTTGTTCACCCTTTCAAACTCCCTCTCCAGTTTCTCCCTAAGTATGTTTTCAGAACACTCACGTGGGGAGCTCCAAGGCGTTGGGTTGCTCCATGGGCAAGTTATCATTTCATAATCATAACACGGATTGCAAAGTTTGCCTACTGGATAAATCGCCCTCTTGCATTTCTCTATGACTTGGTCTATCACAAACTTGTCGTCGTTGCCCGGACTCACATAGACCTTCACATCCTTAGACAATTTTTCCTCCAACATCCTCAGCCATCTTTCCAGTTCCTTGACCATCAGTTCCTCAAATAATCTATCCACTTTTGTCGGAGTGCGTTCTAACTTTTTCACTTCCTCCTCATCGCAGACATAGGGATAGTAACCGCTGAACCTAATCTTACTTTTCATTTCTTCGATTTTTTTCTCGTCGTTACGAAAATTATAGTCCTTCCCAAAAACGTGACAATGCACCATGCCGTCTTTACCCAATACCAGCGGGGCTATGGCCTTTCCAGTCAAGTCACCGCACAGCATAAGTATGTTCGCCTTGTAAACACTAACAGTGGACATCCACTTTCTCCAAACGTGCTCGCTTCCATGGACGTCTGTTGCAAAGAATATTCTGGTAGTCGACATGGCACTTATACACTAACTTCCCATCCAAAAAAGCTTACGGTTCTTCTCATAACCAGCCAGCCGCAACAGGAAAATACAATAACCTTTACGTGGTGTTCTGTATCTGGTTAGGAGGGGCGTGGCAACTTGAATTGTGGGGAGACAACCAAGGGCGTTCTGAGGAGGATCAAAAGCCATCTACTCGAGTTTGAGAGGAAATCTTACGTGCATGATTACTGGAGAGAACTGAGGAAACGTGGAGTGGGCGAGAAGGAGCTCCTAGACTGCTCCATAGGGGAAAACCCCTTCGGCTGTTCACCCCTTGTGAGACAGGTCCTCAAGGAGATTAAACACTCCGACATAGAGGAATACCCAAAACAGGAGCATTATTCCAAATTGAAGGAAAAGATAGCAGAGTACTGGAGTGAGGTTGCTAACATCAAACACATTCTCCTAGGAGCAGGCTCCATGTACGTCCTCGAGAGGATAAACCTACTTTTCCTAGGAGAAGGAAAGAAGGTCTTAGGATATTGCCCCCAATTCACCGAATACATTATAGAGGCAAGGCTGCTAGGAGCGAAACACAAATGTGTGCAACTTCCAAAGGAGAAGAACTTCAAGTTTGATGCAGGCATGTTTCTGGAGGAAATCAACGATTCCTACAACCTCATATACATAGATAATCCAAACAACCCCACAGGCCAAACCATTACCCCGAAAGACATCGAGGAAATTGTGCAGAAAGCCTCCAAAGAAGACGTAGCAGTGATCATCGATGAAGCATACGGAGAATTCATGAAAAAGAAGGAATCAGCCCTAAACCTGATAAACGTCTACAACAACCTGATCGTGGTTCGCTCCTTCTCCAAGGGCTTCGGCCTGCCAGGCTTGAGGGTGGGCTACGCAGTTTGCGGCGACATACTAGGTGAGTTCCTTAAGAAAGTTGATGTGCCGTTCTCAGTGAACAGTGTAGCCGCGTTCGTCGCTCAGAAGGCCCTTGAAGACGAAGAGTTCCTCCAGCGCTGCATGGGGAAGATTAAGCAGGTTAAGGCAAAGCTGATCACAGAATTTAAGGCGAACAACTACATCGTATCTGAAACCTCGCTGGTTGTTCCCATATTCGTCGTTGGGAGGGAAGAGAAAGTGAACTTATACAGAAGTTTTCTCAGAAGGAACGTGCTCACCACGCCTGGCTCAGGTTTTCCCGGTCTAGGAGCAAATTTCGTGAGGATAAGAACCCCAAAAGAAGAGGAACCACTTCTGAGAGTGATACACGAAGGAGTCACGTGAATCCGGTTCAACAGCAATTTGAGTTTTTAATGGTTAGATCATTAGAAGCTCTATGGGTTTGAGTTGTTTCGTTATAGGGTCCACTTGGTAACCTAATGCTTCTAAAGCTGTAGCTCCAAGGACTGGTGTATCTTTTTCTTCACCAAATACGACAGTAGCCCCAGCACACACCTCGGCATAATTGATTAGCGTGGCTCCAATATCCCTCTCTACGATCTGCCCTCCAAATACACGTAGTTTACGCTTACCTACAGGTTTTATCTTAAGTTCTTCTAGGATTTTGCGAGGAATAGCCGTTAAGATGGCTCCTGTATCAACGAGAAGTTCCACTTCACGTTTCTTTTCCTTATCAGCTGGGTTTGAAACGACGACTTTAGCGTATGTGAAGCCCATTGTCATACTCACTTGAACATGTTTCCTACAATTTAACTGAGGCATCCATCGAAATAAGCCTTGCCATCATTGGAAAGAATTAATAGAAGCGAGGAGAAAGGTGGTAAAATAGGCGGCGGTAGCCAAGCTAGGTCAAAGTCGCAAAAGACCTAAACAGGCGGAGGACTCAAGCCTTAATAGAGACATCCTCTCCCGTAGGGGTTCGCCGGTTCAAATCCGGCCCGCCGCACCATTTTGAAGATGAGATGTTTGAGCATGCTGATTAATATAGGGCTGGGGCATTAACTAAAATGGGTGTGGTAAGGCTTGGGTCACACCGTGGCTAAAGTGACGCTTCACAGCCCGGATATGTCTAAATCTGAGCAGGTCGAGCTTCTGGTTGACGCAGGATCGACATACACATGGGTTTCAAATGTAGTGTTAGAAAGGTTAAACGTGGAAGCCAAGACCGCCAGAAAGTTTAAAACGATAGATGGCAGGCTGCTTGAAAGGAAGGTTGGCGAAGTCATAATGGAATATATAAACGAAAAAGCCACACGCATGGTAGTTTTTGCCGACAAAGGCGACGCAGAAGTCCTCGGCGTAGACGCGCTAGAAGGGCTGGGACTGGAAGTCGACCCAATAACGAAAAAACTGAGAAAAGCCGAGGCGTTACTGGCACTCTGAAAACAACTATAACAGGCACTTCAACCTCAACAAGTTATATTTAGTGCATTAGTTTAATTATAGCATTCAGAGCTGAGGTGGAAACATTGGGTGAAGAGCTTCAAGAGGTTGGGAAGATAGCGCATTTTTTCACGAAGATAAGCGTGGCGGTTGTGGATTTGAAGGCTCCAATTTCGGTTGGCGACAGAATTCTCATTAAAGGACCAACCACAAACATTGAACAAACAGTAGAGTCCATGGAGATAGAACACGAAAAAGTCAAAAAGGCAGAAGCGGGCCAAAGCATTGGACTGAAAGTAAAGGACCGCGTCAGAGAAAACGACACCGTCTACAAGATTTCATAAAATCAACCTCTTCCTTCCAAAAACGCAACAACACCATACTTTCACAAAGATTAACTTCCCTAGTCACCTCTAATTGATCATTGGAGAGACTTAACGTTGGAAAGAATGACAAAAACCAGTCTCCAAAATCTCATAAAATTCTTTGGAATGGCTGGTAAATTAAAAAGAATTGCAAGATCTGGTTGGGTCGAGGTAGGCGTACAACAACCAGAATCTGTTGCAGACCATAGTTTTAGAACTTCCATACTCTGCATGATATACTCGGACCTAGAGGGCTTAGACGAACTAAAGCTTCTAAGGATGGCATTAATCCACGACCTCCCCGAAGCCATCATAGGAGACCTAACACCATCAAGAAAGACAGCTGAAATCGAAGCAAAGGAAGACATAACCATGAACCAAATACTAGGTCTCCTTCCAAAAAGGCAAAGGAAAAAATACATGGCCGTTTGGAACGAGTACAAGAAATGCGAGACCAAGGAGGCGAAGGCGGTGAGACAACTCGAGAAGCTGGAAATGGCCTTGCAGACAAAGGAATACGAAAAAGCCGGCTTGACAAGGCAGAGCCTAAAAAGGTTCATCGAATCCGCAGAAGAAGCCATCACACGGCCAGAGCTTAGAAAACTTCTCTCATGCATCTTTGAGGAACAGCGAAAATGAGTTTCAGAGAAATATGGACCAAGAAATTTGCCAAATCCCTAACCAAAGACGAGAAAAAAGTAGACATTCTGGAGAATAAAATGTGGGAGGTGAAAAGATGACATCCAGTATCGTTAACCTAAACGATTTTCCAGCCACGAAAAATACGTTTACCTAAACGCTGCATCCATTTCTCTGATGCCTTTACCCGTCTTGAGGAAGATGAACAAGTTTCAAGAAGACCTAGGCCTCAGAGCAACAGCGTGGTTTGACGAAGAAGTTGAAACTAATGCTCTGGAGGACGGCCGCATCGAAGCAGCCAAACTTATTGGCGCTGAAGTTGATGAAGTTGCCTTACTCTCCAGTACAACCGAAGCCCTTTGCGCAGTCGCGTGGTCCCTTGACTTCCAACGTGGCGACAACGTCGTCACCACGGACATGGAATTTCCAGCCGTGGTTTATCCGTGGATGAGAATCGGAAAAGAAAAAGGCGTAGAAGTTAGGTTAGCTAGGAACAGAGAAGGCATAGTTGAGGTGGCGGACCTAGAGAAGCTTGTGGACGATCACACCAAAGTATTAGCCATAAGTCACGTGGAATACGCAAGCGGTTTAAGGTTCAACTTAAAGGAACTACATCACTTAGCCTCGGAGCACGGAGCCTTACTCGTTGTAGACGCCATACAGTCGCTTGGAGTGGTTCCCCTAAACGTCAAAGATGAGGGAGTTGACATACTTGCATCCGGCGCCTACAAATGGCTGCTTGGACCCTTCGGAACCTCCATTTTGTACATAAGGAGGGGCCTATACGAGGAACTTGAACCCCCGTTTGTAGGCTTTAGAAGCACGGGTAAACCATTCGAGCTCGAACCAACAAAGCTAACCTACGCAAAAACAGCTAGAAAGTTTGAGTACAGCACCTCAAATTACGCAGCTATGGCAGGATTAGCTGAGGCGATAAGGTATCTGCGAAGAATAGGCATAGAAAGAGTCTACAACTACGTGTTGAAAATCACCGTAAATCTAATGCAGTCCTTGTCAAATTTAAGGGGAGTAAGAATTATAACACCGAGAGAAGAGAAAAGGAGAGCTGGCATCATCACCATTCGCTTCGAGAAAGCTGACTACATGGAGGTTGCGAAAAAGCTTGGAGAGAAGGGCATCATTGTTTCTCCAAGGTTTGAGAGCGTGAGAATGTCGCCCCACGTCTACAACACTGAAGAAGACGTTTCTAAGGCTTCGGAAGAGCTGAAGAAAATAATTGGTTAAGAGCACGCACCACCACTTCCGTTGTCACGAAAAGGATATCAGAATTGATGGGAGTCAGGCGTGTTGATTTTTGTTAGTTGATATGTATATCGGTTTTTGTAATATTACGGTTTTTGAAATATGCTTTTTCTTATAGAAGACTTGTCTAGAAGATTATAGAAGCTGATGACTGATGGGCGGTTTAAAATTGCCGACCAGAAGAGATCTGGCTGTGTGGGTTTCAGGCTACCTGACTTTTCTGTCAATTCTGTTTACCTTCGACGCTTTCTTCTTCTTTGGAGGTCCTAACTCGCTTCTGAAGCTCTATCCCGTTTATGCAATATTTCACGGGATATTCGGAAATATAGGCGCGTCAACCTACATCTGGCTAACCTCAATTTCAACTTTCATACTTTTCGGCATCACCTGCGCTTTTGTTTGTCAAGACCCATTCACAGCTTTGATCAAGAAAATGGCTTCAGAAGCCAGGTCAGAAGAGAACCAAACGGATGCCTCCTTAGAATCAAGCTTAAACACGTTGGAAATGATTAACCATTCTCTGACACATCACAGTATAGACATTAACGAAGTAAAGAATAGCTTGTGTGCCCTTAAAGACAGCATAGAGGCTATGAACGTCGGGATGACAAGACTGACAGCGAAACTGGCAAGCGTGGAAAGAGAAGTGACAATGGGGATGGAATGCGCATCCTGCGGGAACAAGATACTACCAGAATTTAGACTGTGTCCCTACTGCGGAAAGGAATTATCTGTATACAGAAATATACCTGCACTGATACGCCAATAGAGTCCTCCAAACATTCTCCCGCAGGGTGCGCCTATTCCAACCCTTCTCCATACATTTGTCCTGGAGTTAGAGTTCTCGGAAATCGATTCCTTAGAAGTAGTCGGCAGTCGTAGCAAAGATGGCATCCGTCAGCGTATGACGTGTCATGAGGCAAATCAAACTCTCTCACTAGGGAAACTGGACCACCCTTCACCAAAAGACTTATTATCGGATGACTAAACGGATCATAAGTTCTTATTATTTTTGAGAAAGGTTGTTGCAGAGCGTTGCCGATTGAAATGCCTTGGCAGACATGAACGTACCCATAAGGGTCAACGTGAACCCGCCCTGGATTTGCAAGGTCCTCATAAGGGCATTTTATGAACTCAGTCCACGACTTTTTATCAGCTTCCTTTAACAATTTTGAGGCAGCTCTTCCCCGATACATTAACTCTGATAGACCTACTTTAGCGCCTTCAATCTCGCTCGGGCATGGAACCTTAGCTCGAGGGTCTTTGACCGAAAGCACTCCGACCGAAATACCTAACTTCTTCGCTGCCTTAACCGCATTTTTAATTTCTTCTACGTCCCAACTGTCTGCATGAAAAGGGTCTGTGCTTAGACTGAGTTCAGTGTTTCCCGTTTCAGCAACTGGAAGAAGCCACTCCAACGCGTCTTCCACAGACGTAGCCCAATAACAATTTGAAAGAAGCTCCACATGAAAGCCGAGTTTCACAGCTTCTCTCATCGTCTTTATCATAATGGGATAGAACAGAAATGGTTCTCCGCCTTCAATGGAAATGTAGTTTACAGTCTCCAACTTCTTTGCTTCGGATAATATTGCGAGAGCATCTTTGAATTTCATCACTCCCTTTGCTGATGGGCTTCCCCAGACGAAGCAGTGGTCGCATTCTGCGTCACATCGATAGGTAAGGAGAAAATGAACACCCTTTAGACTCATGCGAACAAACTCCACATTCTATGTTAACTAAAAACAGCAATAAAGGTTGCTCGCTACAATGTGATCTTTTCAAAATGCTTCAGAGGCCTAAATCTGACCACCCGCATTAATCATAGTTTTCAGGTTTCTCTTCCGGCCTGTAAAACCTCTTTTCAAAAGCCGATTGAGGCTTAAACTTGCCACGGTATTTCCTCATAGAAAGTTTCCTACACTCCACGTTTTTAAGTCTAGCCAGAGCCATAGCCACTCTAGTTTTGGAGGGCATTCTCCTTCGAAAATCTTGAGGTTTTGGTGGTCGAAAAGGCTTACCAGCCAATGCACGAGTGCCCTTCCCACGTTTCCAACCACGTCTTATCTCAGGCCTTCGCACTCTCTTGAAGACCACAGTTCTGTCGCTCATATTGACATCGTGTACCATCCATCCCACATTCAGCCACGCTTGAGCTTGAACATGGCTGCCCGCGTTGCTCCACCAGTGCCGATGCTGAAGCGCTGAGGGGGGAAGTCTGTCCTCGATAATTCTTTCAATTTCAGCAAAGGTGAGCGTGGCGTAAATGTTAGATCGTTGTCGCCGAGCTAGGTATATACCAAGCGGGCTGTACTTAGTTCCAACTTTCGTCATCTTCGGCGAAACCATTCTTCTAGCGCAGTTTAGGCACATAGGAACGTGTCTCAAAACATTCTTGTCCCAAGAAAATATGATGCAGTTTCTGCAGTACAGTTTCCCACATCTAGGACAACGGAGGAGAGAGCGGTAGGAAAATATCCCGCCGCACAATGAGCATTCTTCTTTCATAATAAATAATAATTGCACGGAATAAAATGAGTCTTTTGAATTTCTCGGAAAACATTTTAAAGAAGGAGGTTGTTGAACAAGCAAGAAATGCCTCGTGATAATGAGAGTTATGTATTCGAATCATGGAGAAAACGCGCTTGAAGTTAGAGCTGAGATCTGTTGGTTGCCTCGCTGTTGCGGTTGCTTCTGTAATCTGGGGCTCAAACGGGGTGATCGTGAACCATGTTTCTCTGCCCTCATACACAATTGCCTTCTTCAGAGTTTCCTTTGCTACGTTATCTTTGTGGTTGGGGGTCCTTTTCACTCGAAAATGGAAGGCTATGCAGGTCCCTGGTGCTTGGCGAATCCTAGTGGTCCTTGGTCTCCTCTTAGCCTTAGGCTGGGCATTTCTCTTTCAGGCGATGAAGCTCATCCCGATTGGGAACGCTGTTTTGTTGAATTACACAGCCCCAGTCTTTGTTGCCCTGCTTGCGCCCATTGTTTTGAGGGAGAGAATTAGGCGAACCACCCTGTACGCGCTGGCTTTATCGGTGGCGGGGATCCTACTAATCTCCTCCACGCAGGATTTCCAGGTTTATGGTCTAAGCCTTCTAGGAGTGGTCTCAGCGTTGTCGGCTGGATTTGTATACGCCCTCTTTGTCATTTTTGCTAAGAAAACCTTAGCCAGCCTCTCTGGCTACTCCGTTGCGCTCTACAGCTACTCCTTTTCCTCCATTTTCCTCGCTCCTTCCATCATTCAGGTCGACCTGTCTATAAGCTTGAGTTCCTGGCTGCTTCTGCTCCTTCTAGGCGTGTTCAACACGGCTTTCGCAGTGACGTTGTACCTAAGGGGTCTTCGTCTCATTAAGGCTCAGGAAGCTGCGGTTCTAACATACTTTGAGCCGGCTAGTGCCGTGGGTTTCGGATACCTCCTACTAGCTCAACAACCCACCCCAACCATGTTTGCTGGTGGACTATTAATTCTTTCAGCCGGATATGTTGTAGCCTCAAAAACAGAGTCCCCGTAGCCTTTATCTATAACCGCCAAATAGTGGTATTCTCCAAAAGGTGAAAATCTTGGAGTCATCGTCTCTTCCTTTCGGAGAAAAGTTTTCCCCAACACTCAAGAAGTACTGCGAGTTTTACAGGAAATCAATAATGGATCCGGAGGGGTTCTGGGACGAGGAAGCCAGAAGGCTCGAGTGGTTTAGAACGTGGGACAAGGTCTTGGAGTGGGAGCCGCCCTTTGCCAGATGGTTCGTAGGCGGTCTCCTTAACGCCTCTTATCTCTGCGTTGACAGACATGTCAAGACATGGCGGAGAAGCAAGGTGGCTCTATACTGGGAGGATGAGGCTGGCAAGGCAAGAACTTGGAGCTACTCCCAACTCTACACGGAAGTAAATCGCCTCGCCTCCGCCTTGAGAAACCTTAACGTCAGAAAAGGGGACAGGGTGGCTATGTACCTGCCCCTGATACCAGAGCTACCAATAACCATGTTAGCCACTGCAAGGATAGGGGCGATCCACACCGTTGTATTCTCCGGCTTTAGCGCCCAATCCTTGGCAGATAGGATTAACGACACCCAAGCTAAAGTCTTGGTGACCGCCGATGGGAGCTTTAGGAGAGGCAAGTTGATACCTTTGAAGGAAATTGCCGATGTAGCCCTTGAAAGAACTCCATCCGTGGAAAGCGTCCTAACAGTGAAGAGGGCTGGCATCGAGGTCAACATGAAGGAAGGGAGAGATTTCTGGTATCACGAGTTGCTGAAAAACTCTGAAGCGTACGTTGAGCCGTTGCCTGTTGAATCTAACGACCCCCTCTACATCCTCTATACGTCTGGAACAACTGGCAGGCCGAAGGGGATAGTGCACAACACTGGAGGCTACATGGTCTTTAACCACTCGGTCTACAAGTGGGCTTTTGACATAAGGGATGAGTCCGTGTACTGGTGTACCGCTGACATAGGCTGGGTAACTGGACACAGCTCAATAGTCTACGCGCCCCTAAGCCACGCCGCAACCATGGTCCTTTACGAAGGAGCGCCAGACTACCCAAAGCCCGATAAATGGTGGGAAATGATAGACAAGTACGGCGTAACCATCTTCTACACCTCCCCCACCGCCATCAGAATGCTCATGAGATACGGAGAAGAATTGCCCGAAAAGCACTCTTTCTCAAGCTTGGAGATACTCGGCACCGTTGGAGAGCCTATCAACCCCGAGGCTTGGATGTGGTACTATAAGAACATAGGCAGAGAAAGATGTCCAATAGTGGATACGTGGTGGCAAACTGAGACAGGAGGGTTTATGATTTCCCCAGCCCCCGGAATAGAGCTTGTCCCCCTCAAGCCAGGTTCAGCGACCCTGCCCTTGCCCGGCATCGAGGCGGAAGTGGTTGACGAAAACGGCAAACAGGCTCCCCCGGGCATCAAAGGTCATCTTGTGATAAAGAAACCTTGGCCAGGGATGCTCATGACCCTCTATCAAGACCCCAAAAGATACAAAGAGGCCTATTGGTCAAAGTTTCCTAGAGTCTACTATACAGGAGACTACGCCATAAGGGATGCCGACGGCTACTTCTGGTTGTTGGGGCGAGCTGATGAGGTGCTGAAGGTGGCTGGTCACAGAATAGGAACAATGGAGTTAGAGAGCGCCGCAATATCCCACCCAGCCGTGAGTGAGGCCGCGGCTATAGGTAAACCCCACGAGGTTAAAGGCGAGAGCATAGTCATTTTTGCCATACTAAGAAAGGACTACGAGCCCACAGACAAATTGAAGGAGGAGCTGAGAGAACACGTGCGCAAGGTCATAGGACCCGTAGCTACCCCAGAAGAAATATACTTCGTGAACAGTCTTCCCAAGACCAGAAGCGGCAAAATCATGAGGAGGGTTTTAAAGTCGGTTTTGATGGGCATACCCATAGGGGATGTCTCCACACTTGAGGATGAGGCGTCCGTGGATGAAGTCAAAAAAGCCTACGAAGAGTTTAAGAAACTGATAGAAGCAAGGACTTAAGATTCTCGGCCAGTAAACTCCTTTATTGATTAGTTGATTTTAACTTAAATCGTACACTATAAAAGAAGTGTCGTAAGATAGAAGACTTAATATATTAGTAATACATATTGTATATACGGAGAACGCGTAAACACTTAAGGTGTTTAGTGTGAAACTGCACGAACCCGATACTGTTTGTCCTAATCCAAAATGCGGAAAGGTGTTTGAAGAGCCCCTTCTGCTACGCGATCTGTCAAAGAACCCCGCAGAACGGTATTACGTCTGTCCCCACTGCATAATCAAACTGGACAATGTTCCCGTGCAAGACCAGGAAAGGCCAAGCCCGGTCCCAGTTAAGCCCCCTGAGAGACTGAAAGAAACAAAATCCGCATCATGCGCTCGTTATTTTGGATATCTGAAAACCCTTTCAAAGGGCGCTCCAATTCCTGACGATTGTTTAACTTGCTCCGAACTATTGCGATGCTATCTCAAAAAGTGACATGGCTTAGTGCACTTTTGCGACGTACATGCTCCGCGTAGGGAAACTAGGGGAAGGGATGCTTGTCTCTACCCAGCCTTATCGAGCTAGAGAGTTTCACTAACCCAACGCGACTTTGTTATCCCCTCTTTGTCGGTAACATACTCCTTCTTGAATATCGGAGCCTCGCCCTTATACCGCTCCACCGCCTCCTCCAAAACCGGAAACACATTCTGTCGGTGGGCCCCAGCCACCACCACGTAAACTATATCCTCACCCACATCAAACTCTCCAACAAAGTGATGAATCTGCGCGTCGATCACACCCTCCCTGTTCCGAAGGTCATTGCAGATGTTTTCAAGAATATCATTAGCTTTCTCCTCATAAGCCTCTAACTCCAACCTTTTCACAGTTTCGCCATCCGGAGTTTGGCCGCGAACCACGCCGATGAAGACGGCTAGCGCGCCTGCCTTGTGAAAATTTGGTTTGTCCCTAACCGACCTCAACAGGTTATGGAGAGAAAAAGTTCCCTTTTTATGAATCCCAGCGCCATCAACCACGCGAATCACCGATTAAACGTCTGTGATGGTCCATATAAGATGCGCTACGCAGCAGTCATGATTGTTCATTTCTTTACGTAGGTTCTCATGTCCTCAAGTGCTGCGGAGGGGACAGGCAAGTCTTTCATGGTCACAAGGCCAGGCTCGGCGTTTATCACTTTTGGAATAGAGTTGACGACGATAGCCACGGTTGCAAGGTCGCCATGTACGCCCGGTGAGATCTTTCCGTGGATGCTTGGCACTCCCTCAATGGTGATGGAGTCGTATTCCTCCTCTGCACCCACATAGGCCTGAAGGTCAAGCGTTATCGCCTCCCTTCCTTTTCTCATGCCTCGTGCTAGCTGCCTTAAACCAGCCACCTGACCTAGCTTCATTTCGATGGCTTTGGTTTCCACCTCTATCTTGTCCAGTTTCCATCCCAAGGCGCTCGCTATCATAGAAATGGATTGTTCAAGCCCGATGTGTCCGGTTATGACCTTTCTTTCCATTTTTTCCTTAAACTCGTCAACTGTTAGTCCAACTCCTATCTTTTTCTGGAAGGAAGCCCTGCGCTTGGCTGCGTTTATCACTCTGGACACCTTGATTGTTTCAACCTTCTGACACACACCCGTGAGAGCAATGATCAGCGTGTCCATTATGAAACCCGGGTTTATGCCAGTTCCCAAAACGGTTACCCCATGGTTCTTGGCTAATTCATCAAGTTTCTTTGCGAGTTCAGGCTCCGTAAGGTAGGGGTAGGAAAGTTCCTCGCAGGTGGACACTACGTTCACTCCGTGTTCTAGGACCTTGGCTATTTGTGGATACGCCTGCTTCAGAAATGAAGTGGTTGAGTGAACCACTACGTCGGCTTTAACCTTGGAAAGCACGTCGTCCGGGTTGTCGGAAACTGTGACCCCTAAACGCCTACCCAAGGTTAACACATCGCCTAGATCTCTCCCAACTTTCTCTTTTGCCACATCGATGGCGCCAACGATTTCTACGCCTTTTTTCTCCAACAGGAACTCGGCTATGCGGCTCCCTATCGCCCCGACACCATACAGAACTAACCTCAATTTCTTCATCGTTCAAACCTCTTTTTTATGTCTGCGTTACCAATATAGGCTTTAAGCATTAAAACCAAAAACATTAGTACGTTTTGTTTATGCTACTCTTTTTCTTAATATTTACAAACGTAAATTCTTATTTATATAAGAGACTATAAATTCCCTCTAAAAGACACACGATGGAAAGGCAAGCCAAAACAAAGATCCGGAACGAACTCATAGACACTGAGAAGCTGAAGCACTGTTTCGAGTGTGGCATCTGCACCGCAAGTTGTCCTGTCGTGGAATTGCTCCCAAACCATTACAATCCGAGAAGTCTCCTTCAAAAGACTTCCCTTGATGTAAAGAGGGCCCTCAGAGAAAAGGGACTTTGGCTATGTGCATGGTGTTATCGATGCTACAGAAGGTGTCCCCAGAGGCTGAGGGTGCCCGAAGTTCTTCTATCGGTGAAAGATCTGGCCGCAGAACAAGGTTATCTGCGGGGATTCGAGGAGGCTGTAGAGTTAATCCAAAGTGAAGTCCCTCTGCCCACCATTTGTTGTTATGTTTGCTTTCACCCCGAACGAGGTAGAGTCAATAAGCCGCTAGTTCTCACAGTCCTCAAGCGGTTAGTTGCCAATTGTGAGCATGAAGAAGTCGCGCTTATGCATAAGGCGCGTGAGCAAAAGATAGCAGTAATCGGCTCTGGTCCAGCTGGACTTACAGCAGCTCATGAACTAGTGAAGAAGGGATACTTGGTCACTGTATTTGAATCGCTTCCCAAACCAGGCGGAATGTTAAGGATCGGGCTTCCCGAACATCGATTATCTAAAAGCGTGCTGGACGCCGAAATCGAGCATTTGAAGAATCTGGGAGTGGAGATTAGGACCAAGGTGACGGTGGGCAAGGATGTAACCATCAATGAACTGCTACGAGAGGGATACAAGGCGATATTCATCGCCGTTGGAGCCCACAAATGCAGGAAACTCCGTGTTGAGGGCGAGGAGCTTAGGGGTATTATTCAGGCTCTTGACCTTTTGAGGCAGGTGAACCTAGGACATAACATTGAACTGGGGAACAGAGTTGCGGTGATCGGAGGCGGCAACGTTGCTATGGATGTAGCCAGAATAGCTCTGCAGCTGGGAGCCAAAGACGTCAACGTTTTTTGTATGGAAAGTCGAGAGGAGATGCCAGCAAGTCCTTGGGAAGTAAAAGAGGTTGAAGATATCGGCGTGAAGATGAGTTTCTCGGTGGCGCCAAAGAGAATCTTGGGCAAGGACGGGCGAGTCATCGCGATAGAGTTTATCCCAGTGGAATTGAGAGAGCTTGAGGAGAGCGGGATAAGACGCCTAGCGCCCGTTGAAGGCTTAGAGTTCACCGTGGAACTGGATACGGTAATACTGGCTATCGGTGAAGTGCCGGATCTTTCTCTTCTGCCCAACGACATGGAGGTTGCTGAAGGGAACACGATCACAGTTGATCTGGACACATTGGAAACAAGTTTGCCAGGCGTGTTTGCTGGTGGAGATGTGGTCTCGGGACCGGCGAGCGTGATTGAAGCGGTAGTTGCGGGTAAGAAAGCTGCTGTTTCTATTGATCGTTACTTAAAGGGTGAAGACCTAACAACTGGAGAAAGGATTTAAGGAAGAAGTTGCTGATGTGCACAGACTAGAACGTAGGGGAAAGCATAAACGCAAGCGTCTAAACCTGAGCCCAGCGAAGAGGTTAGAATTGGCGTATACGTGTGTCACTGTGGATTAAACATAGCGGGCTCTGTGGACTGCGAAGAGGTTGCCCGCTTTGCAGCCACTCTCCCACACGTTGTGCTTTCAAAGGATAATCGATATACCTGCTCAGATCCAGGTCAGGAACTAATTAAAAAAGACATTAAAGAACATAAACTGAACCGTGTGGTTGTAGCCTCTTGTTCACCTCGCCTTCACGAACCCACCTTTAGACGGGCGTGTGAAGAGGCTGGTTTAAACAAGTACCTTTTCGAGATGGCCAACATCAGAGAACACTGCAGTTGGGTGCACCTGTATGAGAAAGAGGAGGCAACGGAGAAAGCTAAAGACCTTGTTCGAATGGCTGTTGCAAAGGCAACTTTGCTCGAGCCCCAAGAAGAGCTTGTGGTCCCTGTTACTCAAAAAGCCTTGGTTATTGGCGGAGGGGTTGCGGGCATTCAGGCAGCGTTGGACTTAGCTGACACAGGCTATAAGGTGTACCTTGTTGAGAGGGAGCCAAGCATAGGTGGAAGGATGGCTCAGATTGACAAGACTTTTCCAACAATGGACTGCTCCATATGCATCTTAGCTCCAAAAATGTCAGATGCTGGCAGGCACCCGAACATTGAACTGCTAACAAACAGCGAGGTAACTGAAGTTAAAGGATACATTGGAAACTTCAGGGTAAAAGTGTTGAAGAAACCACGGTACGTCACTGAAGAATGCACAGCCTGCGGCGACTGCGTACCAGTGTGCCCTGCAACTGCGCCAAACGAGTTCGATGTTGGCTTGGCAACCAGACGGGCAATCTACACTCCTTTTGCTCAAGCTGTGCCGTCAACCTACATTATTGACCGAGACCTCTGTCTCAACAAGGACAACATAATCACCTGCAACAAATGCATAAAGGCTTGTGATAGAAACGCCATAAATTTCGACATGAAGCCCGAAACCTTGGAGTTAGAGGTCGGCACAATCATCGTTGCCACGGGGGCAGACGTGTACGACCCTGCCTCTCTAGTGGAGTACGGATACATGAAGTTTCCAAACGTGATCACATCCCTAGAGTTTGAACGGTTAATTAATGCAGGCGGGCCATCAGGAGGGCGTCTTATTCGGCCGAGCGACATGCAGATCCCAGACATCGTGGCTTTCATTCAATGTGTTGGCTCCCGCTCAGAGAAGAGCGGTCACTTCTACTGTAGCAGCGTGTGTTGCATGAACACGATTAAAGACGCTCTTCTCATCAAGGAACACTGGCCTGAGACCAAAATCTACGTGTTCTATGTGGATATAAGAGCATACGGAAAGGGATTTGAGGAACTGTACAGGAGAGCGAAGGAGGAAGACGTAATATTCATCCGCGGATTGCCAGCAGAAATCATTGAAAACAGAAAAAACCACAATCTGCGCCTCATAGGAGAAAACACCCTGCTAAAGGAAGTGTACAAAATCGACGCTGGAATGGTGATTCTTTCCATAGGCATCGAACCTAGGAAGGACAGCGACGTAATCCAACGTCTCCTCACCCTGTCCAAAACCTCAAACGGATTTTTCATGGAGGCCCACCCGAAACTGCGACCCGTGGACGCGCCAACAGGAGGGGTTTTTCTTTCGGGTTGCGCCGAATCTCCTAAGGACATCAAGGACAGCGTTACACAGGCTAGCGCCGCAGCGGCCCGTGCAGGCATCCTAATGGCAAGGGGAAGCGTAACCGCCGAAGCCATCACACCCATTTTGAACATGGAAAACTGCCAAGTCTGCGGACTATGCGCCAGAGTTTGCCCCTACAACGCCATCACCGTAGATAAGGAACTGAAAAAAACCGAGGTTATAGAGGCGGCATGTGCTGGCTGCGGCACCTGCGGCGCCGAATGTCCCTTCAACGCAATAACCATGCGCCACTTCACCGACGAACAGATTTACGCCCAGATAGACGCCGCAACCGAGCAAGACGCGGATAGGAAGATTGTGGCTTTTTGCTGCAACTGGTGCGCGTATGCAGGCGCAGACTTTGCTGGAGTGAGCAGGATGCAGTACCCAACCAACGTACGCATCATCCGAAGCATGTGCTCGGGCAGGGTAGCCCCAAAATTTGTGGAAAGAGCCTTTGCAAGAGGAGCCGCCGCAGTGCTAGTTGGTGGCTGCCACCTGGGCGACTGCCACTACATAAACGCAAACTACCAAACCAAAAAAAGAGTTGAAAAACTGTGGAAGAAGATGGAGAGACTGGGACTCAACAAGGACCGTTTGCAGCTGGCTTGGATCACTGCCGCTGAAGGTGAAAAGTTCGCGTCAAAAATAAAGGAAATGCTAAGCATCATAGAGACGGTGAACAAGGAAGAGATAGAAAAGTCGAAACTGATGGTGAAAGGAGGCGGGTGAGCTCATCGTGCCGTTGAGGCTTTGGCGCAAACCATTAGACGCGGATAAGATCAAGATTCCGCGGGCTGAGATACATATAATAAAGGAAAGATGCAAGGGATGCAACTTCTGCATAGAGTTCTGCCCCAGAGAAGTGTTAGAGGAATCAGAAGAATTCAACGAAAAGGGTTTTCACCCTCCAAAGGTGAAGGACGAAAACAAATGTGCGCTCTGCAGCTTCTGCGAAGCCGTTTGCCCCGACTTCGCGATTTTCACCGTCGAAAAGAACTGTGAAGGAGGATGTTAAGTGGCAGAAAAGGGTAGAGCCGTTCTCACCGGCAAACACTTCATGCAGGGAGACATCGCCTGCGCTGAGGGCGCAATAGCTGCTGGATGCAGATTTTTTGCGGGTTACCCCATAACGCCAGCCACGGAGGTCGCTGAAAGAATGGCTCGACGTCTACCCGAGGTTGGGGGAGTTTACATACAGATGGAAGATGAACTCGCTTCCATGGCAGCCATCATTGGAGCATCCTACGCAGGCGTAAAATCCATGACCGCAACCTCAGGCCCGGGCTTCAGCCTCATGGTTGAAAACATAGGGTTGGCATTCATGACTGAAACCCCCTGCGTCATCGTAAACGTTATGAGGGGAGGCCCCAGCACTGGCCAACCAACGAAGTCCAGTCAACAGGATGTGATGCAGGCAAAGTGGGGTTCACACGGCGACTACGAAATCATAGCCCTTGCTCCATCTTCAGTTCAAGAGATCTTCAACTTAACGATTGAAGCCTTCAATCTTTCAGAAACTTACCGAACCCCTGTGGTTGTGCTCGCTGACGAAATTGTTGGACACATGTGGGAGCGGATCATCATCCCCGACGCGGATGAGATTAGGGTTGTAAATCGAAAAAAGCCTCAAGTTCCGCCTGGTGAGTACGCTCCCTTTAGACCTGACGAAAACTTGGTTCCGCCGATGGCCTGCTTCGGAGAGGGATACCGCTTCTACGCAACAGGACTTACACATGACGAAAGTGGACGCCCAACTAGCAGCGCTAAGACGCAACAGAGACTCGTTCAACGGCTCTGCGACAAAATACGCAAGAACGCGGATAGAATAATTAAAACCGAGAGAACAATGCTGGAAGACGCTGAGGTGGCAGTCGTTGCCTACGGAATCACCTCGCGATCCGCGTTAAGTGCTGTGCGAAGGGCAAGAGAAACGGGGATTAAAGCGGGTCTTCTCAGACTAGTCACTCTCTGGCCGTTCCCCGACCAGCAGGTTTCACAGGTAGCTAAGAAGGTTGATGCGATAGTGGTTCTTGAAATGAATTATGGGCAGATTGTCCGTGAAGTGGAGAGAGCGGCAAAGGAAACCCCAGTTACTTTTCTACCGAAGTTGGGTGAAGAACCGCATAGACCAGCAGAGATTCTACAGGTTATAAGGAGGGCTCGCAGTGAATGAGGAGTTGCACCCGTTTGAAACATTCTTGAGAACGGAAATGATCCCCCACATCTGGTGTGATGGTTGCGGAAACGGAATAATACTGAACTGCTACGTGAGGGCTCTCAAAGACTTAGACATTGACCTCAACAAGGTTGTTACGGTCGCCGGGATCGGGTGTATAGGCCGCATATCCGGATACACAAACACAGACTCCTACCACACAACCCATGGAAGGGCTGTCGCCTTCGCCACCGGAGTGAAGCTAGCTAAACCAGAGCTGAAGGTTGTTGTGATCAGTGGAGACGGAGACCTCTTCGCCATCGGAGGAAACCATTTCATTCACGCCGCCCGCAGAAACGTTGATATACAGGTGATATGTGCCAACAACTTCAACTACGGCATGACTGGCGGACAGCATGGACCCACTACGCCACTCGACGCTTGGACCACCACAACCCCCTACGGAAATGTTGAGCACCCCTTCAACCTGGTTCATTTGGCAGCGGCTTCAGGAGCAGTGTACGTCGCAAGATGGACAACCCTTCACGTTCGAAGGCTAACGGAATCCATCAAGAAGGCTTTGCAGAAAGAGGGATTCTCTTTCATCGAAGTGATCACCCCATGCCCCGAAATTTATGGACGGTACAACAAAATGAGAACCGGCATCGAAATGATGAACTGGTTTAGAAAAGCCTCCGAAATTCGCCATTACTCTGACCCGGCAAAGGCTGAAATAACCTCCGAGAGAATCGTTATAGGCGAGTTTGTGGACATTGAAAAACCGAGTTTCGGAAGGTTGCTTCGCGACATGACAGCTAAAATTCAAGAGAAGATGATGGGAGAGAAATAAATGAGACTAGAAATTAGAGTAGCCGGCTTCGGCGGACAGGGAATAATGAGAACTGGGTTGATGCTGGCCATGGCGGCTTGCATCCATGGTGACAAAAATGCCGTTCAAACAGAGTCTTACGGACCTGAATCCCGAGGGGGAGCCTGCAAGTCCGAAGTGGTGATTTCCGACGAGGAAATCGATTTTCCGAAGGTCCTGGAGCCAGACGTTTTGATCGCTATGTCACAGGAAGCCTACAACACGTATGTGGACAAAGTTAAGAAGGGAGGAACCATTCTTTTAGACCCAGACTTGGTGCAAAAGCAGAAAGCCAGTTTAGGGATTCGAGTTTTCAGAGTTCCCGCAACGAAAATTGCTGAGGAACTCGGAAAAACAATAGTTGCAAATGTTGTTATGCTGGGCGCTTTTGCTTCCATAACCCGTCTGATAAGCGCTGAAGCACTTAAAAAATCCCTTCTAGATAACGTTCCCAAGGGAACCGAAAAACTGAACTTAGCGGCTTTTGAAAAGGGCTACGACTATGGAAAGAGACCTCTAAAAGGGGAAAACTGAAAAATAGCTTATTCGACAAAATATTATGAATAAGTTTTCGTGGTGAGAATAAGTGATTATAGGTATTATTGCGGACACACATGACCATTTGCCCCTAGTTGATAAGGCTGTGGAACGGTTAAACGAAGAAGGAGTCAAGCTGGTGCTGCACGCGGGAGACTACATCGCTCCCTTTGTTTTGCCACACTTCAAACCCCTGAAGGCTAATTTGATCGGCGTTTTCGGCAACAACGACGGCGATCGAGAACTGCTGAAAAAACGATTTTCAGAATTGGGCGCAGAGATTCGTGGGAGATTCGCAGAGGTGACAACCGACGGATTAAGGATTGGGATGGTGCACGGCGAGGAAGAGGAACTTCTTCGATCACTCATCAATGTGGAAGGTTACGATGTGATCGTGCATGGGCACACGCATGAGGCGAAAACCTACAGGAAGGAAGGAACAATTGTCGTGAATCCCGGGGAGGTCTGTGGCTATCTGACGGGAAAATCAACAATAGCCACGTTGAACACCCAAACGTTAGACATGAAAATAATCCCTCTCTAAAGTGATTGTAGCTTCTAGGCAAGCCAAATCAACAAGCGCCAAGTCTGCTTTGCCTTATCCTCTTCACTGCCTTCTTCACTCCGTCCCAGCCTTCGACTACCTTCGAGTGAACTATTTCGAAGGCTTCCTTCGAAGTTAGGCGGTCCAGCTCTTCGCCAGTCGCTTCCCTAGAAAGATACCTCGCCGCTCGTAGCACTTCACCGTTTAGTTGAGAGTCGGTAATGTCTGCTAGGTGGCAGACCAACGCTTCAGCCGTTCTTGGCCATATGGGACCAGCCTCGCCTCCGTGATGCGCACAAACTATGTGAATAAGGTCCAGGGGGAAGCCTCTTCGAACCATTTCCGAAACAATTAGCGTCAGATGGTCTAGGCGTTCGGCTAGGGGTGTCGCTGCGTAGGTTCCGTCCTCCCTCATTTCGTAGGTTACGGGCTTGAAAATGTCGTGTAGAACAACTCCGGAAAGCACAAGATCTCTGTCCACCTTCCCGTGATACACCCTTCTGATCACGTCACACAGAGTTAGGGCAACTTCACTGGTAGCTACAACGTGTTCAATAAAGCCTCCCGGATAGCTGTGGTGACGAGACATGCCAGCGGGCGAGGTCTCCAGGGGCAGTCCAACATACACCCTCCCTTCAATTTCAATCGTCGGGTTTTCAATGAACTGAGCCACCTTATCTCGCAGTGATTCATCCCTAATCTTGTCAACGACTTTTTTAAGTCTAGGATCCAAATTTTGCTCCTCCGTTAACTACAAACCATCGTTTCGATTTTCTTTTATATTATTTGGTCTGCTTCTTTTTCTCTTCAGTCGCTATCATGTGGGCTCTTCGGATAGGCTCAGGAATTCTATAAGTTCGCGTACACTGCTTGACGATTTTTATGGCTCTTGCTAATGATACACGATGGCCAACGCTGACGTATATGGGCTTTTGTCCCGGTTTTGTGACAACTGCAGCACCGATTGTCTCTCCCTTATCCATAACGGGCACCCACCACCGATTCTTGAAGGGTTCAACCTCACCGCATAGCAGGCTTTTCGCAACTCCAATCGTCGGTCGGTCTATAACCAGACCCAGATGAGCAGCAAATCCGAAGCGATAGGGATGAGCTATTCCCTGACCGTCGACGAGAAAAACATCTGGCTTTACCTGCAACTTTCTTATAGCGGAAAAGGCTGGTGGGATTTCTCTAAAAGACAGTAGGGTGGGTATGTAAGGAAATCGCGTTTTGAGGCAGGCCACCCCTGTTTCCACAAGCGACAATGAATCAAAGTCGAGAACAGCTACAGCGCCTATGGACACTCCCTTTGCGTACCCAACATCCACCCCAGCCACATAATTAATGGTCTCAGGAAGCCAATCTTCACTTATCACCCGTTCAGACAACTGCAGCTGCATCGTATGCGCTTTTTCAACGGAAAACCTTGGGCTAAGCTTAACTGGCAATCTCGGCTCGAACCCCAATGAAGACTGGTCCAGCTATCTCGATCTTCTTTTTCCTGCCTGTTATAAACCTTCGAGCAATGTCGCCTACCTTCACGTTCACGTCGCTGGGGTGCTTCGCCATTCTCACCCGAACGTTCACGCTTTTCTTTCCTAAACGCGCGGCTTCCTCGATTTTCGCGGCTGCTAGGGAAGCCACCGCGTCGAGGTAGCTGAAGCCAATAGGAACTCCCTTCTCCCTAGCTTTCTTGGTTTTTCTCACTATGGCCACTCGTTCCAAGCAACTTTCAGGGATGCCAAGGATGTTTCCGTCATAAACGTAGATGTAGTTGCGGGCAGCGGGCCCCAAAAGTTTGGTGTCCACATCGGTTTCATAAACGTAAACCTTGACGTTCTTCCCCCAGAGCTTTCCTTCATATGCTTGGAATTCGCATGGAGCTGAGGCGTCGGCGTACTTAAGCGCGGTAGATTTGATCTTTTCCCCTATCTTTATGCCCATTTCGCTTTGAGGTTTAACCTCGACCTCTACCATCTTTGCAATTTCGGTGTCAGAAAGCTCTTGTTCCACATAAAACTGGGGGTATACGAGCTTCCGCACGTCACTTTCACCGTGTATCACCGAAGCTACTCGTTCTACCCCTATCCCCACGTTGAGAACAGGATGTTCAAGATCGTACCTCGCGAGAGCAATGGGATTGTACAGCCCGTAGTTGACGATTTCGATCCATTCCTTCATGCTTGGATGGAAAATGAATCCTTCATACTCCGTTCCAGGCGTGTAATACTTGGAGGTTACCTTCTTCTGAACGAAACGAAAGCGTTTGAAGCCTAGGGGCTTCAAGATGGCCTTCGTGATTTTTTCTCCGTCCCTCACGTCCACTGTCTCATCCATGACTACACAACTCGCAGAATAGTGTACGCGGAGATGGGTGGGGTCCTCCCTCTGTTCACGTCGAAATCGAATGTCCACTGAGAACAGTTTTATGGGCAATTCAAGCTTGTGTTGCAACGCTTGCATGGTGAGGAACCAAGCGCTCGTCATGTGAGATCGCAGAGTGTGGGTGGAGGGTTCAGGTTTTAGAGCGGCAAACTCTGGGAAAACTTCGGAGAGAATAAGTGTTGCTGTGCTGTCAGGAATGTTTAGAGACTCGGCGATTTTCTCCACCAGATCGTCCGAATCTATTTCTCCCTTCTTGTAATTGCGCAACACCCCCTGTAAAGACGCACATTTATTCTTGGGTAATTGAATCCCGAGACTTTCGATCTTTTGATATTTTGCTTTGCCTAGGCCTATGTCTGGTCGAGGCAGCGTCGCCAAGTAGTAGCAACGGTCTAGTATGACCGGCGCCTCTGATCCGTACTGTTTGTAAACTTCCGTCTCATCAACGACAACAGGGTTTAAAACCTCTATGAAGCCTAGGTCGAGGAAGGATTGACGCATCCTTTGAAGGAGGTCAAAGAGGGGGTGGGGCTTGCCGCGTTCGCCGGGAATGAGCTCCAACTTTTTCTTAGGCTTGGGCAGGAGGTCTGCGCTTTCGCGCCAGACTCGTTCGAATCCTTCTTTTTCAACTCGTTTTAAGATTTCATCGGGCCTTATTTTTGCCAACTTTTCTTTTCCCTTCAATGATTTTCTCCAACTCTTTGATGGAGTGTTCCAGGGAGCTTCTTCGAACTTCAATGGTGAGGTCTCCTCTTGTGGCCTCGATGATATGTCTAGCAACATCGCACTTTCTTCGAAGCCCTGGGACTAGAAGATAGGCATCGTCCATGGCCGTTAACTCAACGTAAATCCGCTCCATCATCTGCATACACTTTTCCGCGGTTTCCACATCTCCTCTTCGAAGTGAGTCGAGAGTTCTGCGCCTAAGCTCCCCGATTACGTCCGACAGTCCGAGCAGATAGGGAACTAATGGGACACCCAACTCTTCAGGGTTGATGAACCGTTCTTCCTCAATCAACGTAAGGAGTGTATGCGCCTCGGCGTATTCCTCAAACGCCGCGTTGACTAAACCGGTGTAAACCAGCTCTGGATGTTCCTTCGAAACTTCATGGAGTTTGGCGAAGAGCTCACTTGCCTCCTTGAGCAGTTTTCTAGCCTCATCAAACCTTTCCTGATGCGTAAGGAGAATCGCTTGTTTAGACAGGCGAGTTGCTCTGCGCATGTCTTTTTGAAGCCCCTGTCGAACCTCCTCTTTCTTTCTAAGTTCTTCCCCAATCTTGTCGAGAAGAGATTTTAATGACACGTCATCCACAACCGTGTATGCTTCCAAAATGAAGCTTCAAGCGAGCCTAATAGGCTTTTCCAAACGACTCAGCAGGACCACACGACTCTCCGGGACTTCATTAATCATGTTGTAGCCCGTCTCTTTAGCCAGCTCAACCGCAAACTCTCGAATCTCCCGGTGGGTGGGCATGTTTTCGAAGCCTAAGCGCAGTCGCGAAAAGCCCACATGCATGTAGGCCTTAGGCTCCACAAACGTGGGGCTCGCCTTTTCAATCAACCGAGCGTATAGACTTGGGCGCTTCAAGTTTAGATGTCGCACTAACGTTAACCTAGTCACGGTGGAACACTTAAAACTAGGCAGTAACGAAAGTGTTTCGTTGAGTTTTTTCCAAGCTGAAGGGATTTGGGGGCGACACGTTTCCAAGAATGTTCCCTCATCGGGAGCACAAACTGAGACGTAGAGTTGAGTAGGCTCTTCACTCAGCTGAGACAGGGCTTCTGGAACCGTTCCGTTGGTGACGAGGAAAGTTGTGAAGCCTCGTTTGTGAAAGCCCCTTATCAGGTCGTCCAGGGGAGGGTACAACGTCGGTTCGCCAGTTAGGCTGATGGCCGCGTGTCTTGGCGTTAAAGCCTCCCTGTACTTCTCCCGATTGGTTTTTTGGTTTCCCTTGTACCCGCTCAAAATCTTGAGCTGCGCTTGGATGCAGCCCTCCACGATCTCTTCCGGATCATCCCATTTGGGCAGCTGGGTTTCTTCCCACTTCATTTCTAGGTCTCCGCTCTGAGCGCGCCAACAAAAGAGACAGCGCATAGTGCAGTAGAGAACCGCGGGCGTCATCTGAATGCATTGATGGCTCTTTATTCCGTAAAACCTTTGCTTGTAGCACGGTCGATCATGAACAAGAGTCTCGTAGAGCCACCTGCAACGCTTGACAGCCGAGTGCCCACCAACCAAGTGATACCTCTGAGTTTTCAGCAACCCAATGAGCTCGTTGGAAATCAAAGACTGCAAAGCCGAGTCACCTAGCAGTTTCTAAAGACATAACACTCTTTATGACTAATTAGGATAGCCTCTATGAAAGCTTTTTATGGAATCTAGGCGAGGGAGCACGCGAAAAGAAATAATATCACTGCCACATTGACTTACAGTGAGGGTTCACCATATGCCCACCAATCTTCCAGCAGAGGCAAAACATAAATGGGAAGAGGTTTCTTCAGCAAGAAGCCCTCAAGAGAAAATAGAGAAACTACGAGAATTTCTAAGTCTTGTTCCCAAACATAAAGGCACGGAAAACCTGCGAGCTCAAGTCAAGAGAAAAATTGCCATACTTCGAAGAGAAATTGCTGAGAAAAAAAGCAAGAAAGCTGGAAAAGGTGGGCCGAAATTCTTCGTCGAAAAGGAAGGAGACGCTCAAATAGTCATTTTGGGACCTACCAACGTAGGGCGCAGTAGCCTCCTCTCACTTCTAACCAATGCAAAAGTGGAAATCTCTGAATATCCATACACCACCAAGGAGCCAACGCCTGGGATGTTTAAGTACCAAGACTTACAGTTTCAAATAGTAGAGGCGCCAGCATTAATGGAAGGCTCCGCTGATGGAGGAGCATGGGGACTCCAGACTTTGGCCGCGGCAAGAAACGCAGATGGGCTCCTCCTCATGGTCGATCTATCTCAAAATGCTGTTGAACAATTCTCTATGATCTCGCGCGAACTGGAGAAAGCAAGAATCCTCACACGAGAACCTAAAGTCAAAGTTAAGATCGAGCGGAACCCCGTGGGCGCCGGATTAAGAATCATCATACTCGGACGCCTCATCGACTGTACTTTAAAAGGTGTGGAACAACTCTTGAAAAGCTATCGAATACATGATGCCACCATCAAAGTTCAAGGCGAAGTTTCCCTAGACGATATTGAAGACGTTATCTTCGAAAGTACTGCATATCGACCCGCCATTATCGTAGCCAACAAGGCAGACCTTCCTAACACTACGAAAGGAATTGAACAACTGAAAAGTTTTGTCGGAGAAAAACTGAAAATTTTTCCAGTTTCTTGCAAAGTCATGTCTGGACTTGAGGAGCTTGGTTCAGAAATATTCAAGATGCTTAACATAATTCGGGTCTATACTAAGGAACCCAACGAAAGATTTCCCTCTGAGAGGCCCTTCACCATGAGGAAGGGCTCTACTGTTTTGGATTTGGCAAGGCGGATTCACAGCGAGTTTTATGAGCAGTTTTCTTATGCGAAAGTATGGTCAAAGCGACTGCGCTTTAGTCCTCAAAAAGTCGGGTTTTCTTTTGTCCTTGAAGATGGTGACACCGTGGAAATTCATATGAAATAACACTGATTTTGCATATGCACGCGCCTAATTTTCTGGGTAGGTTTTCGAACAATAACAATTTTACCGTAGTTCAAGTTATCCTTCAAAGTTTTGTGGATGCTAATAACGCAAGGGATAGTGTTGCCATTATTGCTACGATGAAGGGATAATATGGTGAGGCATCGTAGAGGATGCCGCCAATGTAGGGTGCTATGAAGGAGCTGAACATGCCCACTGTTTGGGGTATGGATATCCAACGAGCCCTAATGAATTCTGGGGCAAGGGGTCCAATAATGGCGCTCATCAAAGACCATGTTATGTAGGAGCCCCCAACTAGGAAAAATGTGATTATCAAAATTTGAAAATCGTCAAACAGCAGAAGAAGAATCAGTGAAAGGCTGCACAGAGTCATGGCCGCAGCAAGTGCATATGATTTTTTTCTCCATTTATCTCCAAACCTGCCTAAGAGTATACCTAAAATTGCAGAACTAAAGAAAGAAACCGAGCCTAAGACGCCTATTTCAAAATCGCCGTAGTGATATACGTCTGCGAGGAACTTGGGAATGAAGGGTCGAAACAGCATTAAAGTGAACATCATCGAGGCGAAGAAAATCGACAGCGTGAGCAGTTTTCTTGTCCTCAATAGTTTGAAAAAGGAGTAACGTTCTTCTGAAGAGTGCTGCGTATAGCCTCTTACACGTTGACTGCTGATAAAGATGAGGACAAAGCTGGCTAAAGCATAAAGAATGAAAGCTAAATAGAAAGCAACTCGCATGCTGACGGTTCCAGCTAAATAACCGCCCAAGGCTGGAGAAAAAATATATCCGAAAGACCACGCAGCCGAAACAGCTGTGAAAGTTGAAGTCAACCTATTCTTGTCAGCAGCGGTTACAATGTAGGCTGTGGTTGTTGGTCCACCAAGCCAAAAACCCCACAAGATCATCCCGGGTAACATTTGAAGCCAATTTCCAGCCAGAGAGAAAATTAGCGGCGCAGGCAACCATGCAATCCACCCAGCGATCATGATCTTTTTACGGTCATACCTATCTGCAATCATTCCAGCCGCAAGCAAGGTTAAAGCCGCAACTAGGTTTACCACAGCATAAAGTATCCCAATTTCCACAGGGCTAGCCTTAAGAGCTTCCGCCATATAATAGGGTAAAAGAAAGGCGAAAAGACCATCTCCAAAAGACCCTACCAAGTTTGAGGCAAAAATCAGTTTTAAGTCTTTGTTTAACACCTCAAAAGGGGAACTCAGCTTCAAAATTTTATACCGAGCCTTCAGAGCCAACTTTGAAGCCTCTTATATCTATGGTTTTAAAGTTATCAAGTGATAGGGGTGATTTTTATTGTTTTTCTAAGTTTATGAAGATTGTTTAAATGAGAGAAGGGCGCACGCACGCAAACTCGAGACTCAAGCGAGCCAAACAACGTTGGGGATCATTAGAAACCTTAAGAAGGGTTCCTTTTCGTCTTTTTCTTTTTTTCTTCAAGCATACGTTTGAGACGTTTCTCCATTTTTAACTCGTAAGTGTGTTCTTCAGGAGGGGGAGGCAATTGTTTCAAGTATTCTTCTATATCCGTTGTCTTAACCTTCTTCGGTTTCTTCTGTCTTTTCTTTATCTCAACCATGTCGCATTCTCTCATTGAGTATTTTTCTAGCTGTTTCAGTCATTTAGTTGCTAGCCATAATGCATAAATTTTGTGTGCACTCACCATACAAAGAACACCAAAAGTTGCGAAAAGTCTTAAAGAAGACAAGGAGTTAATTGAAGCAGGCTTCGAATATGGCAAAGAAAGAGACAGAGTCAGAATCTGCGGAAAAAGCAAATAAAAAAAAACGGTTTTTATACGTTAAAAAAGCGGTTTTCAGGATAGAAACAGCGAGAAAAATCACACAGTTTTGTTGTTTCCTCTTATTTAACGCGGTGGTCTTTGGCTTAGGACCTTGGCCAGTACTTCTCCCCATCCTTGGCACTCTTGGCACTCCCACTAAGACGGTGCTTGAAGCCTTTGGAACATTGCAGTGGATGCTCTTTGAGCTTTTGATTCCATTTCTTGCCTTAGCCTCCATAATCCTAACCGCAATCTTTGTGGGCAGGAGTCTCTGCGGCTGGGTTTGTCCCTTCGGCTTTGTTCAAGACTTGCTGGGATACGTGAAAAAGGTGCACACACGAGTTTCTCCGAGAACCCACGAGAGCATGATTATTGTTAAGTACCTAGTTTTGGCAGCCACCCTCTTTGTCAGCGGGACTCTAGCCATATCAGTAGCTGCTGGAGTGGGTCGCAGCTACAAGGCGGCTTTAGGCGAAGACTTCGCGAGAGCTCCTTTCAACGCGTTAAGCCCAGCCGACACGTTGTTCGCCGTTCTACCGAGAATCGTGCTTGAAGCGCGTCACAGTATACCGACCCTGACGGAGGCAGGAACTGTGGTCAACGGGATCTTGTCGGCGCCGTTGCTCCTCTGGGCTCGTCTCGCCATCATGATAGGAGTCATAGTTTTGGCCGTGTACATCCCGAGGAGCTGGTGTCGGTACTTCTGCCCCAACGGGGCGTTAATGGGACTGCTGAGCCATTTCGGTTTCCTCGGCTTGAAGAGGGACCCTGTCAAATGCACGAAAGTTGGGTGCCGCTTATGTGTGGAGGCATGTCCCATGATGGTTCGCATTCTTGACCTGCCATGGGAAAAGTTCAATGACCCCGACTGTATATACTGCTTGAAATGCTTCGACGCTTGCCCAACAAAGGCCATAAGGCCAAAATTCCCGTGAGACGAGCGGGAACATCCTCAAATTCTGAAGAAACGAAACGGTTATTGAGGAGTAAACTGCATGAGCGAGGTAGAAGTGTCTGTTGACATTCCTCTAGGGAGACTGTGAGATTGACCACTAAAAATGTTCCGTGCGCCCTGACGATAGCCGGCTCGGACAGCGGCGGAGGCGCGGGAATACAAGCCGACCTCAAAACATTCGCCGCGCTGGAGGTTTTCGGAACCTGTGCCATCACCGCCATAACTGCCCAAAACACCCAAGGAGTGTACGAGATACTTCCAGTCCCCCCGCGAATAGTTGAGAGACAAATCGAAGCGGTTCTCAAGGACATTCCAGTCAAAGCGGCGAAAACCGGCATGCTCTACTCCGGGGCTATCATGGATGTGGTCGCAGAAGCCATCGATCGACATAAGCTGAGGGCTGTTGTGGACCCTGTTTTCCAAGCGGGCACCGGAGACCTCCTAATTCGTGAAAGAGAAAAGAAAACCTTGATTGAGAAAATTGTTCCACGGGCTTTCGTCTTCACTCCCAACAGGCCTGAGGCTGAAGAGATCGCCCACGTTAAGATTCATGATGTTGAGGACGTTAGGAAAGCAGCAGAGCACATCGCAAAACTTGGTGCAGAGGCGGTTGTGGTGAAGGGCGGCCACCTAGAGGGAGCAGAAGTCACAGATGTTTTGTACTATAAAGGCGAGTTCAAGACCTTCAAAAAGCACCGAGTGGAGGTGGAAGCCCACGGCGGAGGCTGCGCCTTTTCAGCCGCCATCACCGCCTACCTCGCCCTCGACCACAACGTGGTGGAAGCTGTTAGGAAAGCTGAGCAGTTTATGCAGAGCGCCATCATGTTCGGTTGGAGAGTTGGGAGAGGAAGGGTTCCCGTAAACCCCATGGCGCATCTGTACAACGAGGCTGAAAAGTTTCAAGTTCTGGAAAACGTTTCCGCGGCGGCGAGAATGGTTGAGGAGCACTCGGAGTTTCTCCCCTACATAGCTGAAGTGGGCACGCAGGTTGCGATGGCGTTGCCCTACGCCTCAACAGCACAGCAAGTGGCAGCGGTGGAAGGAAGAATCCTGAAGTTTCGAGAGAAAGCGAAGATCACGGGTTCAGTTCAATTCGGAGCGTCCAGCCACATTGCACGCATCATCTTAACAGCTATGAAGCACGATCCATCGAGCAGGGCAGCGCTCAACCTCCGCTACGACCCAGAACTGGTGAGGGCTTTCGAGAAGACGGGCTGTGTGGTCTCCAGCTTTGATAGGAAGCTTGAGCCGTCTAGCGTAAAGGTAGTGGAGGGCGGCACCCTCGCTTGGGGGGTGGAAAAGGCAATAAGAGCTGCTGGAAAGGTTCCAGACGTGATCTACGATTTAGGTGAGGTTGGAAAGGAGCCTATGATCAGGATGTTGGGCTCCTCAGCGACTAGTGTGGTAGAAAAGGCACTGACTTCTGTGCTGGCTGTGAAAAGGAAAGTTGAAGACTAAGCTCCAGAAGAGGTCGACTCTTAAATGGCTTCCGCAACTATCTCTGTGAGGTCGCTGACCGGAAGCAACTGAGCTTGGCGACTAGCATCGCCTAGGTTGATGCAACAGAAGGGGCAGCTCGTGACTAAAAGGTCGGCTTTTGTCTGAGCCGCCTCCTCCATTCGCGAAATTCCGATTTTCAACGCTGTGTCTGAGAAGGCGGATTTTACGCCCCCACCAGCTCCACAACACTGGGCGTTCTCTCTGTTGCGAGGCATCTCCATGAGCTTCAGTCCGGGTATGCTGGATAAAACAGTTCGAGGAGGTTCGTAAAGTTTGAAGCGTCGACCTATGTGGCAGGGGTCGTGGTAGGTAACCTTAAGCCCAACTCGCTTCGTCAATTGAAGTTTGCCTGTTTTCAGGAGTCTGTTGAGAAATTCGCTTACGTGGACGACTTCAAAGGGGAAGTCTCTAACAAGCTTGGGGTAATCCACTTTTAGGGTAAGGTAGCAACCCGGGCAGACCGTTAGGATCTTTTGAACCCCCAACTCTTTGAACCTGCTGGCGTTTTGTTGAGCTAGCTTTTCAATGGTGCGGGTTTGACCAGTTCTCATTAACACGGAACCGCAGCAAAGCTCCTGCGACCCAAGGGTTGTATAGTCAATGTCAGTTGATGTCAAAATTTTTTCAACCGACTGTACGATGCTGGGCTTGCGATAGGCTGAGACACAGCCCACAAAGTAAAGAACCTCAGCTTCACGGGGACTCTTGCACTGAAAAGCGGAGGTTCTCTCAGCTCTGGGTTGCCTGAAAGGGTTTCCCTCAGCCAATATGTTTTCTGCGACTCTCTGATGATCCTCGAGTGGTGCAAGTTTCAGCTCTACAAGGATTTCCCGAACCCGCTCGTAGACATCGGACAGTCGGACCACAGCGGGGCAGGAAGTCTCACAAGCCTTGCAGAGACTGCAGCAGTACAGTCGATCAAGAACCTGACGACTGGCGTTTAGATTGCCCCCTATCAACGACTTGATCAAGATCATTCTTCCACGAGTGTTCCACGACTCGTTTTGTTTGACCTTGAAAATTGGGCACTGGGCTCTGCAGTAACCGCACCTGAAGCAGCGGTAGACTTCGACTTCGAGTTCTTCTGGCAGCCTGATGCTCATGTTAGGTTCCTATCCATATTTTTCCGGGATTAAGAATATTGTTTGGGTCTAGGGCGGTCTTGATTTTCCGCATAACCTCAATTTCGAGGTTGGCGTGTTCCATGGAAAAGTACGGCGCTTTTGAGAGGCCTATTCCGTGTTCTCCGGAGAGGGTTCCGCCTAGTTCTAGAGCGGCTCGAAATATGTCGGCAGCGGCTTCTTCCGCGCGTTTTACTTCGTCAGGTATCCTCTCATCATAGAGTATGATGGGGTGGAGGTTGCCGTCTCCAACGTGCCCAAACGTGGGAATCAAAAGGTTGTGTTTCTTGGCGATCTGCTCGATTGTCGTTAGCATCTCGGGAATCCGACTTGTTGGAACAGTGGCGTCCTCGTGCATGCTGGAGGGCTTTATGGTAGCCAAAGCTGGACCTGCGGACTTCCTCGCCCGCCAGAGTCTGTCACTCTCTTCCCTAGTCTCGGAGGCATCAATTCTTGTGGCTTTTTCCCTCTCGCAGACCTTGCGCGCCTCTCGCATCCTCCTCTTCACTTCTCCTTGGGATGAGCCGTCAAACTCAAAAATTGCCAAGGCAGTGCACTCGGGGAACTTCATGTTCATATACTTGGACACTGCCTCCACCGTGCGTCTGTCCATAAGTTCAGCGGCGGAGGGAATCAGGTCGCTGGTCATAACGTGGAAAATCGCTTTTCCAGCGTTTTCCAGAGAGTCGAAGTAGGCTGACATCACGAGTCTGTACTGCGGCAGAGGAAAAATTCTGAGCCTTGCCCTTGTGATTACGCCTAAGGTTCCCTCAGAACCTATGAAAAGGCGGGTGAGGTCATAGCCCGAAACGCACTTCCTTGTCTTTGCGCCAGTCTCTATAACCTCTCCATTGGGCAAGACAACCTGCAGCCCAAGAGCCCATTCTCGGAAGGTTCCATACTTCACCGCTCGAATGCCCCCCGAGCACTCAGACACACAGCCCCCAATGGTGCAAGCCTCTCCAGAGGCAGGGTCTGGAGGAAGAAACAACTTGTAGGAAGCCAAAGCGTTGTTAAGGTCCTGCCAAACCACGCCACACTCCACCAAAACCTGTAGGTTAGCAATGTCAATTTCCAAGATCTTACTCATTCTGGTCAGAACTAGGAGGATTCCTCCCTTTGCGGGGACTGGTCCTCCGCTGAGGCATGTTCCAGCGCCTCTAGGGGTTAACGGAACCCTGAGTTCGTTAGCTAACTTAATGATCTCGCTTACCTGACGCGTGTTGCTGGGCCAAACCACAACGTCAGGCATGCCCACATTCTCCGAAGCGTCTCGGGAGTAGCACAGTAAATCAACATGCTCGGTGGAGAAGTTTTCTGCACCCACAATCTGCTCTAAGCGCTTCGTCAGTGGCGACTCGCTCATAAACGGTGTCCTCCAACTTTGATCAACATACATTCGGGTTCTGTGATAAAAGTGTTTCAAGAAAACTTTAATTTTCGCACATCCACGTGTGCTGGTTTTCTCTTTTTCAAAATTTTTATATTTCTGTTTTGAGTGAGATGGCTTGGTCAATTTTCCCAGCTGCAAAGGAGGTTGTTTATGGCGACGATTAAGGAGGTTCCGGGCAAGATCAGCCGTTTTGAGAGAATCGGCGCTCACACCCACATAAAGGGTCTGGGTCTCGACGAAAACCTGAACGCGGTTAAGGTTAAGGACGGGATGGTGGGACAGGAGAAGGCTAGGGAGGCGGCCGGCCTAGTCGTGAAGATGATAAGGGAAGGGAAGCTAAGCGGAAAGTGCATCATTCTGGCTGGCCCGCCTGGGACTGGCAAGACAGCCATTGCGGTTGGAGTTTCCAAGGAGTTGGGTGCCAACGTTCCGTTCATACAGATGAGCGGAAGTGAAATATACAGTAGCGAGCGCAAGAAGACGGAGATACTCATTGAGGCCATTCGGAAGTGTATAGGCGTGGAGATTCACGAGATGCGGAAGGTCTACGAAGGAGAGGTCACCAACGTCGACATCATCACGGCGCCACACCCCTACAACCCATATCAAAAGGTGCCGGAGAGCGTTCGGCTTACCCTGAAAACAACAACGGAGGAGAAGACCATTGAAGCTGGGGCAACCATCGCTCAACAAATAATACAGCAGAACATTTCACAAGGAAACGTAGTGCAGATCGACGCCGAAACCGGGAGGGTGGCCAGCCTCGGGCTCAGTTTAGAGAGCGCGAAGGGCAAAGCCTACGACGTGGACACGCGCAGGAAGATACCACGGCCTGACGGAAAGGTGTTGAAGGAGAAGGAGTTCGTCTACACGCTCACGCTGGCGGACATGGATGAGATCAACGCTAGGAGCCGGGGAGGGGCCTTCTTCTCTCTGTTCTTCGGGGCAGCGGAAACCAAGGAGATTGACATGGAAATACGCACCATGGTGGACGATCAGGTGAAGAAGCTGGTGGACGAGGGGAAAGCCTTCATCCACCCAGGAGTGCTGTTCATTGACGACTCCCATCTCCTAGACCTCGAAGCCTTCAGCTTTGTAGGTCGGGCTATGGAGAGCGAGCTGGTGCCCATCATCATCCTAGCCACCAACCGGGGCGTAGCACGAATAAGAGGAACCGACGTTAAGAGCCCACTGGGATTCCCGCTAGACCTCATTGACCGAGCTGTGATCATCGCTACCCATGAGTACGACCCGGAAAGCATCCGGGAAATACTGCGCATACGATCCGACGAAGAGAAGGTTAAGATTGAAAAAAAGGCTCTAGAAAGACTCACGGAGGTCGGGTCTAAAAGCTCCCTCCGATACTCTGTTCAGCTCTTAAGCTTAGCGGCACAGAACGCCAGAGCGATGGGACACGAAAAGGTAAGCGTCGAAGACGTAGAAAGGGTTGACAAGCTTTTCATGGACATCGGAGAGGCAGCTGAACACCTCAAAAAATACGAAGAAAAACTGATGTTACACTAGTAGCCTTCCATCGAATAGCAATCCACCAGCCTGACCACACAAAACTTTAATTTCCGATTCTCATTTTTTCTCACGGGGTCTTCAGAAGATGTCGAGGCGGAAGCGGAAACGACCGTTTTTCGACCTCTTTGGTTTTGATGAGGAGGATTTTCTATTTGGAAGAGAACCTGTTGAGGGTGGTTCTGGGTACTCCATTTCCGTGACGTATGACGAGGGTGGTAAGCCCGTGGTTCAGGTGAAGACTCATGGAGATGTGGACGTAGCGGATTTGCGTAGAGACATCGAGCGGCGTTATCCTGGAGCTAGGATTGAGGGTTTAGAGAAAAAACCATTAATTAGAATAGTGGGTGAGGAAGAAGAGAAGGAAAGAAAAAAGGAGAAAGAAAGCAAGATTAAGGGTGAGGTTAAGAAAAAGTCGTTGATAAGAGTGGTTGAGTAAGATAAGAATGAGAGTTTTCGCCTCGAAAATGGCAAAAAGATTTGAGATTGACGTTTAATTAATAACTTCCTTTTATACTTGACTTATATATTCTACATACTACGTGAGATTAAAATCAATTAATGACGCCCCATCAAGAGAACAGAAGTGAAATCTCTTAAAAGTTGAGAAACTCTATTCAAAGTTTAAATAATTTTGCTGTCACACTTCTTTTAGCATGAATTAAGGCTTGGGAAAAAGAGAGAGTGAGGAAAACGACTGGATATCCCTATCCATTGGAACCTAGACCAGAGAGACCTGAAGAAAAGAGGTGGCCTTCTCCAATTCCACTACCCCATTTTAATACCGAGGACATTGGCCGTTTACTTAAACAAATATTAGATAGATTAGACGCTGTAGAGAAGCGGCTTGAAAGAATAGAGAAACTGCTGACAGCACGGACGCCATAAAAGTTGTGAGAAATCGTTCTAAAATAAGGAAAACCGCCTCTTTTGGACGTATCTTCCCGTGATAGGTATGAGTCGACCGCATTTTGGGCATTTCTTACTGTCGGTGATATTGTACTGGGCTATTGTGTAGCCAAGTCGTTTGATGAGGGGTTCTTCGCAGTTGGGACAATAAGTGTTTTCGTAGCCGTGACCTCGAACGTTTCCAAGGTACGGATACAAAACTCCGGCTTTCTTCGCCATCTCGTACGCTTTTTCTAGCGTTTCAACCCTTGTGGGTGGGTTGTAAAACTTGTAGGCGGGATAATACTGAGTGAAGTGGAGAGGAGTTTCGGGTCCCACCTCCTTCAGGTGTTTCTCTATCACCCACCGCAAGCACTCCTCATCATCATTTACGTCCGTGACGACCAAATTAACAATCTCCACGTGCAAACCCAAGTTCTTGGCTTCTCGGGCGTTCCTCCAAACTTTCTCCACATCCGCTCCGCCGCAGTATTTTTGGTATGTCTCAGCGTCTCCTTTCACGTCTATCTTAAGGCCGTCCATGCCCGATTCTCTCAGCAGTTGCAATGCTTCCAGCGTCATGTAGCCGTTAGACACATAACAGCAGTACAACCCTTTTTCACGTCCCGTCTTGAAAAGTGGCACCACCCAGTCGGTTAGGATTGTTGGTTCCTGAAAGCTGACGCACAACCCGTCGTCGTTCCCGTGGATAGCTATCTCCACAATCTTTTCTGGAGGGTAATAGCTGGAGCTGGCAGGATCTGGCTTAGTCTTGGATAAGTGGTGGTTTTGACACCAGATGCAGTCGAAGTTGCAGGACCATGTGGAAAAGGTGAGGGCTGTTGAGCCTGGCCAGTAGTGAAAGAAGGGCTTGATCTCGATGGGTCTGCTCTCTATGGCACTTAGGTCTCCGTAGACCAGTGTGTAAAGCTTACCATCAACATTCATTCTGGTATTGCAAAATCCTTTCAGGCCAGGTGAAATCAAACATCTTCTCTCACATATACCACATCTAACCTTGCCTCCCCTGAGTTTCTCGTAAAGGAGGGCTTCGTGAACCGTAGAATATTCCAGTAGTTTCTGCACTCTCAGCACTCTGTGTATAGAAGGAAATGATTAGGAGTTACATAACCTTTTCAGAAAGTCTCAGCTACCCTTTTCTCAGCCCTGTTCGAGCAATCAAGATTCCCGCTAGCGAAAAGAGTAGGGCGAAGATTATCAGAAACTGAAAGCCCACTGCAACCTTAGTCGCGTCAAATCCTGAGCTAGAGTAGAGAATAAAAGGTTCTTACTGCATCCGCCGCATACGATGTCATCTGCGCTTTTTCGGTCATCTTTGGTTACTTAGTTAGGAATCTCCATGAGAGGATTATGCCTATTGTTGCGACTATAGCTGCAAATATTCCAACATATGTAAAGTCCAATGCAAGCTGTGCGTAGTCAATGGTGTTGACTATCAAGAGTTGCCTAACTGCGTCGTTCGTGTAGCTTAGAGGGTTAACATTCACGACGGTTTGGAGCCAATCAGGCATGAGCTTTGCTGGGTAGAAAGCGTTGCTTGCAAACATCATTGGCAGGTTTATCAGGTTCATGACAGCCATTGGAGTCTCCATTCTTGTTGATCTTATAGTGAGTGCGATGAAGAGCGAAGACAAACCCACGCATAATAAGAACATGATTGCGAAGATACCCAGTATGCTAAGTGGATTGAAGTTTGCCCCAAATTGGAGACCGAATGCGACAGCAATAATTATTATGACGCCTGCTTGGAACATTGATCGCAATGTTGCGGAAAGGACTTTGGAAAATATTATCACTGCTCTAGACACAGGCGTACTTAGAACCTTATTCAGAAAGCCTAAACGCCTGTCCCAAACTATTGACATACCACTGAACATTGTTGTAAAGAGGGCTGTCATACCAATCATGCCCACAGCCATAAAAGAGAAATAATCACCTGTTCCGAAAGTCTGCTCCATGATAGTCTTTGAATCGATTCCAGGAATATTTGTCGGTATAAGAGCGCTTATGTTCATTGATTTTCCTAGCAGACCCATCCAAATAATCGGCTGAATCATAGAAAGAAAGAATAGTACAGGTTCTTTGTACCATTTCTTAAGCTCTCGGTTAGTCAAAGCCCAGATGCCGTGCAGCTTGCTCTTTGAATTGTGGTTCATTTCGCTCATCCGCCTCTGGCCCTCCTCATGGTTATCCGCCTAGAAAAATTAGCCTCTCTTGATTCCTCTGTGTCGCGCATAGACCTGCCAGTATATTCAAGATAAACCTCGTTTAGTGTGGGTTCTGTCAGCGAAAGCCTCGTCACAGTATAGCCCTTTTTCCGCAGAGCTTCAATTATGAAAGGCGTGGTTACTTCACCAATTTCAGCTTTGATGCGATAAGCCCCGTCTTCCTTCCGGACTTCCTTAACATGCTCAACCTTCTGGATCAATTCACTCACGTCGTCATTTTCTTTGATTGTCAGGGTTATCACGTCACCGCCCAAGTTGTGCTTCAGCTCTTCAGGCGAACCAACCACGACTATTTTTCCGTGGTCAATTATAGCAACGCGGTCGCAAAGTGCATCAGCCTCTTCAAGATAATGGGTTGTCATGAAAAGCGTCATACCAAACTCTTTCTTCAACTTTCTGATGTAGTCCCAAGTTGCTGCTCTAGTTTGAACGTCTAAACCAAGCGTAGGCTCATCTAAGAAAAGCACTTTTGGCGTGTTGATCAACCCGCATGCAAGCTCAAGTCTGCGACGCATTCCGCCAGAATAGATTTGGACTTTCTTATCCTTGAAGTCAGTCAACTCAACAAACTTCAGCAGATCCATCGCACGTTCTTTGGCAACATCGCGTGGAATCCCGTATAAATCAGCACACAATAACACGTTTTCTAATCCCGTCAAGTCCTCATCGGCGGTATATTCTTGTGGCACCACACCAATCACGTTTCTAACGTTGTTGTCCTGCTTTGTAATGTCAAAGCTCAAGACAGAAGCTTTTCCTTCGGTAGGCTTCAAAATAGTTATCAACATGTTAATTGTTGTTGTTTTTCCAGCACCGTTTGGACCCAAGAAACCGAATATTTCGCCTTCCTCTACAGAGAAGGACACGTGGTCAACGGCTACCAGGGTTCCGAAACGTTTGGTGAGGTCATAGGCTTCAATGACACGCATGTTTTGCACCTCTACCTCATTTGAAGCTTGTTTTCTACTCTCATCAGTCTTTTAATTTCTTCGCCATCTCATTTAATTTTTCAGCGGCTTGTTCGATAACCTCTTTGGCTTCGGTGACAACTTCTTCTGAGTACTTTTCACGTAGGCTGTCAAGAAGGTTCCAACTAGCCATCAGCAGCTTTTTTCCTGCTTCGAACAGTTCGTGTGTCTTTTCAGGGTAGAAGTTGAACCATGGGAGTCCCGGGAAGGGAGGCATGAGAAATCCAAACCTTTTGCGTAGCTCTTCCTTTCTCTTAACGTGTTCTTGGAGAAACGCTTTGCCTTGGTCAGTGAGGGTGTAGCGTTTGATTCCTGCTTCTTGTTCGGGGACCTCTTTGGCATATCCTTTGTCCTGTAGCCATGCTATGAGGGGGTAGATGGAGCCTGGACTTGGTTTCCAACGTCCGTCGGTTCGTCTTTCGATTTCGTTCATGATTTCTGAGCCTGACATGGGCTTTTCGTTCAGGAGTCTCAGTACGTAATATCTTAGGAAGCCCTTTGGAACAGACGCCATATGTCTCATCCAATGTCTGAAGGGGTGTGAAAGCAAATTTATCACCATTGATATCACATGCGATATCAACAGTGACTTATAAACTTTATTATGCCAAAATCATCTCAAAAATCAGCTTTAAACAGCTTTGAAATGTTCCCATCCTCGCGCTTCTATGGGGATTATCTTTCCTTCCGTTTTAAGGAGGAGGGTTTTTCGCTTGGTGGCCAGCCCTATTTTGATTAGGGAGGCCCCAACCCGCTCTACGGCTTTCTTTGCCTTCTCCCACTCTCCCGGTTTAATTGTGACGATGAGTTCGTATTCTTCTCCGCCGTATAGGCTCAGTTCCATGAGGTCAAGATGGTGGATTTCTGCGAATTGTTTTGCTTCCTGGGCAATTGGGAGGTTGTCGATGAGGAATCCTACGTTGCTGGCCCTCGAGATTTCATGGAGGCTCCAGGCGAGTCCGTCGCTGGAGTCGATGGACGAGGTTGCAGCTCTGGTTTGGGCCAGTGCTAAGCCCTCCATGAGCCGTGCTTTGGGCATGCAAACAGAGCGAACAAGCTCTGTCCTCAGTTTTTGAGGAGCGAAAGGATGATCAAGTAAAATCTTTAGCCCAGAGGATGTTTTGCCGAAAAGTCCTGTGACCGCCACGATGTCGCCTGGTTTTGCTCCACTCCGCCTCATAAGATAACGTTTTTCACAGATTCCAAATGCGGTGCAACTGATGACTAGGTCGGATGCTTCGTTAGTGTCTCCTCCCAGAACATAGGTGTTGTATTCGCGGGCTCCCTCGTTCAGTCCCCTTCCGATCTGTCGAATGTCTTTTTTAGTGAAGTTTCTGGGGACGCCGATAGATGCTAGTAGGGCGAGAGGTTGCACTCCCTTGGCGGCTAGGTCGCTTATATTCATAACCACGGCTTTGCGGGCGGCTTGGCGGAGGGTCATGCCTAGCGGAACATCGGTCTTTCCAACCAGCATGTCAGTCTTTATGACAGCGAGTTTTCCGTCTCCGATGTCTACGGCTGAGACGTCGTCTCCGAACGGAATAGGCACGTTGGGCATTTGGTCTAAGCATTTTAGAATGAGGTCGATTATCTTTCTTTCACCAAGTTCTTCAGCCGTGCTCAAATTAAGAAGCCCCACTAAATGGTATTGTGTTCCGAATGTCTTAAAAATGTGCGTTTCCTTCAGTTGGTTGATAAGCCCCGGTGGCTCAGCTGGTAGAGCAGTAGATTCCGAAGAGAAGCTGAACCTCGTAAGCGATCTTGCCATGACAGCTACGGGTCGCGGGTTCAAATCCCGCCCGGGGCTCCAAGTCTTTCAAGTGTAAAACTATTCGAAGTTAGTGGGATAGACTACTTTCACGCAGCTTTAAGTCTCCCGGTAGCTACAGCAACTTCTTCACTTCTCAGAAACCGTCAAAACTTTCTTGAAGGGGTCTTCAGGCTTGTCTTTTATCGTGCTGTAGACAATGAACGTCTCAGTTTCTCTAACACCGCTCAACCCATGAAACCTCCTAACCAGATCCGTCAGTTCTTTTTTATCTTTAACCAAGACCTCTATGATGCTATCGTATTTCCCAAAGATGCGATGAAATTTGGACACTTGATGAAAACCCTTGATCACTTTCTCGTTCTTTCTTCTGAGGTCGCTTCTTGGGTCCTCGCGCATGAATATGTAAGCTTGAATACCCAAGCCAAACTTTTCCGGCTCCAACTTTGGGGCAAAAGAGCTGATCAGGCCAGAGTTGCGGAACTGATCAATTTTCTTCGCGACGGTTTGCCTCGTAACTCCTACATTCTTTGCAATCTGGAGAAGTGGTTGCCTCCCATCCTTAAGCAATTGAAGGATAATCCTCTTATCCAAATCTCTAATTTTTAACATTTTGTTACCAAAAGGTTTAAAAATGTTTTCTTTCTTATAAAATTTTCCAAATTGAGTGAACTTAAAGTTAAGAAAGGATCCAGATGCAAAGCCAGCAAATCATCGAGTACGACGTAAAAAAGCTACTGCAGGAAGTATTGAACACTATGAAAAGGCTGCGCCATGCCGACAACGTAGCCCATCCAACGCCTACAGAGCTCAGGCGAACAGCGGAGCAGTACGGGGTTAGGACGGTCTATGGCAATTATAACTTTGTATCAACGGTGAAAAACCGAAGCACTTGGTTAACAGTGTATGTTGGGAGCCAAAGAGTACTTCAACCTCAACTAAATCAAAAACAAAAAGAGATTCTCAGAGATGTACCAAAAACGGTGAAACTTCTACATGAATATGTGAAGAGAGCGTCACTGGTTTGCGTCGAGAGGACGATGGGCGACAACCCCTACTTCAATCCTCATTGCACGCTTTACGTATCCATCCATCGAAGGGAAATGATACGCCTCGCTTACATGGTTGGGCAGACCCTCTTCCTCTTAAGAGAAGGAGCGCCAGGACCCGAGCTTTACCTCATTTATGTGCCTGAGTGGCAGGAGAAGGATAGACAGATTCTCGTCTTCCCTGAGATTGGGGTCACTTACGTCCTTGGTTCAGACTACTACGGAGAAGCTAAGAAAGGCTTTCTGAGGATGGCCATGTGGTACGCGAAAAAAGAAGGAATGTTAGGCGTCCATGCCGGAGCGAAGATCGTTAAGGCGAAGGACAAGACGGGGAGAATCAGGAGATACAACATGATCCTCTTTGGACTCAGCGCCACGGGCAAAACCACCCATGCCTGCCATAATCATGGCTTAATAGAGGACGGAGAAGGCCAAGAGATCGCTCAAGACGACGTAGTTTTCATAAGGCCTGAGGGTTCGGCGCTTGGGACTGAAAGGGGATTCTATCTTAAGACTGGATATCTAGATCCGAAAATACAACCAATAATCTTCAGGGCGGCCATAAGCCATAACACGATCTTCGAGAATGTAATGGTTGACTATCTTGGAAACGTGCACTTCGACGATGAAACTTTAACTGAGAACGGCAGAGGCATAATACAGAGGGATGATTTGGGGGCAGACAAGTCTGAAGGCGTAAATCTACCACCTCTCGATGAGGTAGACCGCATGATCATCATCTTCATCACAAGGAGGAATACAGTCGTACCTATCGCGTCAAAATTAACTCCTGAGCAAGCTGCAGCTGCCTTCATGTTAGGCGAGTCAGTGGAAACTTCAGCGGGCGATCCTCGTCGAGCAGGTGAGTCAGTGAGGGAAGTCGGAACCAACCCCTTCCTTGTTGGTAACGAGGCTGAAGAAGGGAACTGGTTCTACGATTTTGTAAAGAGACACGAGGATAAGGTCGAATGCTACCTCTTGAACACAGGTGGTGTTGGAGAAAGAAGGGAGGAGGGAGCGGGAGGTAACAAGGTCCTCAAGCAGGCCGTTCTCAGAGTGGAAATACCAGAGATGGCGGCGATCATAAGAGCGATATCCCGGCGTGCCATAGAGTGGAAGCTGGATCCCTATTTCAACACGTTGGTGCCAAGAAAAGTCAACGGGATACAAATGACAAAATTCGATCTATCTAACTTCTATTCTCAAGATCAAATCGACGCTTACGTCAACAAACTGAAAGAGGAAAGAGTTGAGTGGCTTAAGAAGTTTGAAAACCTAAACCCTGCAATACTCGATGCCTTCAAGCTTTAGAAAATGCGGGCTCAATGGTGTTTAGGGAGAAATTCCTGCTTTCCCACTCAAGAGTTATGATAAATCCATAACACTTATAAGGGAAAACCGTAAAGGAGAGGGAAGACCCGTTAAACGGGAGGGAATTGTTTTTGAGCATTCAAGAGATGAAGCGCCGTGCTCTTCATTTGAGACAGTTAATTGACTCAAGTGGAAATGGGGAGCAAAAGGCACGAGCGCTTCAAGAATATGCACGTCTCATCTGGCTGATCTGCACCCGTTCAAAAGCATAAGTCACAGGGCCTCAGCTTCATCTTTAACGCCTATTCTGAAGAGGACGAACCCTGCCACTGCTAACGCTGCCGCGACGTACATTGTAATTTAAACTCGAAGAGTTCGGAAACGATCTCGCCCAGTAACGCTCCGAACACAGCAGCAAGACTGATCATCAAATTGAGCATTCCGGCACAGGTGGATAACAACGTGATAACGTTTGGCTTCATGTCGAACACATCAAAAAACTCACGATAAAAACCTTTCTGAAAATTTAGATCCTTCAACACAAAATTATTTCAAAATTCAGATTCTAAATTCATAACCATTTTAAATGAAAAATGGAAATCAGTCTCAGACCATAGGTGATACCTGATGAAAAGAACCATAGAAATCGACATTCCGGACGACCTGAACATCTTCATCGAGTCACTGGCAAAGTTTCTAAAAACTAAGCCAGACGACATCATCAGACGCACAGTGGCAGAAGCTGTGAAAACTATTCCCGACGCCGTGGATAAACATATAGACTCTGCGAAGTTGAAGAAGGCTTACAAGCTCAAATAGCGTTCTGAAGCGAGCTTACTGCAAGAATTTCAGCTGGGAAAGTCAGGTATATCTTTAGCTAAAAACGGTTTTTCAGTGTTTTCTTCCTAAAGATCTCCTCACGTCAACTGGCACTCAAGTAAAACTTTATCAAATCGCAACCAAACCTCAATTGGGTGTGCAAGATTTACAACGGAATAATTGAGACACTAGTCCTCGCCGTAGTTCAAGGCATAACCGAGTGGCTACCCATATCCAGCTCCGGACATCTAGTCATTGTACAGGAGTGGATGGGCTTAGAGGAGCTACCTCTGCTCTTTCCTGTGATGTTGCATGTAGGAACTCTATTCGTGGTCTTGCTGACTTTTTGGAGAGATATTGCAGAAATCTTCAAAGCCTTGGTGCGGTTAGACTTCAAAAGTGAGGAGGGGAAGCTAGCTCTGTACATAGCAGTGGGGAGCGTGCCCACCGCCGCCATCGGTTTCCTCTTCCACGACATCCTCGAATCCTTCTTTTACAGCCTTCTCGCAGTGGGGGTAGCTCTACTTATCACAGGCTCTTTTCTCTACGTTTCTGAACGCAGAAAAAATGGGAGAGAACTAGGCTTTTTAGACTCGTTGATGATTGGGATAGCGCAGGGCGTCGCCATCATTCCCGGCATTTCTAGAAGTGGCGTCACTATAACTACGGGGTTGTTGAGAAGGGTGGAAAAAGAAAAGGTGTTTAGATATTCGTTTCTGCTGTCTATACCCGCGATAATAGGGGCAGTCGTCATCGAATCTACGAATCTAACCGTTAGCAACGTGGACGCGGCTAACCTTCTCCTCGGTGCGGTAACATCTATGATCGTGGGCTACGCATCCTTGAAACTGCTGTTGAAGATGATTCTAAGAGAGAGGCTTCACTTCTTTGCGTATTACTGCTGGATTGTCGGAATGATACTTATAGTTTACAGCGTTTCCCAACCAGTTTGAAATAAACGTGAAGATGGGCAGAGTCCGTCACGTATTCGTTTGAGTTTTTGTGGCAGATTGTGAAACAGATAAGAGAAACGAAGCGCCTAATTGTTAAGACGGCTAGAGAGCGAAACTGTGTCATGTTCCCCACAAAAAAGCCTCCGAGCATTGTCTACTGGCTTGGAAACAACCTGTACCTAAACATAACGAACCAGTGCTCTAACAACTGCTACTACTGCTTCAGAAAGTACAAAAACGGCATAGATGGGTTCAACCTAAAACTGCAAAGGGAACCATCGTCAAAAGAGGTTATCCAACAGTTGCAGAGAGTGCTTAACAGAAAAAACTGGAGCGAAATCGTTTTCTGCGGGTTCGGGGAACCTATGGAAAGACTGAACTGCATCTTAGCAGTCACGGCATGGATGAAGAAGCACTTTGCAAAGGTTGTTAGGGTAGACACCAACGGTCAGGGATGCCTACTGAACCCTAGAAGAGAAGTGGTCAGAGAGCTGAAGGAAGCTGGCGTAGACAAGATAAGCGTGAGCTTAAATGCTCACAACGAAGCAACGTACATCCACGTGTGCAAACCAAAGCTCAAAAACGCCTTTGAAAACGTTTTGAAATTCACTGAAAACGCCAGCAAAGAACTCAATACAGAAATCACAACCGTGACCATCCCCGAAGTTGACATCCCGAAAGTGAGAGAAATTGCAAGAAAAATGGGAGTGGCGTTCAGAGTAAGAGAGTATATCCCCTGCTTCTGGTAAAGCTTGCGACGCGCGCGCATGTTTCTTAATTACGTGAACTTTTTCGCTGTTCTTTTCTTATCACCTAGGGTTCATTTGAATGAAAATTTATGTTTCTTTCATAATCTCGCATCGTTAAAGAGAACCGCACTTTTGGAAAATTATAAAAAGGGGCTTGTCTTAAGAAATGTTCTTCATGGATAAGAAGAAGAGAATAGGGCTTCTTACTTTTGTGGTGTTTATAGCTGGAACAGTTATGGCCATTATTGACGCGGTTGTAACCGTGTCCTATGGTGTTATGGAGACTGTCGACGAACAGTCTTCAGCGGATTTACATGAGCTGGTGTTTAACGGTCCTGTGTGGTGGAAGATAAATCCAGTTATTATAATAACCATCATAAGCGTTGGAGTGATAGCGTTCTTGCTTGGAAGTGACATTGGGGCATCGATACGTCCTTCAAGGGAGCTGCTTGAACTTATGCCCGTTTTTCTCACATTTGTAATCATCTCATTTTCGGGACTGGGCGACGTAATATCTCAGACATTCATCGAATTTATGAAGGGAAATAACCCGTTGAATTGGTTGCATTATGAGTGGTGGTGGACAAGGTTTATGCCGATTCCAGCGCTGATAGCCTTTCTAGCGGGTCACAGTGTTCCCTGGGGGACAGATATGGTCATTGGGTCCGTTGTGGGAATCAGTATTCTGGGTGCAATGTGGTTCTATTACTACAGACCAATAAATTTTCGTGCACGCATAGGAGAAAAGTGGAAAAGCGTAATGGATAAGTTCTGAATGCCAAGAAGATATGAAAATGTCCGAAGAAAAACGATTAAAGGAATTGCAAGAAAAGGTGGTAAGGTATTTTTGTGATCGTCCCAGCAATTTTCCTACAGGACGACCGTACAACTGTTGTGAGAGTGTTCTATTAGCTCTGAAGGATTATCTTGGCACAGACTCCAAGCTGATTCCAAAGATTGGCACAGGAATAGGTGCAGGGGTTTCGCTGAATGGATTACTTTGCGGCTCCGTCTCGAGTGTAGCCATCGCGATAGGCATTAAATATGGAAGAACGAGTCCAGAGGAAAACCCGAAACCAGTATGGGCTATGGTTGACAAATATGTGGCTGAGTTCAAGGACAAATTTGGTTATGTGAACTGTAGGCAACTGACTGGCTTAAACCTGAAGACAGAAGAGGGGTTGAAAAAGTACTATGCGAAGGTTCACGACTATGCATGCGTTGGGAGATTGAAATTTGCAGTTGAAAAAGCCATGGAAATACTTCTTGAATAGTCTAGGAAAAGCGCTGGATAAGGATGGTGCGGGGGTTAGGTTTAAAACTCGGGTTTAAATCCTCGGTTTTTGCTCTCACCTTTCCTTTTTTGGTTCATTTTCAAGCAGTTAACTAACAAGTATAAAATAGAGGCATAGAGTTCTTAGAAAGAAGGAGAATGTTACATGGCTCAATTGAAGGTTGACTTACCCTCTTTGTTCATGGTTCTGGCGTTCACATCTAACTTAATTATTTGTTATTTTGACCCGTTTGAAATACTAGGTTCAAAGGAAATTGGTATAGCTCTTCTTGTTATTGGGGGTCTATTTTTCGTCTACGTGCTTCTCTATTTGAGAAGTGGATTCTTCGGCGAAACTGAGCCAAAGCTGGATTTTCTAATTAGGACGGGTCCATACCGATTTTGCAGACATCCGCAATACTTGAGTTTCGTCGTAATGATCTTGGGATTTGACCTAATGTTTAGGAGTGTCATAGGCGTCGTGTTCACTTTTACACTGTCAATTCCGAGTGCAGTCTATAGAGCAAGAGTCGAAGACATGTTGCTAAGAAAGAAATTCGGAAAAGAATGGGAGAATTACGCTGATAAAGTCGGATTCTTATTTCCAAAGTTAAAAAGTAAACATAAAAACTCGCGCTAGAGTGATTAGAAAAAATCTCACAATATCTAACCATGCAGGTTACATGATCATTTAGCAATCTAAAGACGTCATTGAATGCTTTTAAGGTATAAGAGAAATATTTAATGACTTCAAGGGTTCGAGCTAAAATTTTGGTGTTTGAAATGGCAAGAAAAGGTGTTAGGTTTGGCGGGGCTTTACCCTTCTCTTCGATTCCTGTGGCTGAACTCTTAGATATGGCTAGGGTTGTTGAGGAAGCAGGGTTCAACTCTGTATGGTCTGGCGATGGCTTGGTGTATTTCCCGCCAAGTACGATTCCTGAGGCGTGGACCATTCTAACCGCTGTAGCAGTGACTACTAAGAAGGTACTTCTCGGAACCTGTGTTACAGATCCACACCGATATCACCCAGCTGTTCTGGCTCAGAGGCTAGCAACCATAGATCAACTCTCTGGTGGGCGCGTCATACTTGGACTAGGAGCGGGGATGGCCATTAACTTGGAACCGTTCGGAATAAGATGGAATAAGCCGGTCTCAAGGCTTGTGGAAGCCGTTAAGATCATGAGAAGGTTATGGGCTGGAGAGAAATTTAGCTATGATGGAGAGTTTTGGAAGTTTAGAGACGCATTCCTACAGATTAAACCAATCCAATCAAAGGTGCCCATATATTTTGCAGCCAACAGCCCTCGTATGATGAGGCTCACTGGTGAAATGGCTGAGGGTTGGTTGCCAATGCTTTTGACTCCGGAACTGTACAAAAAGCGTTGGAAGCTTATAGAAGAAGCTGCTAGGAAGGCTGGGAAAGCGCCTGATGAAATTGACACGGCACTATGGGTCACTACATCAATTGCTGACAAAGCCGAGGCTGCATACGAGCAACTTGAGTGGGTTAAGCCCTGGATTGCTTCGATGGGCCCAGAACTTCTAAAGGAGGCAGGCTATGAGGTTGAGTTTCCAAAAGAAATCAGTCCAATGTATTATGTAAATCTGCTTCCGACAATCGAATCGAAGAAATTATTCGATAGATGCGGAGAGTTTGTTCCAAGAGAGGCCGCGATAGAGTTCTCCATAGGCGGCACCACTCAGGACTGCATTGATAAAATAGATGAGTTCGTGAAGGCAGGGGTTAAGCACTTCATCCTCGACAATGCTGGACCAGACCAGCGTAAAGTGAGGGAGCTATACCGCAAGGAAATCTTACCTCGATTCGCTGAATAACTTGAGAACACGCGTGCAAGCCAAAAAGGCGAGAATTTAAACCTCAACTAATAATTTTCAGTGCGGGGGGTGGGATTTGAACCCACGAACTCCTACGAGACAGGCTCCTGAAGCAATCGCGCACATCAGTGCTCTGCGCCTTTGACCATACTCGGCAACCCCCGCCCGTCTCCACTAATACCACTACATCAAGCCTGAAATAATAAATCCCCTGCCAGACTTAAACACTTAGGTTTCTCAATCACTATTTGACCCAAATAAAACCTAGAGGGGACCACTACTTCTCACACTAAAACGAGGGGGAGAGGGGGGCTATATAGGGGGTCTAAAAAATAAAAAGAGACTAACACCCTCAAAACCTCAACCCTAACCCCCATAGAAAAGGTAGCAGTCACTAAAGTCAACGACAACAAATCATCTAGCAAGTTAGATGGAGAGCAGCTATAACCCTCTTAGATTTAACGAGGCGGTTAAAAATTTTACAAGCTTCTCTGGTGTCCTGAACGATCAATTCAATTCCCATAGATTTGACATAATTCTCAGTTTCCGGCAACACTCTCATCAGTCCAGAGTAGCCAGTTCCCACCACAACCACCTCAGGCTTCTCCTCCTGAACAGCCCCCTCAATGTCTTTAACATGCAGTCGATGACCCTCCCTCCTCCACCAATGCTCTCTAACCCGATCCGGAAAAACAATTACGTCGCTGGTATATCGCCGCCCGTTTATGACTATTTGACCAAAGTCGTAGGAGTCAATCATGTAAAGAACCTCAACAAAAATATGCAGGTTTAAGTTTTTGAGCGTTGCTATGCTCGAATAGCCAACAATACGAATTTATGGCTCCCCCACCTTCTGCATTAAGGAGTAAAAGGATTGTCCAGACGGGTTAGGAAAATTAGACCCTTTGACAGAGCGGAGTGCAAGGTCTGCTCACTAAAAGGAAGCACGTACTGCTGGAGACAATGCCCCTACAACGTCTGGCGCCAACAACAAATAGAATAAAAGTTCGGTGAGCACTTGAAAATCGTCGGATTAATTTCAGACACCCACATCCCAACAAGAGCCAAAGCAATCCCTAAAAAAGCTTTAGACGCCTTCAAAGACTCAAGTCTCATCATCCACGCCGGAGACCTAATCCAACTCAGCGTTCTCAATGATCTTGAAAGGCTAGTCCCAGTTGTGGCGGTTTGCGGAAACGTGGATGAACATGACGTGAAAGAGAGATTGCCGAACATGGATTCTGTGGGGGTCTACAACTGGAAGATCGGGGTGATCCATGACGCTGGAGCCCTCTGGGGCACGAGGAAAATGAAAAGAATAGCAAAACAAAACAGCTTCGACGTACTGGTCTTCGGTCACACTCACCGACCTACCTTTAAGCAGGAGAACAGCGTTCTCTTCATCAACCCGGGAAGCCCAACGGACCCTCTGCCTCCATTCCTTGTAAAACCGACCATAGCTCTGCTGAGAATAACAAAGGAGAAAATTGAACCCGAAATCATCCAAATCTAAAAGCACATTCACTTTTACTCTGCTCTCCCCACATTGTGGATTGTCGTTGCGCCGAGGGTCTTAAATCCACGCGACTCTGAGGACAGAGCAGGAATGCCTATGAAGGGAATGGTTGAACGTTGCAGAAACCCTTGGAACGGCGGATGCGAGAACACAGACATTGAGGTCTACATATACTACAAAGGAAGAAGGCTTCCCATCTGCAGAAGCTGTTGGGCCAATATCGCGGACAAAAACTTGGAGTGGTAGAACTCGAAGAGGTTTAACTTAGACTCAACCTGGTAGAATTTGAAAAGGGCCTCCACGCAGGTTTTGAAACCCACGTAAGTATTGTTAAGCATTTTCTGAGAGGCCGGCGGTTTTTCTGTATATTTTGAACAATCTATGTGGAGGCCCGATAGAAATTTTACGGCTAAACCGCCTAAAAGACTTGTTAAGAACCAAGGATATCTCAATGTGATATGTCGTTAGCGCGTATAAGTTACTGTTGAACAGGTCTATTACTGAAAGAAAATACTTCAGCCATTACAAAGGAATGAAAATTGCCGCAAACGTGCAAAATGAGGAAACAAAATCTGGGGCTTCGACTATTCGTTCTCCTTTTTCCACCTTTCTATAATTATTTTCTCTTCTCCTAAGCTGAATTTCACTTTAACCGAGACGGACGATGCCCCCCGAAACGGGAACATGCTGTCTTCGGCGAGATCCTTTGGAATGTAGATCAGGTACTTATTATCTTTCCTCCTGAATAATCTTCCTTTCCCTTCGCTAACCATAGCAGACACCAAACCAAGGTTCTATATTTTAGAATGAGAACAACAGTTTAGTATTTAAACTTTTATGAATGAGATAAGGAAATAAATATTTACGGCTAAAATGATTTCTGTTGTTTATGACGCAACATGTGCGGCCGTGGTCTAGTCTGGTTAGGACACAGCCCTTGGGTGTAAGCCTTCCAAGCCTGCAATCCCGGGTTCAAATCCCGGCGGCCGCACCATTCTGGAACTGAATACGTACCGTTTCCCCAAACATTTCCCCCCTTTTTTGCAATTTAGCCGAAGCACATGCATGTTTTTGTTTTCCAGTCTCGCTCGGGTGATGGTCTATCCCGGTTACCGTTCCCAGATTGTAATCTATACCAAAATCCCCTTTTTTAATGTGGTGGGGTCATATAGGTTAGAGCCCACGTTTGAACCCTTGTTCCTTGAGCTGTGTATCAAGACGATACTCCTCTCAGCAACAGAATCTTCCTGGTTGTTTTGCCTCTTACAATGTCAGAGGCTTTACGCCTACTTGTCCTTCTTGTCACTGGCACGTCGTTTACCCATTTCCTTCTGTGCTTCCTTCTTTTTGTCGACCATTTGGACAACCTCTCAATTGAACAGTCTTCTTTCCGTCATAGATTTAAGACTTTCCGATTGCGCATAGGATCCGTAGAAAGTAAAAGCGACAAGCACCAGATCGGTGCACGCATTCCCTACTTTCCCACATAGAGTTAAAGCTATATTTACGACCGTTGAAACACAAATCTGTTGGTGGCATTTATGAGTACAAAGGATTCGAGAACGGAGAAGAGCAAGGAAATTTTGTACCAAGCATTGGTTCAATCCTATTTTGAAAATGCGTTTTTTGGCATGATCAAGACAATTGACAATTCGTTGGTGGAGATTTTGAGATTTAGTCTCGCCATTTTGACAGCTGAATCCTTGATATTGACTCTTGCACAAGCTTCAGGTCTGATTAGCACACCAATACTAGTCTTGTTCTTATCATCTTGTTCTGCTTTTCTAATATCTTCTTTGATTGTTTTGTTTGGCTACACACAGCACGCTGCTTTTGAGATAGACTGGTTTGAGGAAGTTACGGTCATTTCACAAAAATTGCGGGATTCTGTCGAGGGGCTTTATGCAACAAAGCACAGAAAGCAGAAAATCGCTTTGGCAGTATTCATATTAGGTGTTCTGCTTCTCCTTGCCAGCATTGTAACCGTTATATACGGACTTCGAACATTGTGATTTGTGGGGGTATCCAAAAATAGAAAAAAAGAAATATCTAACGTTCGTTTCAAAGGCACTTGAAATATTGAAGATCAACATTCCCAATAAGAAAAAAGATTTGGACACAATTCTGCAGGTTCTGAAGGAATTTGCAAATGGCCCAGTCACGAGTCAAAGTGATATCTCCGTTCACGATCAAGTACGAGAATTGGTCAAGGCTATTGAACTAGAGAAAACACCGGAAGAGATCACAAACATTCTGGAAAGATTAGAGGATGAAACACATTACCGAGATGACTGGGACTAGGAGAGAAAGGCATGGATTCGAAAAAAGGGGATACAAAAATCATAGAAAGCCTAATACGTTTTGGACTTAGCGCACAGGAAGCGCGTCTTTATTTTCGTCTCCCAAGTGTAAAGACTCTCAGCGATGAGGGCATATCTGAAGAACTGAAAATGCCGATTAAAGATGTTAACAGAATAATGAAAAGTCTTGAGCAAAAGGGATTCGTCAAATCGCGCTTCGAAGGGATATATGAACCCTCTACACCGGTAGAAGCTCTAAGCAAGCGAGTGGAAGCAATCCTATCAGAACTGTATAAGCTAAAAGGGGATATTGTTGACGTCCTTGAGGAGAGATTCACTATTCCTGAACTGTTTGCATGTGGTTTAGACCGATCTCATTTCAATATCCTTGTCAATAGATTAACGAGAGACGCCAGATACTCGTTGCGCATCTTAACTAGGGAATTAAGGTTCATAGATGACGCGGAGTTCTTATCTGCGCTAGAAAAGAATCCCAGACTTCGCGCCGAATCCGTCAAGATATTACTCACTGCAAGCAAAGGAACCCCAGGCTGGGGAAACATTATTTCTAATCTGAGAGACTTAAGCAAGTCTCCGAAGGTTTGGATAAGGCACAATCCCAGTAGGACCGAGCTCAGATATATGATAGTTGACAAGAAGCAAGTCCTTTTAGTGGAGTCCACACACAGAAATGCAGCGATAATTTCAAGCTCTGAAGTTGCAGATTACTTCGACCGGAACTTTGATCATTACTTTGGAGACGGAAGAAACATCAATGACATCCTTGAAGCAGTAGAAGATATTAAGGATCCAGAGCAGAAAGATGAAGAAGTCAAGGAAAAATTAGTACTCAAGGGGATCATTTAGTATTTAATCTTGACACTCCAGTGGAAAATGCAATGTTATTAATCAAACTCGGCGGAAGTGTGATTACACACAAAGATAAGCCCTTCTCACCAAATCTGAAAAACCTCTACGATATTGCAAGGGTGCTTTCAGATTACTGGAGAGAGAACCCGGCTAGGAAGATCTTCATAGTTCATGGAGGGGGCAGTTTCGCTCACGTAGTAGCTAGCCAATATACCCGCTACTATCCTTTGACCTCCGAGAATAGAAGGGGGATCTCATTGATTTCATGGTCGGCACGCAAGCTGAATGATCGCGTTGTGGAAAGTCTTGTGGATTATGATTTACCAGTTTTCCCTCTTCAAACATCGTCGATTTTTGCCGCCGGCAAAAGAGGCCCAAAACTAAATGCGTCTATTGTAAAAACAATCGTTGGAAACGGCTGGATCCCTGTGCTTTATGGAGACATCATTCTATGTGAAGGTGAAGCACAAATAGTATCGGGCGAGAAGATCCTTGAAATACTGTGCAGGGAGTTTGACGTAGAGAAGATTATAGTCTGCACAAACGCCAATGGTGTTCTACGTGACGTAAACAATCCAACTATGGGAATCGTAGATTCAATAAATCCAAAGAACATACGATCAATCATGAAGAAACTGGGAGCGTCATCTGGAATTGACGTAACCGGCGGAATGAAGGAAAAAGTCAAAATCTTGTATAGAATTGCAGTTGTGATGGGCATCAAGTCCCAAATAATAAATGGGACGAGTCCAAAGGCACTTGATGATTGTTTGCATAACAAGAATGTAGCAGGAACATCGATTGAGGGAATTTGATTGAAGAATGAACCGGCAGAAATATTAAGAATTGATGGGAAAGCACAGTTCTTAGATATGCTTTTTGACATGATTCAACGTTCAAAAAGAGAAGTAATAATGACCATGCGGTACTGGGGAAGCAGATGGGGTGATAGAAAATTGTATGATGAGGTTATTTTCCCTCGACTTCAAGAATCAATTGGACACGCCTTGTCAGCTGGCGCGTCTGTCAGAATCATGGGAGACCTTAAAGGTGACGAATTCGGTTCATCACAGAAACTCCATGAACTCGGCACAGAAGTGAGGAATTTGGAAGGCGCCCACCTAAGATTCGTAGTCGTTGATGAAAAAGAATGCTTGTTCGCAATAAGCGAACCGTATAGCGAAACGACACATTTCTATCATGCTATCTGGTCCCGAAATGACATTTTGGTGAAGTTCTTCAAAGATCATTTTGAAAGTTTGTGGCCTGTCTGCCAAAGACTCCCGTAGATTAACGATTGACACTTAAGCGAGAACCAGTTTATGTCCAGACCGTTACTATTAGCGGGGTCGCTTAGGTCAAAGCCCGCGTTTGAACCCTTGTTGCTTGCTTGACTCATTGTTCTCAAACTTAATTCATAACCGAAGTCGTCTTTTTTCATCTGCTGGAAGAGAACGGGATCGCTTAGTGCCCAAGGATGCATGCAGCATGAACAAAACAAGCAAAAGGCGTTAGGCCAATAGTGAGGATTGAAAAACATGAGTTTAGAAAAAGCGTTCGTGATCCTTAGAACTAGGGGCTTCATATCTGAGCTTTCAGAGGATGCGCAGGTTAAGGTAATGGAATACTCGCTAGCAAGGATTAACACGAAAACTGACATGATAGCTCTTGACCCTAAATGTGAAGAGAATCGTTTAGAAGATGAAGGTAGAACGTTGATAGCTGTTAACCCTTGGAGCCAAAAGAAAATATATGTTAAGCTTGATGACTTCGGCGACCCTGCCACATGGAATGAAATCTATGACAAAGAAACCGCGGAAGAGCTGAGGAAAGCCCCGAACTGTCGATTTACAGTAACCTTCATGCTAGCAGAAGAATACTAAACACGCAAAACCTAAAACCTTTCCTAATGAGGAAAGCCGTCGGGTAAGAAGGCTGAGGCAGCAGGCCCGGTCTGACCTCTTTTTTTCTTTTTCCCTTAACCCCTTTCGGTCCGATATTAAGACTAGTGCTGCATTAGCTATTTGAGGGGAGTTCACCTAAATTAAGGGGGCATGGCACCGACTTTAGGACAAGTTCTGGGTGATCAAGGTTTTCAGGGAAATCCTGGACCAGGCGACAAACTTATTTCCTAGCATCATCAAATTTAGAGGTATGAACAGAGCGGAATACGAGGCCTTGATAAGACGGGATCCGTCCGTGGCGCCCTTTTTAGAATATCACCCGCCTTCAAAGCATCAGGGCGAATATTGGAGGGCCACGCCGCGTCATGTTGTTGAGCCTACGGATGCCGTTTTGAAGGCTAGACTTTTTTTCGGGGAGAAGAACTATTCGAGTTTTGGCGTGCGGGGGAAGAGGTTAGTTAATGGGGTTGCTATGCCTCCCTGCTGCGAGATAATTCAGAGAAGAATGCGGGGGAGAAGGTTTGCCAGCATGACCACGAGAGAGAGGCGCCTTCAATCCACGCTCGCAAAGGTAGACACCCTCAGAGCCTTTACAAGGTTAGGCCGTGCCTTAGAAGAAATGGTTAGGGCTGTTAGTGCCGCCCAATAAATCTGAGAGGTCCCTTGTCGGGTTCTGTGTGATGCCAAACGGTCCTTAAGCGCCCGGTGTCTACACTCCTTGCCATCAGCCTGTAAAAGCGCCCTGGCACCATTAAGAATTCACATTCTCCTAGGCTAGGCTCCTCCCCGGCCGCCTCAGTTAATTGCTTCCATCCCGCAGCGTGTGGAATCTTCTCCTCTAGCCAGTAGACCTCAGATTCCTTCTGACATCGGAAGAGACCCTTAAGCCGCTTCAAGCTCTCCGCCTCACTGTGAGATGGGTATTCTTAGCTCTTTTGTTGTGAGTCGAACTTTCCGTTCGCATCGTCTCAGCATACTGCGAAGCCGTTCTTTCCCACCCGCAGCCCCAATAACACTTCATCCGATTCACTAAAAACAATTAGGCAAGAGGCGTTTATAAAGAATATCCTTATTTTGAGGTTAAAAAACTGAAATAGACATTTCTTGTCTATTTCTTGTCGAAATAAGTTTAAATCAAGCTTTATTCCATTTTAGCTCGAACCAAACTTGACATTTGAAACCATTGAAGACCTTGGATTTATTCGAGAGCAATATAGAGTTAAAGGCAGAAGCAACGTCGTCTTAGTGTGGAGGATACTTAAAACCGTGAAAGGTTATTCACATCTCACGGTTAGACAATTATTTTATATTTTGGTCAGTAGATTTTCAAAGGACTATCCTGCCACCAGAGCCTTTTATAAAAGCCTAGATCGCTACCTTGCAAAAATCAGGCGTGTAAACCCAGAGGTTCATGAAAAATTCATCGATCCCACACGGCAATTCGTCATTCCGCCTTTACGCTACCCTCGCATAGAACTCTGGGTGGAAAAGGACAGCATCCGAAATTTCATCGGAAAACTAGCAGTCAAATACAGGTTGGGAATCCAAGTTCTAAGAGGTTTTGCCAGCTTATCCATGTACCGACGCGCCCTCGAAAGAGCCAGAAAAAGAGGTGTTACAATGGTCTTATACATTGGCGATTGGGACCCCAGCGGACTTTTGATAGAGAAAGTGGCTCAAGGAGAGATGGATCATGAAATTGGAATCAAGTTCGTGAGATTAGCGATTACGATGGAGCAAATCAAAAGATTCCGACCTCCTTCAAGACCAGTCAATATTAAAGATTCTAGGGCAAAGGAGTATATTGAAAAGTATGGGGATCGTTGCTGGGAAGTTGAGGCAATCAGACCCCGAACCCTTTTGAAGTTGATAGAAAAGGGACTTCGAGAAAACGTGCCTCCCAAATTTCTTGTTGAAGCTGAGGCTCGGGAACGCGCTGCTAGGGTAGCACGTCCAGTCACAGAAAAGTTGAGGAAAGCAATTGAAAGAGAGGTTCTCCGGTTGCTTGCCGAAGGCGTGCCTGAAGAGGAGATCTTGGCGACGCTTTCCGAGAAATATGGCGTTAGGATTAGGAAGCGCGGAACACAAACCTAAATTACGCAACAGAACCACCAAAACCTAAATTAAGTATGTGTTAAGCTATGCCTGACTACCCGAGACAAAAAGAGTTAGAACAACTAAAGCGAAAAATAAGTGACATTGAAAAAAGGCTGGATCGCCTAATCGGTCAAAAAGCAGAGAGAAAGTGGGCAAAGGCTGGGCACTAACAACATTCCTAAGAGAAGCATGGGGCTCAACAAAAGAAGAGACATAGACAAACGTGACACAACTTCAAATGCGCCCGCGTAGCCAGCCTAAAAATATTGAGGATGACTTAGGGGAACAGTGGCTCGCAGTTTGACCCGTGCAACAATTCTGACCGAAGCCTAATGGTTTGCGAGTTAGGCCCATTTTGAGAAGAAACTTGTTGAGACAGCCCCTTGGAAATCTTGGGAAAGAGATTTTAGAACGTACCGTCAGAATAGTTTTGGCTACGTGGCTAGAGGTTATGTCCAAGGTGATGCAAAATCATCCCTAAACCTACTGAGGATACAATAACTAACCTGTTGGCAAAGGAACTGGAAAAGTATGGCGTCAAAACTCAGACCTTCCCCACTGTTCAGACTCCTAGCGGGATCAGGAAACCAGACATTTGGTGTACTAACGGAGGGGCTTATGCGATTGAGTCGAAGTTCAGTGAAAGAGACCTGTTCAACGCTGTTTCCAAGATTCAAAATGACTATCTCCGATGGTTCGATGTTCTTCAAGTTAAAGGCGGGTTCGCTCTACTTTATCCAGAGGACCTTTCTCGGTTCTTCTCCCAAGAAGTCATAATAGGGCTTGCACGTAAGCTGAAGTTCAAAGCAGTTGCGATGTTTCCGGCCAAGGACAAGCGAAAGAACTTTACCGTTTACGAAGGTTCTCTCCCTGAAATTGCCAAGGTACTAGCAGAGCTTATTCTATCACCACCTGAGTATGTTGAACCCAGCACCGAGTACATTATTAGAACTCTTCAAAGTGCAGCGACATACATCACTTCAACATTGAGGTATCTGACCGGAAAGGAGCTTGAGGACCTATTTGGTGGAAAGGAAGTTTTCGGGAACATACTCCAATATGAGGAAAAGAAATATCCTGTAGAAGCTCTTAGACTTGCTTCAGCTTATCTGCTTATTAATCAAATACTGTTCTATCATGTCCTTTCAGCGACAGTACCCGACAAGTTTCCTGAGATTGATCCGGACAAGATTAAGAGACCTTCTGACTTGAACGAATACTTCGCCAAGGTCTTGGACGTGAACTACAGAACCGTTTTCTCTTACGATGTGGCATCAAGAATCCCTCCGGGCTTTGCAGACCAGACCAAATCAGTCATTGCTGTAGTCAAGGGATTGGCCCCGGAAAAGGTCGGTGGGGACCTTCTAGGGACAATCTTTCATGACCTTGTACCGTTTGAAGTCAGGAAGTCTGTGGCGGCTTTCTACACGAATGTTTTGGCGGCTGAGACTCTTGCTAGTTTGGCCATTGACAAACCTGAGTCAAAGGTTGCAGATTTTGCTGTTGGAAGTGGAGGCTTATTAGTTGCTGCTTATCGGCGAAAACGCCACCTTCTTGAAGATGAGAAGGGAATTTTCGCTCCAGAAGACCATAGGAGATTTCTGGACAAAGAACTGCTAGGTGTTGATGTCATGCCATTTGCGGCAAGTGTTGCAGCTTGCCATCTTGCCTTGCAGACACCCGAGTACTTCACAGATAGAGTGAATGTAGCCATTTGGGACTCTACTGAGCTTTCTCCTGGCAGAATCATACCGTCAATTGAGGGCCTAGGATTTGCTATGAAAGGACAGACCGACCTTGAGATTTTTGTTAGACCACCCAAGAAAAAGAAAGGTGTCGTCAGCCTCACGGGCGAAGTTCCGAAGGAGATCAAACTTGACAAATTTGATGTTGTCATCATGAACCCCCCATTCACAAGACAAGAGAGAATGCCAGAGGACTACAAGAACGCACTACTCGAAAGGTTTGCGGACTATCGAGACTATCTTGAAGGCCAGATGGGCTATTTTGGATATTTCACCCTGCTTTCCGATAGATTCCTAAAAGAGGGTGGGAGGATGGCATTTGTTTTACCTGCCACAGCTCTTCACGTCAGGTCAAGCGAAGGAATGAGGAGACTTTGGGCAGAGAAGTACCATGTTGAATACATAATAACCACATGGCACCGGCTTGCCTTTTCTGAGAGCGTCATATTCAGGGAGATCCTTCTTGTAGCAAGGAAAACCAAACCTTCACGTGATGCAGTCACCAAGGTTTGTGTTTTGAAGACATTGCCTGATAAGATATCAAAGGCGAGAGAGATCGCTGAGAAAATAAGGCTCGTTAAGAAGGACCTTGAGGATGATGACTTAGTTGTTAAGATTCACCCCTATTCAAAATTGACGGCAGATACGACAGATTGGCACACCATTGTCTCCTTAAGCGACTTGAGACTTATCGATCTACTTGAAGATCTTCTGTCATCGAATAAGTTCACAGCACTTTCTTCTCTGGCTGAGTCCCAAGAGAACGATCTCAGGCACTACAAGTTCAGAGACTTTCATGGCTTCATACTGAGCAATGCTGAGAGAGCTGAGAGACGAACAGACATATGGATTGCAGAAAAGACCAAAGACGGAAAACTAATTGCCAGTCACAGGAACCGGATGCACTCTGTCCACATACCGTTGCCTTGTTTGGAAAAGGCCATGAGACGCTTCTCCCACGCCAACACCATAGATGCAGAAAGGATTATGGACTATCTTATCGTTGACTGGTTCAAAGAAATCGATGAAATGGCAAGTTCTATCGTTCCTGCGAACATAAGGAGGAGCCTGAACAGAAAAGTCATCAATTCTTGGGCGGCGAAATTCGAACGCAAAAAGGCACATTTGCTATTAGGAAGAAGGCTGTACTTATCCGCCCCCGGAACTTGCTTGATCTCTTTCTACTCAGATCGGCCTACAGTGGGCATTGATCTCTGGAGCCTTCGGAACCTGAGTAAAACTGACGCTAAAATCCTTGCTTTATGGCTCAACAGCACCTTTAACATTCTGCAACTGCTCTATAGAGGTGTTGCGTGTGAAGGACCTTGGATGAAACTTCACGGGTATATGATGGATCGCCTTCTCGTTCCGAATCCTGAGAAGCTGACTGAAAACGAGAAGAAGGAAATTCTTGAGACGTTTGAGAAAGTAAAGGAAACGGCTTTCCCAAGCATAAGTGAGCAACTCAAGACTGGGTTCAAAGCTAGAAAGACTGTAGATACAATGTGGTTGAAGATTTTGGGACACAAAGGCCCTTATGATGAGCTGCTCGAGAGACTCTACGGTTCAATGCTGAAAGAACTGGAAATAATCGGCAGGCTAATGGGTGGGGGTCAACCTGCAGAGGAGGAGAAGTACCTTAGAAACCTCCAAATGTAAAAGGTGTGGAAAAATCATCGCCGAACCCAGAGAACTGATCAGAATCGTGAAGAAACGCTCATAAACGATATGGCTTTCACTCTTGTTCTTCGCAGTAGCTTAGTCCTGCTGTGGCGCCTGTTGTTATGGTGAACCATATGATTGTTGCCGTTATGTTTCCCTGGCTCACTATGTAGGCTAAGCCCACTGAAACCCCGTTAAGAACAGCTAGCACTGCAGAGCATCTTAAGGCTATAGAGGAAATGTTGGCCGAGTTTAAGCGAGGGAGCCCCTAGTTCCCTCGTTTTCTCTTGAGGTGCATCCGCTTGGGGAAAAACAAACAACGATTTTTTTATCATGTGGCGAATGCTCAAATAGACAACGGAGAAACTTACTTTGAGGGGAATAAATGGTTTTAGACCCTAAGAGTATAAATTGGGAAAAGCTAAAGAGTGAGATACTTCGACAAGCAAGTTTTACCGATAAACATGGTGACCAATGCAAGGAAGTTTCTCTTGGAAGACTTCCACACATTAATCCATCGGGCAAATACTATGTAAGATTTGGCAGATCAGGCAGAGACTCGGTGAGTCCTGGTAGCTACGGTCCTTACATAAGATTCAAAACGTGGCCACCAGCTGAGAGCGTTGTCACCAGAGAAGAAATAGAAAAAGATTACGAGTGGATGGATTCTCTAAAGCAATTAGCACAAAAGCATGGGCTTTACATCAGACCTTCTGACAGTAATGATAAGGACATTAGGGTTGGCATGATAGTTAAGAAAAGATGGGAAACCTGAACTCGGACTCTGTAAACTTTGCCCTCGTGCTGCAAACATTCTCCACGTGGTTGCCAAGCGGGTGCAGCTCTATATATTTGGCAAAGCTCTTCTCCTTCTTCGATTAATCGACGAGCAAATCCTCTTACGTACCATGTATTGAATTCAGTATACGCTAGAAACTGAGCAGCTTTGATAGGGTTTATCCGTCGGGTATGAGTTGAGCCACCCTTCACGTAAGGTTCTGACGTCTGCCAATAAGCAGGCTGAGAAAGTGCTCGATGAAACGCTTCATTCCTTTTCTTTGTTCGAGCGATTCTTTAGGCATTCCCAAGAAGTAGAAATCGCAAAGACGCCAGAACGTGCCTCCAACACTGGTTCGTAATTCGTCTTCTCCACACTTGTGTCTCAATCTATTAAGATAATCAAAAAGTTGGAACACCTCCGGTTCAACATTTATTCGATATCACCCTCTACCAACTTTTGTGATTAGCTTGTTTTTGATTAGCTTTCCTAGGATCTGTTGACTCCTTTCCTTCCACCGTTCTTTGGTGTTCTTGCAGCCTTTGAACCAAAATATCCTCATTCGTTTTTTTCTCTATGACTGGTTCTTTGCAATTTCCTTTCGTAACCATTTGATTTCCTTGGAGCTACGATATAGGTAATATCTGGGATTTTTCTCTTCCCAAGTGAGTTCTGCTGATAACTGTTTTTTGTTTTGCCTTCTCAACTTTCTCCCCACGATTTAGTAGTTGATTATCTTATATAAAACTATTAACTTAGCAAAATCATATCAAACTAGGGAAATAGATTCCAAAATGAGTTGGTTAGTTTAGTTTGGTGTGTGACCACTCTGAAATGAGATTTTGAAATTTCTTCTTCAAGAACACTATATCCTTCTTTTCGTTTTCTCACTTCATCTTCATATTCAATGCGGTTAATTGTAAATTTCAGCTGATTGGTCAAAATCCTGTGTAGTAATTCCACACAATCTTTGGAATTCCTCACAACTAAAACTCCATTTGCTACGCCAGATTGCAAATCCACTTGCAACGAAAGAGGATGCCTCTCTCTCAATAGGATCGCTCTTCTATCAAAATTGTAGCACTCTGCTATAGCAAGTATGTCGCAAATCTTTTGGAAATCTTTGTGCTTTTTGAACTCATTCTCCTTCTCAATCCATAGACGAAAAGGTTGAGTGGAGTAGTGATCGTCCATTCTACTCAGAAAGTCATCAATTCTTTCCAAAAACATGTTGTCATATTTTGAAAGCCTTTCTGTGCATTCAGGATCAGTAAGAATCTCTTCAGCTTCCAAGATTAGGAATCTTTTCTTGAAAAAATCTAATGGATAATCGTATATTTTCTTGGAGTACTCTTTCGGATCATGTTTAGGTACGTAAGCAATCACAGGCTTTTTTTGTGCTAATGTTGCAGCAAGTTCCGAATCTTTGCCCATGGTATCGCTTTCTTGAGCCAAGTATATTGTACATTTAGCTCTTTTTAGCATCAGTCCTTCAATCAGCCCCTTGTCTCTTGGGTTTCCGCACTTTGATTGAGTGGGATCAAAGTATCTGAGGTTTAGCTTTTTCAGATTAGGATCGGCAAATACTTCTTGGATAAAATCAAAAGTTTCTTCAAACTCCCATTCATTTCTCATAGAAGTAGCGAAGTATATGTCCATGTAATCCCATGTAAGATAGATATCAGTATTTTCTCTAGCAATCTCTTGAACTTCCTTTTCATCGGTTTCGTTTTGGATGATCCTCTTTCCATATTTAAAGAGTTCATCTCCACCGAATTGACTCTTCCCTTTTTTAGACTTTTGAATTTCTTGTTTTAGCAATTTTGCTTCTTTGTTGAGTTTGTTCCCTGAAAGCTCTCCCACTAGCCAAGTCTTGTCTTTCTTGATCTTGCTGATTTCAAGCATTTTGCTTGGACGATCTTGAAATTCTCTTATAAGTTCAGGGGTTTCTCTGGAATAGGGTAATAGCTCCTCTTTTATCTCATCTCCACTCTTGTGGGCAAGCAATTTGTAAGCATGTCTGAAATTGCCGAAACATAGCATTGCAAATCCACAAAAGTTGATAATGCCTTTCTTCAGATCGTCTAATGCAATCTTCTCCTTTCTGAAGAAGTATTTAAAAAAATCTCCCCCAACGGTATCTTGATTCAATAGAAGTAAAAGTTCATTGAACTGACTGTGGTTCATATCGGTTGTTTTTGCGTTTTTCATCAATTCTGCGATCAGTTTCTTTTCTTCCTCAAGCAATTCTGGTTCATGATTTTCTCCACAAAGGCATCTTACAATTAGGTGAGATACATTCTCAGGTAACTCCAAATCAAGACTACTTATTTCTGGGTCTTCAAATTCCAATAGAAAAACCCTCTGTTTGATATCAACTCTATCTATTGTTGCTCTCTATCTATTAAAATTGCGTTCCAGTTTTTGGTGTTATCTCATTAATGAATGAAATACCATAAAGACTAACTGTGCATTGTACTTCTCAATACTGAGAGATAGACTTCAGAAGTTTCTTTATTAGAACTGGTTCTATCGTCTACTATAAAGGTTGTCAGCGAATTTGGTTTATCCAATCCATGCAACTATAAAGGACATTTGTGAGATTCATGAAATGGGGATAGAGATATATCCAATACAGACTAGGAGAAATATGTCAGTGTCAGAGAAAAGAGGGTTAGAAGTGGATAGGAAACTTGATGAGATCTTGGAGAAAATGGCAGTTTCCAAAGTGGATAATAGCTTCTTAATAGGATTCTCTTTTCTCTCTATTCTTTTTGGTTTAAGCAATCTAATCCTAAGAGAGTTTTTGCATAGGCAAGTGCTAATGATAGGTGCTGTCGCCTATTTTCTTTCTTCCTTCTATATTGGATACCTAAGAGGGGCAATGAGAGATGACTGGGGGTTTAGAATACTTGGATGGATCTGGCTGTCACTTTCAACTGGAGTAGTCGTAGCATCTTTGATTGTATTGCTGGTATTTGAGGCAGGGGTAGCAGTTTCACCATTATTCCCATACGGTCTCTTTCTCATTTTTGAGACAATTGCATGCTTCTTACTAATAGCGTTCATAAAAGATATGGATACGATTATCCCAAACTTCAAGGATCACATCCTTTCAATCTCCCCTGTTTTAATACGCTATCTAAGACTGTTTGTTAACCCTGTTATCCAGCCTAGTCATTCAAAGTCAACTTATGCGGCTCTGTTGGTTTTCTTCGTGGCAGGAGTTCTTCTCACAATTTTAGGCTCTATCACATGATATGAACTTCGTTCCTAGGCGATGTAGATGAGACTGCTTTTTGAAGACTTGGCGAAGAAGCATTTCACTGCTGAGAGGATTCAGAAGTTCAAGAGTTGGATCGAGAATGCAAATAAGGCAAGAAAAGCAGGATCATTGGATGAAAGGCTTAACCAATACGATAAGGCTGAAGAACTAATCACCTTCTACACATTCGCCCCACTTGAACTGAGAGAAGACAGGAAGGATGTGGTTGAAGAAATTCTGAAGCTGGCTAATGTCCATGAGTCTTTAGAGGAGCCTGTAAGTCTTAGCTTTGAAAAACAGTTTCAACCACCAAGAGGCTACCTGAAGTGGCTAACCGAGGAAGTTAGTAGACATCCGGTGAGGTATATTAGAGAACTGGGAAAAAAGCATGCCAACGAAGGCAGACGCCTTGAGACAGATACTCATGTTGACGTTGTCATCAGAACTAAGAATCTTCTTATCTTTGTGGAGATGAAGTTCACATCTGACATTTCCACTCAAACAACTTTCAATCCTTATAGAAATCAGTTGGCAAGGACAATTGATGCAGGTATCTCAGAAGCTGAAATGAAAGGCAAGCGACTTTTTGTCTTGCTGTGTTCTCCTTCAGAGTTCTATCAGAAGAAGAGTAGGTTCTACTACTACAAACTCCAAGAATACACCGATCTCAGCAAGATCAAGGATGACGTGGGTTGGAGAGAACTTGCAGAAATCCAGAAGCATTTGTTGTCAGTGGCTTGGATCCCCTTGGAGAGAGTAATAGAAACGATCTATAGAAATCTGGACTTTCCTCAGTCGGATGAAGCTATGGCTTTCTTCAGAGAGAGAAGGCTAGCATGAAGGGATGGGAAATGTCATTGTGCAAGAGACTACACCAGAATCAGAATCTGTTGAGGAACTAAGAACCATGGCTTCTCCTTTCTATGTGGCATTCTACCAGTCAAAATCTGTTGGGTTGTAGGCTAATGCTTCTTGTATTGTTTCAAATTCATGCTCATATTTGAAGTAGTTGTCAAAATAGGGAGATGACCACCATATCACTTGTCTATTTGTGGCCTTCTTTGCTTCTATTCTAACATTTATTCCAACTATAGGAGCTATAATTAGACATTGGCAAACATTGAAGGCTCAAAGAAAAATTATCGATCGTGATGTTGGAAATGCTGTCAAGCATCTTCTTGTGCAATAGTGCAGCGCAATTCTTGTCCATCATTCTCCGCAAATTGTTAAAAAGAGAAAACGCCTAAAAACAGACCAAGGTGGGAAAGACGTCAAACCTAGATCGTGAAATAAAATCCGAGACCATGAAAATTAACCTATTTGTTGAAGAGAAATTATCCAAAGATAAAATGCTAATTCCTACCTTTCAACGGGACTTTGTATGGGAGCCAGAGAATATACGAAAATTATGGGACAGTATCTACAGGTTCTATCCGATTGGCAGCATTCTGTATTGGGTGACTGATAGCTATCTCCACACACATCGGAAAATTGGAGGTTTCCAGTTTCCACATGATGAGGATACTGTGAGAAAGTTCAAGGAATGGGAATATATTCTGGATGGACAACAGCGAGCGACCTCTTTACTCGTTTCTATGCTTGGAGGGAAGGGTAGAGTCAAGAATGATGAGGACTTCGACTACACCATGTATTTCGACGCCACAGAGGGTAAATTCTTCTTTGCAAATGAGTTAGAAAGGAGAAAGGCCAAGGTTAACCCCGCATTTCTCATAAGACTCAAAGATGTGCCCAAAGGCGATTTCTTGGATCTATACGAAAGAATCGCTAAAGAGCAGGGAGTTACCGAGCAGATCAGGAATAACATCAAACAACTCTATAGGATTTTTACAGATTATAGCCTAGTCTTTGTGCGCATCCAAGGAGTTGACGTAGATGAAGTCTGTGAGATTTTTGAGCGGGTTAATCAAGAAGGAAAAAAACTAGACCCTGTTGATATTATTGTCGCCAGAACCTATCGTAATGAGAATTTGGAAAAAGGAATAAAAATGTTCTATTTGCGCGATAATCTAGGGGAACTGAAAAAAGTATTATCAACGCGTGGAAACAGGTTCAAAGACTTGGACGATTTTAGTATTATTCAGATGTTTTCAATTTGTCTTCGCAAAGAGGAAAAAGGAGACCGAAAATCCTTTGGCATTACACCGAAAGCCCTTGATAATTTGAAGACAGAGCACTTAGAAAATAATTGGGACAGTTGCCAAAAAACAATATTTGAGACAATTAAGTTCTTGGCTGACATGAAAATCCATGGACCTGACATGTTGCCTTTTGGATACCTGCTATTTCCACTCTGCTACCACTTCCATAAGAATACTTCACCCGATCTTCGAATTGCCAAGCAGTGGTTTTGGAGAACGGCATTCGGCGTTGAGGATTTTCGTCGAGCCGATGAAGTCTATGACTACTGCACTGAGTTTTTTGACAGAATCGAGGGAGGAGAAAAACCAGTTATTCCGGAACTTGTGCTTCCAAAGGCAAAACTCGTCAAAACAAGTTACTATTACCGGAGTGCATTGAGCCGTGCGGTGCTTGCTTTTCTAGCCAAGCAAAATCCCCGCGATTTTTCAGATCCTGATGCAGAAGTTCTCGATAGCGTTTACCTCCTTCTGTCACAAGCTCCAAACCTTCATCATATTTATCCTCGAAATTTCTTGGAGAGCGTTAAAGGACTACCGGATGATGTCGACATAGATAGTCTAATGAATATCTGTTACCTGCGAGCGAAAACCAACATTAAAGTGGGAGATAAGAATCCCCTGCACTATTTCCGTGAATTTGAAAGTGTAGGAGATTTTGATCAAATACTTGAATCTCATTTAATCCCAAAAGAGTTCATTGAAAAAGAAGATTTCCGCCCATCAGACTACAAAGATTTTCTATTCGCCAGAGCTGGGTTATTCCGCCACAAACTCAAGGATGAACTGCCCGATGTTGAGGTGAAAATCATCGATGACAAGCAAGACCAAATGGCATGATCTCTTCGAGTGCTTAGGATGAATTGTAGATGAACTAAACAAGTTACGATTTCGAAGGAAAAAACTTGAGACACGTAGGTCTGGGAAAACTTTCCAATTCATGTTCTTAAGCGGATCTCTATATTTTAGCAGCTTTGGCTCTCCGCTTTCGATGTCATAAACTATGTAGAGCCAGCCTATTTGACGATTCTGACCACGATCCGAGGACCTATTTGACGATTGTTGAAACAGACTTTGCGTGAATGTCTTAAAGAAGCAATTATAAATTTTGGTCTAGACCAATTTTTTACTTTTTCGAAGTTTGCATCTTCTAAGCTCGTCTTATGACTTTCAAAGGACGCTTTGGTCTGAGGGTTATCTATGACGCTATTGGCATCGCTCTTCGCTATTCAAGTCTTAGGTATGCTTATTGTGATAGAGATTTTCATGGATGGACCGTGATTGGGCCCTTTATTTTGTTGTTTAGTTTAGGTGTTTTTCTACTTCGTTTTCTGCGTTGTCTGCTTTGATGAATATTGGGACGTTTTCTATGCCTGTTGCTATGTAGCTGGATAGTAGCCATTCTCCGGGTGCGAATTCTAGGGTTTTTTCTAGTATACTCTGGTCTATCATGAAGGTGTTGCTTACCAAGGTGCGGTCGTATGGTCGTGGTAATGTTCCTACGAAGTATGTGTGGAGTTGTTGCAGGGCGTTGGTGTTGAGGTAGGCGATTCTTTGCGTGGCTATGCAAGCGCCTAGGCCGTATTTTCTTCCCTGACGGAGTAAGGTCTCGACTTGTTTGCTGCATTTTTTGTCTATGCCAGCTGAACTGGTGAGGTCTGGGATGAATTCTTGGGCTTCGTCGAATACGAAGAGGATGTAGGGTTTGACTTGGAACCTTCTTTTTCTGCGGGCGAGGAGATCTCGGGAGAGGGTGATGACGAGTTCTTTGATTGTGAAGGGGTCCGAGATTGATACACTTCGGACTCCGCGGCCTCTCAGACCACGGCTACTACCCCATGCAATTCGAAATAATAGAACAATCGGAAGCAGACTGGCAAACAGACGACAAAGCCACCATGATGATACAAATCAGCGCCATACCCATCAACTACGACCTCACACTCGCTCCGCCCGACGAATGCAAATTCATCAAAGGCTTCTCCTACCCAATCGTCGCCAGCGAAGCCTACATCCTCAACAGCCAATTAATCAACCGAATGTACAACCAAAAAATCACCCAAAAATACGGCATAGACCCAACCAAAACAACAGAAGACGCCCACAAAGATCCTTGACTCCTCCGATCTGACTACCGAAATAAAGCTCTGTAGCTCATTACTTTCAATTCCCCTTACTTGGGATTTTTCCTTGACTCGTCTGAGTCTAAAAAATTCATTCCCTTGAAAGGAATGGCTTTCAATTCCCCTTACTTGGGATTTTTCCTTGACTCTTTCGATCTGCTTTATGTTCCAGATTAGGAAGTTGACTTTCAATTCCCCTTACTTGGGATTTTTCCTTGACTCACTTCAACACGTATGAAGACCACGTTACAATTAAGGACACTTTCAATTCCCCTTACTTGGGATTTTTCCTTGACTCTTTTTTGCGTTACCGAGAAATGGGCACCCTCATTTTAGAACTTTCAATTCCCCTTACTTGGGATTTTTCCTTGACTCAAAGGTTTGGACTTTTAGAATAAAAGGTTCTTCAGTAGACTTTCAATTCCCCTTACTTGGGATTTTTCCTTGACTCTGGCTATAATATAGGCATCATCAATTGCATTCTCTCTTCTTTCAATTCCCCTTACTTGGGATTTTTCCTTGACTCTAATGAAAAACTATAGGTTTAGAATTTCTATCAAAAAACCTTTCAATTCCCCTTACTTGGGATTTTTCCTTGACTCAGTCCTCCAGCCACCGATCAAGTTTCACCGACCATAGACTTTCAATTCCCCTTACTTGGGATTTTTCCTTGACTCTAGGTCAAACTAGCACAGGTAGGCGCACAATAACTTTCAATTCCCCTTACTTGGGATTTTTCCTTGACTCTATTGCAGGCTAAAGCTGAAGTGTCCGAGAAGATAGTGCACTTTCAATTCCCCTTACTTGGGATTTTTCCTTGACTCCATCTCAAAACTACACTTTGAATGGGGCGGGTGGCGCCTTTCAATTCCCCTTACTTGGGATTTTTCCTTGACTCAAGTAGAAAGACAATTCGGAAATATTAGTAAGACAATTTACTTTCAATTCCCCTTACTTGGGATTTTTCCTTGACTCTCACATTAAGTTTACTTTCTTCAGGCGTACCCAATAACCCCTTTCAATTCCCCTTACTTGGGATTTTTCCTTGACTCAAGACTGTTGCCAAACAGTATCAAGGTTCAAGGACTACTCTTTCAATTCCCCTTACTTGGGATTTTTCCTTGACTCAAGACTGTTGCCAAACAGTATCAAGGTTCAAGGACTACTCTTTCAATTCCCCTTACTTGGGATTTTTCCTTGACTCCATTAGAAAGCGTAGTCACGAAAGAACTGCTCATAAAGTCTTTCAATTCCCCTTACTTGGGATTTTTCCTTGACTCGGAGCGCAAGCCACCGCCATCGGCACAGGCGACATCATTCTTTCAATTCCCCTTACTTGGGATTTTTCCTTGACTCAGTGGGTTCGGAAACGCTACAACATAGAGGTTTTACGTCTTTCAATTCCCCTTACTTGGGATTTTTCCTTGACTCTTCTCCGACATGCAAGAGGCGTCTGTTGATGCTAGGATCCCTTTCAATTCCCCTTACTTGGGATTTTTCCTTGACTCACGGGGGCGCCCGATAAAGCTCAACTACAAGAATGCTTCTTTCAATTCCCCTTACTTGGGATTTTTCCTTGACTCTGCATCCGTATCTGCAACTTCATCACCTTCTGGTATTTTCTCTTTCAATTCCCCTTACTTGGGATTTTTCCTTGACTCGTACACATTTAGGCTAGAGCTTTCCACACAAGAATATGCCTTTCAATTCCCCTTACTTGGGATTTTTCCTTGACTCCACAGTTAATGCGAGAACAAGCTAACCAAGTGAAACTCTTTCAATTCCCCTTACTTGGGATTTTTCCTTGACTCATACTTCTCCGTCAGGGTTACACGTTAGGCATTCATAGACTTTCAATTCCCCTTACTTGGGATTTTTCCTTGACTCTGTTCCGCATTATACTTATGGGAATTTAACTGAGCACTTCTTTCAATTCCCCTTACTTGGGATTTTTCCTTGACTCAGTGGGTTCGGAAACGCTACAACATAGAGGTTTTACGTCTTTCAATTCCCCTTACTTGGGATTTTTCCTTGACTCTTACCAATTCCAAGTAGCCCCACTGCAAGTGTTGTGCACTTTCAATTCCCCTTACTTGGGATTTTTCCTTGACTCCGATGTCCATGCTATATGCGCCAGAGGTTCCATAAGTTCTTTCAATTCCCCTTACTTGGGATTTTTCCTTGACTCTCTGTGTTGTTCCCACCACGACGAACTTTCCACCATGACTTTCAATTCCCCTTACTTGGGATTTTTCCTTGACTCGGAATCACGGGAACAAAGCTGCGGTGGAAAGCTGAAAACTTTCAATTCCCCTTACTTGGGATTTTTCCTTGACTCGCGGTGGAAGAAGCAGGTGTTGGTCTGGCAGATAGAAACTTTCAATTCCCCTTACTTGGGATTTTTCCTTGACTCATTTCTTTGTCGCCTGATTCCACCCGGCGTAGACACCACTTTCAATTCCCCTTACTTGGGATTTTTCCTTGACTCTCAAGATTTACTCTGGAACGCCATATCACGAATCTATCTTTCAATTCCCCTTACTTGGGATTTTTCCTTGACTCACGCATCATACGACCTCTCAGAAGACTACACAACATTTTCTTTCAATTCCCCTTACTTGGGATTTTTCCTTGACTCTGGTCTTGAGTTTCTGAGTTATGTTCGTTTTATACTTGACTTTCAATTCCCCTTACTTGGGATTTTTCCTTGACTCTATCTTTTGGTTGCCTTTGGCTGTATTAAGGGCTTTTACTTTCAATTCCCCTTACTTGGGATTTTTCCTTGACTCACTAACTATGATCAAAAGACGGATTAGACAACACTTGACTTTCAATTCCCCTTACTTGGGATTTTTCCTTGACTCTTTCGACTAGAGCGGTGATTTCCTTGCGGAGTACATTTACTTTCAATTCCCCTTACTTGGGATTTTTCCTTGACTCTTTGGATCGCCTCGAAAACTACATGGCGATCCACCACATCTTTCAATTCCCCTTACTTGGGATTTTTCCTTGACTCCTCCGGTTTTGGTTACTCCAAGGTCCTCAAGGGTTTTTACTTTCAATTCCCCTTACTTGGGATTTTTCCTTGACTCTTCAGTTGCCAACCGAGCTATCGCGGCACCGGTGTACACTTTCAATTCCCCTTACTTGGGATTTTTCCTTGACTCCAATGCTGAGTTTTCTGAGTCGAGCATTAGCTTTTGGCACTTTCAATTCCCCTTACTTGGGATTTTTCCTTGACTCAAAAAACAAAGAACCCTGATGACTGAACATAAGAAATACTTTCAATTCCCCTTACTTGGGATTTTTCCTTGACTCCTAACTATGATCAAAAGACGGATTAGACAACACTTGACTTTCAATTCCCCTTACTTGGGATTTTTCCTTGACTCTATAAGACTGCCGGCCTGGGATGGGAACAAGTAGATGTACTTTCAATTCCCCTTACTTGGGATTTTTCCTTGACTCAAGCAGGCTTAGGAGTTCTGTTCCTCATCATTCTTTAACTTTCAATTCCCCTTACTTGGGATTTTTCCTTGACTCCCTTCCTTCAAAAGATACTCGCAATAAGAGGAGCGACCTTTCAATTCCCCTTACTTGGGATTTTTCCTTGACTCACATAAGAGTAGAAATAACTGATGGCATCAATGTTACCTTTCAATTCCCCTTACTTGGGATTTTTCCTTGACTCACTGCTGGTGAGCAGTTTGGGGAATGGCTCCTCTACAGCTTTCAATTCCCCTTACTTGGGATTTTTCCTTGACTCCTAGCCATGTTTTGGCATACTTCAGATATCGACAGCAACTTTCAATTCCCCTTACTTGGGATTTTTCCTTGACTCTTATGCGATCTTTTAGTGTTCCATGTAGTCTCTCTACCTTTCAATTCCCCTTACTTGGGATTTTTCCTTGACTCTAATCAAGTTCTTGGTGGTTTCTGATTTCCAAAAGTCCACTTTCAATTCCCCTTACTTGGGATTTTTCCTTGACTCTGCCCCGCGCGGTCAAGAGAAGCTTCTAGGTCTGTACACTTTCAATTCCCCTTACTTGGGATTTTTCCTTGACTCACCATAAAAATGAAATGGGAAACCGAAACAGACCTATACTTTCAATTCCCCTTACTTGGGATTTTTCCTTGACTCGTGTGAAAAAGTGGGGGTGAGTGTCAACATGAAGGATAACTTTCAATTCCCCTTACTTGGGATTTTTCCTTGACTCGCAATTTGGAAGTCGAGGAAGCACAACCACTTACCCACTTTCAATTCCCCTTACTTGGGATTTTTCCTTGACTCACCCATAGGAACGTACACAGCCACAGCCTACTACCAAGGCTTTCAATTCCCCTTACTTGGGATTTTTCCTTGACTCCGACCCCGTTTTTGGCGTTTTTCGCCCATTTGGGACAGCGTTACGATGCTTTCGGATATGTATTCTCGATTATTATTGGAATGTAACTTAGTTTATAAAGATAATCGGATGAAGTCGATTTGATGGTCGACCACATTGTACTTTCTGTCGGATATCGAGCACAAGTACCTGCTTCATCAACTCTTGCCTACTGCCCGCGAAGTGAGCGTCAGCAAGGAATTGCGAGGATGGAGTTGGTATCAGCCGCCGTTAAAACCTTATCATGACAATGTTAAGCTTCCCATGTACGCTGTTAGCTCCAAATATTGCCCCACAAATCGAGACGTGTATCTACGCAATGTTGAGAAGGCACACCCAACTCCGGGAGCCAAGGTGGTATTAGGCAAAATTCTCCATGGAGTAGTCAGCGACAGCTTGCAGGTTTTTCTTCAACGTCGTAGCATGGATTTTGAGGCTTGGTGGCAAACCATTCGCTGGTCTGAGATTCCTGAAAAGCCTGAGAATGTAAGAGAACCCTCAAAGAAAGTCTGGGAATTCGTGTCTAAAATGTGTGAAGCGAGGCTGGCTGAGGTTTCGAGCAGACAGCCTTACGCGTCAGAACTTGATCTAATAGCCTCTGCAGTACCGTTTCTGGTTGAGCACAAAATTTCGGGCGAACTTCTCGGTCTGAGCGGCATTCTTAGCCTGGATTGTTACGATTACTTGAAGGCGATCATGTTTGATTTGAAGATAGTGAGCGAGCCGCAGGAATGGCATCGACTATCGCCAGTGGGCTACGCCCTCGTGTTTGAAAGCGTCCATGAAGTTCCTGTGGATGTTTGTTGTAACGTGTATTTGAACATTGAAAATGACAGGGTTATCGTGCGAAAGGACTTGTTTTTCGCTAGTGACGAATTGAGACAATGGTGGATCGAAGAGAGAGATAAGAAACTAGAAATTGTGGCGGAGAGAAGGGATCCCGGTAAGCCTGAACGGTCGCAGTGCAGTGAAGATTGTATGTATTTTAACGTCTGCTATGGATAGCCAGCCTTCTGAAGTCGGTGTGGTGAATTTTGTGAAGATTTTCTTGGATGATTTTGGCATTTTCTTGGGTAGAAAACGAAACCGATTTGTCGTGAAGAGGGAAGGCGAAACGAAAGAGATTGTAGCCGATGATGTTGATTCAATAATCTGCTGCTCATCTGGCGTTGCCATGTCAGCGAGCGCGTTGGATTTGGCGGTTCAAAATAACATTCAAGTTGTTTTTGCCCGCTACAGCGGCTGGCCTTATGCTGTTTTAATGCCCGCGTCCATGACTGGTTCAGTTAGAACTCGCCGAGAACAGTTCATAGCGTACAATGATGAACGAGGCTTTATTCTGTCTAAGAAGTTTATCGCTGGAAAACTCGTGAATCAGGCTAACCTTTTGAAGTTGATGGCAAAAAATAGACGCCAAACCAACCCAACATTAGCTGAAAGACTTTATGGAGCAGGCAAAGCTATTGACGCGACGTATGAGAAAATAGATAAGGAGCATGGTTTGAACATCGATGAGAAGAGGCAGCAGTTGATGAATTGGGAGGCTGAAGGCGCCAGGTTTTACTGGGATTCCATTAGACAGATTTTGCCAGCTGAATTAAATTTCAAAGGGCGAGAAACTCGTGGCGCTCGTGACCCGTTTAATGCGATGCTGAATTTTGGTTATCAGACGATTTTGTTTCCAGAGGTTTGGAAGGCTGTGAGCTATGCCGGATTGGACTTTTACGCGGGATATCTGCATGCTGACAGACCCGGTAAGCCCTCGTTGGTTTTGGATTTGATGGAAGAGTTTCGACAGCAAGTTGTGGATAGGACTTTGACGGGTCTTGTTACAAAGGGCGTCATAAAGCCTAATGACATTTTGGCCACGGAGGTGGTTGAAGAAGGTCGAGTATTGAATAAAGCGGTGATTAAGACTTTGTTGGCGAGTTTTCAGGAGCGCTTGGACGCTGATGTAATGTTTGATGGTCAGAAAGGGCCCATTAAGAGTTTTGTTTATCATCAGGCTAGACGTGTGGTTCGCTTTCTCTTGAGAGAAACTGATTATGTGCCTTTTAGTTTGGGGTGGTGATTGTTTTTGCGGTATGTTGTAATTTATGATATTACGGATGACAACTTGCGTGCTTTGGTTGCTGAGACTCTGAAGGACTATGGGTTGCAGAGGATTCAGTATAGCGCGTTTATTGGCAGTCTGCGCCGGGATGAGTTGAACAGTTTAACTGTTGATTTGAAGAATTTGATTAAGGATTTGATTGAGAACGTGCAGGTGTATCCTGTTTGTGACACGTGTTTTAAGGGGAGGCGAGAGGTTGGCAAGCCGAAAAGATACGAGTTGGATGAGAAGAAAGCAAAGGTTGCCTATTTCTGACATCGCTGAACCTTTTGTTTCTGTTACTGACATTAAGCATTACATTTACTGTCCGAGGCTGATTTATTTTGATAGGGTTTTGCATGCTACGCCTGTTTTTGGTTCTCAGCAAGAGGACAGTAAGGAGTTGCACGAGGATTATGTGCGGAAAGAGTTGAGGAGGAAAGACGCCGTATACTATTCGCCTGAGTTTGTTGGGGCTGAGAAACTGCTGTTTACTCCTCTTAGTTCGGATAATCTTGGGTTGCAGGGAAACGTGGACTGCATAATCAAAACTGCTAGTGGCGAGTACGTTCCTGTGGATTATAAGAATATGGCTTCTGATAGGGGCAGGGTTTGGATGGATCACAGGTATCAGTTGGTTGCGTATGGTTTGCTTGTTGAGGACCATTTTGGTACGGTTGTTAGGCGTGGGTTCGTGAATTATATTCCTGGAACGTTGATTTTGCAGTTGGAGATTACGCCCACTATGAAGAGTTATGTGAAGCGTGTGTTAGGACACATCAAAAGAATCATAAAGGAAGAAGAGTTGCCGCCCATCCGAGTGGCTAAACAGAAGTGCACAGGCGGATGCGGACACAAACAAACATGCCGTGGATGATGTTCAATACGAGCAATGTTTGCATCTTTGCCTTTGATTCTTCCCTATTAAATAAGACTGTTACTTGAAAGTTTGAAATGACAAGCTCGTAAGAAAGTTACGCATTGTCAAACCCGAACTTCTTGTCAAGGAAGTATTGAACAAATGCCTCTCCACCCATCACTACCCTACC